>Ga0326597_10005279_pt1 | contig 17969 bp, 19 predicted proteins | sample RVTome_12_FD_203789 | JGI IMG/M metagenome (GOLD analysis project Ga0326597, IMG submission 203789) | Soil microbial communities from uranium-contaminated site in the Upper Colorado River Basin, Wyoming, United States - RVT100D185 | ecosystem: Environmental > Terrestrial > Soil > Contaminated >... | reverse complement strand
CAGAAGAACTATTTACCCCCCCCCCTAAATTTATGAAAATTAATCATCAAAATATCGCTCCTGCTGTCTTCTTTTTTTATTTATAAAAGTTTTCTTAAATATCATGCAATGATGAAAACAAATATGGCCTTTCACTTTGTGCTATATTTATTCTAACCAATATTTTCTTTGTGGAAAGTTAATATTCTAAATCTTTTCATAACGCTATATCTGTATTTGCGGCTCCGGGGACACAATGAGTCATTGTGTCCCCGACTGCATTGTCCCTGCCAACACCGGCCACTGGTCAAAAGAGCGTAAGCTGTTCGGACTGGCCGGGTACGAAAGTCACCGGCGGCCCGCACAGCACGAATTCCCCGCCGGCATGCTTGACCTTCATGCCGTGATAGAAGCCGTTCGCGTCGGCGCGGGCGGCGTCGCCGTCCACAACTCTCGCGGCATAGGTCATCGGCTCGCCATCGAACATCTGTGGATGGACAAGCCGGTAGGCCTCGGCGGAAGTGACATCGCCGTTGTTATAGCCATTGGCAACGCAAACCCATAAGCCGCCTTGCCATTCAAACGGCTTGCGCACCGGCTGGCTCATGCCGATGCGGTCAGCGCTGTAGGATGCGGAAATGTCGCCCTGGCCGAGAGTCTTCTGCGCGCGGTGGCACCACTGCCCCGAGGCAAGACGGGCCGGATCGATCATGATGCGCTCGCCACTCATGACGCACCTCCGGCCAAATCGGCGGCAGCCTGCGCAAGAGCCTGCTTGTTCTCGGTGATCGCCGCCGCATTCCAGGCGGCGCGGGCATAAACCGACAGCGTGTGCATGGCGGCGAAATGCCGGTCGCGCTCGACCGGCAGACCCAGCCTGCCGCGTACTGATTCCAGTTCGGAAATGCGAACCGATCCAAGCTCGGGACAGCCCATGCCGAGATCACACAGGCCGAAGGCAATGTCTGGCTCGTCGGGATCAAGCTCGGTCAGGAGCCAGGTGCAATTTGCGTCCGGCGTGAAGAGCTTCACGACCGGCAGGAAGTCCGCGGTCTCCTTGCCCTCTTCGGCAAGGGCGGCCTGAATGCGGCCGTTGCGCAAGAGCTGTTCGCGGATGGATTTGGTCAAGAGTTTCATGTTCGTCTCCTTTGTTCGAGGTTTCCTCAAGACGCGGAGACGAATGGCCGGGCGCATAAGGCGTCCGGTCACACGGGCAACACGGCCCTTCGCCAAGGCTCTAGCCGCAGGCGGGAGGGGTGGTGCGGGCGGCCCGTTGACCGTGCGGCGCGTTCGGCCAGACATAGCGTCATAGATTGAGGAAAACCGGGAAGGAGCGCGGCGACATGACCGTTGGCAACCATCCGGTGCATCAGAGATGCAGGAACGCCAATGACATGCCCTTAAGAGCGTACAAACCGGGCTTTTCTGCTTTTAAGAGCCGAACACTTGACAGCACCGGCAGTTTCAGATACGCTTTTAAGAGCGTATTAACGATGATAGAAAGCCCTTGAGCGCAGATGACAGCCAGGAATCTTTTGAGCCAAACACCTCCCTATCCCGTCGAACAGGCGATCAAGCGCCTGGGCGCAAACCTGCGCACCGCACGCCTGCGGCGCAACCTGACGATCGAAGAGGTCGCCGAAAAGATCGGCACCGGCCCCCGCGCCGTTGCCGATGCGGAAAAAGGAAAGCCTTCGACCGGGATGGTCGTCTATACCGCCCTGCTCTGGGCCTACGATCTTCTGGAACCAATGGCGGCCCTGGCCGACCCGGCCCGTGACGAGGAAGGCCTGACCCTGGAACTTTCGAGCGGACGGGTCCGCGCCCGCGCCAAGGAAGAGTTGGACAATGATTTCTGACACAGAGGCGCGGGAATGCTACGTCTACATTGCCCTGCCCGGCACGACAGAATTCGTGACGGCGGGCCGGTTCGTGCTGGAGCCGGACCGCGCCGGCGTGCCGGTCGGCCGGTTTGTCTATGGACGACGGTATCTGGAACGTCCGGATGCGGTACCGATCGATCCGGTCGAACTTAAACTCGGCAAGACGACCTACCGGACGACGGCGCTCAAGGGTGTCTTTGGCGCCCTTCGCGATGCCGGTCCCGATTATTGGGGACGCCGTGTCATAGAAAAGCATGCCGGCAAGCCGCAATTGGGCGAGCTTGATTACCTGCTTTACGCCCCTGACGACCGTGCCGGCGCATTGGGGTTCGGGCTGGGCCAAAATCCGCCCGCCCCGAAGCGGCGCTTCAACAAGACGCTTGACCTTGAAAAACTGCTCGCCCTGGCCGACGCGATCATCGCCGACGAAGATGTGCCGGAAAGCCCGGAGACCGACCAGGTCGAGGATCTGATGCTGATCGGCACGTCCATGGGCGGGGCCAGGCCGAAGGCCGTGGTCGAAGATGATGACGGACTTTGGATCGCAAAGTTCAATCGCCCGGACGACAAATGGAACCATGCGCGGGTCGAGCATGCAATGCTCGTCCTGGCCCGCGCCTGCGGTATCCGAAGCGCGGAGAGCAGGATCATCACGGCAGGCGACCGCGACGTTCTGTTGGTCAAGCGCTTCGACCGGGAAAAGGTCGAGGGCGGATATGTTCGCGCCCGCATGATAAGCGGGCTGACCTTGCTGCGCACAGAGGACACGCATCAGCACCGGGACCGCTGGTCTTACGTGTTGATGGCCGAAGAGCTGCGCCGTGTCAGCGCCGATCCCAAACAGGATGCCGCCGAGCTGTTTCGCCGCATGTGCTTCAATGCACTGATCTCCAACATCGACGATCACCCGCGCAATCATGCCGTGATCGCAAAAGACACGGACTGGAAGCTCTCCCCCGCCTACGATCTGACGCCATCGATGCCGGTCAGCCGGGACAGGCGCGACCTCGCCTTGAGCTGCGGCGATGCGGGCCGCTATGCGCATGCCGAAAACCTGCTCTCGCAAAGCCCGCGCTTTTACCTCAAACGCGAAGAGGCCGAAGTGCTTGTCGCGCGCATGGAAAAGCAAGTCGCCGACACCTGGTATCAAACCGCAAGGCGCGAAGGCGTCTCCGAACAGGACTGCGACACAATCAAGACCGCCTTCGTCTATCCGGGTTTTCGGCTGCCGCTCGGCAACGAGCCGCAATAAGGCGGCCCATACGCCGCCTGCGCGATGACAATCACCGACAACAGACTGTAACCATTCAGCCGCGATCATGGCCATGGCCGGCATGGCGCCGGCGACCATGGCGGCCATGGCGACGGGCCGGACCTGCCGGCCCGGCCAGGCGAGATGACCCGTCCTGACCGGGAACAAAACACCGAGGCAATCGAACGCCGCCGGGCGAGACCTTCCCTGCCGGCGGCACGGTGAACAAGCCGATGACCGTCCCTCCTCCATGACCGGCCATCAGGCGCGCGGCCAACCGGACTTTCAAAACCACCAAGCTGACAGACGAAACGCCTTCACGGCGCAAGCGTGAAGCTCCTCCACATGCGTTGCGGTCCCCGGTGGGGATGCGCTCTGGCGTCCTGCCTGTCCTCCGTGGCGGCAAGAAAGGTCCGGACTGGCCGGGCCTGACAAGCCATGGAGGAAACCATGAATACGATCACCACCATCTTCACCTGCGCCGCCATTGGAAACACCGCTCCCGGCACCAGCCCCGACATCTTCTGGCTGCTGCTCATCATCCTGATGCTCGACGACGAGGCGCGCCGCGAGCGCGAAAAGCGCCGCAAGCACGAGCAGGCGCAGGCCCACAGGCCGAAGCCGCTCGCCGGGCCACGCTAAATGAATGCCGCGCCCGCTCCCGAGCGGGCGCGGCGAATTTTCCGCCCTTCTCACCCTTTCCGTTCCTGCAAGAACGAGAGCAAGGTCGGCTCCCGGTAACGCCCGGCGGCGGTGCGCTCGGCTGCCGGGCGCCGATCTTCTTTGGCCTCGAACAAGGCCTGCTGCTTTGGCTGCGCGGCCTGCCAGGCGGCAAGCTGTTCCCGCCGTGCTTCGAGGATGGCGCGCCAGCTATAGGCGCGCCCCGCGATGATGATGGTATCGGGCCGCTTCATGCTGCGGCCTCTTCTTCGCGGGTTTCCTGCAACCCTGTCAGGAAGTCCGCCGCGCGCTGCGCATGACCGGCGGCGGTGAAGATCGCCCGCTTGTCATTCTTCAGAACCTTGAGCCATGAAGCGATATAGGCGGCATGATCGGCGCGCGGCTCCGGTGTCAGATCGAGGTCAGCCGACAAAAACGCCGCGCCCAGCTCGGCAACAAGCTCCTCCATCGCATAGCCTTCATCGCCCCAACGCTTGCGCCCGAATTCGCGTTCGAGGCGCGAAGGGTGCCGCGTCCAGTGCGTGCATTCATGGGCAAGGGTCGCATAGTAGGATTCGGCATCGCGGAAGGTCTCGAAGGGCGGCATCTGCACATAGTCACGGGTGACGGTGTAATAGGCCTGATTGCCGCCATGGCGGATGTCGGCCCCGGTCGCCGCAAAGTAGCGTTCCGCATGCGCCACCCGCTGCACGGGATCGAGCCGCTTTTCCGCCGGCGCGTAGAAATGCGCCGGCAGGTCTTCGATCTGCTCGACATTGAAAACGGTGTATCCCTTCATGAACGGGATTTCCCGCTCGGCCTCTTCGCCCGTCGCCTCGTCGGTTTCGGTGCGGCGGATGCGGTCGGCATAAACGACCAGATGGCCCTTTTCGCCCTTGCGGACATGGGCGCCCATCTCCTTGGCCTGCCGGAACGTCATCCAGATCGGCGCGGCGAAGCCTGCCGCCACGGCTGCCGACCACAGCATGATGACGTTGATTCCCTGATAGGGAACGCCGTTGAACCGCAGCGGCCTTGTAATCCGCCCTGCCGCATGCTCGGCATTCCAAGGCTTGAACCAAGGCCGGACGCCCTGCTCCAACTCGGAAACGATGCAATCGGTAATGCGCTGATAAACGTCTTTCTTGTCCTGCTTCATTGGTCTGTCTCCTAGTTTCCCGGTTGCGCGCAGCGCCGCTGCTGCTGCAACCGGACTAGGCCCGCGCCAATGAGCGGGGGTCAGGCGGTCAAGGCCGGACGCGGGGAAAGGGGGATCACCCGATCTGCACAAGCCGCAGGCGCGGAAGACCGGGGAACGCCCCGCGTCCGCCCCTTCAGGGGCTCGGCCTTGACGGCCAGGGGGCCGCAGGCCCCGAAACAAGACGAAAGAAGTCAGCGCCGGAACGGCGCTGTCCATATTGCGCGCGGCCAATTTGACGCGCTCAAACAAATGAGAAGCCTGCCAGGAGCCGCACTTGAGGCGGCGGGAAGCGGCGATCGGCGGAGCGGGGTCCCCGGCGGCCCCGCAAGAGCGGATGCAAGGAACGAGCGCAGCGGGACCGAGGACGCCCTCGCGCAGCCGTCAACCAAGGGCACCGGAGGTGCCCCGCGCGAGGGATCGAAGCCGGATGGCCGAAACCCGGCACGGGGTTCGGTTTACGAGAGCCCGATCCGGCTTTGCCGGGCGCGCCCGGACTCAAATGTTGCTATTTTGTTCTCTACTGTGCTAGCCTTTAAATACAGCTCTGTAGGAAAGTGGGGATAGCTGAAACTTAACGATTTATTGTTTGCACCACTGTGGTGTAGGCTGGTGCAAACAACGATTCGAAACGCCATGCCAAAATCAGCCCGTAAGAAACCATCTGAGAAGAGCCCTCACCGGCTTTCCGTCAGCCTGTCTCCCGAACAGCACGCCGAACTGCTCGATATAGCTAACAAGAACAAGGTATCCGTTGCCTGGGTCGTGCGCGAGGCAATCGAACGGCTGCTTCATGATGAACAACCTCTTTTCCATGTGAGGCAGCCGCGATGAGTGAAACCCTGACGACATCCCGACGCAAAAGGCCCATGGAGACAAGCCCACCGCGGACGAATAGTGGCCGGTTCACAGAACTTGACGCCGACAAGCTACGGGGTGGCTATTACACCTCGGGCACGCTGGCACGGTGGCTTTGCGCATGGGCTATCCGCGACACCAATGATCTTGTTCTTGAACCGAGTTGCGGCGATGGCGCATTCCTCGACGCGGCAGCCAAGCGCCTCGGGGAACTCGGCACAAAAGGGCCGGCACGGGCCAATCGTTTGTTTGGCATAGAAATTCTGGCTGGTGAGGCAGACAAGGCCCGCGAACGTCTAAAGGGTGAATTGGGACTTCGGGCGGCGGATGCCGTTGAAACCAGCGATTTCTTCGCATGGTGGAAGCGCCCTGACCGACCGCTTTTCGATGCCGTAGTCGGCAATCCGCCTTTCATCCGCTACCAGAGTTTCCCGGAACCCCATCGCAGCCGTGCGATAGCAATCATGAATGAGCAGGGTCTTTCCCCGAACCGTCTCACAAACATTTGGGTGCCGTTCGTCGTCGCGGCGGCTGCCTCGCTGCGCCCCGGCGGGCGTATGGCGCTGGTGTTGCCTGCCGAGCTGCTTCAAGTCAGTTATGCGGCGCAACTACGCTCATTTCTGACCGACAGGTTTGGTCGGATCGATTTGATCGCCTGCAACGAATTGTTTTTCGACAAGGCGGAGCAGGAAGTATTGCTTCTCCTGGCCGATGAAGCACGCGAAGCGCCTGCGGAAAACAATCCCTGTCAGGTCACCCTGACGGAAAGCGATTCTGTCGCCGGTATCCTCAAGCGAACGCCCGCCGCCGTTCTCAAGGGCGCATCGCCAAAGACAATCTGCCACGATAGCGAGAAGTGGCTGAAATATTTCCTAAGCGCTGCCGAGATCGCTTTCATGCGCGACCTACGCGCATCCGGCGTGGCAACGCCACTGAATACATATGCCTCGGTCAATGTCGGCGTGGTTACAGGTAAGAACCAGTTTTTCGTACTGCGCCAAAGCGAGATCGAGGCGCGCGGGTTGCACAGGCACACGATACCACTGGTGTCCCGCTCGGCGCACCTTACCGGGGCACGAATTGGAAAGCGCGATTGGAAAAGCCTTGCCGCAGACGATCAGCGAGTTCACTTGCTGGACCTTGCCCCGATCAACGGCTCGAAGCCGGCGGGAGCGCTCGCAAGTTATATCCGTCTTGGTGAAGAGGAAAAGATACATAAGGGCTATAAATGCTCGATCCGCGAACCGTGGTATGCGGTTCCTTCCATTTGGATTCCCGACGCATTCGTATTTCGCCAGATTTACGACTTCCCGCGCGTGGTCATGAATACGGCCAATGCGACTTCGACTGACACGATTCACCGGATGCGCTGCAAGACCAATCCCCGCAGCGTTATTGCCAACACTTACACTTATCTGACCGCCGCTTCGGCGGAGATTGAGGGTCGCAGTTATGGCGGCGGTGTGCTTGAACTTGAGCCGACCGAGGCCGAACGGCTACTAATGCCGGCAAAACTTGGTCCCGCGCTCCCCTTGCAGGAATGCGACAGGATGATCCGGCAGGGTCGCCTCGACGGTGTTCTGGAAGAGAACAACCGTCTAGTGCTGATGGGACAAATGGGACTTTCGCGCAGCGACTGCCGGATGTTGCAGGACATTTGGGAGAAGATGCGTAACCGCCGCCTTGCCCGCCGCCGCAGCGCACGGGCGACCGCTTCATGAGCGATGACCCGGCCAAGGATGCCGCCTGCGCCCGCGTAGCGGACCTGGTTCGTCGCTTTAAACTTAACGAAGCGGACCACCTGCGCGCGACTTACAACGAAACGCAGACGCGAACGGAATTCATAACACCCCTGCTCGAAGCGTTCGGTTGGGACGTACACAATGCAGCTGGCCACCCACTTGCTTTCCGCGAGGTCATCGAAGAAGCAACCGTCGAAGTCGGCGAAGAACGATTATCCAAAAGACCGGACTACGAACTGCGCCTTGCCCGCCAGCGCAAGCTATTCGTCGAGGCAAAGAAGCCGAGCGTGCGCATTGATCGTGACCGCGCCCCGGCATTCCAGACAAGGCGCTATGGCTATTCGGCAAGCCTCCCGATTTCGGTCGTCACGAATTTCCATCAGCTCGCGATCTATGACTGCCAGCCCGTGCCAGCGGAGACAGAAGAAGCGCATGTCGCGCGACTGTCTTTAATTGGCTATGAAGAATTCGAGGCGCGATTTGATGAGCTTTGGTCCTTGCTCTCGCGAGAAGCTGTGTATTCCGGCGACTTCGACCGCCATTTTGCGATCGACGCCACGCGGCACGGTGCGGCGCAGTTTGATGATTTCTTTCTGGCTCAGGTCCGGGACTGGCGCGAAAGGCTTGCCATCGATATCCATGCCAACACGCCAGGACTATCGGCGGAGGAGTTGACCTATGCGGTCCAGCTTTTTTTATCCCGCATCGTTTTCCTGCGCATTTGCGAAGACCGCGAAATCGAAAAATATGAAACGCTCAAGAATCTGGATGCCGCAGCGACGTTCGACGGGCTGCTGGCCATCTTGCGGCGGGCTGATGAATTTTACGATTCCGGCCTGTTCCGGCTTCTGGATGATGAACGCCTAGGCATTCGCATCAGCGACGCCGCGCTCAGGAGTATAATCACTGAGCTGTATTACCCGCAAAGCCCCTACACTTTCGCTGTTGTCGAAACAGAAGTGCTCGGTGAAATTTACGAGCAGTTTCTCGGCGAGGTCATTACCGTCCGGGATGGGGCCGTCGAGATCGTCAGCAAGCCGGAAGTCCGCGAAAGCGGCGGCGTCGTCCCGACGCCCGGATTTATCGCAGATGCTATTGTAGACAGGACGCTCGGTCCGGCTATCGCGGGAAAGTCGCCGGAAGAGCTGGAAGGGTTCACTATTGGGGATACGTGCTGCGGTTCGGGGATCTTCCTGCTTTCCGCATACGAGCACCTGCTCGGTCATTATCTGAGCTGGTATCAGGACCATGACCGGGCGGAGCATGCGGGGCGGCGTATTTATGATGCCGGCGCTGGGCTGTGGCGGCTGACCTTTGAAGAAAAGCGCCGCATTCTGCTCGCCCATCTGCGCGGTGTCGATATCGATCCGAACGCCGTCGAAGTAGCGCAATTCAGCCTGCTGCTGAAACTTATAGAAGACGAGAGCGAAGCGGCGCTGAAAGAATTCGTCGCGGTGCAAAAGCGACCGGCGCTACCGCTGCTCGGCGATGCGATCCGCTGCGGCAACTCACTGGTGAGCACGGCAGAGTGGCAGGCCGTATGCGGCGCGATGCCGCCTGCGCTGCGCGAGAAGGTCAACCCGTTGACCTGGGGCAACGAGTTTCCGGCGGAAATGGCCGGTGGCGGATTCAACGTCATTGTCGGCAATCCGCCCTATATCCGCATTCAAAACATGGTGACGTTCTCGCCGGAAGAAGTCGCCTATTATCAGAAGCGCGGATCGCCCTACACCACGGCCCGGCAGGACAACTTTGATAAATATGCCCTGTTCATCGAGCGGTCCTTGTCGCTCGTGCAACCTGACGGACGGGTCGGCATGATCGTGCCGCATAAATTCATGACCATTCAGGCCGGACGAGCGCTACGCGACCTGCTCGCTCGCGACGCCCTTCTCGAAGAAATCGTTCATTTCGGCGTGAAGCAGGTTTTCGGTCGGGGCACGTCCAATTATACCTGCATCATGGTCCTGAACCGCGCCGGCTGTGATGTGGTGAGGCTTGAAAAGGCAGGACCGCTCGAAGCGTGGCGCTACGGACAGGAAGGCTCTGTAAGCACCATACCGGCGAACGGGCTTGACGCGCAGCCGTGGGAGTTTGCCGATGAAGAGGTGCGGACATTGTTCGCGCGCATCCGGGCAGAGTTCCCGGCGCGGCTTTCGACTCTCGCCGATATTGAGGTCGGCGTGCAGACCAGTGCGGATAAAATTTACATTATCCGGCCTGACGCTTTGGACGCGGATACCATTGCTTTCCGGTGGAATGACCAAGACTGGCGTATAGAACGCGAGATTCTGCGGCCCTGCCTGCATGATGCGCCGGTCTACGCCTTTGCCCGCCCCGAACCAAACGCCTGGATGATTTTTCCGTATGAGCTAGTCGCCAATGCCGGCGGCAGGCTTCGCGCGCGGCTTATCCAGCCGGATGAAATGGAGGCGCGGTATCCGGGGTGCTGGGCTTATCTGAATGCCCGGCGGGAAGAACTGGAAAACCGCAATATCGTCGGCGGTCCGGCAACGGAGCGCCAGTGGTATCAATTTGGCCGCTCGCAAAGTCTGACTAAGTTCGACAGACCCAAGATCATATTGCCCGTGCTCTCGATAGAGCCGCGATATGCCTATGACGAAACAAACATGCTGTTTACCGGCGGCGGCAACGGCCCCTATTACATGGTTCGGGCGCGGGACGGCGCGGATGTTTCGACGCTTTATCTTCTTGCCATACTCAACCACCCCATGAGCGAAGCGTTCATCCGCACCAATACGAGCCCGTTTCGCGGCGGCTACTATTCACATGGCAAGCAATTCATTGAAAACCTTCCGATACCCGTTCCCGGCGACGCGCAGCGGACGGTGATCGAGACACTGGCGACGCGCCTGATTACGACACTCGATGAGTGCGCAGCCGCCCGAACACCCCATGAGCAAACGCGCAAAGAGCGCGAAGCGAACGACCTGCGCGTTGAAATTCAGCAGCGCGTGAGCGCCGTCTTCGGGTTATCGCCGGAAGAATTTGGGACAGCGCAGTCTGTGCCGATACCGGCTTAAGGGGACACTGAAAAAAGAAATATTACGAAAGCGAAGACGATGGCAAGCGACGTGCGAGAACATATTACGGAATGGCTGACAGGCACTGACACCTGCTTTCTTCTCGGCGCGGGGTGCAGCCTGTGCGCCGGCAAGCCCCTGATCGGCAAGCTAACTGAAAAGGTGCTACAGGGCGCTGATGAAAAGCTCTTGCAGCAATTTGCCGGGCTCAAGCCCATCGGCGACCGACCGGCAACGATCGAAGACCTCATTAATTTCCTGGTCCGGTACAGGGATATTCTCGGCACCATTACCAGCGGCGACGGCCACAGCATAACTATTGATGAGATTGATAGCTGGCTGACGGCGATCAAGAAGGGAATCGTGAACGAGGTTGCTGATGATTGGCAATCGAACGGGCACCATGAGCGTTTTCTGCGGCGTTTGCGCGGGCCTCGTGAACGTGGGCCGCGCGACATATTCAGCCTGAATTACGACACACTGCTGGAGGCAAGCCTTGACGAGTTGCGGCTTCCCTATATTGACGGTTTTCGGGGCACCAATCGGGCTTGGTTTGACGCAGAAACCTTCGATGAAGGCGGCGGAGGAACCGCATATCGGGTCTTCAAGCTTCACGGATCGATCAATTGGACCCGTGATGCCAGCGGCCACGTCCGCCGAGGACGCAATGCCAACAAGGATGCGGCTGATGAGCCTGTTGTCGTCTACCCTTCGGAGCAGAAATACCTTCAGACACAATACGGTGTCTACGAAACCCTGATCGGGCGGTTTCGTAACCGGCTGCGCAATGCCAGCGTAAACAATTGCCTCGTCGTGCTCGGCTATAGTTTTAATGATGAACATATCAACGAAGCCATCTGTGATGCCGTGATTGCCAATAACAGCAACCTCACGGTTATTGCCTTTATTGGCCCCGAGACGGACCGGGCCAAACAAAACGAACGCCTTGGCGCGTTCGAGGAGCGCTGCGATTCGCGCTTTAACGCATTTATCGGTAGCGGCGAGTCAGGAAAGTTTATGGGACACGCAATCGACGATGATGCAGCGCGGGAGGTCTTGAATGCGGAGCTTTGGAAATTTGAAAAGCTGGTAGATTTTATTGCGGGAGAAGCGCCATGAGCGATCCGATCCTGAAAATCGGCCGCGTGGTCGAAGTTTCCGGCTCCAAGGTCATTGGCGCGCTTGAGGGAACGGTGGAAGACCTCTATCGGACTTATAAGAGTCGCCGCTACACGGTCGGACAGGTCGGCTCGATTGTGAAAATCGAAGCCGGCGACAAGTTGGTGTTCGGCGTCGTGACCGCGCTGCGCATGACGGAAACGCTTTTGAACAGCGACGGTGTGCCCGCGCCGGAATCAACCTCCGATGCCAAATGGCTTGAGATCGAGTTGTTCGGGGAAGCACTGCGTACCGGGCTTGGCGAGAGCGAGTTTGCGTTTCAGCGGGGTGTTGTCACTTACCCGTTACCGGGTCAGGGCATCTTCGTGGCCAGCGTGAAGGAACTCTCGCGCATCTACCACAGGCCGGACAAGCCAAGCATCCATATCGGCACGCTTTCGCAGGCTTCATCCTTGCCGGTCTACCTTCTGACCGATGAACTTCTGGGCAAGCATTTCGCAGTATTGGGCACAACCGGTTCCGGCAAGTCCTGCTCAGTGACGGTGCTGCTGCGTTCGATCCTTCAGGTTGCGCCAAAAGCACATGTGATCCTGCTTGATCCGCACAACGAGTATCGCCGCGCCTTTCCAGGCGGCGCTGAAATCATCGATCCAACAACACTCAATCTGCCGCACTGGCTGCTGAATTTCGAGGAAAGCGTCGAGCTGTTTATCGGCAAGACCGAATTCGTCGCCACAAGTCAGACCAATATTCTCAAAGACGCAATGCTTGCAGCGCGTCAGAAGTTCAAGGGCAGCGGAATCGATTCCGACAAGATCACAGTTGACACGCCCGTTCCCTACAAGCTGAGCGATGTTCTGGAGCATGTTGATAGCACGATGCAAGAACAGGCGGGGGGCAATAAGGCCAAGCAGGACCCCTATCTTAAAATCAGAAACAAGATTGAAACGCTCCAGCAGGACAGCCGGTTCTCGTTCCTCATTCAGCCTGATGATGATGTAACTGACAATTTGAAGGATATAGTTGCGCAATATCTGCGCATCCCGGTTTCAGACAAGCCGCTATCGATTATCGATCTGTCCGGTGTGCCGTCAGATGTGGTGGATGTGGTCGTATCGGTTCTGTGCCGGATGATCTTTGATTTTGCCGTATGGAGTCCGCGCCCCGTCCAGGTTCCTATCGTACTGGTTTGCGAGGAAGCGCACCGCTACGCGCCCCGTAGGGACGATGCCGCGTTTCAGCCTACCAAACAGGCGCTATCTCGCATTGCCAAGGAAGGCCGAAAATACGGCGTCGGCCTCGGCCTGATATCGCAGCGTCCCTCGGAGCTGGCAGAGTCCATCTTGTCGCAATGCAATACGCTCATCGCGCTGCGCATGAGCAATGAACAGGATCAGAATTTCGTGCAGCGCGCGCTGCCAGATTCCGTACGCAGCCTCGTCAATGTCCTTCCTACACTGCGGACGCAGGAAGCGCTGGTCGTAGGAGAGGGATCGGTTGTGCCTGTGCGGCTGAGATTCAATGATCTGCCCGAGGATCGCCGCCCCCAGAGCGCCGACGTGCCGTTCGCGGCCTGCTGGTCTGCGGAAACTGCGGATGCCACCTATGTCGAAGCCGTTGTCAGGCGCTGGCGCTTGCAAGAACGCCCTCCACGGATCGAGGCCGATGGCGGAACCGGAGCAAAGGCCGATACGGACACGCCCGCCAAGTAGCTGGTGAATGACCCGACTTAGTTCTTGCCACAAATTTGCCACAAGGAATCTCGGAGCGATTCAGAGAGGGGCGGATTCCTGCGGGTTACAGGGGAGCGGCATATTGTGGCAGAAACGGCCCTTCAGGGCCGTCTTGTTTCTGTATTTTTCTGTTAAGTGATTGTTTTTATTATGGTCGGAGCGAGAGGATTCGAACCTCCGACCCCTTGCACCCCATGCATTTTAAAACTCTATGCTTTCTGCGGGTTACACGGCACTTGCCACAGATTCGCCACAAGATTTTTGCCGTAAACCGCCAATTAAACCAATTTCTTGCTGTTGTGGTTTCTCATCATCAAGAAGATGTCCGTAAACATTCAAAGTCGTTTCGATGTTGGTATGCCCCATCAGCGTCTGTATCTTCTTCAGATTGACCTTGTTCTCGATCAGCATCGAAGCGAAAAAGTGCCTGAGGTCATACGGGCGATACTTCGGACGCTCAATGGTTTCACCGCCCTCTTCGACCGCTTCCATCAAGCCGGCCTTCTCGCAGGCGATATTGAAACCGCGCCGCTGCCAGTTGCGCCGGCATAGCCACCGCCCGTTTGCGGCGGGGAAAACAAGATCATGGTCGGTCTTGATCCCGTGGCTGTCGCCGTAGTGGCGCACCATATCAAGCGTCTCTGCGCTAAGCTCGATGAAGCGCCGGCCCGCCGGCGTTTTAGTGACGCTGATCTCCTTGCCGCTGCCGTCAACAGCGCGCTCGACCCTCACACCGTGATCCTCGACCGCTGCCCGTGCCAGAGCGAGATATTCCTGCGGCCTCATGCCCGAGTCCGCTGCGAGATAAAGCATGGGACGATAGCGTTGCCACGGCTTTGCGATTGTCTGGTTCTTGACATTGGCAAGCGCATCGGCGGCTCGTAGCAGCGCGATTACATCGGCCTTGCTCGGTATGACAGCCGGCTGCTGGTATCGTGAATCCGAGCGGATCGAAACGCCGACCGCGACGTTGTGCGGGATCACGCCACGGATCGTCATTTCCTTCATGATTGAGTGAAAGGTAGAGAGCACCTTCCCGGCAAGATCGCGGCTGATGTTCTGCGTCAGCAGCCAGGATCGGAAGGCGACAATATCCGGCGTGGTCAGCGCGTGAAGCGGCTTATCCCAATCATACTGCCGGATAAAATCGGCACGGTATTCATAGTTCTCGTAGGTGTACCGGGTAACCGGCTCACGACCGTTGAGCCCTTCCTTCTCGCAGATTTTTAGCCAACGGTTGGTGGCCTGGGCGACGGTCTTGATCTCGGGATGGGTCGATGGAGCTTGTCCCTTAGCCTTCCCGCTCTCCACAAACGCGAGCGCCTCCTTGCGCGTGGCGAAGGTGGCGTAGGCATAGCCTGCTTTCGTCGATTTGCTCGGGTATCTTACTTGGTATGTCGTACCTTTCTTACCTACCCTTTTTCTTATGTCCGACATTAAAAACTATATTAAACAACGACTCTGTAAAATCAAGAAATAACATTAGAAGTCTAAATACGTTGCGCTATTCTCCGCGTCTATTTGCGCCTGCCGATAAATCCTGACCAGAGTGCCTCTTTCGATCTTGAGCTTACCCTCGATCGGATCGACGAAGAAGGGCAGCTTGCGGCGACCGTCCGGGCCTTTTTCGGCGGCGCGTTTCATCTGGCGGTCGGAGAGTTCGACGCCCATCTCGCCGAGCACCTGCCTTGCCTGATCGATTCCGATGTAACACGGTAGTTTCATTCCCGCTCACTCCTTTCCGGTCTGCACCAATCCGGCCTACAGGTCGTAGTCCTTGCAGGAAGGCCGGTAATGGTGCGTATCCATATAGCGGATCGTACCGCCGGTGGGCCTGCGGACCCTTAGCTCTTCGCCATATTCGTTGGTGACCAAAAAATTCAGGCGGGCGTCTTTGATAAAGCGGACGTCATAAATGTCCTTCAAGGCGTTGATGTCGGCGATGAGCGCCTGCTTGAATTCATCGATATTGATTGTTCCGAGCTCCCTGTACGCAATAAAAAGCCCGTGGCGCCCAAGAGAGCCATTTTCCTTATTCATGATTTTTACTTTCAGTAAGCAGAAGTTATATATTTACATAATACCATTTTTGATTGTTTTCTGCAAATTTAGTTCGCGTATTAGGATTTTCTTATCAAAGCCTTACGCTGCTTTCCCTGCTCCTGCCGCGCCATGAAACGGCGCTGGTTCAGGCTACGCGCACCCTCCTGGGCGCTGCGTTCTGATCCGTCTCGTCCTCCTTTGTCCTTCCTTTGGCCCCAGCGACGCCTGCGGGCCTTTCTGCTGCTGATTGTGGCTGTGGGCGAGCGCGAAAGGCCCTGAGCGTCAGGGTCTGGAAAAGCAAAGGAGGACACGATGTCCAGAATCTTCACACAAGCTGCCCTGCAAGGCCGCTCCCTACCCGAACTACGCGCGCTCTTTGCGCAGGCGCATCAGGAGCTGGTGCACAGCGAAGCGGGCTCGCATGAGCGTCGCGACGCGCTGGCCAATATCGATACGATCAGCCGCGCCCTTGCGCAGCGTTACGCAGGGCCGCGCTTCTAGCGACCCCGCGCCTTCCCTCCCGTGGCCAGCCCGGTCACGGGATTTTCTTTGCAAATCCCGATGACCAGTCCGTGTCCAGGAATTCCGCGTGGTCCGCTGGCACATTGGACCTATGGCAAGCAACACGGCAAAAACGGCAAAAAGAAAGCGGACGGCGCATCAAACGCCCGATCCGCGCTTTGCTGCGCTTGCCCGGTTGCTCGCCCGTGATCTCGCCAGAAAGCATCTGGAACAAGCTGGCAACGAAAAGGACTGGCCGGAGAGTCAGTCCGGCGGTTATGATTCCGACTCACAGTCCGGGGATGAGTCATGACCAAGGCCGCCATCTACGCCCGCTACAGCTCCAGCAATCAGCGCGAAGCCTCGATCGAGGATCAGGTGCGCCTCTGTCAGGAGCGCGCCGCACGCGAAGGCTGGACCGTCACGCAGGTCTATACCGATCACGCCATCTCCGGCGCGTCACTGATCCGCCCCGGCATTCAGGCACTGATGAGCGATGCGCAAAGCGGCAAATTCGATCTCGTCATCGCCGAGTCATTGGATCGCATCTCCCGCGATCAGGAAGACATCGCCGGGCTCTACAAGCGCTTCACCTTTGCCGGCGTGCAGATCATCACGCTTTCGGAAGGCCCGATCAGCGAGCTTCATATCGGGCTTAAGGGCACGATGGGCGCGCTCTACCTCAAAGACCTTGCCGACAAGACGCGGCGCGGCCTGCGCGGGCGCGTGGAAGACGGCAAGTCCGGCGGCGGCAATTCCTACGGTTATGATGTGGTCAAAAGCTTCACAGACGCCGGCGATCCCGAACGCGGACAGCGCACTATCAATGAGAATGAGGCCGCCATTGTCCGGCGGATTTTCAATGATTATGCCGCCGGCAAGTCCCCACGGGCGATCGCCATGACGCTCAACAACCGGAATATTCCCGGCCCGTCCGGCTCCAAAAAGGCCAAGGGAGGCTGGGGGCCGTCCACGATCAACGGCAACTGGCGGCGCGGCACCGGCATCCTGAATAACGAGCTATATATCGGCAGGCTCGTGTGGAACCGGCAGAGCTTCATCAAGAACCCCGACACAGGCAAGCGCGTCTCGCGTCTCAATCCTGAATCCGAATGGATCGTCAAGGACGTGCCGGAGCTGCGCATCATCGATGATGCTCTCTGGGAAAAGGTCAAGGCGCGGCAAAAAGGCCTGCGCAAGCTACCTGAATTCCATGATAAACAGCGCCCCCGGATGCTGCTCTCCTACCTGCTCAAATGCGGCAATTGCGGCGGCGGTTTCAGTAAGGTCTCGGAGCACCACTACGGCTGCTCGACCGCGCGCAACAAGGGCACCTGCGGGAACCGCCTGACCGTCCGCCAGGACGAGCTGGAAGGGCTTGTCCTCGCCGCCCTGCAATCACGGCTGATGGACCCTGCGCTGTGTGAGGAATTCTGCGAGGAATACACGCGATATCTGAACACGCTGCGCAGCGAAAAGAACGCCGGCCTGAACGCGGCAAAAGCTGAGCTGGCCAAGCTCACCAAACAGCGCGAACACCTGATCCAGGCGATCAAGGACGGCGTGCCGGCCTCCGAGGTCAAAGACGATCTCGCCCGTGTTGCCGCCCGCCGGGAAGAGCTTGAAGCGATGTTGGACGGAAAGCAGGAAGAGCAAGTGCTCCTGCACCCGCAAATGGCGGGTCATTACCGGCAACAGGTCGCAAAGCTCACTGCTGTTCTGAATGATGATGCGAACCGTGCCGAAGCGGCGGACATCATCCGCTCGCTGGTGGACCGGATCGCGCTGACGCCGAACCGCGACGGCAAGCTCGACATCGACCTGTTCGGCGACCTCGCCGGCATCCTCGCCCTTGCCGCAAACAAAGACAGGCCGCTCGATGAAAGCGACCCGTCTGTTCAGCAGGTTAAGGTGGTTGCGGGGGCAGGATTTGAACCTGCGACCTTCAGGTTATGAG
>Ga0326597_10005278_pt1 | contig 17970 bp, 15 predicted proteins | sample RVTome_12_FD_203789 | JGI IMG/M metagenome (GOLD analysis project Ga0326597, IMG submission 203789) | Soil microbial communities from uranium-contaminated site in the Upper Colorado River Basin, Wyoming, United States - RVT100D185 | ecosystem: Environmental > Terrestrial > Soil > Contaminated >... | reverse complement strand
TATGATCCGGCCGAGCCGTACCACCGGATTCCGGAGCTCCGCCGGGCGATCGATGCGATCGGATCCGGCGCTTTTTCGAACGGCGATCGCGAGCTGTTCCGGCCGATCGTCGACTCGCTGCTGAAGCGCGACGAGTACCTGCTGCTGGCCGATTTTGCCTCCTACGTCGCGTGTCAGGACCGCGCCGAGCTCGCCTATCGCGACCACGAGGGCTGGACCAGGAAGTCGATCCTGAACTGCGCCCGCTGCGGCTTCTTCTCCTCCGACCGCTCGATCCGCGAGTACTGCGCCGAGATCTGGAAGGTCAAGCCGCTCAAGATCCAGTCAGGGCCGGCTTTCTGAACCAGGCCCGCTTCCACACGCAGATCTTCACCAGCATCAGCATGACCGGCACCTCGATCAGCACGCCGACGACGGTGGCCAGCGCCGCTCCCGACGACAGGCCGAACAGCATGACCGCGGTCGCGATCGCCACCTCGAAGTGGTTCGAGGCGCCGATCAAGGCCGTGGGCGCGGCGTCCTCGTAGGAGAGCTTGAACAGCTTCGAGAGCCAGAAGCCGAGTCCGAAGATGAGCAGGGTCTGCAGAAACAGCGGCACGGCGATCCACAGGATGGTCAGCGGCTGGTCGAGGATCACGTCCCCCTTGAAGGAGAACAGCAGGACCAGGGTCACGAGCAGCGCGCTGATGGTGATCGGCGTGAGCAACGGCAGGAACGTCTCGCGGAACCACTCCTCGCCGCGGGTCTTCTGGATCCACCGGCGCGTGAGGTAGCCGGCGACCAGCGGCAGGGCCACGTAGATGCCGATCGACAGCACCAGCGCTTCCCACGGAACCGGCAGCTGGCCGACGCCGAGCAGGAACCCGCCGAAGAGGCCGTAGAGCACCAGCATGGTCAGCGAGTTGATCGCGACCATCACCAGCGTGTGGCCGTCGTTGCCCCGCGCGAGGAAGCCCCAGACCAGCACCATCGCGGTGCAAGGAGCGATGCCGAGCAGGATGCACCCGGCCAGGTAGCTGCGCCAGAGCGGGACCTCGAGGAGCTTCACGCCGTCCTGAAGAACGACCGTTCCGGCGCCGTACGACGCGCCGAGCTCCAGATCCAGACCGAACGGCAGCTTGACCAGGTCGGTGGCGTCGGTGCCGATGGCCGACCGGAAGACCACGCCGAGGAAGAACGCGGCCAGGGCGTACATGGTGAACGGCTTGACGGCCCAGTTCAAGAACAGGGTCAATCCGACCGGCTTTGCGTTGGAGCCGGCCCGGACGACCTCGGCGAAGTCGATCTTGACCATGATCGGATACATCATGAAGAACAGGCAGATCGCGATCGGGATCGAGACGACCGGGGCGTCGCCCACGTCGATCGTCATGCCGTTCAGGTATTGCGCGATCCCCGGAGCGACCTTGCCGAGCGCGATCCCGGCGGCAATGCAGCAGAGCACCCAGAGGGTCAGGTAGCGCTCGAACGGACTCAGGCCCTTGCGCCGCGGTTCCATGCGGTTCATTCTCCCTCGTCACTGGTCGGGCCGATCGAAAGCGATGCCGGCAGCGTCTCGACGAAGGCGCGGATCTCGTCGCGCACGCGCCGGTAATGCGTCAAGGCCTCCGCTTCGCCGGCCGCTTCCAGCGCGAGCCGCGGCGGATCGTCGAATCCGACGTGCATCACGGTCGCGCTCCCCGGGAAGGCCGGGCAGGTGTCGCGGGCGGCGTCGCACAGCGTCACCACGAAATCGAACTCGTTCGGGTCGAGCTCCTCCATGGTCTTGGAATGCTGCCCGCCGATGTCGACGCCCGCCTCGCGCATCACCGAAACGGCCCGCGGATCGAGCCCCTTCTTCAGCACGCCGGCGGAACGCGCCTCGACGCGGCCGGGCCGCAGCGCCCGCGCCCACCCTTCGGCCATCTGGCTGCGGCACGAGTTGCCGGTGCAGAGAAACAGAACGCGCGGCGCGGCTTTCATCGACTCTTCTTCGATATCAGGCGAACGAAATCAGGAACCAAACAGGACCCACAGGCCGACACCGATGATCAACGCGCCCGCCGCCCGCTTCATCAGGTTCAGGGAGCCGGTCCAACCCTTCGAGTCGGCCATTTTTTGCACCAGGCCGATCGAGGTGCCGCCGGCCAGGACGAGTCCACAGTGGCCCAGACTATAGGCGGCCAGGAGCATGGCGCCAAACGCCGCGCCCTCGAGCGGAACCACCGCGAGCAGCGCCAGCAGCACCGGACCCGCGCACGGCAGGGAGACCAGGCCGAACAGGAACCCGAGCAGGAGCGCCCCGATCAGGCCGCGCCGCCGGGGGCGGATGCCGCGCGGCGCCGGCAGCTCGAGGCGCAGCGCTCCGAGCAGGTGCAGACCCATCAACAGGCAGACGCCGCCGGCGAGGTAGGTCCACCAGGCCAGCTCAAGGACCGAGCTGGCCGCCCAGGTGGCGAGGAACAGGATCGCGAACACGATCGTGAGCCCGACGGCGAACGTCAAGGACAGCACGAACGCATGCAGCACGCGACCGCGCTCACCCCCTTCCTGGCCGGCCACGAAGCCGATCATCAGCGGCACCATCGCGAGCACGCAGGGATTGGCCGCGGTGAGCAACCCGCCCAGAAAGGCGGCCAGCACGGCCACCCAGGAGTTGCCCTGGACGACCCGGGCCAGCTCTTCCGAGAGGCTCTCGAGCATCTACTCGACTCCCGCCTGCTCGGCGAAGACGGTCTCGAGGTCCTGCTTCGAGATGAAGCCCTCGTGTCGCCAGAGTTCGTTGCCTTTGGCATCGAACAGGATCTGGGTGGGGATCAGCCGGATGTCGTAGGGCTCCTTCGCCGCCGGGTCCTTCCAGACGTCGATGAACACGACCTCCAGGCGGCCGCGGTATTCCTGGCGCAGCTCCTCGAGGATCGGGGCCAGCTTGCGGCACGGGATGCACGCGTCGGCCCCGAGGTCGACGAGCCGCGGGATTCCGGCGGCGTCCTCGCTCGGCAGGGCGGCGGCGGCCGGCTCGGCCGGGCCTTCGCCGTCCGGGGCGGACCCGGACTTGTACCAGGCAGCGGCAGCGACGACCAGCACCACCGCCGCCGCCGCGATCAGGTTCGACCGGTTGCGGTTCATCGGAGCACCTACCGGCCGGCCGCTCCTGCCGCCATAGTGAGGATCGACGTCAGGCGTGCCTCGTCCGGCACCTGGCCCATGGCCTTGATCTGGCCGTCGACGGAAAGCGCCGGGGTGATCATGACGCCCCTGGCCACCATCGTCTTCAGGTCGCTGACGTGCTCGAGGGTGTAGTCGAGTCCAAACCTGTCGGCGGTCCGGCGCACGGCGGCCTCGAGCGACCTGCACTTCGCGCAACCGGTTCCGAACACTTCGATCTTCATGAATGCGCCTCCTCACCAGCAACGAATGACCCATAGGCGAGGCCTACGATGGTCGCCATCACGATGACCAGAACGGTGAACACGGCGGTCTTCTTGACGCCGATGATGGAACGGATGACCAGCAGGCTGGGGAGCGAAAGGGCCGGGCCGGCCAGCAAGAGAGCCAGGGCCGGGCCCTCGTGCATGCCGTGCTCCATCAACGCCTGCAGAATCGGAACCTCCGTCAGCGTCGCGAAGTAGAACAGGCAGCCGACGACCGAAGCCGTCAGGTTCGACTGCAGGCTGTTGTCTCCGACCAGGCGCGCGACCTCCTCGTTGGGAAGCAGCGCGCCGAGGAAGCCGACCACGAACACGCCGCCGAACAGGAGCGGCACGAGCAGCTTGGCGAAGTCCCAGGTGTTGTGCATCCATTCGCGCAGCTCGGCCCGCTCGAACCAGCGCCAGACCATCCACAGAACCAGGAGCCCGGTCGCGGCGGCCAGCAGCCACTTGGCGTGGTAGACGGCCATGACCCAGCCCCGCCCGTCCTCGATCCGCTGGATGCCGGACTTGGCCAGCACGAGCTGGTCGCCGACCTTCAGCGCGGCCGCCGGCCGATCGATCTGCAAGACGAGTTCGTCGCGTGTCTCCTGCAGGACCACGGCCGGAAGCTCGGCGCCTTCGGCGGTGTGCACCACGACCTGGCCGGGGTTGTACCAGTCGCTGAACACGAGGAACGCCATCATGGCCGCGAAGTAGAGCACCGTTTGCCACGGGGCCCGGCGCGGCGCGGGCGGATCGGGCATCAGCGCGGCCGCCGCCACGCGCCGCTGCTCGTCCCTGCGAAACAGGCCCGCCATGGCGAGACCGATGATCAGGCCGAAGACGATGGCGCCGATCGCGCGCGCCAGGCCGAGGTCGAAGCCGAGCACCCGAGCGGTCAGGAAGATCGCCAGGATGTTCAGGGCCGGCCCGGAGTACAGAAACGCCGTCGCCGGGCCGAGCCCCGCGCCGACCGCGTAGATGCCCGCGAAGATCGGCAGGACGCTGCACGAGCAGACCGCCAGGACGGTGCCGGCCACGGAGGCCACCGAGTACGCCACGATCCGGTTCGACCTCGGCCCGAGGTGGCGCAGCACGGCTTCCTTCGACAGGAAGGTGATGATCGCCCCGGCGATGAACAGCGCCGGCACGACGCACGCCAGGGTGTGGTTGCGCGCATACCACTGCAGCATCTTGAACGCCTCGAGAATGGCGTTCGTCACCTTCGGGTCGGACAAGGGCAGCGTGTAGGCGGCCAGGAAGACGGCCACGAACGACACGAGGATCTTCCACTGCTTCATGATCCGACCCCGCGATGAGCCTCAGCAACCCATCGCCGCCCGTTGTTCCTTCAGGTTTTGCCGCAACACCGATTCGATGCAGCCCCAGAACTCCTTCAGGCAGCAGATCTTGAGCCGGTAGAAGGTCATGGTGCCGGCCTTGCGGTCGGAGACGATGCCGGCCTGCTTCAGCACCGCCAGGTGTTTGGAGACCGTCGACTGGTCGGCACCGACGAGTTCGGTCAGATCGCAGACACAGAGTTCGCCGTCCGACAACGAGTCGAGCATGAGCAGGCGGGTCGGATGTGCCAGGGCCTTCGCCACGCGGGCGCGGGCCTCGTACCGTTCGAGCGAATGTTTTGGTGATGGTCTCGGCTGTGTTTTCATGGCGATATGGCAATGTAGCCATGGATTCGGTGAGAGTCAACCGGCTTTCTTCTTTCAAGGCACACATCAGATGGGTCGGGTGTCGTGGCTCACGCTCTCTGAGCCGCCGCCGGTCAGGAGTCCGATCCGGACCGCCTCGTCGTTCATCAGGTTCGCTCAGCCTCCGCGTGATTCGACCCAGTCCCAGAGCACGCCGGCCCACGCCCGCAGGGCCGGCCGATCCTCCTCCAGCAGCAATCCCCGCTCGCTCAGCCAGGTGGCGGCGGCGGCGCAGCGCTGCAGGTACTCCTCCTTCGAAGCGTAGAGCGCCTCGAGGCTCGGGCGGGCGTCCCCGGTCTGTTCGCGTTCTTCCTCGGTCAAGGGCAGCGGGATGAACTGGCCCTCGAAGTCGGCCAGCTCGTGCTGTTCGCCGGGCAGACCGATGCGCGTCGACCACGGCAGGTAGGTGGCCACGGGAACCAGGGTCTCGAGGCTGAAAAGCCCGCCGCGTTCGTTGCCCAGTGCGTCGGTGGCGGGCACCAGCGAGGGGAAGACGGGGCCCAGGCGGGGAGGCTCCAGGTCGATGATGCCCTGACCGAAGCGCGGTCCGTAGTCGGCCCGGTAGGCCTGGTGCACGACCCGCGGCGGCTCGACCCCGGACATCGCCGGCAGGCGGTAGTCCGAAAGCGCGACCAGCGTCCCGTCGGCCAGGGTCGGGGTGGACGAGGGCGGCGGGGGGCGGTCGTGCTCGACCCACTCCAGCAATCGCACCAGCAGGGCCCGCAGCTCGAACAGGACGTTGAGCGGGTTGCCCCGGTAGCTCGCGCCCGCAATCGGCTCTCCCCGCGGCGGGAAGCGGCCCACGTAGTGCTGGGCCGAGGACAGGTGGTAGATCCGCTCGTGGTCCTTCGGCGGGACGTCGGCGCGACCCAGCGGATCGGTGTGCATCAACGCCGCGGCCCGACCCCAATACTCGTAGCCGGTGTTCGTGAAGAACGTCCTGGGAGCATGCTCGGGGTCCCACGGATGAGCCAGCAGTCCGTCGCTCCGTCCCGTGCCGGGGTCGAGCTGCGTCCGGCTGGTGAAGGGAAAGAGATCGGTGGGGTAGAAGAAGGCCGAGTAGCGGTGGGCGTCCCGGGAGGGTTGGGCGAAACGGTGGTTGAACGAACCCCGGCCCGCGCCGGCGGCATGGATCAGCAGTCCGTCGTACGCGGCGCGTCCCTGTTCGTCGGTATTGAAGCCCTGGTACAGGAACATGCGCAGGAAGCGTCCGGTCTGAGAGATGCCGAAGGCGACCCCGCGCGTCACGGGAAACGGGCAGTCCTCGCCGTGCTTGGCGTAGGCGATGATGTCGCGGATCGCGGCCAGACCCAGGCCGACCACGCGCGGGTCCCGGGCCCGGTAGACCAGCTCGTAGATCCGCCCGGACGTGAAGCCGCCCTCGAGCGTGATGCGGTCGGGCGCGCTGAATCGCCAGCGGAAAGGCGGCACCAGCTCCCGGGGAGCGTCGCGGCCGCCGCGGACGGTGAGCAGGCGGGTCGGGTCATCCAGATCGACCGGCGGGTAGGCAAGGTGTCCGCGGTGGCCGATCGAGAGCGTGTCGGTCAGACCTTCGACAACCCAGTCCGAGCGCACCAGACCGATGATCGGTTCACCCTGGTCACGGGCGATCGGGGCCGCGAGCCGCAGCACGCCCTCCCGCTCGGGCACGTCCCACTGCCAGCCGACCTGGATGATCGTCAGCCCGAGCCGCAGCAGCAACGCATCGCCCAGCGGTTCGTCCTCCGTCCGATCGCGATGGAAGTACGAGAGCGCCGCCCGGCCGCCCCGGTTGGAGACCTCGACCAGCGCCGTCCCGGAACGGCGTTCCGGATCGAGCGGCTGGAGCACCGTGAAGTTGGCCCGCGCCTCGACCCGCCCCCGCTCGTTCCGCGGCGCGAGTTCCAGGTCGACGATCCTCCGGTTGAACCGGTTGGACGGGTCGAACTCGAACAGCACGCTGCCGTCGATCCGCTCGTACGGCCCGCGCTCGCCGAACCGGCGGCCCTCTTCGAACGGACCGCGGGCCTCGATGGAGAGGGACCGCACGCCCGCTCCGGCGAACGGCGAGAATCCGCCGCCGAGCAGCAGCAGGGGAGCCAGGGCGATCAACGGGCGCATGGTGTGCTCTCCAGAGCGGACCGCGCTGATCGTAGCGGTGGCCCCCGGGAGTCGGACCGGGAAAGCTCACCAGACCCGCCGGTCGGACCCTGGCGGCGATGCGCTCGATCCCGCGTGGCTTCGACATCCGGGAAACGCACCCGGGCGTGATGCGCTATGATGCCCGGATCTCCCCCTGCAAGGCTCAGGCCCCGACCACCATTGAAAGGGCGGCGCATGCGCACGATGAGTTTCATGTTCTGCTGGTTTCTGGCGGGAACCTGCTGGGCCCCCGCGCAGACAATCCTCGCGCCCGGCCAGGTCGGGGTCGTCACCAGCGACGGGTTCTTCCTGCCGGACACGGCCGGCAGCACCCCGCTTCTGACGGTGCCCGCCACCCTGTTCCTGGGAAGCCCGAGCCTGGCCCTGCCCGCGGTGGAATGGGAACGGGGAACCGACGGCTTCCTGGTGGCCACCGGTCCGGGCCTGTTCCGCGTGACGATTCAGGGGCTCGCGCCGCCCGCCTACAGCGTGACCGACATCACGCCGCAGTCGAGTCTGCCGCTGGACCTGAGGGACCTCGACCTGCATCCCGGGACCGGCGACCTGTATCTGGTCGATCTGACCTCGGACACGGTGCTGCATTTCGAGCCTCCCTTCACGGCCGGAATGCAGGCCAGCGATTCGATTCCGATTCATCCGCGATGCCACGCCATCGCCGTCGACAGCCGCTCCGACCCCAACGCGCTGGACTCGCTGGCGACCGGCGAGGTTCGACGCCAATCCCTGGCGGGCGGCGCGCCCGCGGTGGTGACGTACGTCAACGGTCCGACCGGCCTGGACCACGACGTGCGATTCTCCGGCCAGCAGGGGACCTTCATCGTCTCGAAGGGCGGCAACCTGGTGGCGCGGGCGACCAACAACCCCAATCTCGTCGTCGACATGAACTTCCTCGGATTCTGCTCGCCGCTGGCGCTGGGGCCGGTGGACATCGAGTGGGACCCGCTCTCCAACCGGGCCTTCGTGCTGGCGCAAGACGGGATCAACAACGGCGGGTTCTGCTTCGGCGCCATCCCGGCCGTCGGGCCGAACCACATCGTCAAGTTCCCCACCGCCCAGGGCGGGCCGGTGGCGCCCGCGCTCTACACCGCTTTGGCGGGATCGGGAATCACGGGAGTCGACGGCGACCTCGCGATCGTTTACGGCGACTTCGGGTTCGTGTCCCCCTACGGATCGGGCTGCACACCCGGACCGGGACCGGCCGCCGCGCTCGATCTGCTCCAGCCGGCGTTGACCGTGGCGTCCACCGCCGTCACGGTGCAGGTGGAGAGCGGCTCCGCCGGGGCGCCGGTCTGGATCCTGCTGGGATTGCAGCGGGCCGCGACCGCGTTGCCCTCCGGTTGTCTGCTGCTGACCTCGACCGACGAGGCTGTGCTGGCCGGATCGACCGACTCGTTCGGGACGTTCGAGGCCAGCTATCTCCTGCCCCCGCTCGCGGCGGGCTTCGAGTTCCACCTCCAGGCGGGAGTCCTCGAGGTCGGGGGCGCGTCGTTGTCCGAGGGGCTCTTCATCCACGTGGGTCTCTAGCGCGGTTCCTCGCGCAGATCGAGGCGAGCGTAGGCAGCACTGGCTCCCGGTGACCTCGCCACGGGCTCCCCCAGGGCCTCGTCGACGTCGGTCACACGGACGGTGGCTCCCTCGTCGACAAAGGCCGGGGCGATCGCCTCGCCGATGCCGCGCGCCGCTCCGCCCACCAAGGCGACCTTCCCGTCGAGGCGCTTCCTTGAGGAGTCCCTGGTTTCATGGTCCGACATCGCGGTCCCGGCGAGCTGGCGGATCCGCGAATACATGCTAGAGGATACGCTCGCGTCCGGACGGGTCCAGCAACCCGCCTGTTCTCTGTACCCGGCCCCCTGTCCTGGAGAAAGATCGATGGCGTCCATCACCTTGAAAGGCAACGCACTGCAAACCTGCGGGAACCTTCCGGCCGTCGGGTCGACCGCCCCGGATTCGATCTTGATCAAGCCCGACCTGACCGAGGCGCCGATCTCGAGCTGGCCCGGCAAGAAGCTCCTGAATATCTTCCCGAGCATCGACACGCCGGTCTGCGCCGCCTCGGTGCGCACCTTTCACGAGCGGGCCGCGCAGTACGACGGCGTCACCGTAATCAACGTCTCGAAGGACCTGCCCTTCGCACAGAAACGATTCTGCGCCTCCGAGGGGATCGAGAACGCCGCCAACGCATCCTGCTTCCGCTCCTCCTTCGCCGACGACTTCGGCGTGCGCATCACCGGCGGCGCCCTGACCGGACTCTGCGCCCGCGCCGTGGTCGTGGTCGACGAACACAACCAGGTCCTGCACTGTGAACTGGTCCCCGAGATCTCCCACGAGCCGAACTATGAGGCCGCGCTCAGCGCGTGCAAGGTCGCCGCAAGATAGCACCCGACGCGGTTCCGCTAAGGGCTCGTGCAGAAATGACTTCCTGTTTTGGGCGAGCAATCGTCGTTCCTGGCGAGGCGCGACGACGAACGTGTATTCGAGATACTCCAAGAAGGAGCAACAAAGCCAGGGGCGGCGAGGGCCGGCCAAAACAGGGAGTTACTTTTGCGCGGGTCCCAAAAGGCGGCTCGACCTCCACGCGTGACAAGCGCGTCGCCAATGCGGAGCAGAAGGCGGCCCGGTCCTTCCCGAGATGATCCTTCAGACCATTGCCCAAACTCAGCCGGACGCATGGCGAGCGCCCTGATGAATTGCCGTGGATCTGACCTGCGAATGGTGCAGCCATCCAACCTTGGAGAGCGCGGGTGGGGACAGCACCTTCCGGGCAGCCAGATGAGGACCTAGAATGACGGCCCTTCGGCGGTGGCTCGACGGGTCACCACGCGCCATCGGCTGTGGAGAGTCCTCGGATCCTCGAGGGGGCGCTCGCCTGTCTGGAGGTCTTCGTCATGATCGGTGTCGTCCTGCTGATGTTCACGACCTGGACGATGCCTTTCGAGAGCCGTCCCGTCGTCATCGATGGCGCCTTCACGGATTGGTCGGACATCGCTCCAGCGGTCACCGATCCCGTGGACGACGCACCCGGAAGTCCGATCGACCTCGGCGCCGTGCGAATCACACACGACGCGCGGTTCGTCTACTTCGAGATCGAAACCGGCACGACGCCGATCAACCTCCAGGGCCTGGACGGAACCCTCTCCCTCCTGCTCGATGTCGACGCCGACCAGAACACGGGAGTCGCGCGCGAGTCCCTGCGGGGCGTCGATTTCGTGATCACGTTCTCACCGGAATCGTCGAAACCGGATCGTCCCCGTCAAGGTGTCTGCGTCGAGAACACGATGTACGAGCGGATCGAGTCGCCCTACGCGATCGGCCTGCTGCAGGCTCCCACGCATGCGGCGACTCGCTTCGAACTGCGTGTCGATCGTGACGCGGCCTGGACGGCCGGAAGCCGTCCGTCCGTCTCGTTTCTCACGAGGGCGGCTTTCCGGGGCAAGCTCGTGTTTCGGGACCTCACCGGAGCGCTCCGGGACGAGACCGGGGTGTTCACCCACGAGCTGAACCTCACGCTCGCTCCAACGCTGGGTCAGGAGACCGATCCGCTCCTCCGCCCGGACGGCGAGACGATCCGTGTCATGAGCTGGAACGTTCTCCGCGGGAAGATCCTGAAGCAGCCCGAGGTCTACGGGCGCATCGGCCGGGCGTTGAATCCCGACGTGATCTGCCTCCAGGAGCTCACCCCGAACGTCCTCGAGGAGGACCTGGCCGCGTTCCTGACCGACCAGGTCGGTGGAGGAAGATGGTCGGTCACGGCGCCCGGCGCCGATCAGCGCACCTTGCGCACGGGGATCGCGACGCGCCTCGACCTCACGCCGATCACGGTCGCCGTTCCCGTCGGCTCCGGTGCGACCGGTGCGACCGGTGCAACCGGCGCGACCGGCGACAGAGTGCAGTTTCCCGCGGCCCGCATCCAGTCGTCCTCCCGGACGATGCTCGTGGTCTCCGTGCACCTGAAATGCTGCGGGCGCATCGGCGGCCAGGAGGATCGTACGAGGATCGTCCAGGCCGACGCCTTTCGCGACGCCCTCGCCGCCGCCCTGCCGCCGGCCGGCGCCTTGATCGTCACCGGGGACTTGAATCTGGTGGGATCGCGCGATCCCCTCGAACACCTGCGCCGGGGCCTCGATCACGAGGGGCGGCCGCTGGAGATCGCCGATCTGCTTCAACTCGACGGCCTCTCCAACGTCACCTGGTCCGACGCTCGCGGGCCGTTCCTTCCCGGTCGACTCGACTGGCTGCTCTACACGCGCAGCGCGCTCGACTTCCGCGGCGGTTTCGTGTTCGATTCCAATGACCTTCGCTCGAAATGGCTGGAGCAGCACGGCCTGAGGCACGAGGACTCGACGGACGCCTCCGACCACTTTCCGTTGGTGGCTGACTTCTCCTGGCGGTGATGGGCGGTGAGGACCGGCGGAAGGCCGGCGCGTGGATTTCTGTGCCGAGGCGTCCAAGGCGGAAGCGCGGCGGGCGGGACCAGGCAGGCCCGGCGATGAGTGCAAGCGACTGGAACGGCTCCGGGAGGAGGATCGCGTCGGGTGGCCAGACTCGATGGAAGCGTCCACTGTGTGGGAGCTGCGAGTCGCCGGTAGCGGCATCGTTGCCTCACGTCCGGAAGAACTGTAGATTGCAGGGGCACTTCAATCGCATGACCTGCGCCATCCTGCAAGCAAGGGACGCAATGCTGTCAAGGGTTCTCGCTCACTTCAGCCTGGCGCTTGGTCTGACCGCCGCACTCGGCACTCCCGTTGAAGCCCAGACACCGGCCGGATCGTTCGTGGAGCGTCCCGGCGAGCTGGAATTCTCCGGCCGGATGATCGTGCGGATCGCCCGGACGGAAGTGCTTGCTGACCGCGATCTCAGCCGGAGCCAGGTCGAGGCGGTTCAGAAGCGCGCAGCCGATCGGCTGGCCGCGTGGACGCTCGAGTTCATCCCGGAAACCGACGAGTACATCGTTCGCTTGCCGCCCGGAGAGACGGAGAACGGCTTTTCCGTCCGGCTGATGGAAACCGGCGACTACGCCTACGCGGAACCGGACTGGATCTGCCATCCCATCCGCACGGTCCCCAATGACAGCGGCTATTCGCAGCAGTGGCACCACCAGAAGATCCAATCCGCGGAAGCCTGGGACTTGACCACCGGAAGCCCCAGCCTGATCATCGCCAACGTCGACTCCGGCATCAACCTGACTCATCCCGACCTGATGGCGGCGCTGGTGCCCGGCTACAACGCCGCGACCGACACGTCCCAGGCCGACGGGGGCGACGTCAGCGACGTGGACGGACACGGAACGTACGTGGCCGGCATCGACGCGGCCATCGGCAACAACGGAATCTACGTGGTCGGCATCGGCTGGAACTTCTCCTGCATGCCGGTGCGTTACTACAACACTCCGGGTGGAGGCTATCTGAGCAACCTGCTCCGAGGCGCCCGCTGGGCCGCTGACAATGGCGCGCGCTGCGTCAGTGTCAGCCAGACCGGAGTGGAATATTCCACCGTGCAGACCACCGGCGCCTACGTCCGCGCCCGGGACAGCCTGATGTTCTACGCCGCCGGAAACGACTCCCGAAATCTCAACTGGTTCGACTGGCCGGATGTGATCGTCGTCGGCGCCACCGACGGCAACGACAACCTGGCCAGCTTCAGCGCCTTCGGCCCGGCTGTGGACGTGGTCGCCCCGGGCGTCAACATTCTCAGCACCGGAATCGAAGGCGGACTCGCCGTCGGCAGCGGCACCAGCGCGTCGACTCCGATCGCCGCCGGCATCTGTGCCCTGGTCTGGAGCAAGTGGCCTGCGCTCGATTCATATGCCGTGGAGCAACTGCTGTACGACGGCTGCTTCGACCTGGGCACACCGGGCGACGACGACGTTTTCGGGTACGGGCGGGTCGACTCGTTCAATTCCGTCAGCGCCCCGCTTGTCTGCCAGACCGATATCGGTTTCGGAGGCCCGGGGGACGCCGTGCTGACGGTTTGCGGTGGCGACCTCTCCTCCGGAACCACGGCCGATCTCGAACTGACCAACGGCTACCTGTACGGGCGAGCCTTCATTCAGGTCGGCCCGTCGAACAACCCGGTGGCCTTCAAGGGCGGTTTGCTGGTTCCGAATCCGGGCGTCACCGTCGGCCCGATCCAGATGGACAATGCCGGAGAGCTGACCGTGCCGGGCATCCAGGGAGGTGGCACCGGTACCTGGTACGTCCAGGTGTTCCACGAGGACTTCTCGGTGCCGTCACCGTACGTTGGTCTCTCGAATGCCGTGCAGGTCCAGTTCCTGCCCTGACGGCGGACGTCGCGCGGGCGCGACCGCAAGCACACGTTCCGCGCCCAACACCGTTTCACGCAAAACAACCGTGAATCGTCCGGGCTGACAATCGCCCGCCGGGCGGTTAGAGATCGAGGACGATCGGCGGGTTGACCGCGCGGTAGCGCACGTCGCACGTGCTCGCGTTGACGAGTGTCGTCCCGCCCTCGCGGGTCGTGCCGTAGCCCTCGTGAATGTGCCCGAAGACGTGCAGGCGGGGTCGCACCCGCGCCACCGCGTCGAGCAGGTCGGCGCAGCCCACCGCCTCCCCCCGCACCGTCACGTCGCCGTGGCCCAGCGGCGGGCCGTGCGTCAGCAGGATGTCGATGCCCGAGGGAATCAAGTCCCACTTCGCACGGATCTCGGGCCCGCGTTGCAGGTTGAAGGCCCAGTCGAAGAACCACGGCTGCCAGGGGGAACCCCAGATGCGCAGGCCGAGCACCTCGGCTTCCGTGTCCTCGAGGTAGGTCGCATGGCGCAGGATGCTCCGCGCCGCCTCGGGTTCGTCCTGGAAGAGGAAGTCGTGGTTGCCCGCGATCACGACCTTGTGCGGGTGCGGCAGGAGCGCGAGGAAGCGATCGAAGGCCTCGACCTCGCCGCGCCCCCCGCGCTTCGTGAAGTCGCCGGCATGGAGCAGCAGGTCGCCGTCGGGGACCTCCATTTCCCCGTGCCGGCCGTGCGTGTCGCTCAAGGCTACGATGCGCATGGCTCTGCTCCTGGACCGACCAGCCGGTCTCGATGCCGCCCACGGACGGCATGATGATAGGACAACGCCTCTGCGCCGGGGATGCCGAAGATCGGAATCCAAGTCCGAACTCCCTGATGTGCGAGGGAAGGCGTTCCGGGTCGCGAGAGGGGCCGTTGGGCGGTTCGTGCGGCGAGGTCGGGACGCGGCCGGCGAAGAGCGGAGGAAATCGTGCGACGAAAAGTGCAGGTGTTATCGTCGGCGCTGATGGGCGCGCAGGGTGTGGTCGCCTGGAGGGAGGGTCGCCTGGCGGCGGCCAAACGGTCCCTCGTCGGTGGAGAGGCGTTGGCCGTCCTGGAAGACAGGGTCGCCGTATCCCTCCGGCAGGATCACGGTCGCGGTGGCGCCCGCGGGGATCTTGACCTGCATCACGAACTCCTGATCGGTCCGCTCCCAGGCGCAGGTCGCCGGGCCGAGCGGCGTCAGGATCTCGCCCCGGCACCACCCTAACTCTCCGGGCTCGGGCGCGATGAGGAACTGCTTCCAGCCGACTGAGTCCGGCGCCTGGCGCAACCCGAGCACGTACCCGTAGAACCACTCCATCACGTGGCCGAGCATGCAGTGGTTCAGCGAGTTGCTGCCCACCGTGATCGCATCCCAGGTTTCCGGCAGCGTGGTCAGCCCCTTGGCCAGGATACCGCCGTAGCTCCCCTTCGAGGTGCGCGAGTACACGCGGTGCAGCACGTCGGAGCGCCCCGCCTCGGCCAGCGCGCGAATGAAAAACAGGTGCCCGACGTCGCCCGGCGTCTGCTGCCACTCGCGCTGCTCGAGATCGTCGAGGATCGCCTGGAGCACCGCCCCGCGGTCCGCTTCGGGAACGAGCCCTGCACACAAGGCCATCGCATGGGCGGTCTGCGGGCTGCCGTGGTTTTCCAGGAGCTTCGCCTCGGAGTCGTAGAAGCGCGCGAGAAACGCCGCGCGCACCTGCTCGATGAGCGCCGCGTAGCGCTGTTCATCCTCCTTGCGGCCGAGCAGGCCGGCCGACTTCCGGACCGCGTCGAGGCAGAGAGCGAAGCACGCCGTGGCGCTCAACTCAGCCGGCGTGAAACGGCTCGGGCCGGGGGACCGCCCGTGGCCGTAGTCGTACCAGTCGCCCAGCGATCCCGGTGCGATTCCCGAAGGCGAGAGTTCGGCGACGTGGTCCACGAAGCGCCGCATCGACTCATACCGCCTGGCCAGGACGCCTTCGTCGCCGGTCCACAGATAGATTTCCCAGGGCAGGAGCACCCCGGCCGCGCCCCACTCGACGGTGAAGGCGTAGGCGTCGTCCTCGTCGCGCAGCAGGTAGCGCGGCGCCACGGTCAGGATGCGCCCGCTCTCGAGCTGCGCGTCCGAGATGTCGCGCATGATCTTCTCGTACCAGTCGAGGCAGTCGTAGCGAGCGAGGAACGAACGCGCCAGCAGGTGCGCGCACTCCAGCCAGCCGAGCTTCTCTCGGTGCGGGCAATCGGTCAACACGTAGCTCATGTTCGAGCGCATGGCCCAGTCGATCAGGTCATGGGTGCGGTTGATGAGTTCGCTGGAACACTCGAAGCGCCCGGAGGTCTCGTTCCCGGCGCGCAGGTGAACCAGCTCGAGCGACTCGATCACCGGCAGCCCCCCGGGATTCGGCTGGCCGGCCGGCACCGCGCCCTTCAGCTCGGCGAACTGGAAGCCGTGGTAGTGGAACAGCCACTGGTGGGACTCCGTTGCTCCTCCGCGCAGCGTGTAGCGGAACAGCGCCTGACGCCCGTGCAGATTCAACTGGCGGACGAAGCCCTGCTCGTCGATCACTTCGCTGGGCCGGAACTCGAGCGTCGCGCCCGCCGCTCCGCGCACGCGAAAGCGCAGGACGCCCGAGCAGTTCTGCGCGAAGACGTAGGACCAGGTGCCCGGCTCCGGCTTCAGGATCCGCTCCGGCGCGAAGACCTCGCGCTCGACCAGGCCGGGGAAATCCTCCGGCGAAAGTTCCGCCCCGGGCGGTTTCGCCACGATGGCCCCGTCCCAGCCGCCGTCGTCGAAATCGGGCCGATCGAAATCCTCCGGCCAGCGCCGCGCGTCATAGTCCTCGCCGGCAAAGATGTGCGAGAAGACCAGCGGCCCGTCGCGGACCTTCCAGTCGGGACCGGACTCGACCGCCAACACCCGGCCGCCGGCGTAGCGGATCTCGGCGCGCGCTCGCAGCAGGAAGGTCTGCCCCTCGCTGAAGTCGGGCATCGCGTCCCCCTTGGTCCAGCGATCCTCGGGCGGCGGCGCGACCTTCCAGAAGCTGTTGCCGAGCAGCACCCCGAACACGTTGGTTCCCTGCCGCAGGTGCGCGGCGAGATCCAGCTCGCGGTAGTAGATGCGCCGGTCATACTGCGACCAGGCCTGGTTGATGCGGGTCTCGCCCACGCGCTCACCATTGAGACGAAGCTCATGGTGGCCGAGGCCGACCAGGAAGATCCGGGCCGACTCGACCTCACCGTCGACGGTGAACGCGCGCCGGAAGATCGGGCAGGGCCCGGGCGGCGCGCGGAAACTCCAGGGCGGCGAGCCGGCCGGACCCAGCACGACCACGCGACCTTCCGCGGCGCGCCAGACCAGCGGGAGCGTGCGGCGGTGGCCGTCCGGTTCGAGCACCTCGAGCGCCGCGAGCACGCCCGCCGGGTTCTCTGCACCCGGCTGCCCGGCGGTGTTCTCGGCATGGACCTCGATCCGGTTCCGGCCCGGCACGAGCGCGACGGGCAGCACCGCGGGCTCCGACCAACTGCGGCTCGCGCCTTCGGCCGTACCGTTGATGCGGACCTCGGCCTGGTTGTCCGCCGCGATCCAGAACCAGGCCTGCGCGGGCACCGGTTCCTGGATCTCGACCTCCGCGGCCAGCCGCACGCTCCCGATCGGAGCCGCGCCGGTCGTGGGTCGAGCGGCCCCCGGCAAGGCCACCCAGATCCACTTGGCCTGCTCCAGAGGATGCGCGCGGCTCGGACGCGTGACCCAGCGGGCCTCCCCGAAGACGTCGCTCTCAGTTGCCGAGCACAGGGCCGCGAGGATGCAGAGGCTGGTGATCATGTGCTTTCATGGTCCTACGGTTGGAGGTCGAACTGGAAGGACGGCCGGTCGACGAACGCGCCGTCCTGCTGGGCCGGTTCGTGAAAGGTCCAGACGCCGTGAAGCATGCTGCCGTCATCTTCCCCGACGCGGGATGCCGACCACGAGCACCGCTCTCAGAGGGATGCCGATCAGCATGGCGCCATCACTCACACTTCGTCGGCCGTCACGACGACCGCGAAGGGAACATCGAGCGTCTCGAAGTGCTTCTGGCCGCAGCGCACCTTGTCCGCCTCCGTGGTGCGGAGCTTGAGGAAGTCATGCGTGTCCTTGGTCTCCCGCACGAGGTAGAGCGCGTACCCATCGTGCTTGATGACAGCCCAATCCGGGTTGTACTTCCCGACCGGCGTGTCGATCTCGAACCAGCTCGGCAGCTTCACGAAGAGCTTGATGTCCTCGCGCTCATCGAGCTTCTTCGCGAACGCGCGCTCCACCTCCGAGTCGAACACGACGTGTTCGTAGATGGAGTTCTTCACCTGGAGCGCGTCGAGATAGTTGATCAGCTCTTCGTTCTTGAACAACACCATCTCCCAGGCGGCGTCAGCACCGTCGCCGCCGTCGCTGTGGATCCGCTCGTACTTGATGCCGTCCACGAGCAACCGGTGGAGCTCATGCTTC
>Ga0326597_10005277_pt1 | contig 17970 bp, 15 predicted proteins | sample RVTome_12_FD_203789 | JGI IMG/M metagenome (GOLD analysis project Ga0326597, IMG submission 203789) | Soil microbial communities from uranium-contaminated site in the Upper Colorado River Basin, Wyoming, United States - RVT100D185 | ecosystem: Environmental > Terrestrial > Soil > Contaminated >... | reverse complement strand
TACTGGCAGGTCTGAGATCAATCTGGCTGGTACTGACGACTTACATTACCTTGATTGCAGGTTTGATATTTACGGCATGGTTTGCCGCTTTCACTGTTGGAGAATTGAATCTTATCTCGATAACTTTTGCCGTATTGTATATTGGTCTTGGCGCTGACTTCGCAATTCATTTCTGTCTGCATTATCGTGAGTCGCTTCAACGCAATAAAAATAATGAAATTGCATTACGAAATACTGCAATCAACGTCGGTGAATCTCTTGTCCTTTGTACAGCAGCAACTGCCATAGGCTTCTATGCCTTTATGCCTACGGATTATTCCGGTGTTGCCGAACTGGGCTGGATTTCCGGGACCGGCATAGTCATCAGTCTCATTGTCACATTAACTCTTCTGCCCGCCTTGCTCAGCCTGTTTCCATTAAGAGAGCAAATCGAATCTCCTGTAAATGCCGCTTCAGTAATCTATAAAAAAATAATTAACGTTCCAATCGCACACGCCGGAAAAATTAAAGTAATTGCTGTCATTCTGACAGTCGCATCACTCATCGCTCTCTCCAAATTGACTTTCGATTACAACACACTGAACTTGCAATCCCCAAAGAATGAATCAGTTCAAACGTATCTTGATCTGCTTGCAAACGACGATACTTCACCCTGGACAAGTAATGTACTGGCAACCGGTGTGAACGAGGCAAAACGGCTGGATCAACAATTAACCCGGCTGAACTTGGTTAACAAGGTTGTTTGGCTGGAAGACTTTATCCCTGCTGATCAGGATGAAAAATTGTCGATTATTGAGGAAATGAACTTGTTGTTAGGCACTCTTCCCGTGGCAACTGAAACTCCTCCATTGGAAGATAAAGAGCGCATTTTGGCAATCCAGAAATTCAATCGCATATTGCAATCAGCGCTTGAATCAGATCAAACATTAGCATACGCACAACCGCTGCATCAAAACATTGATGGTTTTCTTGATACACTGGAAAGATCGGATCAACAAGCCCAACATGAATTGTTACACACACTGGAGACAAGTCTGCTTGCCTCATTCAAAGGACGTCTTGAGGCACTATTGGCCGCATTGAATGCAGATACTGTAAGTCAGGAAACCTTGCCAGATGAGTTAAAAACGCGCTGGTTAAACCAGAATAACAAATATCTGCTGGAGATATACCCGACAGAAAACCTGATGGACAATCAGGCCTTGAGACGCTTTGTAAATCAGGTCCAGGCAGTTGTACCGCGTGTTACCGGCGGTCCTGTAATCATTATTGAGGCCGGTGATGCCGTCGTCAAAGCGTTTATTCAGGCATTCAGCTATGCCCTGATTGCTATTATCCTGCTTTTGCTGTTAATGCATAATGTGCGGGATACTGTATACATACTGATACCGTTATTGCTGGCCGCGTTATTCACGGGTGCGATCAGCGTTTGCATGCACATACCGTTAAATTTCGCCAACATCATTGCCTTACCATTAATTCTCGGCATGGGTATAGACAGTGCAATACATATCATGCACCGTGTACACAATGCCCTGCCCGAAGATGATCATCTCCTTGATACCAGCTCGGCACGCGCCGTCGTGTTGACCGCCCTGACAACGATCTTCAGTGTTTTCAGTCTGGTATTTTCTCCACATCTTGGTACCGCCAGCATGGGCATATTACTAACCGTCGGTATCAGCATGACCATGATTTGTTCAATTATCGTGTTACCGGGTTTACTTGTAAAACAATCAAATCAAGTACAAAACTAATGAATTACGAAAGACCCTGGGATGCCCGCCTCGCCTATTATCTGATCTACCCATTACGTGACAGCCGGATCACTCCAAACCATCTGACGTGTTTGCGCCTCATTTTCGGGGTTCTGGCGGCGATTGCCCTCGCCTCAGGTAATTATTTCTGGTCGAATATCGGGGCCATTTGTTTTGTGATCTCAAATTTCCTTGATCACACGGATGGCGAACTTGCCCGGCTCACAGGCAAGTTGAGTATAAAGGGTCATTATTTTGATCTTGTCAGTGATGCCATGGTTAATATCATTCTTTTTATGGGAATTGGCACAGGATTGATGCACAGTAACCTTGGAGGCTGGGCATTACCGATGGGTATCATTGCCGGGTTTTCTGTTGCTGCCATCTTTCATATACGACACCAGATCGAGCAAAGTGTGGGGAAAACTCAGGCAAGACAGCCCAATTATGGAGGGTTTGAAGCTGAAGATGTATTGTATTTACTTATCATTGTTACAACTATGGAATGGCTGACACCATTCTTGATTTTGGCCAGTGTCGGTGCACCTCTATTCTCCTTATGGGTATGGCGCGAATATAGCTCATTAAATAACAAAACTGCATGAAAACACTTGTTACAGGAGCAACCGGATTTGTCGGTTCGGCAGTCGTGCGGAAACTGATCAATGCCGGTCACGATGTGCGGGTGCTGGTCCGGTCCAAAAGTAACCGTCGCAATCTTGATGGCTTGACTGTTGAAATCAAGGAAGGCGACCTGTGTGATACTCAATCCTTAAAATCAGCTGTTGCTGGCTGTGATAATTTATTTCATGTGGCTGCTGATTACCGTCTCTGGGTTCGTGATCCAGAGATGATGTATAACATCAATATCAATGGTACCCGGGCGTTAATACTTGCAGCAGCTGAAGCCGGGATGAAACGAATTGTTTATACCAGCAGTGTGGCAACACTGGGATTTAACCAGGATAAAAGTTCTGCCAGTGAAGATACACCCGCTTCACTGGCAGCCATGACCGGTCATTACAAGCGCTCAAAATTTCTTGCCGAACAAGCCGTACAACAGTTGATAGAACAACATAAATTGCCTGTGGTTATTGTTAACCCGTCAACTCCGATTGGACCGCGCGATATCAAACCTACACCGACGGGTCGTATTATTCTGGATACAATCCGTGGCCGCATGCCGGCCTATGTGGACACGGGGCTGAATGTCGCGCATGTCGATGATATCGCGCGAGGTCATCTGATGGCATATGAACACGGCAAAGCGGGAGAACGTTATATTCTTGGAGGTGAAGATATGACCCTCTTGCAAATTCTTGAAATGATAGATGAGATCACGGGCAAAAAGCCAAAACGGATCCGCCTGTCACACAATCTTGTACTACCCATTGCCTGGGCAATGGAAAAGATTGCAACCATAACAGGGAAAGAACCGAGAGCAACATTGGACAGTGTGCGCATGTCAAAAAAGCATATGTATTTTTCCAGCGACAAGGCCATACGTGAACTTGGCTATCAACATCGACCGGCGCGTGAAGCAATAAGAGACGCAATCGACTGGTTCATACAAAACGGGTATTGCAGCCGGTAATTCAAAAAACAAAGTAAAGATGGCAGATAAACAATATCTAGTCCCATGGGATCAGCAACTGGCAAGACGGCTGGTTGCGCCATTTAACAATACACCACTGCATCCAAATCATTTAACCACGCTGACTTTAATCCTCGGCCAGTGTGCGGCATGGATATTTGCATTTGCCATGGGGCAGCTGGCATGGTTTGCCGCATTGTTATACATGCTTGCCGTGTTTTCCGATCATATGGACGGCGAACTTGCAAGAATGACGGGGAAAACCTCAAGCTTTGGCCATGACTATGACTATATCGTCGGCGGAATTAATTACACGGCACTATTCATCGGCATCGGACTGGGTCTACAGGACAGCTTTGGATCATGGGCGATCATCCTTGGTTTTTCCGCCGGCCTGTCAAATCCCTTTATACTCACCCTGCGCATGAGCATGGAGCGGCAACACGGTAAAGAGGCAGTGGAGCACCCGGTATTTGCCGGATTCGAGATTGAGGATTTTATTTATTTAATCGGACCGATTACCTGGATTACGGGCATTGTCTATTTTTTTATCCCCTACGCCCTGGGAAACATCGGTTATCTCGTCTGGACAATAATGGAATATCGGCGCTGGCGCGGGAAAACTAAAAAAGAAGAATAAAATCAATTAAATGTGATAATTAAGGTGTGCCATCCCTGGCACAGAAACCGTCCGTGACCTTGTAATTGTAATTACTTACCGGAAAATCCGTCTCCTTCTCCTTCCATGGAAATTTTACGTGCGATCCGTCACAAGTAACTATAGTGGCAGGTGAAATTAATATCGTCCCCCAAATAGAGTATTTTTAAATAAATTTTTACCCCTAAATAGATGATGCCCCGGAGATCATAAAAATATGGCCCCCTGCAGATAAAACCGGCTCAACCTCCGCCAGCATTCACCGTGAAATACGCAGCATTGAGTAAAAAATGGACCCATATACTTGCGGCGTAACCAAGCGCAATCGCCCACATCCATTTGAGATGCGCGAAGAATGTATAAATCCCGCGCGCCTGTCCCATCACGGCTACGCCGGCAGCGGAACCAATAGAGAGTAATGAACCACCGACACCGGCAGTCAGTGTCACTAATAGCCATTGACCATGGCTCATATCGGGATTCATGGAAAGTACTGCAAACATGACCGGGATGTTATCCACGATCGCTGACAGAATCCCGATCAGGATATTGCTGATCGACGCACCGAGATTGCCATACAGCGACTGGGAGGCCATCTCCAGATAACCCACCGTGCCTAATGCGCCGACACACATAATAACGCCGTAAAAGAACATCAGTGTATCCCACTCGGCGCGTTTCAGGGACACAAAAATATTGAAAACCTTGCGCTGCATGTCACCCACGGCGAGATTTTCACCGCCGAAATCTGCGGGTAACATTCCACGCTTGGCAAAATCTGCCTGGGACATCATACGCAGATCACGATGGGTCAGGTAATAACCATACAATTTAAGTATGCCCAGCCCGGTCATCATTCCAATGACCGGCGGAAGATGCAGGAAATTGTGTCCGCAAACAGCCAGGGCAATGGTCAATAGAAACAAACCGGCAATGACCAGCGCTCCATGCCGTAACTCAACTTTATCATCCATCTGCTGTGGTTTTAATTTCGGGACAGTAAAACTCATGAGTGCAGCAGGGATAATCCAGTTCACCAATGACGGGATAAACAAAACAAAAAACTCTTCAAATTCGACAATACCTTTTTGCCAGACCATCAGGGTCGTAATATCACCAAACGGGCTGAATGCACCACCGGCATTCGCAGCAACGACAACATTGATACAGGCAACAATCACGAATGCCCTGTTGTCACCGCCTACTGCCATCACAACAGTGGCCATCAATAAAGCCGTGGTCAGGTTATCGGCAAAAGGTGAAATAAAGAACGCGAGCAGTCCGGTCAGCCAGAAGATGGCCCGTAATGAAAATCCCCTGCTCACCAGCCAGGCGCGGATGGCATTGAATATGCCGCGTTCATCCATAGTGTTGATATAGGTCATGGCTGCAAGCAGAAACAGGAGCAGTTCGGCATAATCGAGCAGGTTGCGCCGGATCTCTTGCGCGACAAAATCAGGAGCCTCCTGACGATAAGCAACAGCTATCAATGCCCAGATTATTCCGGCGGCAACAATCACCGGCTTGGACTTGCGCATATGAATATGTTCTTCGAGAATAACGACGATATACGCCAATGCAAAGATAATCAGAACAGCATAACCTACCCAGTGATTAGTGAGGTCATGCACCGGAACATGATCACCAGCAGCGATTGCCATTACAGGAGCAAGTAAACAGAATAGCAGTGTGGCAGTATTTATATTTATCCTTGTCATTCGATTCATAATTCCGGTTATGGCCCGGGGGATATCAACTATACATCATAAATCACGAATCGCGGATCATGTATAAATCCCTGATGATGTATAATCACGCCTTATGAAAAACCGTGTCCTGACTTCCTTTGCAATCATTGTCTGCTTTCTCGTTCTGGGAGCAGGATTGGGTGTGTATACCTCGAAATATTACCGTACTGATGCTGCTGCCAAACCTGAAATTGAAGGACTGCTTTGGCCAAATCCAAAGCAAATTGGGCCATTTACCGCAATTGACCATAATGGCAACCCGTTTGGCCTGGAACAACTGATGGGAAAATGGTCATTCGTGTTTTTCGGTTACACCCATTGCCCTGATGTCTGTCCGATTACTCTTTCGGTCTTGAATCAGGTATATCAGAAACTTGCGGCAGAAAACGCAGTAAATAATGTCCAGGTTATATTTGTATCCGTAGATCCGGAACGCGATACGAAAGAACAATTGGCTTCCTATGTTGAATACTTTAATAAAGAATTCATAGGAGTTGGCGGCACCGGGCAACAGATCGCAAGCCTCGGTCAGCAGATGGGCATTGTCTATTACCATGGTGAGAAATCATCCTCCGGTGAATATGCTGTGGATCATACCGCCTCGGTTTTTCTTATCGATCCTTCGGGACGATGGGTGGCCCTCTTCTCTGCGCCACATCAAGCAGAGGACCTGGTAAACCGGCTTCTCGCCATTCAACACTTTATCGATGGTCAGGTCTGAGAATTCATGCGATTGTCATTACTATTATTGGCCCTCCTGTCTGTGCCTTCAGTTTTTGCTGACAATACTATTCAGATCAGTAATGCCTGGATCAATGAGGCGCCACCCACCGTTAAAGTCATCGCAGGTTATCTGACTATAAAAAATATTTCTGATAAAACCCTGGATCTGATTACAGCCAGTAGTCCGGATTTTGAGAAAATTGAATTTCACTCTACAAAAATGGAAGATGGGATTGCGAGCATGCAAAAAATAGATGTCATCGTCATTCCAGCAAGCTCCGAATTCAGTTTTTCTCCCGGGGAATATCATTTAATGCTGTTCAACGGCAAAAAAGCCCTGAAAGAAGGTGATTCTGTTCCACTGGAATTGACATTCTCGGATGGACAAACCATTTCCATTCATGCCGAAGTAAAACGAGCCAACATAACTACTGACATATCCACTGAACATCACCACCACTGAGCCATTCACACCCTTCTCCCTCCGTGAGAAGGGCTGGGGATAAGGGAAATACTAATAACTTGAAAGGACAAAACCCAGCAAGCCTTATGGATTATCTTAAGGTCCTGCCCCAGTATCTTATCCCACAACACTGTTTATCCAGGATGGTCTACCGGACTGCCCGCTGCCAGTGGGCGCCGCTAAAAAATTTCCTGATCAAAACTTTCATTCATTGTTTCAAAGTAGATATGGGTCTTGCACAGGAACCCCATGCCGGAAATTACATTCATTTTAATCACTTTTTTACCCGCGAACTGAAACCGGCGGTCAGGCCGATCGCGCAGGAACAAGATGTGATTGTTTGTCCGATTGACGGTTATATCAGCCAGATTGGAAAAATAAATTCAGGTGAACTCTTTCAGGCAAAGAACCGGAGCTACGATCTTGATGCATTACTGGCGGTGGATAACGACATGATCTCTTCTTTCAAAGACGGATCATTTGCCACATTCTATATATCGCCAAAAGATTATCACCGCATCCATATGCCGCGTGATGGACAGTTGACCAAAATGATCTATGTCCCCGGAAGGCTCTTTTCAGTCAATACTCATACCACACGCGTGGTAAACCGGTTGTTTGCACGCAATGAACGTGTAATCTCACTGTTTGAAACAGATATCGGTCCCATGGCCATCATCATGGTCGGCGCCATGCTGGTCAGTTCGATGGAGACTGTCTGGGCCGGCGAGATTACACCCGCAAAGAAACGGGAAATAACAAGTCACTCGTATACAGAGCAAAACAAAAAAATAAAATTGCAACGCGGCGCAGAAATGGGCCGCTTCAACATGGGTTCAACAGTCATCCTGTTATTTGGCAAGGATACAGTAACATGGTTATCGGAACTGCAAGCCGATCAATCAGTAATTATGGGCATGCCTTTGGGAAAGATGAACAAAAATTAACGACCAAATTACCTGCTGATTAAAATGATGCACATGGAAGTGCGAATGTCGTGAAAATATGGAAGTCTAAGAACGACTAAATCACTGACGTGCATGGATGCACTAATGCCACAAGGACACGATGTCCATGAGTGGCCCGGCCCCTTTATTCGTTTAGAAATCCATGCTCAATTCTAGATCTGGCCCTCTAGTAGTAATCGGTACTTCGAACCGCACTATGTGTCCCGACTGAGACGGTACCGCTACAGCGACGTAGTTTTTTACGGTCACAACGCCAGCCGATACAAGCTCCGAAAATGTAACGCGTCTAGGCGCAGTTTCGCCCGAGAGCACAGCGTCATCGATAAAAGCATCTTGAAGGCATCGAATCTGGGCGACAACCCCTGGACCAGCCGGGTCCATGTCTCTGCAATTGACGCCTATAACAGCTCCATCTTCACCCACGACAGGTCCACCACTAGCTGCGTGATGGATGCGGAAGTCGACGTGCATGTATGGATAGGGAACCAGCAGACGATCTCTGAAGTCGCCTACTTCTTGAATGATTCCGGCGTACAGGTCAGGTCGAAAATGAAAGGTCTGTCCTGCGTCCGTCGGCTCTATGGCGTGATTCGGGAAAGCGTAAGTTGCGGTCTTTGTGCATACTTGTGGATCCGCCCAGGAAAGAGGCCACTTCCAGTGCGACAGTACTTCCCCAGTATTGTTATTGGTCGCTCGTGCGGCCACGCCTAGAGCAACGTCGGCGCTATCGCCGAGCCAGCATTGCATGATGGGACGTAACAAATATTCCTGGGCCCCGAACAACCCAGTTTCGGACTGCAGATGCAAGATGGCCAACGGTGAGATTTGGCAGTTTTCCCTCCAAACATCTTCGATTACGTGCTTGGCCGTGACAAACAATCCGTCAGCGCTTATGTAAAACCCCGTTCCAATCAGGCGCCAAGTACCAGTAGCATTGTGAGTCAAGAGCGGAAAGGTATGTCCAACCGGATTCGGAAGCGGCCCATGAGGCGCCGCGAAATGCCACGTATTCGAATCGGCTTCGCCACCGAGTGGCTGCGTGGCCATCTGCGCTCTAACTATATTTTAACCAACACATTATCGGAGAATATTATATAGGAGAACGATAGGATAATTGTTTTTAAAGATCCTGAAAAAAGACGCTAGTCTTCCGGTAAGCCAAATGCGATTACCGCGTCCCCCAGGGGAAACTGGAACTTCTGGTGCCCGCCGGCAGCCACCACTACAAATTGCTTTCCACCCGCCTTGTAAATGACCGGCGGCGCATTGACACCGGCCCCCGTGTTGAACTGCCACAACAAGCTGCCGTCGCTTGCGTCACGGGCGGTAAATTGACCGTTGCTTTCTCCCACAAACACCAATCCCCCCGCGCTCGTCGCTACCCCTCCTACCAGAGGTTGATCGGTTTGTACCTGCCATTGAATCTTTCCGGAAGCGGGATCGATGGCACTTAACCTGCCCGTACCGGATTCCTCGGCGCTGGTTGCCGCAACGTAGATGTCGCTTAATCCCGGCTTACGCTTTTCAGGGGGGATATCATGCACGGTGTATTTGGTCGGCATGTGCACCGCCGCGACATAGATCCAACCGGTCTGCCGGTTATAGGCGGCGGGAGACCAGTCGTTACCCCCGACCAAACCGGGGGAAATCACGACCCCATCCCGTGTCGGGCGCCGAAAAATATTATGCTGTGGCACGAACGGCTCTGAACGTGATAACAATTCACCAGTCAGGCGGTTGAGGACATACAGCCAACCAGTCTTACCGGCCTGGGCCACGACCGGCGTTAGATGGCCGTTATGCATGACCTCGATGAGGATCGGAGAGCTCGCCACATCATAGTTCCACACATCGTGAGGAACCTCCTGGAAGTACCATTTCAGCTGGCCGGTCCGGGCATCCAGAGCGACCAGCGAAGACGTATAGAGATTGTCGCCGGGACGGGTAGAGTCATCCATTTGCGGTGCCGGATTGCCGGTGCCGACATAAAGCAGCCCCGCTTCCGGATCCAGAGCGGGATGGGTCCACACCGAACCACCGCCTCTTTTCCAGGCGTCTGCATATTTGGGTAGTGCAGCTTTCTCCGCTTTCAGGTCGCGTTCCAGCGAGTCGCCCGCGACGGTCTGGCCAGAGAATTTTCCTTCCCAACCCTGCGTGGGTGTGGAATACCAGCGCCAGCGCAACTGTCCGCTGACAGCGTCATAAGCCGATACAAAAGCCCGCAGACCCTGGTCTTCCCCGGCTATCCCCACCACCGCATGCGGATCGCCTTCCGTGGTTGCCTCCAGCGTGAGGCCGTACCCGGCGCCAGTGACGCCAATGATCACCTGTCCATCAAATACCAGCGGCGCCATGTTTCCGGAAAAACCTGTCCAGCCGATGACTTTCCATGTTTTCAAGGTATCGGCCTCCGCCAGAATATCCAGCGACTCTCGTGTGCCGCTATTGGGATCCGCCACCGGCACATCCCATTGCACGGCCCCGGTGTTCATGTCGAGAGCGATCAGGCGGGCGTCGACGGTAATCATGTAAATCTTGCCGTAACCCATCGCCACACCACGATTGGTCGGCCCACAACACAATTCCTGTGTCGTGAGCTTGTGCTCGTAACGCCATTTCATCTTTCCGGTCACGGCGTCCAGGGCAACGACGTGGTTATAGGGCGTGCTGAGATACATGACCCCGTCGGCAATCAGCGGATTGGTTTGAAACGTCCCCGGTATCCCGGTCTGGTAGATCCAGCGGGGCACCAGCCGTTTCACGTTATCGCGATTAATTTCATCGAGTTCAGAGTAACGCTGATTACTGTATCCATGTCCATAGGTCAGCCAGTTACTGTTATCGGCATGCGCGGATAATAAACGATGGTCGTCCACTACTTCCGCAGCCGCAGCTACTGCCACAAGATTAAATATACCTATCCCAATAAGAAGGCAACGAAATAACATGTTCATTTCTCTCCTGGCTTATGAGTTGCTGGTCTCTAGTTTCTATTGCAACAGTTTATTGAAAGCCTCAAACGGTGTTTTCCAACCTAATACCTTTCGCGATCCCCATTCAATCGGTCTTGTACTTTTCTGACTTCATACGCGCTGACCTGGTTGAAGTTCGTGCCTTTTGGAAAGTACTGCCTCATGAGGCCACCGGTATTACTGGACCAGTGCAGTAATACACAGTGACATTAATAGTCCCGGCATTAACCCGATGACCAGCAGGGCAAGCCCGTTAATGCTCAGGGCAAACCGCATCTGCCGCGAGGATTTGATCGCCGTCATGGTCTCAGGTTTGTCAAAATACATGAGTTTGACGATTCGAATGTAATAATACGCGCCTATAATGGCAAAGAGGACGGCAACCGCCGCGAGCCACACATAACCTGCGGCGATGACTTCTTTCAGGACAAACCATTTGGCCCAGAAGCCGAGGAACGGGGGCGCACCCGTCAGTGAAAACATCAGTATCAGCATAATGAAGGCGAACCAGGGATTGCGTTCGGACAGGCCTTTGATATCTTCCAGATTGTCGGATTCAAATCCCTTGCGGCTGAGTAATATAACGATACCAAAGGCGCCCGTGCTCATCAGTGCGTAGGTGATCACATAAAACATGGAGGCCGCAAACCCTTCCTGCGAACCTGACAACAAGCCCAGCAGCAGAAAACCGATATGCGCAATCGTTGAATAGGCCAGCATGCGTTTGATGTTGCTCTGGGAGATGGCAATGATGTTGCCCGTCGCCATGGACAGGACGGAAAGTATGATCAGTATTGCCTGCCAGTCATCCAGTAATGGATACATGCCGTTGACCAGCAGGCGCATGGCCATGGCAAATGCGGCAATCTTGGGCGCACTGCTGATAAACAACGTTACGGAAGTGGGTGCGCCCTGGTATACATCGGGGATCCACATATGGAAAGGCACCGCGCCCAGCTTGAAGGCAATGCCGACGATGACAAAGACCAGGCCGAATACGAGCAAGGTATCATGTTCTCTATGCCCGGAGATTTGCTGCGCAAGCGCATTAAGCTCAAGCGACCCTGTAACTCCGTACAAAATGGATATTCCATATAACAACATACCGGATGCCATAGACCCCAGGACAAAATATTTCATGGCTGCTTCAGAAGCAGATTGCGACTCACGGTGCATGGCTACCATGGCATAAAGTGACAATGACAATAATTCAAGCCCGAGATAAACCGTCAACAAACTGTATGCGGATATCATGACCATCATGCCGAGCACGGCAAACATGCCGAGCACAAAATACTCCCCTTTCATCCACTCATGCTTTTTCAGATATTCATGCGAATACAGAAATACGACAAAAGTGATCACGCAGATAACGACCTTGAGTATCGTGCCCATGGAATCACTGACAAATGAATTACCGAATGCATAGGTCGTCTCATCGGGATGCAAGTAAACGACGAGTACGGCGGTGATCAATAATGAGAGTTGTCCAAGACCATAAGTAATATTGCGCGCCGGGTCACTGCTGAAGGTATCGATGATCAATACCGCACAGGCAAGCGTAAGCAGTGTAATCTCGGGCAATAACAAGATGATGTCTGATTGCATGGTCAACTCTTATATCACCTTGGATTGCGAGATGTGTTCAAACAAATTCTCCATGGTCGGGTGCATGATCTCAAACAGTGGCGCCGGCCACAGCCCGAATAACAGCACGGCGATAACCAGTAACGCCAGAATCAGGGTCTCTCTTGAATCAATATCCTGCAACCCGGCGACATTCTCATTGGCAACATCACCGAAGATGACGCGCTTGTACATCCACAATGTGTATGCCGATCCGAGCACCAGGATAGTCGCCGCCATAAAGGCAATCCAGAAACTCGCCTGATAACTGCTGAGTATCACCAGGAACTCGCCTACGAAACCCGACGTGCCCGGAAGTCCTGAATTGGCCATGGCAAATAACATCATGAAGGAGGCAAAGACCGGCATGGTATTTACCACACCGCCGTAATCCTTAATTTCACGGCTGTGCACACGGTCATACATGACCCCGACACACAGGAACAATGCGCCGGAGATAAAACCATGCGAAATCATCTGCATCATGCCCCCTTCCAGGCCCATGACTGCGCCCCCTGCAGCGCCCGTCGTAGCGTAAATACTGAACCCGATAAAAAAGCCCAACGTGACAAATCCCATATGGGAGATTGATGAATAGGCAATCAGCTTTTTCATGTCCTGCTGCACCAGAGCGACAAACCCGATGTAAACAATGGCAATCAATGACAGTGCGATTATAAATTCATCAAATGCACGACTTGCATCAGGCACGATCGGCAGACTGAAACGCAGAAATCCATAACCGCCCATCTTCAACATAATCGCAGCAAGAATCACCGAGCCGCCGGTGGGCGCCTCGACATGGGCATCCGGCAACCAGGTATGCACCGGCCACATCGGGACCTTTACGGCAAAGGCCAGCAGAAAGGCAATGAAGATCAGCTTCTGCGCTGTTAATCCAATCCGGAGTTCGTGCAGATCAAGGATATTGAAACTGTTCGCCTGGGAATAGAGATATAAAAAGGCGACCAGCATGAAGACGGAACCCATAAAGGTATACAGAAAAAACTTGATGGTCGCATAGACGCGCCGTGGCCCGCCCCATATACCAATGATCAAAAACATCGGTATCAACATGGCCTCCCAGAAGAAATAAAACAGGATGGCATCCAGTGCGGCAAATACGCCATTCATGAGTCCTTCCATGATAAGAAAGGCCGCCATGTACTGGGACAATCTCTTCTCTATCGATTCCCAACCCGCCAGCACGACCAACACCGTGGTAAACGTCGTCAGGATAATCAACGGGACCGATATTCCATCAACGCCGAGGTGATAGTTGATCCCGAATGCCTCTATCCACGGCGTGAATTCCACAAACTGCATGTCATAGGTACTGGCATCAAATCGGGTGTATGTCAGTGTGGATAATAAAAAGGTAACCATGGAAACACCCAGCGCAAGATATTTGACCGTCAGCTCCTGGCGATCACCGGCGTATAACACCCAGATACCTCCGAGTACCGGCGCCCAGATCAGCAAACTCAGCAGAGGTAGTTCAGTAAACATCTGGTCATCCGCCCTGGAAAATCTTGTGGACAAACACAACGAGTAATATCAACAAACCAATAATCATGGTGAAGGCATAATGGTAGAGATAGCCGGACTGCACATGTCGGACCACGCCCGAAAACCACCGGACTGTTAATGCTGATCCATTCACAATCAATCCATCAATGACCCTGACATCACCTATCTGCCAGAGAATCCGGCCTATGCCACGCGTACCGCCGGCGAAGACAACCTGATTAAAGGCATCACAGCCGTACTTATGCACCAGCATTTGATAAAGTGGTTTCAGTGCGTTGGCAATTTGCCCGGGCAGTTGCGGGAAACGGATATAAAAGAGCCAGGCCAGAAATACCCCTGCAAAAGCCAGATACACCGGTGGGTGTTTGAAGGCATGGGCCGTAAATCCCAAAATTCCATGATAATCCTGTCCCACCTCTGCAAGGACATCATGTTTATCGGCGACATAAATGGCATCTCCGAAATAGCCCTGGAATAACATGGGCCCGATGAGCCATGCACCAATAATCAAGGAAGGAATTGCCAGGACAGATAAGGGAACAGTGACGACAGCCGGTGCTTCATGCAAATGCTGCCAGGTCTCTTTATCCATTCTTTCTTCGCCATGGAAGGTGAGAAAGAATAAACGAAAGCTGTACAGGGCCGTTATCAATACACAGGACAACACCGCATAATAGGCAAATTCAGCGCCTGGGAGTGTGGATGTATGCACGGCTTCAATGATTGCGTCCTTGGAGAAGAAACCGGAAGTGCCGGGGAAACCTATCGATGCCAGCGAACCGATCAGACAGGTCAACCAGGTAATCGGCATATATTTATAGAGTCCGCCCATCTTGCGCATGTCCTGCTCATGGTGCAAAACAATAATGACTGAACCGGCGGCAAGGAACAGCAATGCCTTGAAGAACGCATGTGTCACCAGATGGAAGATCGCTGCGGCATAGGCGGACGCCCCGAGCGCCACCGTCATATATCCGAGTTGCGATAATGTCGAATAGGCAATGACGCGCTTGATATCATTTTGTACAAGCCCGAGCAGCCCCATGGAAAATGCGGTCACGGCGCCGATGATCAAAATAAAACTCAACGCTGTTTCCGAGAATTCATACAAGGGTGACATACGGGCAACCATAAATATTCCCGCCGTTACCATGGTCGCGGCATGGATCAGCGCCGAGATGGGCGTCGGGCCTTCCATGGAATCCGGCAACCAGACATGTAACGGTACCTGTGCGGATTTCCCCATGGCCCCGATGAAGAGACAGATACAGATCACGGTCATCAACGACCATGCATGTCCTTCAAAGATCGTTACTGTTGTCCCTGCCAGTTCCGGGGCCTGACTGAATACAGTGGCATAATCCAGCGTGTTGAAATACATCAGCACAGCGGCAATCCCCAGCAGGAAACCGAAGTCCCCTACCCGGTTCACCAGAAATGCCTTGAGACTTGCGAAGATGGCTGACTCACGCTTGAACCAGAAACCGATCAGCAGATAAGAAACCAGTCCAACCGCTTCCCAGCCGAAGAACAGTTGCAGGAAGTTGTTGGACATGACCAGCATCAACATGGAAAAGGTAAACAACGAGATATAACTGAAGAAACGCTGATAACCGGGATCATCATGCATATAGCCGATAGTGTAGATATGGATCATCCATGAGACGAATGACACGACTGCCATCATCGTGACAGAAAGCTTGTCAATCAAAAATCCGATTTCGAAGCTGACGTTACCACTGACTACCCAGGTATAGACCGGAGCATTGTAGATATCACCGCCGTCAAACACGATGTACTTGTATGCCAGCAAGGACAGAATGCAGGAAATACCCACGCCGATGATCGCAACCCAGTGCGCCCCGCTACGGCCTATCACCTTGCCAAACAGGCCGGCGATGATTGAACCTGCCAGGGGTGACAGGACTATCCAGAGATAAACATTTTCCATATTCTCCATCATTATCATCCCTTCATTGAATCCAGGTCATCGACATTAATAGTTTGCCTGTTACGGAACAGCACCACGAGTATGGCGAGCCCGATTGCAGACTCCGCTGCGGCGACGGTAAGGATAAAAAATACGAATATCTGGCCATTGATATCATGCAGAAAATGCGAAAACGCGATGAAATTCATATTGACCGACAACAACATAAGCTCAATGCACATTAACAAAATAATGACATTTTTCCTGTTGATAAAAATACCGGCAACGCTGATGCTGAACAATATCGCCGCAAGGATTAATACATCTGAAAGTACAATCATATTTATCGTATCTTATTAATTGTTTTACGCTTCACATTTCACTTTTCACTGCTTTTCTGCATCCATTTTGATGATCCTGAGCCGGTCTTCTTTTCTGACCTGGACCTGCAATCCCGGTTGCTGTGTCTTGGTACTGCGCGGTTTGCGCGTAGTAAGCGAAATCGCTGCGATAATCGCAACCAGTAAAATCGCGCCGGCAATTTCGAATGGATATAGATAGTCAGTGTATAAAACCTCTCCCAACTCCGTCGTATTACTGTATCCCGGCCCAAAAGAAACAGGCGCAGTCATCCCCTCTGATCTGAAATAACCGGAATTGACCACCAGTCCCATGGCAATCATCATCAATACGGCAACAGCCAGCCCAAATGGCAGATGACGCGCAAACCCTTCCCGCAAAGGGGCAAGATTGACGTCCAGCATCATTATGACAAACAGGAATAAAACCATAACTGCGCCGACATAAACCAGTACCAGTGCAATGGCCAGGAATTCCGCCTCAAGCAATAACCAGATAGCGGCACTGGAGAAAAAAGACAGGACGAGAAACAGCGCTGCCATTACCGGGTTGCGCATAGTGATTACCATGCTTGCGGAGAGAATCAATAATCCGGCAAAAATATAGAAAATGATCTGTTCAAACATTCTTTTTGTTCGTTTTTTTTTATTTTAATGAGCCTTTACTAATTACCAATCACTAATTATCTACATGGATGTAGTGTATGCCGGAAATGAACGGATTAATTTCCGGCCACCAATTATCTACATGGATGTAGTGTATGCCGGAAATGAACGGATTAATTTCCGGCCGCCAATTATCTGTACATTGCATCCCTGGCGCGATCCTCGGCAATCTGTTTTTCGGCAATGTCCCCAACTTCAAGCAATCTCTCTTTGGTCATTATCAGATCACCACGTTTCTCACCATGGTATTCAAATATTCGTGTTTCAACAATGGAATCCACCGGGCAGGATTCTTCACAAAAACCACAGAATATGCATTTGGTCAGATCAATATCATAACGGGTGGTACGCCGGCTGCCGTCCTCACGCTGCTCGGATTCAATTGTAATGGCGACTGCGGGGCACACAGCCTCGCACAATTTGCAGGCTATACAACGTTCTTCACCATTAGGATAACGGCGCAGGGCGTGCAAACCGCGGAAACGAGGTGATTGAGGAGTCTTTTCTTCGGGATATTGCACAGTGATCTTGCGCTTGAACAGATAGCGGCCGGTCAATTGCATGCCTTTGATCAGCTCCCACATGAACAGACTCTGAATATAATTTTTAATTGACTGTATCATTTGTATCTCGTTTATTGTAACTGGAATCACCAATCACTAATCACTCGCCGCTCTTGGTCATCCTGACCCCGCGGCATTTGTGTCGTCTCTCTTTGATATCCATATCATTGCGACATTCGTGCATCCGTGCACATCATCCTGCACTTCATTACTAATCACTTTTAGTTAATCAAACCAAGGAGGCACTCCGGCGACCACCAGTACGGCCGCAACGACAATCCAGACTATAGTGATCGGGATAAATATCTTCCAGCCTAACCGCATAATCTGATCATAACGATAGCGTGGAAACGTTGCACGAAACCAGAGAAACAGAAACAGGAAAAATGATGTCTTGGCCAGTAACCAGAACA
>Ga0326597_10005276_pt1 | contig 17972 bp, 18 predicted proteins | sample RVTome_12_FD_203789 | JGI IMG/M metagenome (GOLD analysis project Ga0326597, IMG submission 203789) | Soil microbial communities from uranium-contaminated site in the Upper Colorado River Basin, Wyoming, United States - RVT100D185 | ecosystem: Environmental > Terrestrial > Soil > Contaminated >... | reverse complement strand
AAACCGCGCGCACCGTGTGCTACGAGATCCTGCGCGAGATCCTGAGGGAGGCGCGCGCCTTCAACGCGCGCGAGTTCCGCGTGCTCGGCGCGCAGCCCGTGATCGACCTGCTGCAGGAGGAGGAGTCGGGCTCGGTGGCGATGCTGCAGGACTTCATCGGCAAGCCGATCTCGCTGCAGGTCGAGCCGGGCTATACCCAAGAGCAGTACGACGTGGTGCTGATGTGACGGAGCTCAATCAAGCCTGGCCGGCGACGAGAACGGCCTGCTGGCATCCACCACGAACATCACGAGCTGGTCCAGATCGGTCGTGCCGCTGCTGAAGACTTCCATGGGCGTGTCGGCACTGTGTCCGTTCATGGACTGGCCGGCGTCGGCATGGCTCGGGCCGTGTCGAGTCCTTTGGCCGAGCTGGCCGGCCAGCACGTAGAAGGCTTCGGAGCCCGGGTGGGTATGCACCGGCGTCTTCGCTCCCGGCGAACCGCCGGCCCGGTTGATGCGCAGCAGATACTCGGACGCCTTGATCGGGGGCACGGGCCCGATTTCGGCGACCTTGCTTGCGCCGCGCGTCGAGCCGCCCTTGGGACCCAGCGTGAAGAGCCAGGCCTTCCCCGCGACCTCGGCGGCCAGCGACGTTGGGCCTGCTGCCGCCTCGGCCTGCGCGAGCGTGGGGAAATTCTCGAGCCGCCAGTACAGGGTTCCGGAGGGCAACTGCTTGACCCTCTTTTCAGCCACCGGCTTGATTTCGAATTTCTGCGCCGCCGCCGGCGACGGCGGCAGCGATAGACCGACCGCACACAGCACGAGAGCCCACCCGGTCATGAATTTCGCGACACTGGTTTGCAGTTTCATCGCTTTCCTCCTCAGGTCGTTACTTCGTCAGTCCTTCGACATGAAACAGACGCACCCTCGCCGACTTGTCTCGCAGCGGGATCAGCTCCCTGAATGTCGGCGAATTGAAGTATTCGATGGCCTGCTCGAGGCTGTCCCAGGCGATCAGGGCAACGCCTTTCGGCGGCGTTCCCTCGGAACTCGCAATGCGGCCGCGCAGAGCGAGGAACCGCCCGCCCGCGGTTGCCACCCCCGCGGCATTGCGCTTCGCAAACGCCTGGAACCCTTCGGGATCGAACACGTCGATCTCCACGACCGTGAAGGCAGGCGCTGTCGCCTGCGCGTGGACTCCTTGCATGACGGCAGCGCTGATGGCGCAGCCTGCGAGCAGCGCGGTAGCCAGTTTCAATCCGGTTTTCATCCGCCGTTCCTCCGTTGTCTTCGCCATTGACCCCGGTAGGCTAGGCGCAACGGACGGCCGCGGTAACGAGAAAAGCTGAAGGAAACGCCGAAAAAACCCCGAAATTTGAGGGGCCGGGCCCGCAGGGGAACGAGCTATGATGGATCGCTATGCGCGATCTGTCTCGCCGAAACGCGGTTCGCCTGGTTCTGCTGGCCGCCACCTCCGCGTTTGCCGCCTCGATACCGTCTGTCGCCGCGGAACGGGCCCCGCTGGCAATCAAAGGTTACGACCCGGTCGCCTATTTCACCCTCGGAGCCCCCGTGCGCGGTGTGCCGCAGATCGAATATGAATGGGACGAGCAGCGCTACCGCTTCTCGCGGCCTGAGCATCGCGAGCTTTTCAAGGCCGACCCTGTGCGCTACGCGCCGCAGTTCGCGAATCTCTGCGCCATGGCCCTCACCCGGGGTGAGATCGTCGAGGCCAACCCGGAGTATTGGCTGATCAGCGAGGGCAAGCTCTACATCTTCGGAGAACAGGCAGGACCGAAACGGTTCACGCAGAACTGGGCGCAAAACGTCGTCAAGGCGAACCGGAACCGGCCGCCCGCCGCCAAGCGCTAGCGGTCACTGGTGCGGCCGCTGGGCGCCGGTTGCCGACGCAGTCCGGCCTTGCGGAGCCCGTCGCGCAGATGCTCGAGATCGACGGCGTTCAGGAACTTGGTGCCGAATTCCTGCGGGTCGAAGGTCGGGTCGACGCTGCGGATCGCCGTCGCGATACGAGCGGCGTCCGCGCTGCGGTTGTGCTGCGCATAGGCTGCTGCCAGCACGATGCGGCTGAAGTTCGCGCCCGCGTTGTCGCGTAGATTGAGCTCCGCCTGCTCGATCGCGGCGTCGTAGCGCCGCTTCAGATAGTAGGTCAGGCTGAGCGCAAAGCGGTCTATCGCGTTGAGATCGGGATCAATGCGCTGCGCCCGCTCCAGGGCCTCGATCGCCGCATCCGTCCGCCCCAGCCACATCAGGATATTGCCGCGCCCGGCGAGGCTCTGAGCATCGTTCGGATTGATCGCAATGGCGCGCTCGATCTCGGTCTCCGCCTCCTTGTACCGCCGATGAAAGATATGGATGCGGCCGAGAACGACGCGGGCGCGCACTTCGGCGTGATCGAGGCTCAGCGCCTTGATCGCCAGCTCCTCGGCGCGGCTCATGAATGCGGTCGGCGATTCCGCCCAGCCCATCGACGTGGCGATGTAGTAGGTTTCGGAGAGTGCCGCATAGGCGGCGGCGTAGTTCGGGTCGAGCTCGATGGCCCGTCTGAGCAGGGCACGCGCCGTCACGATGTCCGCGCGCGCCGGGCGCTGCAATGCCGGCCGGGCGCGGAGCACGTAGTCGTAGGCTTCGAGGTTGGCGGTCGGCTTTGCGGACACCCTGCGCTGCTCGATCTGGGTCACTCGAATCGCCAGGGCGCTGACGATCTGCGTGGTGATCCTGTCCTGCAGCGCAAACACGTCCGCCAGCGGTTCGTCGAAGCGCGCGGACCAGAGCACCTGGCCTTGCTGCGTGTCGACCAGCTGCGCGGTCACCCGCACGCGGTCGCCGATGTGGCGTACGCTGCCTTCGACTAGGTAGCCGGTGGCGAGAGCGCGCCCCACCTCCTTCGGGCTTGTGGCCTTGCCCTTGTAGGGCAGGACGGCGTTCCACGAAATCACGGTCAGCGCGGAGAACCGTCCGAGCGCGTTGATGATGTCTTGCGTCAACCCATCCGCGAAATACTCGCGGCCCGGCTCGTCGCTGTGATCGACGAGCGCGAGAACGGCGATCGCAGGTTTCGCGGCGATTTCGGGGCCCCTGCTTGCGGGTCGGCCGACGACGACGCTCCACAGCACCGCTGCCGCAAGCACGGCGACGAGAGCGAACGAGGCGATCAGTCCGATGCGCCGGCCGGTGGGCACGGCGCCCCTCGGGGGCTGACCCATGGCGCCGACAACCGGCGCCTCGGCCTCGAATCGATAGCCGCGGCGCGGAATCGTCTTGATCAGGCGCGATCCATCGTCTCCAAGCGCCCGCCGAAGCTCGCCGATGCTTTGCACCAGGGCATCGTCCGTGATGACGAGATTGGGCCAGACCGCGGCAAAGAGCTCCTCCTTGGAGACGAGTCGGCCGGAATTCTCGACCAGGCAGCGCAGGACCGCGAATGTCTTCGGCCGCAGCGTGATCTCGTTCCTGTCGAGAAGGAGGCAGCCGCGATCCAGATCCAGGACATAGCGGTCGAACGGCAGCCGCCGGGTCCGCATCGGCGTGGAAGGGTCGGCTTCGCGATGGGTCATCGCCTCGCCATGGCTGCGTCAATTCTACCCAGTCTCGCAGTCGGGCTACACTCAGGAGCAAGATGGAAGACATCTGCTTCGCCCCCGCCGGGAAACTGGCGCGCCTGCTGCGCGCGCGCAAGCTCTCCGCCACCGAGGTAATGCGCGCCTTCATCGCGCAAGTCGAGCGCATCAACCCGAAGGTTAATGCCATCGTCACTTTCCTGCCCGAACAGGCGCTGAAGGAAGCGAAGGCGCTGGACCGGAAGAAATCCTACGGCCCGCTCGCCGGCCTCCCCATCGCCTACAAGGACCTGGTGGCGACCAAGGACGTGCGCACCACGCTCGGCTCGCTGGTCTACAAGGACAACGTGCCCAAGGACGACGCGCTGCTGGTTGAGCGCCTGAAGGCCGCGGGCGCGATCACGTTGGGCAAGACCAACACCCCCGAGTTCGGCGCGGGCAGCAACACCTTCAACAAGGTGTTCGGCGCGACGCGAAATCCCTACGACCCGACGAAGACCGCCGGCGGCTCCTCGGGCGGCGCGGCGGCGGCGGTCGCCTGCGGCATGCTGCCCTTCGCCGACGGCTCGGACCTCGCCGCGAGCCTGCGTAACCCGGGCAACTACTGCAATGTCGTCGGTTTTCGCCCCACGCCGGGACGCGTGCCGTCGTATCCGGCAGCCAACGCCTGGGACACGCAGCCGGTGATCGGCCCCATCGCGCGCACGGTGGAAGACGCCGCGTTCCTGCTTTCCGCCATGGCAGGGCCGGACCGGCGCGCGCCGGTGTCGATCAGCGAGCCGGGATCGATCTTCAATCGCCCGCTCAAGAGGTCATTCAAGAAGGTGCCCGTCGCCTGGACCAAGGACCTCGGCGGCCTGCCGGTGGAGCCGGAGGTGACGGCGGTGCTGGAAGCGCAGCGCAAGGTCTTTTCATCGCTCGGCTGCGTCGTCGAAGAAGCCTGCCCCGATTTCTCCGGCGCCACCGAAGCCTTCGAGACGCTGCGCGCGGTGTCCTTCGCCATGCGCTTCGCGCCGCTATTGAAGACGCACCGCTCCGCGCTGAAGGACACGGTGATCTGGAACATCGAGCAGGGCCTCGCGCTCGACGGCGCGAAGATCGCGCGCGCCGAGACTCTCCGCACCGAGCTCTACCAGCGCCTGCGCACGTTCCTGGAGAGATTCGAATTCCTGCTCGCGCCCGTGAACCAGCTTCCGCCGTTTCCGGTGGAGACCGAGTACCCGACCGAGATCGCGGGCGTGCGGCTCGACAACTACCTCGACTGGATGAAGAGCTGCTACTACATCACCATCACCAGCCATCCGGCGATCTCGGTGCCCGCGGGGTTCACCACGGACGGCTTGCCGGTGGGGCTGCAGATCGTGGGGCGCTACCGCGACGACTTCGGCGTGCTGCAACTGGCGCACGCTTTCGAGGGCGAGACGCATATCTGGAAGCGCCGCCCGCCGCTCGCGGGCTGACCCCCCTTGCCAGATCGCGCGCCATGGTGGCATACTATCATATATATGAAATGTCTTTCACATATATGAATACTGCAGCGGTCAAGAGTGCCGACCGCACGGTGCAGATACTCGAGGCCTTCGCCGCCGCGGGCGAGCCGCTCGGCGTGGCCGAGCTCGCCCGCCGTCTCGCCATCCCCGTGTCGGCCTGCTACGGGCTGATGCGCACGCTCGAGCTACGTGGCTACCTGTACGAGCTCGGCGTGCGCAAGGGCTGGTACCCCACCCTGCGCTGGCTGCAAAAGGCGCGCACGATCGCCGAGCACGACCCGATGCTCGAGCGGGTGACGCCTCTCCTCGAAGCGCTCGGCAAAACAACCGGGGAGACCATCGTCTTCGGCAAGCGCAGCGGCATCGAGGTCGTGTACCTGAACGTGATCGAGTCCCGGCATTCGATCCGCTACAGCGCGCAGGCCGGCGAGCGCAAGCCGCTGCACTCGAGCTCGGCGGGCAAGGCGCTGCTCGGCGCCATGGCGCCAACCGTGCGCTCGGCGCTCCTGGACACGCTCAAGCTCGCGCGCGTCACGCCGAACACGATCGTGCGGCGCGAGCTGCTGGAAAAGGATCTCGAAGCGAGCGCGAAGCGCGGCTGGTACGCGACGCGCGGGGAGAACGTGGCCGACGTGCACGCGCTCGGCGCGCCGGTGCGCATCGACGGCGAGCCCTATGCCCTGGTGGTAGCAGGGCCGGCGCATCGCATCGAGGGCGCCCTGAAAACGCACGCCGCCGCGCTGCTGCGCACCGTCGGGGCCATCGAGTCGCGCAAATGAGCGGCGACATTCTCGCCACGGAGCACAACGGCGTGCTGCGCGTCACGCTCGACCGGCCGGAAAAGCGCAACCCTCTTTCGCGCGCCGCGCTCGCGCAGTTGTGCGAGATCTTCGAGTCGCACCGCGACGCGGAGCTTTCGCTCGCCGTGCTGCGCGGCGCGGGCGAGGCGAGCTTCGCCGCGGGTGGCGATCTGCGCGACCTCGAGCAGGTGTGCACGCCGCAGCAGGCGAGCGAGCTCCACTCGCTCGGCACTTCCGCGCTGCAGGCGATCCGCGAGTTCCCCGTGCCGGTGGTCGCCGCGCTGAATGGCGTGGCGCTTGGCGGCGGCGCCGAGCTCGCCGTGGCCTGCGATCTGCGCATCGCCGCCGCGCACGCGCGCATCGGCTTCGTGCAGGGCACGCTCAACATCCCCGCCGCCTGGGGCGGCGGCCACGACCTGATCGCGCTGGTCGGCCCGGCGCGCGGCCTGGAGCTCCTGGTCAGCGCGCGCGTGCTCTCGGCGGCGCAGGCGCTCGCTGCGGGTCTCGTCGAGACAGTGGCTGCCGAAGACGAGGACTTCGAGGATTTCATCGGGCGCTTCATCGCGCCGTTCGCCCGGCAGCGTCCGCAGGTGATGCGGGCCTTCAAGGCGCAGGCCGCGGCGGCGAAGCTCGGCCTGCCGCGCAAGGCAATCGAGGCGCGCGACGCCGAGCTGTTCGCGCAGGCCTGGTGCCACGACGACCACTGGGCGGCGGCCAGAAACGTACTGCAGAAGGAGGCAAGACGATGAGCGCTCAGCTCAAGCCAGCGCAGCGCACGGCGCGCGTGGCGACGCCCTCGGGAATCGAAGTGCCCGTGGTGGCGACGCGCGACATGGCGCACGACCCCGGCGCGCCGGGCGTCTACCCGTTCACGCGCGGCATCTTCGCCGACGGCTACCGCGGGCGACCGTGGACCATTCGCCAGTACTCGGGCTTCGGCTCGGCCGAGGAGTCCAATCGGCGCTACCGGTTCCTGCTCGAGCAGGGGCAGACCGGGCTCTCGGTGGCGCTCGATCTGCCCACCCAGTGCGGCTACGACCCCGACCACCCGATGGCGCGCTCGGAAGTGGGCAAGGTCGGCGTCTCGCTGTTCTCGCTTGCCGAGATGGAGACGCTGTTCGCGGGCATCGATCTGGGCGCGATCTCCACCTCGTTCACCATCAACGGCACGGCGGCGATCATCTACGCGATGTACCTCGCGGCGGCCGACAAGCAGGGCGTGCCGCGCGCCAAGCTCACCGGCACGATCCAGAACGACATCCTCAAGGAGTATGTCGCGCGCGGCACCTGGATCTTCCCGGTGCCGCCGTCGATGCGCCTGATCGCCGACTCGGTGCTGTATGCCAACGAGGTCACGCCGCGCTTCAATGCCATTTCCATCGCCGGCGCGCACGTGCGCGACGCCGGGTGCACGGCGGTGGAGGAGATGGCCTACACGCTCGCCAACGGGCTTGCCTACGTCGACGAGCTGACGCGCCGCGGCGGCGACGTGGCGAAATTCGCGCGCCGCCTGTCCTTTTTCTTTTACGTGCACATGGATCTGTTCGAGGAGGCATGCAAGTTCCGCGCCGGCCGGCGCCTGTGGGCGAAGCTCCTGCGCGAGCGCTACGGCGTCACCGACGACAAAGCGCTGCAGTTCCGCTTCGGCGTCGTGTGCGGCGGCTCGTCGCTCGTCGCCGCGCAGCCCTACAACAACATCGTGCGGGTGGCGATCGAGAACCTGGCGGCGGTGCTCGGCGGCGCGCAGTCGATCTTCACCTGCGCCTACGACGAGGCGTTCCAGATCCCGACCGAGTTCTCCGCGGAGATCGCGCTGCGCACGCAGCAGATCGTGCAGCACGAGAGCGGCGTCGCGGCGACCGTCGATCCGCTCGGCGGCAGCTACTACGTCGAATGGCTCACCGATCGCATGGAAGAAGGCATGCGCGGCGTGATGGACGGGATCGACGCGTACGGCGGCGTGGTGAAGGCGATCGAGGACGGCTGGCTGCAGCGGCGCATCGCCGTGCGCGCCAAGGAGAAGAAGGATGACACCGACCGCGGCGAGCGCGTGGTCGTCGGGCAGAACCGGTTCCGCCGCGAGGCGCAGGCCGACAGCTACGGCGAGGTGTTCCGGCTGGATCCGGCCATCGCCGGACGCGTGCTGGAGAAGCACGCGCAGGCGAAGCGCAGCCGCGACGCCGCGCGCGCGGCGCGCGCGCTCGACGCGCTCGAAGCGGCGGCCGCCTCGGACAGGGAAAACCTGATGCCTGTGCTCATCGAGTGCTGCCACGCCTACGCGACGGTGGGCGAGATGGTCGAGCGCCTGAAGCGCCTCTGGGGCGAGTTCCAGGAACCGGTACGGCTATGAGCGCGGCCGGCGCAGGGCCCCTCGCGGGCAAGCGCATTCTGGTCGCCAAGCCGGGGCTCGACGGGCACGACGCCGGCGCCAAGGTGATCGCGCTCGCGCTGCGCGACGCCGGCGCCGAGGTGATCTACACGGGACTGCGCAAGTCGCCCGAGTTCATCGTGCGCGTCGCGCTCGACGAGGACGTCGCCGCCGTCGGCCTGTCGATCCTCTCGGGCAGCCACCAGGAACTGAGCCACGAGGTGCTCGCCGGCCTGCGCGCCGCGGGCGCCGGCGACATCCCGGTGTTCGTCGGCGGCACCATTCCGCCCCAGGACCGCGCACGGCTGCTCGATGCGGGCGTGCGCGGCGTCTTCACCAACGACACGCCGCTCGCGCACATGATCGACGAGCTGGCGCGCGCCCTCGGATGAGCGGCCCGCTCTCGGGCATCGTCGTGCTGGAGGTCGGGCACATGCTCGCCGGCCCTTACTGCGGCATGCTGCTCGCCGATCTCGGCGCCGAGGTCATCAAGGTCGAGCCCCCCGAGGGCGACATCGGCCGGCGGGTGAGCCCGCACCAGGTCGGAGGACACAACGCCTACTTCGCGAGCCTCAACCGCAGCAAGAAGAGCGTCGCGCTCGACCTGGCGGGCGATGCGGGCAAGGCGGCGCTGCGCGGCCTCGCCGCCCGCGCGCATGCCCTGGTCACCAACCTGCGGCCCGCGGCGATCCGCAAGCTCGGCCTCACCTACGATGCACTGAAGGACACGAACCCGAGGCTGGTGTGCGTCGCGCTCACCGGCTACGGGTTGGAGGGCAGCCACGCCGATCGGCCGGCCTACGACTACGTCATCCAGGCGCTTACCGGCGTCATGGCGATCACCGGCGAGCCCGGCGGCCCGCCGGCGAAGACCGGCTATTCGGCGGTGGACAATTCCGCCGGCATGATGGGCGCGCTCGGCTTGCTGGCGAAGATCGTCGAGGGCAAGGGCGGGCAGATCGACGTCTCGATGCACGACGTGATGCTCTCGCAGCTCAATTACCTGGCGGGGGCGTGGCTCAACGCGGGCGAGCGCGCGCAGCGCATGCCGCGCTCGGCGCACCCGTACATCGTCCCGGCGCAGGTCTTCGAGACGAGCGACGGCTGGCTGGTCGTGTTCATCTCGCACGACGAGTTCTGGCGGCGCTTCTGCCGCGAGGTCGGCCGGAGCGACTGGCTGCACGACCCGCGCTTCGCCACCATGGCGGCGCGGCGCGAGAACCGCGAGGCGGTGCTCGCCGCCCTGGTGCCGCTGTTCAAGGGCGGCGGCACGGCGTCGTGGATGGCGCGCCTTGCGCCGCTCGGCGTGGTGGCGGCGCCGGTCGAGACGCTGGAGCAGGCGCTCGGCTCGCATCTCGTGAAAGAGCGCGGCATGCTGGTGTCCATCGAAGCCGGGGGCGCCACGATCCGGGCGGTCGGCAATCCGATCCGTGTCGCCGGCGCGCCGCAGGCATACGGGCCCCCGCCGCAGCTCGGCGAGCACAATGCGGAGCTCCTGCCGGCACGCTCGAGCCTCTCCGCCTGAGCGCCTAGCTCTCCTTCGCCACCCGCCCCATCAGGTAGAACTCGTCGTTCGGCCGCATGCCGCTGTAATTCGCCATGCGGTTCGAGAGCGCGAAGAACGCCGCGATGGCGGCGATGTCCCAGGCGTCCTCGTCGGTGAACCCGTGCCGGCGCAGCGCCTCGAGGTCGGCGTCGTCCAGCGCATGCGATTCCAGCGCCACCTTCATCGCAAAATCGAGCATCGCCTTCTCGCGCGGAGGGATGTCGGCCTTGCGGTAGTTGATCGCCACCTGGTCGGCAACCAACGGGCTCTTGGCGCGGATGCGCAGGATCGCGCCATGCGCCACCACGCAGTACTGGCACCGGTTCGCGCCCGAGGTGGCCACCACGATCATCTCGCGCTGGGCCTTGGTGAGGCCGCCCTGCTTCTCCATCAGCGCGTCGTGGTAGGCGAAAAAGGCGCGGAACTCGTCCGGGCGGTGCGCGAGGACGAGGAACACGTTGGGCACGAAGCCCGATTTGTCCTGCACGGCGAGGATGCGCGCGCGCACGTCCTCGGGCAGGTCTGCAAGCTGGGGGACGGGGAAGCGGCTGATCGGCGGATTGCTCACGCGCGGACATTCTAGCGCCGGCCGGGATTCGGGTAACATGCCGGGGCCAACTTGGAGGAGGAGGCCTCAATGAAATTCGCATCGCACCGGGCCGCGGCGCTCGCCGCCGCCCTGCTCGTCGCCGGCGCGGCGTCCGCGCAGGTCAAGCTCCCGCCGACGATTTCCTGGAGCGCCTACGACGTGGGCTCCGGCGGCTACAACCAGGCCGTCGCCATCGGCAACGCGCTCAAGCAGAAGTACAACGTCAGCCTGCGGGTGCTGCCGGGCAAGAACGACGTCTCGAGGAACCTGCCGATCCGCGAAGGCCAGGTGCAGTTCTCCGCCAACGGCGTGGGCGGGGCGTACCTCGCGCAGGAAGGCGTGTTCGAGTTCGGCGCGCCGGCCTGGGGCCCGCAGCCGATCCGCGGCCTGATGCTGAACACTTCCGACCAGGTGCTCACCGTGGTCGCGGCGAAGGACGCCAACGTGCGCACGGTCGCCGACCTGAAGGGCAAGCGCGTCGCCTGGGTGATCGGCGCACCGTCGCTGAACCAGAACATCACCGCCATGCTCGCCTTTGCCAACCTCACCTGGAACGACGTGCAAAAAGTGGAGTTCGGCGGCTTCGGGCCGGCGATGGACGGCATCATCAACAATCAGGTCGATGCCGCCTTCACGTCGTCGATCTCCGGCAAGGCCTACCAGATCGCCAAGTCGCCGCGCGGCCTCACCTACCCGGTGTTCCCGCACAGCGACAAGGCCGGCTGGGCGCGCATGAATGCGGTGGCGCCGTTCTTCTTCCCGTTCATGGGCACCGAGGGCGCCGAACTCTCCAAGGACAAGCCGGCGGAGTCCGCCACCTATCCGTATCCGATCCTCATGACCTACGCGTCGCAGGACGGGGACCTCGTCTACAACATGACCAAGGCGATGGTCGAGACCTACGAGATGTACAAGGGCGCGGCGCCGGGCAACTCGGGCTGGGCGGTCGATCGGCAGAACTTCGCCTGGGTGATCCCGTTCCACGACGGCGCCATCCGCTTCTGGAAGGAGCTGGGCAAGTGGCAGCCCGAGCACCAGGCGCACAACGACAAGCTGCTGCAGCGCCAGAAGGTGCTCGCCGCCGCCTGGGCCGAGGCGAAGAAGGGCGCGCACGCCGACGACAAGGCGTTCGTCCAGGCCTGGCAGAAGACGCGCGCCGCGGCGCTCACCAAGGCCGGCTTCGACCCGGTGACGACGAGCTGGTGAGCTAGGCCCGCGCCATGGTCGGCGCCGACGCCGCCGAGGCGCCGACCGAGGCGCGGTACCGCTCGCTCTCGCCGCTGTGGCGGGGCGCGCTGATATTGCTCGTCTCGGGCGCGATCGGCCTCGCGCTCAACCAGCTCCTCAACCTCGGCTTCTTCGTCGGCAAGACGCTCCTCGACAGCGCGTACCTGTACTGGCTGTGCGCGCTGCTGGTGGGGAGCGTCTTCCTGCTCATTCCGGCGGGCCGGCGCGCGCGGCGCGACGGCGTACCCTGGTATGACGTGCTGCTGTTCGCGCTCTCCTTCGGCGTCTTCGCGTACTTCGCGCTGCACGCGCAGCGCATCGTCGAGGAGGGCTGGGAGTACAAGGCGCCGCGCGAGGCGGTGTGGGTCGCCTACGTGGGCTGGCTGATGCTGCTGGAGGCGACGCGCCGCGCCGGCGGCACCGCCGTCTTCGTGGTGGTGACGCTGGTGTCGCTGTATCCGGTATTCGCCGGCTACATGCCGGGGCCGATTTCCGGCCTGCCGCGCGACCTCGCGTCCACGGCGTCGTTCCACTTAGCCTCGAGCGAGAGCGCGCTCGGCATCCCGACGCGCGCCTTCGGCGAGCTGGTGATCGGCTTCGTCATGTTCGGCGCGGTGCTGCAGTACACGGGCGCGGCGCACTTCTTCAACAACCTCGCCTTCGCCCTGTTCGGCTCGGTGCGCGGCGGCCCGGCCAAGGTGTCGATCTTTGCCAGCGGCCTGATGGGCTCGGTGTCCGGAAGCGTGGTCTCCAACGTGCTCACCACCGGGGTGGTGACGATTCCCGCGATGAAGCGCATCGGCTTCTCGCCCACTTACGCCGGCGGCGTCGAGGCCTGCGCCTCCACCGGTGGCGTGCTGATGCCGCCCGTCATGGGTGCCACCGCCTTCGTCATGGCGGCGTTCCTCGGCGTTCCCTACGTGACGATCGCCGTCGCCGCGCTCGTGCCGTCGCTGCTCTTTTACTTCGCGCTGTTCGTGCAGATCGACGGCTACGCGGCGAAGAACGGTCTCAAGGGCCTGCCGCGCGCGGAGCTGCCCTCGATCCGGCAGACCTTCGCCGAGGGCTGGCACTACCTGTTCGTGTTCGCGCTGCTGGTGTGGATGCTGCTCGTGCTGCAGCGCGAGTCGATCGCGCCGTTCTACGCCACGGCGCTGCTGCTGGTCATCAACCAGGTCTGGCCCCGCTACCGGCTCGACTGGCGGCGCCTGCGCACGCTGCTCGAGGGCGTGGGGGGCGCGCTCTCGGAGCTCGCGGCGCTGCTCGCCGGCGTGGGGCTCATCATCGGCGCGCTTTCGGTCACGGGACTCGCCGGCACGCTCGCCAACGACCTCGTCTACCTCGCCGGCAACAACGTCTACGTGCTGCTGGTGATGGGCGCGATCACGAGCTTCATCTTCGGCATGGGCATGACCATCACCGCGTGCTACATCTTCCTCGCCATCGTGCTCGCGCCGCCGCTCGTCGCCGCGGGCTTCGACCCGGTGGCGGTGCACCTGTTCATGCTGTACTGGGGCATGGTGTCGTTCATCACGCCGCCGGTCGCGCTCGCCGCGTTCGTCGCCGCCGGCATCGCCAAGGCGCCGCCCATGCAGGTCGGCCTGCAGTCGGTGCGCCTGGGCGCCGCCATGTACTTCGTGCCGTTCTTCTTCGTGCTCAACCCGGCGCTCATCCTGCGCGGCGCGCCCGGAGAGATCGTGGTGGTGGTCGGCACCGCGGTGGCCGGCATCGCGCTCATCGGCTCGGCGCTCGAGGGCTACCTGGTGGGCATCGGCACCATCGCGCGCGGCGCGCTCGGCTGGGCGGCGCGGCTGCTGCTGTTCGCCGGCGGCCTGGCGATGGCGATGCCCGGCGGCGGCGAGCTCGGCCTGTCGCACGTGCAGCTCTCGCTCGGCGGGCTCGCGCTCGCGCTGGCGGGGGCGGCGATCGCCTGGGCGCCGCGGCGCGGCCATCCTACAATAGGCGCTCCCATCCCCAGGAGAGACCGACCATGAACCGATTGCTGCTCGTTGCCTCGATCCTGTTCTCGTGCTCCGCGTCCGCCCAGACCACGATCAAGTATGCGCTGGGCGACGTCGTGTCCATCGACGAGCTGCCGCTGCTCGTGGCGGTCGAGCGCGCCAGGAAGCGCGGCGTGCAGGTCGAGGTGACCGCCTTCAAGAGCGAGGAGATCGCCACGCAGGCGGTGATCAACGGCCAGGCCGACATCGGCCAGGGCACGCCCTACGCGGCGGTCGAGAAGGTGAGCGTGCCGATCCGCTTCTTCTGCCAGCTCACCTCGCTGCAGTTCTACCCGATCGTCAACCAGGAGTTCTACAAGAGCTGGAAGGACCTCGACGGCCAGGAGATCGTGGTGCACGCGCGCGGCTCGGGCACCGAGGCGATCATGAACCTGATGGCCAAGCAGCACGGCATCAAGTACAAGAACGTGAGCTACGTGCCCGGCTCCAACGTGCGCGCCCTCGCGTTGCTCAAGGGCAACGTCAAGGCCTCGATCCTCGACGCCTCGAACAAGAGCTACGTGATGAAGGAAGCCCCGGGCAGGTTCATCATCCTGCCGCTCGGCCAGGTGAAGGCGAGCGACGAGGCGCTGTTCGCGCGCGAGGACTTCCTGAAGAAGAACCGGGCCGCGGTCGCGGTGCTCGTGGAGGAACTGGTCAAGGTGAACCGCGAGATCAACAACAACCCGGCGTCCATCCTCGCGCAGCGCACGAAGCTCGGCCTGCTCAAGGACCTGCCGGCGAAGCTGGAGGCCGAGATCCTGCCCTACTTCAAGGAAGGCGTGGAGACCGGCATCTTCCCGAACGACGGCGGCAGGCAGAACGCGGCGAAGAACGACCTCGAGTTCTTCCGCCTTGCGGGCGCGCTCAAGGGCGAGAACCTGAAGGTCGAGAGCTTCTGGACCTTCGCGCCGCTCGAGGCGGCGCTGGCGAAGCTGAAGTAGCCGCTTGGCCCGCACGTCCGACGCTGCCGGCCGCCTGGGCTGGCCGCTGGCGTCCTTCGTCCTGTTTTTCGGCCTCTGGGAGCTCGCCGGCCGCTGGCCGGTGAGCGCGGCCTTCCCGCCGTTCAGCCAGACCGCGCTCGGCCTCTGGCAGATGCTCGCGGATGGCTCGCTGGGAAAGGCCTACTGGCTGACCCTGCAGCCGCTCGCCCTCGGCATCGTACTGTGCGGCCTCGCCGGCATCGGCTTCGGCATCGGCATGGGCCTGTCGCGCGGCATCGAGTGGCTCAGCCTGCCAGTGTTCATCATCCTGCAGGCGGCGCCGATGGCGGCGATCATCCCGCTCATCACCTACGTCTACGGCATCGGCCTCACCTCCAAGGTGCTGGCGGTGGTCATGCTCGCCGCGCCGGTGATCGTCATGAACTCCTACAAGGGCATCCGCAACACCAACCCGTCGCTGCTGCAGATGTGCCGCTCCTTCCAGGGAACGCGGCGCCAGGAAGTGGTCAAGATCGTGCTGCCGCACGCCGCGGCGCTGATCTTCGCCGGGCTGCGCCTGGGACTCGCCATGGGCTTCATCGGCATCGTGATCGCGGAGCTCCTCATCACGCCCACCGGGATCGGCGACCTCATCACCTACCACAGCTCGGTGGCCGACTATCCGAAGATGTTCGCGGCCGTCGCTTCGATCATTGCGGTCGCGGCGCTTTCGCTGCATGCGCTCGAGCGCCTGGAGCGCAGGCTGTTCCCATGATCGTCGAAGCACGGAGCATCGCGAAGACCTACCCCGGCGGTGTCGAAGCCTTGCGCGACGTGAGCATCGCCTTCCCGGAGGGCCAGCTTTCCACCCTGCTCGGCCCGAGCGGCTGCGGCAAGACCACGCTGCTCAAGATCATCGCCGGCCTCGTCCCGCCCGACGCGGGCGAGGTGCGGGTCAAGGGCCGCAAGGTGCAGGGGCCGGGTCCCGAGCGCGCCTTCGTGTTCCAGGATTTCGCCCTGCTGCCCTGGGCGAGCGTGCTGCGCAACGTGGCGTTCGGGCTGGAGCTGCGCGGCCTGCCGCGCGCGGAGCGCGAGGCCATCGCGCGCCGCTATATCGCCGAGGTGGGCCTCGAGGGCTTCGAGGAGCGCCACCCGAACGAGCTCTCGGGCGGCATGAAGCAGCGCGTCGGGCTCGCGCGCGCGCTCGCTGTGGACGCCGGCATCATCCTGATGGACGAGCCGTTCTCCTCGGTCGACGAGCAGACGCGGCGCAAGTTCCAGGAGGATCTCCTCGCGCTGCTGCGCCACCACAGCAAGACGGTGATCTTCGTCACCCACAGCATCGAGGAGGCGGCCTATCTCTCCGACCAGATCGTGCTGCTCTCTGCGCGCCCGGGCACGGTGTCGCGCATCGTGCGCCCGGCGGTCGACCGCAGCCGCAGCCCGGACGAGATCCGGCGCGAGCGCAACTACCTGGATACGGTCGACGACATCTGGGCCACCCTGAGGCAGTACGTATGAAGGGCCTCCTTTCCCTGGCCGTCTGGTTCGTCGTGTGGGAAATCGTCGGCCGCGCCGGGCTGTCGAGCATCGTGCCGCCCTTCTCCAGCGTCATCGACGCGATGTTCACGGTCGTGCCCACCGGGAAGTTCCGCGCCGCGGCGCTCATCTCGCTGCGCTCCTTCGGCCTGGGCATGGGGCTCGCCGTCGCGCTCGGCATCCCGCTCGGCATCCTGATGGCGCGCTCGAAGAGCGTCGGCCGCATTCTCGGCATGTGGGTCAACATCTTCGTCAGCGCGCCGATCTCGGCGCTCGTCCCGCTGCTCATGGCGGTGGTCGGCGTCGGCGAGACCACGGTCGTGGTGACGGTGTTCCTGTTCGCGGTGTTCGTCATCACCCTCGACACGCAGGTCGGCATGCGCCGCGCCGACCGCTCGCTGCTGGAGATGGCGCGCGCCTTCGGCGCGACGCGTGCGCAGCTCTACGGCAAGGTGCTGCTGCTCTCGGCGCTGCCCGAGATCCTCGCGGGCCTGCGCCTGGGCGCCATCCGCGGCGTGAAAGGCGTGGTGATCGGTCAGCTGCTGGTCGCGATCATCGGCGTGGGCGAGCTGTTCGAGCTCTACTCCAACCACTTCCTGATGGAGGAGTTCTGGGCGCTGGTGGTCATCGTGTTCCTGTTCGCCTTCGCCGTGTCCGAGGCGATCGCGCTGCTCGAGCGCCGCGTGGAGTACTACGCCGCCAGCCGCTAGCAGCCGGGTGGACTGCCGCTGCGCGGTGCCATGGGCATGCCGAACCCGCCCGAATTCTGGCGCGCCCGGCGGGATTCGAACCCACGACCCTTGGCTTCGGAGGCCAATACTCTGATCCGCTGAGCTACGGGCGCGTTCTCAAGCTAAAATCATACCTTTAACCGAGCACGCCGGCCACGCGCGGCGCGAACGCCGTGAATCTGCTCTTCATCATCGATCCGCCGGAAGAGCTCAAGGCGTACAAGGACACCACCGTGGCCATGATGCGCGCCGCGCAGCGGCGCGGCCACCAGGTGCACGTCTGCACGCAGGAGTCCCTCGCCTGGCGCGCCGGGCCGGTCACCGCGCGCGCCACGCGCATCGCGCTCACCGACAACGACGAGGACTGGTTCCGCCGCGACGGCGGCGCGGAAAGCCCGCTCAAGGACTTCGCCGCGGTGCTGATGCGCAAGGACCCGCCGTTCGACATGGAGTACGTGGCGAGCACGTGGCTGCTGTCGGAAGCCGAGCGCCAGGGCGCGCGCGTCTACAACGCGCCGCAGGCGCTCAGGGACCTGAACGAGAAATTCGCCATCGCCGAATACGCGAGCCTCACCGTGCCGTCGCTCGTGACGCGCGACATGGCGATGCTGCAGGCGTTCATCGACGAGCAGCGCGACACGGTGCTGAAGCCGCTCTCGGGCATGGGCGGCACCGGCATCTTCCGCGTGCGCCGCGACGACCCCAACCGCAACGTGATCGTCGAGACGCTGGCGCGGCACGGCGCCGAAAGCGTCATGGCGCAACGCTTCATCCCCGAGATCGCCGCGGGCGACAAGCGCCTCATCGTCATCGAAGGCAAGCCCGCGCCGTTCGTGCTGGCGCGCATCCCGAAGGCGGGCGAGACGCGCGGCAACCTCGCCGTAGGCGGCAAGGGGGTGGCGCAGCCGCTGTCGGCGCGCGACCGCGAAATCGCCGAGATCATGGGCCCGCCGCTCGCCGCACGCGGCATCCTGTTCGCGGGCCTGGACGTGATCGGCGACTGGCTGACGGAGGTGAACGTCACCAGCCCGACGTGCTTTCGCGAGATCCAGGACCAGACCGGCTACGACGCGGGCGAGGTGTTCGTGCTGGCGCTGGAAGCGAGGCTCGGGCGGTGATCGGCGTGCTGGTCATCTCGCACGGCGCCATCGGCGAGACGCTGCTCGCCAGCGCGGCGCAGATCCTCGGCGCGACACAGCT
>Ga0326597_10005275_pt1 | contig 17974 bp, 17 predicted proteins | sample RVTome_12_FD_203789 | JGI IMG/M metagenome (GOLD analysis project Ga0326597, IMG submission 203789) | Soil microbial communities from uranium-contaminated site in the Upper Colorado River Basin, Wyoming, United States - RVT100D185 | ecosystem: Environmental > Terrestrial > Soil > Contaminated >... | reverse complement strand
ACGGCTGTGAGGAACGGCACCTCGACCACGTACTCCACGTTCTGGCCCTTCTGCTTTCCGGTCTGCGTGGCCCCGGGCTGAGCGCCCTTCCTTCCTAGGTCGAAGAGAGAGCTGAACAGGTCGGAGATATTGCCGAACCCGCCCTGGAGGTCGTCGAAGGAGAACCCCGGATCTGCTTCGGGGCCGCGGTGGCCACCGGGCGCTCCCGGTCCCGGCCGTCCTCGCCCGAAGCCCAGACCCCCGAGACGGCGCATCTGGTCGTATTGCTTCCGCTTCGCGGGATCGCTCAAGACCGAGTAGGCCTCGCCGATCTCCTTGAAGCGCTCGGCCGCACCGGCGTCGTTCTTGTTGGCGTCGGGATGGTGCTTCTTCGCCAACTTGCGATAGGACTTCTTGATCTCGTCCTGCGTCGCCTTCTCAGAGACGCCTAGGACCTGATAGAAGTCCTTACCGGGGGCGGCCATCGTGGCTGTTCACTCGTTCTTGAAGACGCTGACCCGGGCGGGCCGGACGAGGACGCCTTTCAGGGTGTACCCCTTCTGAAAGACCTGGGCGACCTCGTCGTCGCGCTCCTCGGAATCGGCCGGCACGCGCATCATCGCTTCCATCCGCTCCGGGTCGAACGCCTCACCCGTCGGGTCGATGACCTCGACGCCCGCGTCCTCGAGCATGCGGATGAACTTCCGCTCGACCAGGTCCACTCCCTCCATGATCGCGTCCACGGTTGCGTTCGAGAGGTCGAGCTGAGCGACGCGGTTCAAGTCGTCGAGGACGTCGAGGAACCTGGCCAGCACGTCCGCCTGCGCCCTGGCCCATGCACCGAGGCGCTCCTGCTCCGTGCGGCGGCGAAAGTTGTTGAACTCCGCCACGAGCCTCAGGTGTCGATCGTTCAGGTCCTCGAAGTCCTCCCTGGGCACCGCGGGTCCACCTCCATCCGGCGCGGCGGGCCGGTCGTCCTGCGAAGACGCCTTGGTCCCGTCCACCGAGGTGTCGGCCGCATCGCCGGCCTCGGCGTCCACGACTTCCTCTTCCTGCGGTACGGAATCCGTCATTCGTCTTCTTCTTCTCCCCGTTCCTGGGACAGCGATCTAGAAGATACCACCGGGGCCCAGAGTGTTCAGGCCCCGGACTCTCGTCCCGAGACCCGCCGGTACAGCCACGCCAGAACCGCCTGGGCCGCCAGCTCCCGCACGGCGGTCCTGTCGCCCCTGAGGCTGATCAACCGTGCGTCGACCGAGTCGCCGAGGGCGATGGCGATCCACACGGTCCCAACGGGCTTCTCGGGCGATCCGCCGCCGGGCCCGGCCACACCCGTGACACCGACGCCCGCGGAAGCCCCAAAGCGTTCCCTCACCCCGATGGCCATCTGGCGGGCCACAGGCTCGGACACGGCTCCGTGCGCACGCAAATCGTCGACCGAAACACCCAGCTCGGCGACCTTCACCGCGTCGGCGTAAGCGATGACGCCGCCCAGGAAGACCTCGGACGAGCCGGGCCGATCCGTGATCCGCTTCGCGATCAGGCCACCCGTGCAGCTCTCCGCCGTGGCCACCGTCATCCCTGTCAACGACAGCGCCGCGTTCAATGCCTCTGCGATGTCGCCGCTCTCCGCCTCGAAGCGCCACGGAGTCACCGCCGGCTCGAGCGCCGCCTCCATGCGACCGAACCAATCCTCGGCCTCGGCCGGCGAGACCCCCCTCGCGGTCAGGCGCAGGTCCACGCCGCGGAGGTCGGGAAGAAAGGCCAGTGTGATCGGCCCCATGTCGGCCGGCAGCAGCGGCGTCACGAGCTCGGAGAGACGCGACTCCGCCACGCCCGACGTGTGGATGACGCGGTGGTGGATCGGGTCGATGCGGGACTCGAAGCGCTGCCTCAGGTAAGGCGCGAGCTCGTCCTCTACGATGCCCCTCAGCTCGCGTGGCACACCGGGAAGCAGCACGACGAGGCACGTGCCGCTCTCCAGGCCGAGCCCTGGGGCGGTGCCGTGCGGGTTTCGGAAGACGATCGCCCCCTCGGGGACCTCGGCCTGAGTGCGGTTCGGAGATGGCAGCCGGCTGTATCCCCGGATCCTGAAACGCTCCGCGAGGGCCTCGAGCAGTCCCTCATCCAGGTGGACTTCGAGGCCCAGGAGCGCCGCGACCGCTTCCTTGGTGACGTCGTCGGGCGTCGGTCCGAGACCGCCCGACACCAACACGAGATCCGCACCGTCCATGGCGGACCGCACGGCGGCCTGGATCTGCCCGGGGTCGTCGCCGACCGTGAACTTGCGCCCCACCGCGATGCCGAGGCGGGTCAGGGCTCGACCGAGCCAGGCCGCGTTGGTATCGACGGTCTCGCCGTAGAGCAGCTCGTTCCCCACGGTCACGAGGGCCGCACCAGGCGTCGCCCAACCCGTCATCTCGGCTCGCGCGCGCCTAGTCCCGGATCCCGACCACGGACCGGTAGGACCACAGATAGTCGAACATCGAGTAGACGGTCAGCACGATGGCCACGGCCAGAGTCGTGCTGACGAAGGCGCCATGGAACTGAGACCAGGCCCTCCAGGCGATCCCCTCCCATCCGCTGCCCTCCGCCACCATACGCAACGGGTACAGGAGGAGCAGAGCTCCAATGAAGAGCGATTGGAAGAGCGCCTTGTGCTTTCCGGACTTGCCGGCCGCGATCACGACACCACGGCGTGCTGCGTACTGCCGGAAGAGCGTGATGAAGGCCTCCCGCCCACCGATGACGATCATCACCCACAACGGCATGGCGCCCCACGGCCAGGGGATCAGGTCCAATTCGGTGCCGCGGTGCGAGATGAGGTAGAAGGGCACGAACGTCACGGCGAGAAGCAACTTGTCGGCGAAGGGGTCGAGGAGCTTGCCCATGTCCGTGATGAGGTCGTAGCGGCGCGCCAGGTACCCATCCCACACGTCGGACAGCCCGGCCACGACGAAGAGGACGAAGGCGGCGAACCGAGCGCCGGTACCGGGCGCCATCGCGGCCAGAAAGATTACGGGGCACATGGCGATGCGCCCCAGAGTGATGATGTTCGGGAGGGTAATTCGACTCCCAGACATCGGCGGCCTCAGGAAAGAGACTCGACGACCAGCTTACTCACGCACGAGAGAGTTTCGAACACCCCTTTGCCATTGATGGCGGTGCCCTCGAAGTCGGGCACGCCCATGGGGTTGATCTGGGTCCGAAGCTCCTCGACGGGGAGGATGTTCGGCATGTCCCTCTTGTTGTATTGGATCGAGAACGGGATGCTGTCGAGATCGTACCCGTAGGTCTCGAGGTTCTCGTACAGGTTGTGCATCGACTCGATGTTGGCCTCTGCACGGGACGCCTGTGAGTCCGCAACGAACACCAACCCGTCCACGCCCTTCAGGATGAGTCGCCGGCTCGCGTTGTAGTAGACCTGACCGGGCACGGTGTAGAGGTGGAACCGCGTCTTGAAGCCCCGGACCTCGCCGAGATCGATCGGCAGAAAGTCGAAGAATAGCGTACGCTCGGACTCAGTCGCGAGCGAGATCATCTTGCCTTTGGTGTCGGGATTCACGCGCGAGTAGATGTACTCCAGATTGGTCGTCTTCCCGCCGAGACCGGTCCCGTAGTACACGATCTTGCAGTTGATCTCACGGGAAGCGTAGTTGATCATCGACATGGGTCGACGCTACCTCCCGAGAATTGGTGTAAGTAGAGCCAAAGATCTCTCGCTCTCGCTAGTATGAAGAGGGGCGCCGAGCCAACACCCGCTCATGCGCCCGCGACCGCCCGAGACCAGCGGCGCCCTAAACTCGGCCAGCCCGCCCCGACGGGCAAGGTGGACGTGATCACGGGGTTTCCGGGCCCGGAGGGATCCCGAGCTCAGCGGCCTCCTCCATCATGCGCTCCACGATGGCCTGCGCTCGTACACGCAACGGCCTGCGTGGCTCCCAGGAAACGAAGTCGCGCAGCACCCGGATCGCGTCTACGGACGCCGGCTCGCGACTCATGTGACCCAGCGCCGCGAGTCGCCGATAAGGCCTGTCGCTGAACAGATCCCGCCGGTGCCGGCTGATCTGTCCGCGAATGATGAGCGCCGCGAGCGCCCCCGCGGCCGCGGCCGCGAGGACCGTCAGAGCCGCGGTCTTGAGGGTGCGATTCATCTTCACATCTCCCGCCGGCCCGCGAGTGCCTGGGCGATCGTGGTCCCGTCCACATACTCGAGATCGCTGCCGACCGGAATCCCTCTCGCCAGCCGCGTGACGCGCGGCCCGTGCCCTCGGATCTCTTGCTCCAGGAAGACCGCCGTGGCCTCACCCTCCACGCTCGCGTTGGTCGCGACGATGACTTCCTGGATCGTGTCTCCCGCGGCCGTGATCCGTCGGAGAAGCGCCGACACGTTCAACTCGTCCGGGCCGATGCCGTCGAGGGGCGACAGCCGACCGCCGAGGACGTGGAAGAGACCTCGAAACTGGCCGGTGCGCTCGATCGCGCCGACCTCATACGCCTCCTCGACGACACAGAGCACCGAGGGATCCCGTCGAGGATTCATACAGATCTCGCACAACTCGGACTCCGCGAAGTTTCCACACTGACTACACTCTCGAATCTTGTCCGCAAGGTCGACGAGCGAGCCGGCGAGGCGGCGCGCATCCTCCTTCGGTCCCTTCATGAGGTGGTGCACGAGTCGAAGGGCCGTCTTCGATCCGATCCCCGGCAGCCTGGAGAACTCGTCCGTGAGTCGCTCGATCACCGCCATCGGGCGCCGCTCCGGCGGATCGGCCTCAGAAGAGCTTCGGCATGCCGGGAAGGTTCAAGGGTAGTCCCCCCGTCGCCTTCTTCATCTCCTGCTCGTACGCCCCGCGAGCCTTCGTCTGGGCCTCCGAGACCGCTGCGAGCACCAGGTCCTCGAGCATCTCCACGTCTCTCGGATCCACGCAGGTCGGATCGATCTGAACGCGCTTCACCTGTCCCTTCCCGTCTACCGTGACGGTAACCATGCCGCCTCCGGAGGTGGCGGACAGGCTGGTGGACTCCAGAGACTCTTGGAGCTCGGTCATCCTCGTCTGAAGCTGCTGACTCAGACGCATCAACTGCTGGAGGTCGGTCATGCGTATCTCATTCCATGAGCTCAAGATCGAGTTCTCTTACCGCCCTCTCCAGGCGGGGTTCCTGCCGGTACAAGGCCTTCAACGTGTCGTCCCGAACCTCTTCCTCGGTCACTCGTCGGGTCGGTGGCGCGCCCGGAGGCGGCTGCACGACGAGCCGTACCGGCCGCCCGAGGTACGGTCCCAGGCCTTCCCGGATCGCCTCCAGAACCCCCTGCTCGCCTAGGCGCTCCGCCGCGGGCGCGGCGAGTTCGCTGATCGCGATGCGCCCGTCATCCAGCTCGTCCACTTTCGCGGTGCGCAGGAAGGCCGCGAGTCCTTTGGGCACCTTGTTGCCTTCGCTCAACCAGGTCTGCCAAGCGTCGTGCGCCGACCTGGGGGCGGCCTCGGCTCCCGGCCTTGGGTCCCCGCCCCCATCGGGATTCGGTGCGCCCCCCAGAGCCCTGATGAGCTCCTCGAAGTGCACCGTGCGGTCGAGGAAGCTCATCCGGAGGAGCAGCATCTCGATGGGAAGGCGCGGGTTGGGATTCCGCCGCAGGCTTCCCTGACTCTCGAGGTCCGCGGCACTGGCGAGCATACGCACGAGGTCGCTGGCATCGAAGTCGACCGACCTCTCCAGCAGAGCCGCTCGCACGTCGTCGCGGACGTCGACGCTCGCGTCGGGCTGCAGCCGGAGTCGTAACAGGATGCGCAAGACGTCCAAGAGGCCGTGATGGAACTCCACCAGGTCGTACCCCTCGTCGATGAGGGCCTCGACCAGCCCGAACACGGCTCCGTGCCTCCCTTCCCGAAGCACGTCCAGCAGCTCGATGTAGCGCTCCTCCTCCACGAGGCCCAGGACGCGCCGCACCGAGTCGGTGTCGACCTCCCCCCCGGTGAGCGACAGCACCTGGTCCAACAGGGACAGGGCGTCCCTCATCCCGCCGTCGGCCTTGCGCGCCACGAGCCGCAGCGCCTCGGGTGATGCGGTCATCCCTTCGCGCGCGAGTACGCTCGTCAGGCGCTCCACGATGTCCACGACCCCGATCCGCCTGAAATCGAAGCGTTGGCAACGGCCCAGGATGGGGGCGGCGGACTGCTGGATCTTGTTCGGCTCCGTCGTGGCGAAGACGAAGATCACGCGCGGCGGCGGCTCTTCCAGAATCTTGAGCAGCGCGTTCCATGCCTCACGCGTGAGCATGTGCGCTTCGTCGACGATGTAGACCTTGTGTCGACCTTCACCGGACGGAGCATACATGGCCCGCTCCCGAAGGTCTCGGGCATCGTCCACCCCGCGATTCGAGGCGGCATCGATCTCGACGACGTCGAGCGCGGTGTGGCCGCCCCAGATGCGAGTGCAGCTCTCGCACTGCCCGCAGGGCTCGCCGTCCTCCGACCGATCCGGGCAGTTGAGGGCCATCGCGAGCACACGGGCCAGGGTGGTCTTCCCGACTCCTCGGGGCCCGCAGAAGAGATACGCATGGCCCACACGACCCCCGACCACCGCGCTCCGCAGCGTCTCCGAAACGTGCTCCTGCGTCGCGACGTCGGCGAAGGACCTGGGCCGGTACTTTGTCGCTAAGGCTATGTGCGTCAAGCGTTTACTATGATTAGTTCACGCACGCGTGGAGAAGGAAATTGCCCCAGGCGACCCGCAGCGACGATCACCGCACTTACCGCTGCTACCTGCGGGGTCCTGACGGGATTCGTGAGCTTTCGCCCTGCGGACCTGGGGCACGTCGAAGCTACCGGGGGGGTGAGGGGAGGTCAACGCGGTGCGTCCGGCCTCCAGGCGTCTTCCAGGTGCTCGATCCTGATCACTCCGCGGCCCGTGCCCACGACGATCGCGACCACGTCGAACCGCACGTCGATGTCGTCGAGCCGGTGCCGCCACAGGAACTCGCGCGCGACGGCCTCGATCTCCCGTCGCTTCAGGCGGGTAACGGCGTCTTCCGGCGCCCCGAACCCCGAGCCGGCCCTCGTCTTCACCTCCACGAACGCCACGAGGCAGCCCCTGCGGACGACGAGATCCACCTCTCTGCGGCCGAAGCGGTAGTTCATTTCGAGCACCGTCCAACCGTTGCGCACCAAATAGGCACGTGCCGCCGTCTCACCGAGCCGCCCGAGAGCGTGTGGGGGGTATCCCGTCGACATCGCTCACGTTGCGCGCCCCCGAAGGGCCCTGCCATGTCGCGACGGGACCTCTACCTCGCAGTGACCTCGCTCAGCGGCCGGTTCACGTCCCGGCCAATGGCCTTCGCGATCACGCGGATCTGGTCCATCATCTCCCGGAACTGCTCCGGATAGAGCGACTGGGCCCCGTCCGACATCGCGCGAGGGGGATCGGGGTGGACCTCGACGATGAGCCCGTCCGCGCCCGCCGCGATCGCGGCCCGGCCCATCGGGGTCACCTTCGCTCGCAGCCCGGTTCCGTGGCTCGGATCCGCGATGATCGGCAGGTGCGACAAAGCCTTCACGACGGGGATCGCCGCCAGGTCCAAGAGATTGCGCGTGTGCTGATCGAAGCTGCGAATGCCGCGCTCACAGAGAATCACGTCGTCGTTCCCCTCGGCGAGGATGTACTCGGCGGCCAACAGGAGCTCGTCGATGGTGGCCGAGAGGCCCCTCTTGAGCAGAATGGGCTTCCCGGTCTGGCCCGCCCTCCGCAGGAGTGGGTAGTTCTGCATGTTGCGAGCGCCGATCTGGATGATGTCGGCATACTGCGCCACCAGTTCGGCGCCGTCCGGGTCCAACGCCTCCGTCACGACGGCGAGGCCGGTCTCCTCCCGCGCCCTGGCGAGGAGCTCGAGGCCCTGCAGTCCGAGCCCCTGAAACGAGTAAGGGGACGACCGGGGCTTGAATGCCCCGGCGCGCAGCACGGTCGCCCCCATCTCGCGCAGTTGGTGAGCGATATCGAGAATCTGGCCCTCGCCCTCCACTGCGCACGGGCCGGCCATGATGACGACTTCGCCTCCGCCGACCGTGGTGCCGTTCGGCAGCGAGACGACCGTGTTCTCCTCGCGCCATTCCCGTGATACCTGCTTGTAGGGGTGGGTGACGGGAATGACCTCCAGCACGCCCTCGAGCCCCTGGAGCCGCGAAGAGTCGACCTGCCCGTCGTTGCCGATCAGGCCCACCGCCGTCCGCTGCTCGCCGGGAATGGGTCGTGCCCTGTAGCCCATCTCATCGATGGCATCGACGACCGAATCCACCTGGGCTTCGGTGGCATTGTGCTTCATCACGATCAACATCGGATTAGGCGTCAGGCGACGCCCGCCACCTCCAGCGCTTCGGACAGCTTCACGCCCACGATCGTGCTGACGCCCGGCTCTTCCATCGTCACGCCGTAGATCCAGTCCGCGGCTTCGATCGTGCGCGGATTATGTGTGATGACAACGAATTGCGTCTGCGACTTGAAGTCCTGCAAGAGCTTGATGAAGCGGCCGATGTTGTTCTCGTCGAGCGGTGCATCGACCTCGTCGAGTACGCAGAACGGGCTCGGCTTCACGAGGTAGATGCCGAACAGGAGCGAGAGGGCGGTGAGGGCCCGCTCCCCTCCGGAAAGCAGGTCGATTCGCTGCGTGCGCTTCCCTTTCGGCGAAGCATGGATCTCGATGGGTGATTCGAGGGGGTCTTCCTCGTTCTCCAGCCAGATGTCCGCCTCGCCACCCTCGAACAACCTCACGAACGTCGCTCGGAAGTTGACGCGGATGGCATCGAACGTGGTCACGAACAGGTCCGTCGCGGTCTTGTTGATTTCGCGGATCGCCGACCGGAGGTCGTTACGGGCCTCCACGAGGTCCGCGCGCTGCCCGGTCAGGAAGTCGAGGCGCTCGGTCTCCTCAGCGTGCTCCTCGACGGCCAGCATGTTGACGGGGCCGAGCCTCTCCAACGCCAGCACCAGCTCGTTGAGCTCGGCCTGCAACGCCTCCTGCTCTCCGTCCACGGGGGACGCCTCCGAGAGGAGGGCCTCGAGGGGCCGACCCCATTCGCCCTCGAGGCGTTCGCGGATGCGTTCGATGCGTCCCTTCAGCTCCTGGCGCTCCAGTTCCAGGCCGTGCCGGTGGTCCGACGCGGCCCGCTCGGCCGTGCGGGCCTCGCGCACGTGCCGCTCGGCGACCGACAGCTCCGTGGCCACCTGTTCGAGCACCTCGTCCCGCCCCCGCAATTCGGCCTCGGCTCCGGTGCGCTCCGCGAAGAGGCGCTCGGTTGCCTGGTCTCCCTCCGCCCGAATCCTCCGCGCGCCCGCGAGCTCCTCTCGAAGCTGCTTCTCCTCCTGGTCGAGCGACTCCACCCGGGTCGCGGCCTGGGTTCGCGAAGCGGAAGCGGTCTCGAGACGGTCGCTCACGCGCGTCAGGTCGCCGCCCAAACTAGCCACCTCGACCGCGAGACGGGCCTCCTCGGCTCGCGCCACCTCCCACTCCTCCTGCACTTCTTCGAGTCGGACGCGGGCCTCCCGCCGCTCCACCTCCAACGCGCGTTCCTGCTCCAACAGGACGTCACGGTCCTCGAGGGCTTCCTTGGCTCGCTCGAGCGCCCGTACCCGCGCCGATCTGGTTCCCTCGATCTGCCTCGACAGGTCGTCACGGTGCCGGTCCATGCGGCCGCGGAGATCCGTCTGGTCCGCCAGCTCGGCGGAGACGCCGCGGTGCTGGTCCTCCGCCTCCGATCGAGCGACCCGCGCCCCTTCAACCGCCTTCTCGGCCGCGGCGAGACGCGCTTCGGCCGTTGCCAGTCGTGCCGCGCCTTCGCTCTTGCTTGTGGAGGCTGCGGCATGGTCCTCGCTCACCCTGCGAAGCTCCTCACGGCGATCCAGCACGCCCGACCCCTGAGCCGGGTCACCCACCCGCACGATGCCTTCCCGCTCCGTCACGGGTCGGCCTGCGCTGGACGAGTCCGGAACTTCGACACCATCCAGCAGCGCGCGGACCCACGGAGCGCCCGCGCCCTTCGGCACGACCCGGTCCAGCAATCCACCCGAAGCGCGGGCGGCGTTCGCCGGCAGACGATCCAGGCGGAGCAGCGTGAGCCCTCCACCACCGCTCCAACTGTCACCGAACCAGTCCAACAAGCGTTTCACGGCGCCCGCATCCCGCACCACGAGCGCCGACGCGAGCGGGCCCAGGTACGCCTCGGCCGCCTCGGTCACCCCGGGGGACGCCTCGATGAAGTCGGACAGAGGTCCGAGGACACCCGCATCGCCGACGGCCAACGCGGCACGAACGACCGGCTCGAGCCCCTCGCGCTCCCGCTCGAGACCCTCGAGTGCCGATCTCCTGGCCGACAGGACAGCCTCGCGGTCCGAGGCCTGACGCTCGTGGAGCCGGGCCGCGTCGAACTCCGCGCGAGCGTCACCCAACGCGACGACACACCGGTGCAGCTCGTCCTGCGCTCGTTGCAGGACGTCACCAAGGTCCTCGACGCGGCTGGAAAACAGATCGCCCTGGTTCACCAACTCGGAGAGGGCCTCGGCCGTGGAGTCGAGTTCCTCGCTCACCTGGCTCAGCCGCTTTTGCAGCTCTTCTGCCTGGGCCTGGGACGCCTGCGCGTCGCCCTCGCGCTGGGCACCCCTGCGACTGAGGTCGCGCGCGTGTGTCTCGACGGCATCCAGAGCCTCGCGAGCTTCCTGCAGGCGCGCCCTCACCTCCCGGGCGCTCCGCTCCCGCTCCGCGGCGACCTGCTTCACGCCGTCCAACTCCGCGGCGATCCGGTCGCGGTCGCTCGCCAGCTCTTTCTCCTGCGACTCGAGGGCGCCCACCTGAGTCCTCGCTTCGCCGCGCTCGCGGTCGATCTGAGCGAGCCGGCGCTCCGCATAGGCGGACCGTTCGTCCGCGACGGCGAGATCCCGTTCCCATGTCACCAACTGTTCACGGATCGTTTCGAGCGCCTGCGCGGCGGCCCCCCGCTCCTTTTCGGCGCCGACCTGTCGAAGTCTGAGCGACTCGAATCGCGCCTCGGCGGTGCGCAGCTCCGCGACCATCCCCTTCCCGGTGTGGATGTCGCCCTGCAGTTCTCCATCGACCGCCGTCAGTCGCTCGCCGAGCATATCGAGCTGGTGGCGTACGACGGAGACCTCCACGTCGAGTCGACGCTGCCGGTACTCGGCGTACCGCTCCGCCTTGCCCCTCTGGCGGGCGAGCGACCGGACCTTCGTCTGAACCTCACCGATGACATCCTCGAGGCGCTGCAAATCCATCTCGGCCCGCTCGAGTCGACGGGTCGCCGCCTTGCGCCGATCCTTGTATTTGCCGACGCCGGCGGCCTCCTCGAAGAGACCGCGCCGCTCGTCCGCGCGATCCGAGAGGATGGCGTCGATCATCCGATTCTCGATGATGGCGTAGGCGTTCGCCCCCAGCCCGGTGTCGCGGCACAGGTCGACCACGTCGCGCAGACGACACGGGGAGCGATTGATCGAGTACTCGCTACCGCCGTCCCTGAACACTTGGCGCCCAAGCTCGACTTCCTCGAACGGCACGGGCAGCACTCCGTCCTCGTTGCTCACGCTGAGCGAAACCGCCCCGCGGTTCACGGGCCGCCGCCCCGTCGTGCCCTGGAAGATCGCCTCCTCCATCTTCGCTCCGCGGATCGCCGTGGGTCGTTGCTCGCCCAGCACCCATCGAATCGCGTCACTGATGTTGGACTTGCCGCACCCGTTCGGTCCGACGACGGCCGTGATGCCGTCGTGGAATTCGATGAAGGTGGAGTCCGCGAACGACTTGAAGCCGTGGACCTTGAGTGCCCTGAGCCTCATCCGCCCACCGACACCCCAGGCAGGGGGATGACTCCGAACGCGACCAGCAGCAACAGAACGACCAAGACTACCCCCGCGGCGAGGAGCGCGATGCGGCGTCGACCGCCAGGACCGGACGCCATCCAATCCTGCGGGGGTCGCAACTCCGAGGCGGGGCTGACCGCCTCCCCGCTCCGTCCAACGACGGCGCGAACCAGGCCTTCGAGGTCTCGAACGGCGGCCGGCGAGCTCTCGTGCTCGTCCGCGAGCACGATGATGTCCGAGGCGGATCCCAGGAACGCCGAGCAACCGCTGTCGCCGTCCCGCACGAACAGGAGGAGCTTCACCCCGGCTTCCAGAAAGCCGCCGAGCAGCGACCCCCAGCGAGGGCTCGCGGCCACGGCGTTCGCGTCCGCGACCGCGGTGCCGGCGGTGATGAGGAAGAACGAGCCTCCATCCACCGGCCTCGCAATCCGCCCGACGGAGAGGCCGAAGAGCGCGGCGTCACTGAGGCCCTCGACGTTGTCCGTCTCCACGAAAGTATGCAGCGTCGGATCGTGGAGCACGCCATCGACGAGGATGACCTTCTCACCGCCACGGCTCCACGCGCGGGCGAGATCCAGCGCGGCGGTGCCCGCCCAACCAGCCTCGACGGCACCCGCGGAGGCGACCATGGCAACGATGGAGCCAGGACTCCTCCCGTTCGGAACGGGAACCCCTGCGTCCAACGACTGCCATTGAGGAAGCTCGGCCATCTACGCTCGCGACTGTGGGTCGAGCCCTGCGGCTCGCTGGGGCGGTGGTCCGAAAGGCCTCCGGAACCGACGACAAGTTAGGCCCGACGCGCGTCTGTTGCAAACTGGCGCCGGACCCCAAAAAGTGCAGACAGATCAGGGGTTCTCGGGCCTTCCGCTCAATCCTCTGGCGCCTCCCAGCGCGGTGCGTCGCCCCAGAGGTTCTCGAGCTGGTAGAAGGCCCGCGCCTGCGGGTGGAATACGTGAACGATGAAGTCGATGTAGTCCAGCAGTGCCCAGCGACCGCTCCGGACCCCCTCGACGTGCCCGGCGCGCGTACCCTCCTTCTTGAGCTCTTCAACCACGTGGTCGGCAATCGCCCTCACTTGCACGTCGGAGTTTCCGCTGGCGATTACGAAGTAGTCGGTCGCCGTGGAGATGCCGCGCAGATCGAGCACGGTCACGTCATGAGCCTTGAGTTCGAGAGCGAAGTCGACCGCGCGGCGGACCTCTGCCGGCAGCTCTATGGCGGGTCCCCTAACCGTCTTCGCGCTCGACACGGACCTCGACTTCGACCTCGACCTCGGCATGGAGGTGTAGGGACACGCTCGTCACGCCCAGGACCTTGATCGGCTCCTCGAGCGCGACAGCGCGCTTGTCGAGCTCGAAGTCGAGCTCACCAGCGTTGATGCGATCCGCGACGTCGGTACGGGTCACCGAGCCGAACAGCTTGCCATCCTCGCCCGCGCGCTCCACGAAGACGAGCGACAGACCTTCGAGTTGCGAAGCCCGCCGACGTGCCTCGAGGAAATCGCGCCGCGACCGCTCTGCCGAGCGCGCCTGCTCTTCCTCCAGACGGGCCATGTTCGCGTCGCTCGCCGCATAAGCCAGGCCCTGCGGAATGAGGTAGTTGCGGCCGTACCCGGCCTTGACCTGCACCACCTGACCCGCCTCGCCCAGATGGTCCACCGACCTCTTGAGAATCAGCTTCATCGTTCCTCCCACAAGTGGTTCAAGCCGCCCGAGAGGCGGCGCGCGTTCGCAGGTCGAGCCAAGTATCCCCGATACCGATCAAAGCCGCCGTTCCGAGGATGGCGGGCGGCACCAACACCAACAACACCGCCAAGACTACATATCCGAAGACCGACATTCCGCCGGTGATGAAGAGGTAAACGCCCGCTCCTCGCAAGGCGTAGAGCGCTCCCATGAAGACCACGGCGTTCGAGCCGACCCTGGCCAGGGCCGCGCCCGACTGCAGTGTCACGAGCAGGAGCCCGCCGACGAGCACCCACACCAGATGGTCGTTGAACCGGAAGTCCCGCAAGGGCGCCAGACCCTGACCGCCCTCCCCCAACAGGCGCCAGCGAAGCCACCAGGCCAAGCCAAGCGCCGCGAGAGATTCGATGCCGAGCAGTGCCGGGAACAGCGCGATCTGCGCCGCCGACACTTCGCGAACGACCGACAGCATCTCTGGCGACAACGCATTCGAGCCGCCGAGCACCGACACCGCCGCGAGCGTCGCCTCCAGGTCCGCCTGCACCGTCTGTGTGACCGCTCCATCCAAGGCGCTCCAAGCCCCCGTCCGCATCGCCATGACGCCCGCACACACCGCCGCTGATCCGGCCGCGGCCGCCAGCGCGCGCGACGTCAGGCGCCAGCCTGGCACCAGGAGCTGAAGCGCGAGGAACCAGCCACCGAGGAGCACGGCCCAAGCTCGTTCGGCGTACCAGAGTCCATCCCAGAGGCCGTAGCTGCCCCCGATCACGATCAGAATCACGAAGCCGGACACGGCTGCTGTCGCAACGTTTCCGAAGCCCCTCGCGGCCAGAAGCAGCAGCAGCGGCACCCCGATCACGACCGCGGCGTGCACGAAAGCCGAGGTTGCGAGCACCACCGCGAACAGACCGGCGACGCTCAGCCAACCGCCCCGGGTCGGTCGCTCGCCTCCGGTCGTCTCCTGCTCCATGGAGTCCGGCGCTACCCTTCGTGTCCACCCGTGTACGGCAGCAGGGAGAGGTACCGGGCTCGCTTGACGGCCCTGCCCAACTGCCGCTGGAAGGCGGCAGTGACCTTGGTGGTCCTCTTCGGGAGGATCTTGCCCTGCTCCGTGACGAACCGGGACAGTGTGGACACGTCCTTGAAATTGAGGAGCGTGATGCGAGGCCCCTCCATTCTGCGACGTCGCCCCCTCGCTCCCGCGAACTCCGGGGGAGAGTTGGCATCATCCGCGTCCTCCTCTTCTTCCTCTTCGTCCCCGTCGTCCGGGTCCCCGGAACGCTGCACGCGCTCGGGGACGTCCTCGAAGACGGACTGGCCGTTCGTGGGCTCGCCCTCGTTGAGCACGAGGAGGTAACGCAACACCTCGTCGTCGAGCTTCAGGAGTCGCTCGAACTCGGGAAGGGCCTCGACCGCCGCCGTGAACTGGGCTACGACGTAGTAGCCGTTGCGCTGTTTCTTGACGACGTACGCCAGCTGGCGGATGCCCCAGTGATCGACCGCGGCGACTTCGCCACCCTGGGACGTGGCCAGCGCGTGGAACTTCTCCAGCTTCGTGTCGACCGCGGTCTCCTCGAGAGCGGGGTCGAGGATGTACACAACTTCATAGAGCCGCATGTTCGCTTCCCTCGGACCGTAGGTAGGTTACGGGCCCCGTCTTGGAGGCACTCGGCTTCCGCGCGCGAGCGCTCCCGTCGGAGCGGGATCAATCGTGATGTGCCCTTGTGGGCACGGCGAGGAAGCTAAACAAAGGTCAGCGGTGCGCAAAGCACACCCCTGACCCGAGTCCCCGTCGTTATCCGAAGAGCGCCTTCAGCAGGCTGTCGATCAGTGCCGCCGTCTGCCCCTGCACCTCGATGCCGTGCACGCTGACGAACCAAGGCGCCAGAACCAGCGAGACCACGCTCATCAACTTGATCAAGATGTTGAGCGACGGACCTGAGGTGTCCTTGAAGGGGTCGCCGACGGTGTCACCGACCACCGCGGCCTTGTGCGGATCGGAGCCCTTCCCGCCGTGGGCCCCGCCCTCGATGTACTTCTTGGCGTTGTCCCAGGCGCCACCCGCGTTCGCCATGAAGAGCGCCATCAGCACGCCCGTCACCGTGGCACCGGCCAACAGGCCGCCCAGCGCCTGCACGCCGAGAAAGTACCCGACGACGACCGGAGCCAGCAAGGCGGTAACGCCGGGGAGGATCATCTCACGCAGCGCGGCCCTCGTGGAGATGTCGACGCAGCGTGCCGAGTCCGGCTTCCCCGTGCCGTCCATGATGCCCGGGATCTCCCTGAACTGTCGCCTCACCTCGTCCACCATGCCCTGCGCGGCACGTCCGACGGCCGTCATGGTCAGAGCCGCGACAAAGAACGGCAGGATGCCCCCCAGGAACAGCCCGATCACGACGATCGGGTCCACGATGTCGATCCCCGTCTGCTGCAGCCCGACCTTCGAGGAATAGGCCGAAAACAGCGCCAACGCGGTCAGCGCCGCCGAGCCGATGGCGAAGCCCTTTCCGATGGCCGCTGTCGTGTTGCCGATCGCGTCGAGTGAATCCGTGATCGCGCGGGTCTCCGGACCCAGGCCGGCCATCTCGCTGATGCCGCCCGCGTTGTCCGCGATGGGACCGTACGCGTCGACCGACATCGTGACGCCCGTCGTGGCGAGCATGCCGACAGCCGCGATGCCGATGCCATAAAGCCCCGCGAACTCGAAGGCGGTGAAAATCGCCGCGCAGATGAGGATCACGGGAATCGCCGTCGATTCCATCCCAACCGCGAGTCCGGCGATGATGTTCGTCGCCGCTCCCGTCTCGCTCGCCTCGGCGATCCTGCGGACCGGCTTCGCGGCGGTGTAGTACTGAGTGACCATGCCGATGAGAATGCCGGCGATCGTCCCGGCGACGATGGCCACCCAGGGCCCGTACACCGGATAGATGTGACCGGACTCCGCGTCGGTGAACGTGATGCCGAGGCGCTGGACCACGAAGTACATCGTTCCGAGGAAGAGAACGCCCGCGATCCAGGTGGTGCCGTGAAGCGCGCTCGCGGGATCCCGCTTCTCCAGCGCCTTCATCGCGGCGATCCCGATGAGAGAGGCCACCAGGCCCACCATCACCGTCAGCAGAGGAAGCGCCACGACGGCCGCGCGATGCGACGCCAGCGCGGGCGCCGTCGCCCCGATGGCGATCGTCGCGACCATGGAGCCGACGTAGGACTCGAAGATGTCCGCTCCCATGCCCGCGACGTCACCCACGTTGTCGCCGACGTTGTCGGCGATCGTGGCGGGGTTACGGGGGTCGTCCTCGGGAATGCCCGCCTCGACCTTGCCCACGAGATCCGCGCCTACGTCGGCCGCCTTCGTGTAGATGCCGCCACCCACGCGGGCGAACAGCGCGATCGAGCTCGCACCCATCGCGAAGCCCGAAACGATCTCCGCGAACCGCGGGAACTCACCCGAGCCAGGGAGCGCTCCGCTGGCGTAGAGGAGGTAGAGGACGCCGATGCCCAGCATCCCGAGCGCCGCCACCGAGAGGCCCATCACGGCCCCTCCGAAGAAGGCGATTCGCAGCGCCTTGCCCTGGCTTCCGGTGCTGGCCGCGGCCGACGTCCGCGTGTTGGCGCGCGTGGCGGCCTTCATGCCCAGGAAGCCGGCGACCACCGAGCTCAGAGCCCCGAAGACGTAGGCACCGGCCGGGAGCCAGCCTATGGCGAGCCCGAGCAGGATCGTGACGATGACCACGAAGCCGGCCAGCACCGTGTATTCCCGGCGCAGGAACGCCATGGCGCCATCGTGAATCTGCTCGCCGAGATCAATCATGAGCTCGGTCCCGGGCGGCTGCTTCTTCACGTAGCCGTAGATCCCACCGGCAATGGCGAGCCCGAGCAGGGCCAGGACCCATGCCCAGTCGGTCAATGCAACGAAGTCGATCATCGGATCAGCCTTCCTCTGTCGTTACGTCGAAGTGTCATAGATGTGCCTATCGATTGAACCTGTTCATGGCCGGCTCGACTCCCTGCTCGATCCAGACCTCCACCGCCGCCGTCAACTCCGGCAGCAGCCCCACCACCACGTCCTCGTCATCTCCCGGCATCGGCGCCAGCACCCAGTCGGAAAGATCCGCCCCGTCCGGCTTCCTTCCCACTCCGATGCGGAGGCGCGCATAGTCGTTCGACTGCAACGCCCCCGAGACCGACTTGAGGCCGTTGTGTCCCCCGGGCGAGCCCTCCCCCCGAAAGCGCACCCGGCCCACATCGAGGGCGGCGTCGTCCACGACGATCAGCAGGTCCCGTAGGGCGTCGAACGCGTCCATCGCCAACAGCGGCCTCACCGCGAGACCGCTGCGGTTCATATACGTCGTGGGCTTCACCAGACGCACGGTCGTCTCGCCGACCGCCCCCTCCGTTACCAGGGCGCGGCCGTCCCGCCGAAACGGTTCGAAGCCCCAGTCGTGGGAGAGCCGGTC
>Ga0326597_10005274_pt1 | contig 17975 bp, 17 predicted proteins | sample RVTome_12_FD_203789 | JGI IMG/M metagenome (GOLD analysis project Ga0326597, IMG submission 203789) | Soil microbial communities from uranium-contaminated site in the Upper Colorado River Basin, Wyoming, United States - RVT100D185 | ecosystem: Environmental > Terrestrial > Soil > Contaminated >... | reverse complement strand
GGTCGCGTGACCGCGTATCTTGTGGCCGCCATCTTCCTGACGACTCCCATGGCACACGCGCAGCAGCCCGAAGCGAAGAAGCGGTTTCCTCAACTCACGCTGGATCGGTTGAACGACCAGCAGCGGCCGCTCGCCGAGGAGATCATGAAGGTGTCGAGCATCGGCCTGGCCGGGCCGTACAACCCGATGCTGCGCAGCCCGGTCATGGCGGAGCGCCTGTTCCGGCTGCTCGATTACCTACGCTTCAACACGTCGGTGCCGCGGCGCCTGAACGAGTTCGCCATCCTCATCCAGGGCCGGCTGTGGACTTCCCAGGTTGAGTGGTACGCGCACTACCCGCTCGCCATCAAGGCAGGGCTTTCCGAACAGGTGGCCGCCGATCTTAAGGAAGGCCGCCGTCCGCGCGGGATGCAGCCAGACGAGGAACTCGTCTACGATCTGTGCATGGAGCTCTCCACGGCACACGTGGTCAGCGACGCCACGTTCGAGCGCGCGAGGACGCTGCTGACCGACCAGCAGATCGTCGACCTCATCGCCGTCAGCGGGACGTACGTCACCGTGGCCATGCTGCTGAACGCTGCGGAGGAAGGCGCGCCCGGCGGCCAGAAGCCGCTCGCGCCGTTTGCGTCCCGCTGACCCCGGCGCTTCAGAGAGGAGCTCCCGTGCCCCTGCGTAATGCGGACCAGTATTTCGCCGGTCTTCGCGACGGGCGCGTCGTGTACTACCGCGGCGAACGCGTCGCGGATGTCACCGCGCATCCGGCGCTCGGCGTCGGCGCCACCCACACGGCCATCGATTTTCGGCTGGCCCACGATCCGGCGCTTCGCGACCTCGTGCTGGCGGTCGATCCCGAGACCGAACAGACGATCAGCCGGTATTTCATCATCCCGCGTAACACCGGCGACTTGCTCAAGCGCCGCGAGCTGATCGAGGCCGTGACTCGCGCCGGAAAGACGACGGTGCCGCTGGTGAAGGAGATCGGCACCGATGCCATCTTCGCGCTGATGGTCGTGACGGCCGATCTCGGCGCGGCGGGCGCCGAGTACCACGTACGTGTCCGCCGCTTCTACGAGCACGTGCGCGATGGCGACCGCACGCTGGCGGTCGCCCAGACCGACGCCAAGGGCGATCGCGGGCTGCGGCCGCACAAACAGCCGAACCCCGACGCGTACCTCCGGGTCGTCGAAGAGCGCAAGGACGGCATCGTCGTCCGCGGGGCGAAGGCGCACACGACCAACGGCGTATATGCCGACGAGATCGTCGTGCTGCCGACGCGCGCGATGGGCCCGGAGGACAAAACCTACGCCGTGGCGTTCGCGGTCGTCCCCAACACGAAAGGGGTTCGGATGCTTGCCGCGCCGCGCGGATTCGGCAAGCGGAGCGAGTTCGACAATCCGGTCAGCTCGACCACCAAGATGGTCGAATCGCTCACGGTGTTCGACGATGTGCTGGTGCCGTGGGAGCGGGTGTTCCTCAACGGCGAGTGGCAGGCGGCAGGCAATCTCGCAAAGACGTTCGTCGAGTTCCACCGCTACACGGCCGTGTCCTACAAGACGCCGCTGCTCGAGCTGCTGGTCGGCATGGCGGCCGTGATGGCCGATTACAACGGCATTGCGAAGGCGGCGCACGTGCGCGACAAGCTCGTGCAGCTCATCATGTATCTCGAAACCGTGCGCGGGCTGACCAAGACAGCCGCACTCGAGTGCCGGCTGCGGCAGGGCATTGCGGTGCCCGGCGTGGTCTACACCAACGCCGCCAAGTACTTCTTTGCGGCGCACTATCACGAGATGGTCGGCCTGGTTCAAGACATCGCGGGTGGCATTGTCGTGACTGCGCCCATGGAGGCCGACTGGAACAACCCCGAGACGCACGGCGACATCGAAAAGTACCTCGGCGGCAGCGCGTCGGCGACGTCCGAGGACCGGCTGCGGGCCATCAACCTCGTACGCGACATTACCGCGTCCGATCTGGGCGGCTACCTCGAGATCCTGGCGATCCACGCCGAGGGCTCGCTCGAGACGCAGAAGCTCACCATTCTGATGGACGCCGATCTCGCACCGTTCCGTGAGTACGCGAAACGGCTGGCTGGGATCAAGACGCCGCTCGGCTTCAGCCGAACGGAGCAGTGACGATGATTGTGCAGCAGTTGTTCGATTTGACGGGGCGCGTGGCGCTCGTGACCGGCGGCTCCCGCGGCCTCGGGCTCGAAATCGCGGAAGGACTCGGCGAGGCGGGCGCGAAGATCGTCGTCACCGCGCGCCGGCAGCAGTGGCTGACGTCGGCCGAAGAGACGCTGGCAAAGACGGGGATAGACGCGATCGCGCGGACGTGCGACGTGAGCGATCCTACGCAGGTCGGCGTGCTCTGCGCCGAAGTCCAGGAGCGCTTCGGCGCGATCGACATCCTCGTCAACAACGCTGGCATCAGCTGGGCGGCTCCGGTGGGCGAGATGCCCCTCGACAAGTGGCGGCAGGTGATCGACACGAATCTCACCGGCACCTTCGTCGTCACGCAGGTGGTCGGTCGTACCATGGTCGAGCGGCAGTCGGGCACCATCGTCAACACGGCCTCGATCGCCGGCCTGATCGGGGAGCCACCGGAGGTATTGGACGCGATTGGCTACAGCGCTGCCAAAGGCGGTGTCATCTCATTCACGCGCGATCTGGCGGTGAAGTGGGCGCGCTACAACATCCGCGTGAACGCGATCGCGCCCGGGTTCTTTCCAACGCGCCTGGCCGAGGGCGTTCTGGAGCGGGCCAAGGACCAGATCGAAGCGCGCACGCCGCTCGGCCGCGTGGGCCGGCCGGACGAGATCAAGGGAGTTGTCGTCTTCCTGTCATCAGCCGCGTCGGCGTACGTCACCGGCCAGGTGATTGCCGTCGACGGAGGAATGACGGCGTCTTAGCCCGCCGTCGTCGATCGCGCACGAGGCATAGATGGACGGCTTGAACATGGACTCCCAGCTGACGCTGCCGGCCATCCTGCGGCGGGCGGAGACGCTGTTCGGCCACAAGACCATCATCAGCCGCCTGCCCGACAAGAGCCACTGGCGCTACCGCTACGGCGACATGGCCGTCCGGGCAAAGCGCCTCGCGGTGGCGCTTCAGGGCGTCGGCGTCAGACCCGGCGACCGCGTCGCGACGCTGGGCTGGAATCATCACCAGCACCTCGAAGCCTACTTCGCGATTCCTGCGATCGGCGCGGTTCTCCACACTCTGAACCTCCGGCTCAGCCCCGACGATCTGGCGTATGCTGCGAACGAGGCTGGTGATCGTCTCCTGCTGGTCGATGCGAGCCTCCTGCCGCTGCTCGAGCAGTTTCGCGCGCGCGCCGCGTTCGAGCACGTCATCGTCATGGCCGACGGCAACGATGTTCGACCGGGGACGATCGCGTACGAGCCGTTCGTGGCGTCGGCTGATGCGGCGCGCTTTGAGTATCGAGACGTCGAAGAACGCCAGGCGGCCGCAATGTGCTACACGTCGGGCACGACCGGACGGCCGAAGGGCGCCGTGTACTCGCATCGGGCCATCGCGCTCCACGCGATGGCCTGCGCAATGGCCGGCAGCCTGGGCGTCTCCGAAGACGACACCGTGCTCTCTGTCGTCCCGATGTTCCACATCAACGCATGGGGACTCCCTTTCACCAGCACTCTGGCCGGCGCAGCCCAGGTGTTCCCCGGTCCGCATCTCGACCCGACCAGCCTGCTCGAGTTGTTGTCCACGACCTCCGTCACGGTGACGGCCGGTGTACCGACGGTGTGGCTGGGCGTCCTGCAGCTGCTCGATAGGAATCCCGGTGCGTACGACGTGAGCCGGCTTCGATCGATCGTCACGGGAGGGTCGGCGGCGCCGCCCGCGATGATCAGAAACTTCCAGGAACGACATGGATTGCGCGTCGTCCACGCGTGGGGCATGACGGAGACGACGTCCATCACCACGCTGTCGATCCTTCCGTCCGACTTGCGCGACGCGCCGGCTGCCGAACAGTACGCGTATCGCGCGACACAGGGCACGCCGTTGCCGTTCATCGAGATCCGCGCGCGCGGCGAGGCGGGTCTGGTCGCCTGGGACGGGACGAGCATGGGCGAGCTCGAGGTCCGCGGCCCCTGGGTCGCCAGAAGCTACTACAAGTCTCCGCAAGGCGACGATCACTTCACGGACGACGGCTGGTTCAAGACCGGAGACATCGTCACGATCGACGAGCGTGGGTGCGTCAGTCTCTGCGATCGGACCAGGGATCTCGTGAAGTCAGGCGGCGAGTGGATCAGCTCGGTCGCGCTCGAGAACGCGCTGATGGCTCATCCCGCCGTCGCGGAGGCGGCAGTCGTCGCGGTCCCGCATCCGAAGTGGGGCGAGCGTCCGCTGGCCGCTGTCGTGCTGAAACCGGACGTCTCGGCGACCGCGGAGGATCTCCTGCGCCACCTTCGGCCCGACTTCCCCAAGTGGTGGCTGCCCGACGCGATCGCGTTCGTCGACGAGATTCCGCGGACCTCCGCCGGGAAGTTCCGGAAGTCCACATTGCGCGAGCGGTTCCGCGAGCACTATTCGAAATCGGCCGCTGAGATCTCGTTCAAAAAAGAGAGCGGATAATGCCGCCGTCCACGCGCTGCGCAGCGCCGTTGATGGCGGACGCCTGCTCCGAGCACAGGAACGCGATCTGGGCCGCAATTTCCTGTGGCGTGGCCCACCGCTGCAGCAGCGATGAGCTGCCTGGGCCCTCGAAGTAAGCGGTGCGCATCTCATCCACGGTCTTGCCCTCGCTCGGTGCAATCTTGGCAAGAAAGGTTTCGACTCCCTCCGACCAGGTGGGAGCCACGAGCACGCTGTTGACGGTGACGCGCGTGCCCATGGTGAGCTCGGCAAGACTGCGGGCGATCGAGACTTGCGCCACCTTCGACATCGCATAATGCGCCATGCCGAGATTGGGCTTGGCGCTCTGGTCGCTGCCGACGAATACAATCCGCCCCACGTTCCGCTGCAGCATTCCAGGCAGCAGCGCGCGCGACAGGCGCACACCGCTCATCACGTTGAGCTCGAACATGTCGAGCCAGTGCTGGTCGGAGATGTCACCGAACTCCCGCACCTCGAAGTAGCCGACGTTGTTCACCAGGATATCCACGGATCCGATGGCTGCTGCGGCCTCGAGGACCTTCCTTGCGCCATCGGCGGTCGCAAGGTCCGCAGCGACTCCGTGGGCCTCACCGTGCCGTGCCAGCGTGGCCACGGTATCGTTCAGTCGTTCTGGATCCCGACCATTGATGATGATGCGCGCACCTTCGGCAATCAACGTATCGGCGACAGCCCGACCGATACCTTGCGTGGAGCCGGTCACCAGCGCGAGCCGGCCTTTGATCTTCAGGTCCATGACGATCCGTGCGGTTTGATGATGTGCCCGCGCATTATAAAGGCGCGGGTGGAGTTCAACAAATGACTGCCGCACCCACTTCCGCAGCGTTTCAGTGAGAAACCCGGCTTGCCGGCGATCGACGCGATCGCGAATCGCGACCCAGTCGCTCCAACACCGCGCGCCCGAAGTGTGGAGCGCCAGTCTCGGTGAGTGCCGACGAGACCTTCGTCCATACTGGACGACCGTGCGGGTCCCCCGTCGATCGAAGTGCGTCGTCTTCGCCGTTCACGACTTGCGCTTGTATCTTGCGCGCAAATCCTGCTTGAGGATCTTCCCGTAGTTGTTCTTGGGAAGCTCGTCGACGAACTCGACCGATTTCGGCTTCTTGTAGCTCGCGATGTGGTCCTTACAGAACGCGATGAGCTCCGCTTCGCTCACGGTGCGGTCGCGGGTCGTGACGACAACCGCTTTGACCGCCTCGCCCCACTCCGGGTCCGGAACGCCGATCACCGCCACCTCGCGCACGGCGGGATGCCGGATGACCGCCTCCTCGACTTCGCGCGAGTAGATGTTTTCGCCGCCGCTGATGATCATGTCCTTCGAGCGTTCGACGAGAAACACGTAGCCGTGTTCATCGATGTACCCCAGGTCGCCGGTGTGCAGCCATCCGTTCCTCATCGCCCGGGCTGTCGCCTGGTCGTTACGCCAGTACCCTTTCATCACGACATCCGAACGCGTGACGATTTCGCCAATGTCGCCGGCGGGAAGCTGGCCATCGTCAGCGTCGACAATCGCGACTTCGACGTCGGTGCGGGCAATGCCCACTGAACCCAGACGCTTCAGTTGGTCAGTGTCGCCGTCCGGCAGGTGGTCAGAACGTGGCAGGTAGGTGATGGTCATCGGCGCTTCGCCCTGGCCGTAGAGTTGTACCAGGCTCGGCCCCAAGGTCTTGATCGCGTTGACGACGTCCTCGACCAGCATGGGCGCGCCTCCGTAGATCACGGCCTTCAACGAGCTCAGGTCGATGTTGGCGCCGGCAACCGCATCCACCAGCCGATTGACCATGGTGGGAGCCGCGAAGAAGTTCGTCACGCGGTACCGCTCGATCGTCCTCAGGACGGCGTGTGGATCGAAGGTTCTGGACTCCGGAAAGACATGTGCGGCCGCCTTAGCCACATTCGGCAGCGCGTAGAGACCACTTCCGTGCGACAGTGGAGCGACATGGAGAACGACGTTCGCAGATCCATCTGCCGGACACATGTCTGCGTAGAAACTCATCGTCATGGCGAGAAGGTTGCGATGGGTCAACATCGCCCCTTTCGGCTGCCCGGTCGTACCCGATGTATAGAACAGCCAGGCGACGTCACTCGGCTGGACATCTACGTCCTCGAATTGCTCCGATTCGCGCGCCAGCGTGTCTTCGTAGTCCAGCATTACGCCCTCGGCCTCCGCGAGCACGATCGTGTGGCGAACATGCGGTAGGCGGTCGCGAGCGGAGCCCAGCGCGTCACGAAATTCAGGGGAAGCGATGACAACCGTGGCTTCGCTGTGATCGATGATGAACGCGAACTCATCCGGATGAAGTCGAAAATTGATGGGCAGGGCGCCGCAGCCAGCCTTGAACGAAGCGAACAACGCCTCCAGCATCTGCGGGCAGTTGTACATCAGCAACGCCACATGGTCGCGCGGCTTCACTCCGAGTGTGCGCAAGGCATTGGCGAGGCGATTGACACGAGCGTTGAACTCGCTGTACGTCCAAGTCTGGGAGCCATGAACGACGGCCAACTGCTCACCGAAGCTACGGGCCGATTTCGTCAACAGCGTGCCAATATTCATGGCTTTCGCACTTGGTGCTCAGGCCTTGCAAGTCAGTCCGCCGTCAACGACCCACTCGGCGCCGGCGATCGACTGGGCATCGTCAGAAACCAAGAACAGAGGTGCAGAGGCCACGTCCCAGGCAGTGCCCATTCTCTTCATCCTTTCACCCGCTCTGACAATCACGATCTTGCCCGCGATGACGGACCGACTGTTCGCGTCAGGTCCGATGGTCAAGCGGTGATGGCGAACCTCGATGGTTCCTTCAACTTGGTCATCGAGCATCATACCCTCGGCGCTCGCTGGGGAGGCAGCAGTTCCCGTCGGGCAACATCGAGCGAATGTGCTACTACTGTACGCTGGGCTGACAGAGGCTGAGGGCCCGACACGGATCGAGTGAGACCGGCACTGCGGCCCGGGAGGCAATCATGGTGCGCAAGCGCATACGCAACAACGACTCGAAGACGCGGCGCGACCAGGTGCCCGCGAGCCGGGCCAGAGGCGTCTCGCGGCGCAGGTTCCTCGGGGCCGCCGGTGGGGGAGCGTTGTTGACCACCGCCGGCATTGCGGCCGGCCCTCTGAACCAGCTGCCGGACCCTTCCGGGCAGAAGTGGGATCGGGAGGCCGATGTCGTGGTCGTCGGCAGCGGCGCGGCGGCCGCGTCGGCGGCGCTGTTTGCGCACGAGGCCGGGGCCAACGTTCTCATGCTGGAAAAGGCGCCGAGCGTCGGAGGCACGACCGCACGGTCGGCAGGTGGCCTCTGGTTCCCGAACAACTCGCTGATGCGCGACAGGGGACTCAGGGACCCACGAGAGGATTGTCTCCGGTACATGGCGCGGGTTGCGCACCCGACCTTGTACGATCCCGACGACAGCCGGCTTGGTCTTCCCCAGAACGAGTACGACCTGCTGGGCGCATTCTATGACCATGCCGCGCCGACTCTGGACGCCCTGCGGGCGATGGGTGCGCTTTTCGCGTTGACCAGCGTCGAGCAGGACGGAACGCCCGCTCCCGATTACTACGCCGAGCTCCCGCAGAACAAGGCGCCTCGCGGACGACGCATGTTCGCGAGCAGCGCCGACGGGGCGTCGAGGGGCGGCCGGCTGCTGGTCGAGTCACTGAGGAAAGCGATTGATAGCAGGGGGACTCCAGTCCTGCTGGGCCATCGTGTCAGTCGGATCCTGGCCAATGACAAACGCGAGGTCATTGGGGTCGAGGCCCGTACCAGCGGCGGCCGGACCGTGATGTTTCGAGCGCGCCGAGCCGTGATCTTCGGCAGCGGCGGGTTTGCCTCCAACCCCGAGTTGTGCCTGAGCTTCCTGCGAGGCCCCACCTTCGGCAGCACCGCGGTGCCGACCGCCGAAGGCGACTTCGTCCACATGGCGACCGCCCTGGGCGCCAGGCTGTCGAACATGAGCCATGCCTGGTGGACGCCCGTCATCCTGGACAGAGCCCTCCAGTTCCCGACTTCGGCGGGCCTCATCGTCCAGATGCCTGGCGACAGCGCCATCCAGGTGAACGCGCTTGGACGGCGGGTGTGCAGCGAAAAGGCGCTCTACAACGAGCGCGGACAGACTCACTTCGTGTGGGACCCGAGCGGAGCCCGGTACCCGAGCCTGATCCAGTTCATGATCTACGATCAGTTCTGCCGCGATCGCTTTGGCGGGGCATCCAGCATGATTCCAGGGCGCGGCCTGTCCGCTCCGTACGAGATCTCAGGACAGACGCTCGAGATGTTGGTGAGTGCGATTGAGGCGCGGCTGGGTCAGTTCGCCTATCGGACCGGGGGGTTTCGGTTGGAGTCCAGCTTCACGCCGAACCTGCGGGAGACCCTCTCGCGCTTCAACTGGTTCTCCGAGACCGGCGTCGACGTCGATCACCACCGTGGCGAGACCCCCATCGAGCTGCTGGAGCACGGTCCGAGAGTAAAGGGCAACGACAGGCCCAACCCGACGATGTATCCGATCGCGTCGACGGGGCCGTACTATTGCATCATGATCGTTTGTGGGGTGCTCGACACGAAGGGCGGCCCGGCCATCAACGCCAGGGCCCAGGTCGTTGACGGCAGTGACACCCCGATTCCCGGGCTGTACGGAGCTGGGAACTGCGTCGCCTCTCCTCTGGGGCAGGCACATCCGGGCGGGGGAGCAACCATAGGCCTGGCGCTGACCTTCGGCGCAATCGCCGGAACAGCTGCGGCCAGCGAGCCCATCAAGGCCGCCAGTTGAGGGCAATCGCAACTGTCTTCAAAGTCAAGCGACAAAGAAGTGGCCCCCCATGCACTTCCACCGGGCCATCAGCACCGTTCGCCAGGCTCGTGGTCAGCGCGCCGCTCGGACCTGCCGAAGGGTGAATTCGCATCGACCGTAGCCCTGTGCCTCGGCGGCGGTGAGAACGTCGGCAGCCCGCTCAGCCAGTTCGGTGAGCTCCCCGGCCGGTTCCGCAATACGCACTGTGCGAGCCACCCGCTCGAACAGCGTCATCGACGAGACGAGCTTCAGCGCATCGGTTCGGGATCCCATGAGCACTTCGAGCTTCGCGCGGCGCTCACACAGCTGGACATGCACGGCCGATGTGACCTGGTGTAGGCGTGTGCGGAGGACGGGATCGCGCAGGTAGGCTTCCGCCTCGCCGATGCCATCCAGTCCATAACGGACCGCAAGGGGAGACGAGCCCAGCCCCCGGAGTTGCGGAAACACGTACCACATCCAGTGGCTTTGCTTCCTTCCCGCCCGTAGTTCAGCGAGAGCCGTGGCAAAGTCGCCGCGATCCTGGGCAGACGTGAAGCGATCGAGGTCGAAGGTCATCGTCTGTGAAGGCCTGGACCGCACCGGTCCGCGCGGCCTAAGGCCTGTTTGAAACCACCGTGAACATTTCCACCCAGGTACGACTCCGAGGCACGAACTGACGATGGCGTATGACTCTTGAACTAGTGAAGCCGAGAACCGCTAGATAGTTCACGAAGAACGTCGGCGAGAAGCGCCACCATGTATCGACAAGGTCGTTGTTGCCCGCTGGTAGCAGGCCACAGACCGGGTCGCTGCCAAGCTCTTCATGATAGACCTCGCAGATAATCAGCGTCCGACTCACTCTGCGGCTCACCGATTCGATCATGCGAACCGGGCAGCTGCAGTGCAACAGTACGCAAGCTAACAAACCGGTATCGAAAGTCCCCAACTCGTCGGGGAGGGCGTACGCACTTGCCTCATAAAGCTCCACGTCGGACTGGTTGAGGCGGTGAAGATACCAGAAAGAATTGCGAATCCGTTCGATATGCGATCTGAATTGATTCTTCAGAGACTCGAGGTCCCCCCCCGCGCGGGGCACCAGATCCCAAAACGTGTCGATGGGTGGCTCGACAGCTATGACCTTTGCTCCCTGCTTCTCCATATGAAAGGACAAGAACCCACTCGCTGGCCCAATCTCAAGGACGCGCCGTCCAGAGAAATCAACCTTGCCAAGATATTTCTCCACTCCAGGTCGCAAATCCCACTCGGCCCTGGTGACAGAGCCGTCTGGCAGCTCTACCGTGTGGTAGAACTCGCACTGTGACAGATCGCTCACAGTGCGTCGAATCCGTCTCGCGACCGGACTGCCGTCACGAGCACTCACGACACCGGCGCCGGAAAGCTCTGATGTCTCACCGTCACTATTCAAAGGTTCACCTTCTTCGCGTTGCAGCGCGCAGAATTATACTCCGCTGGTGTCACAGTTCCTGGGATGAGAACTGGCCTTCCGTTCACGACGGGACCGCCGACTGTCTGCGCTCGCCAGACTCAACGGGGACTGCTAAGATCCTTATCGATGGCCTGGGAGGTGGTTCATGGCAGACGCTGATGACGCGGTACGGGAAGATCCGACCGCGCGGCTCGAAAAAGCCTTCATTGCCGAGTTTCTTGAACGCATGGGCCTCAGTCTCACTACCCTGCACCAACTTCCTGAGCACGAGGCCGAGGCGCTCCTGAAGGAGGCGTCGACGTACGCTTCCGGCAAACTGACCGAAATCGAATCCCGCGCGCACCTCGCCCACGAACTGCACAACGTGAAGGATCCGACGGCGAGCTGAACCGTCGGGTGTCGGGAGGTGGCGAAGCAGACTGCCCGACGCGACCGACGTGCGGGGCGCCAGGGCTGACGCGCGATGTGACGCCTGTGGTTTAGAAGAGGTGACTGACATGACAAAGACGCTGTCGATCGTTCTTGCACTGATTGTCACGGCCGGTTGTTCCGGGAGCTCGCAGGGTGTCCTGGGCGAGGCCGCAGAAGAGATGGGCGCGACCGATCTGCGCTCCATCCAGTATTCGGCCAGCGGGTCCAACTACGCGCTGGGCCAAGCCCACAATCCTGGTGTAACCGGGCCGCGATTCAACGTAACCAGCTACACCCGCGTCATCGACTACGAAGCCGCGGCGTCACGGCAGGAGATGGTCCGGACCCAGGGGGACATGCCGCCGCGCGGCGGAGGCGGCATTCTCGTGGACGAGCAGCGGCGGGTCCAGCTCGTAAGCGGAGACCGAGCGTGGAACATGGACGGAGACACCGCCGCACCGGCGCTGGGAAGCGCCGTGGCTCGCAGGGTCGAGATCTGGTTGACACCGCATGGCTTCCTCAAGCAGGCATTGGCATCGAATCCAACCGTGGAATCGCAGACACTGGATGGCCGCGACGTGAGCGTCGTGACGTTGACGAATGTCGAAGGCAAGTACACGCTCACGGGGTACATCAACGATCAGGGCCTGGTCGAGAGAATCGACACCTGGACTCCCAATGTTCACCTCGGAGACATGCTGACGAGTTACCGGTACTCCGACTATCGGGAGTTCGACGGCGTGATGTTTCCCACCCAGATCGACGTGGAAGCCGGAGGCTTTCCTTCGCTTGAGCTGACGGTCAGCGAGGTTCAGCCGAACGTCGAGGCCGGTATCACCGTGCCCGACAACGTGAGGCAGGCCACAGCGCGCCCACCCGCTCCGGTGCGGCTGGAACCAAAGCTCGTGGCCGATGGCGTTTGGCACTTGCCAGGAGCATCCGCCTCACCCGCGCTCGTGGAGTTCGCGGACCACGTCGTTGTTTTCGAGGCGTCCGGAGATGACGATCGGACGCTTGCGGTGATTGCGGCCGCAAGGGAGCTTGCTCCAGGCAAACCCGTGCGGTACGTTGTGGACTCGCATTATCACTTCGATCACTCTGGCGGCCTTCGGGGGTACGCGGCAGAGGACGTGACGATTCTTACCCACGAGAACAACCTGGCCTTCTACCAGGAGGCATGGCAAGCGCCCCGGACGCTCGAACCAGACTTGCTCTCTCAGTCCGGCAAGACGCCAACCTTCGAGTCCGTGGGAGACAAACACATCCTCACCGACGGCACCCGGACCATGGAGCTGTACTCGCTCCCCGGCAACGACCACACCGACGGGCTACTGATGGCCTATCTGCCAGCCGAGAAGATTCTGTTCGTCTCGGATGTGTACTCGCCCGGGCACGCGTTGGGCGACCCCGATCTGGGCTATCCGCACCCGTGGAATGTGCAGCTCATGCAGCACATTCAGCAGCGGAAGCTGGACGTCCAACAGCTCGTGCCGGTTCACGGCGAGGTGCATCCGATCTCGGATCTGATCGAACGCGTCAAGCCGAGAATGTAGGTCGACGGCGGGGATTCGGCTCGAGACGGCTGCGCGTGGCTGCTGGGGCCGACCACCTTGAAGGGCTTCGCCCGGCCCGACGCCTCGATGATCCAAGGCGGTGGCAGAGCGAGAAGCGCGATCGTTAGCGTGGGTTTCGCCGCGTGCATGGCGTTCAGAGTCGCGTCGAATCCGGCGCCAGGAACGCGTACCTCAGAATTCTGGCCATGCTGACCGTATCGAGCAGGGTCGCCGCGAGCAGACACCACGCGGCGGCGCTGACGAAGGGGACCGCATCGAAGGCGAAGCCGCCCGCCAAGGCAGGGACGCCGAACAACCACAACACGAACACAAGCTCCTGACCGCGTCGCCAGGGCATTTCGTGCGGCGAAGGGACGGGCCCCTTGTAGCCGCTGTTGGCGTATGCCCAGTACCCTGCAAAGATCGGCAGCAGTCGCCCTTGCATGCCGACGACAATTTGCGCCAGGAAGCCGACGAGGCCGAAGACACCGTACGCCATTCCGACGCTCAGCGTGGCTGACGACGGCTCCGCGACCGTGAGCCACACACCAAGCACCGAGGCGATGCCCAGCGAGGCGAACGACGCACCCGCGTGGAAAACCGCCGGATCGGGCCGGCGCAGCCCAGGCGGGCGAGGGCGCGGACGGCGCAGCATCCAGACGACCTGCGACATGAATGCGCCAAACCCGGCGACGACGGTTAGCGCGAAGATCCACGCCAGCGGATTACGGAACAACAGGGTCACAAAGAGCCCCGACACACCGCCTTGAAGGAGCACGGCGCTGATCCACAGGCGCCGCCCGCTGGGCATCGCCGCCGGAAGAACCATCGGCAACAGCCGGTACGCCACACCCACTACCATCATCGAGACCCAGCCGATCGCGGCCAGGTGGGCGTGGGCCAAGACGTTGGCAAGGACGAATCCAGGCAGGAAGCCATAGACCTTGTCGAGTCCGATGAGCACGCCCATCGTCGCTGCGCCGAAAACGTTGACGAATGCCAGCACGATGTGGGCGCGGATGGCACGCGGAAGCGTCGCGGTCTTGAGGCACCGAACGACGTGGACACCCACCGCCAGGATGCCCGCTCCGACGGTGCCCGCCGACCATGCCATGCCCGAGTAGTCTTGAATCCAGAAGTGCGCCACCATACCGGCGATCCCGATGAGGACCAGGACAAAGGCGGTGTAGTCGAGCTTCGCGGCCGGGATCGATATGCGCAAGGCAATCGGCCCGACCAGGTAGAGCGAGCCGAGGATGGACGCCGTGATCCAACCGAGCGTCACCAAGTGGACAACGCCAAGCATTCGTGGGTGATAGAAGAAACCCGACACACCATGCGGATCCAGCGCAACCGCGCCAAAGGCGAGCGCAAGGGCGACGTGTGCCGCACCGAAATACAGGACCGGGAGCAGGCGGGGTGGCAGCCGGGCGCGCGGTGTCGATTTCATCTGCGATCGACCGGACGGCCGGACACTACTAAGCCATCCGGTGAGTGCGCTCGCATTCAACGAACGAGGATGCCCGCGTGGAGCGTGCGAGCGTCAGCCCTCATGGTGGAAGCCCCCACTAGTAGATCACCGGCACCTTCCCGATGGAGAGTAGCCCCGGTTGAGGTCGATTGTACTCGCGGAAGAGGACGCTCGGATCCGGCGCAAAGGTCAGCCAACCGCGCCGGCTTCGCCAACCTGACAACACCTTTGCCGCGGTTGGGGTCTCACGGCGAGGAGGCGATTCATGCTCTCGTTCCGGGCGAAGTCAGGTATACGCACCGTGGTCGTCGACGGGCTCCACCGAAACGATTGGGCGCAGAAACGGACAGCGAGCCCCCGTGTGAACTTCGCGTGTGAACTTCACGTGTGAACTTCGCGAGTGACTACGACCGAAATCAAGACTAGCATGATGGCCGGCGGCGGCGGGCACACGTCCCTGCTGACGCTGTCCGTTATGACGATTACCCAGGTGCGCCAGGCTGCGCAGACCATTGCCGGCAGTGTCATCGACACCCCCTGCCTCCATTCCCGCACGCTGTCCGAGATTGCCGGCGTGGAGATCTTCCTGAAATTCGAGAACCACCAGTTCACGGCCTCGTTCAAGGAACGCGGTGCGCTCAACAAGCTACGCAGCCTAAACCCCAGGCAGTGTCGAGAGGGAGTCGTCGCGGCCTCCGCCGGCAATCACGCGCAGGGCGTGGCCTATCACGCGCAGCGTCTAGGCATTCCGGCTGTCATCGTCATGCCGCGTTATACCCCGGGGGTGAAGATCGAGCGAACGCGCGCCTACGGAGCAGAGGTCATCTTGCACGGCGAGCTGTTCGACGATGCCAGAGCGCGGGCGCGGGCGCTTGCTTCGGAGCGAGGACTGACCTGGATTCATCCGTACGACGACGAGCACGTGATCGCCGGGCAGGGAACCATTGCGCTCGAAATGCTACGGGCCCACCCCGAGCTTGATGCGATTGTCGTTCCGGTCGGAGGCGGGGGGCTGATCTCGGGGATTGCGGTAGCAGCGACGGCGCTGAAGCCAGGCATCGAGATCGTAGGTGTCCAGACAGCGCGGTTTCCTTCGATGTACGCAGCGCTGAGGCAAGAACAGGCCGACTTCGGACTGACAACCATTGCGGATGGCATTGCCATCACGGCGCCGGGGGCGCTGACGCTTCCGATCGTGAAGAAGCACGTCCGCGACATCCTCCTGGTCGATGAAGGCGAGATCGAGCAGGCCATCGTGTTGCTGCTGGAGGTCGAGAAGACTGTCGTCGAAGGTGCGGGCGCCGCCGGATTGGCCGCCGTTCTCAAGTATCGCGAGCGTTTTCAAGGGCGGAACGTCGGCCTCGTGCTGTCGGGTGGGAATATCGACCCTCTGATCCTGGCAGGAATCATCGAACGCGCCATGGTACGCAGCGGGCGACTGGCGCGGCTGGTTGTCGAGATGAACGATCTCCCGGGTGCCCTGGCTCGGGTCACGAGTTGCCTCGGGGAGCTGAACGCGAACATCGAGACGATTTCGCATCAGCGGGCGTTCACCAACTTGCCCGTGCAGGCCGTGGAGGTCGAGTTCGTGCTCGTCACCCGTGGACACGAGCACGTTCGCGAGATCGTCGAGGCGCTCGCACGGGTCGGGTTTGTCGCCCGCGAGCGCCCTGAGAAAGGATGAGCTTGGCCAGCCAGGAGTCGAGTCGATGGCGGCGCTCCCGGACGGCTTTGAGTGCATGAATTTCCCAATGGGTAGGGAAAATTCACTCGCCGGCGTGGAAACCGTGTTCCTTGATCCCTCCCTGCGCCGACCTCGGCCTCACGCGTGCAGAATGAACCGGACAGACCTGGCGTCACACCGTGGTAGGCTGGTGCGCTGAGAGTACCCGGCGAGTCAAGGCCACCATCCGATCGAGCTCGAACGGCTTCATGACGACGTGAGAAACGCCGGCGTCCAGCGCCCGCGCCTTCACATCGGCCGGCGCATGCGCGGTCATCAGGATCACCGGACAGGTCGGCAGAGCAGCCCGGATCGCCGTCAGCAAATCGAACCCGTGTGTGTCCGGGATCCTGAGATCGAGCAGCACCGCGTCGGCTGCTGCTCGCCGGCTCAGCCACGCGAGCGTTTGTTTGGCGTCTGTCGCCTCGACGGTGTCATATCCAGCCTCAGTGAAGGCTTCCGCTAGCGACCAGCAAATCGAGGGCTCGTCATCGACGATTAGTACCAAAGGTCGGCGTGTCATCGATCGCAGCAGGTGATTGCAACGGCGATGCCGACTGCGAGGTCTCTCGAAAGTGCCGTTTGAAGACCGTCAGCGACCTCCTACGAGATTCAAGACCTGAGTTGGAGACCGGTTGCGCCTCCGACGTTCTGGTGGGCCTTCGGCGCCCAGCCTCGGAGGCTGCGAGCGCGGTCATCGCGTCAAACCCTTGGCGGTGCGCTGCCCAGTCCGGCACTGCTCTTGCGTAACTGTGCTGCAGAGGTATTGATTCATGCGACGACTCTCGCGATTGGCTGTCCTGACCTTTTCCGTGACCGCTGCCGGCTGCGCCACGATGACTGTGAGCTCGCACAGCGAGCCCGGCCTCGATCTCGCCCAATACCAGACCTGGGACTGGGCTCCGGCCGACGCCCTGCCGACCGGCGATCCCCGGCTCGACCAGGATCCGTTCTTCAAGGACCAGGTGCAGGGCGCGATCGAACGTGGGCTCGAGCTCAAGGGACTCAAGCTGGTAGCGGTTGGAACGACCCCTGACTTGCAGATTCACTATCACGCGCACATCTCGCAGCGCATCGACATCATCGCGGCAGACCGTGACTACGAGTCCTGCGTCGGCGCGGGCTGCCAGCCGCCCGTGACCGTGTACGAGGCCGGCACGCTCGTGGTCGACATCGTCGACACGCGCACCAACCGGGTGATCTGGCGCGGCTGGGCGCAGGACAGCATCGAGGACGAGCTCGAGGACCCCGACAAGATGGAACAGCAGATCGAGGAGGCTGTCGCCCGAATGCTGACGCGGCTTCCAAGAACGCTCTAGCCGTGCGTGCGTGTATGACAGGGAGGATCTGGGACAGGACGATGATGACGCATTTGCACTCACGATCGAGACAATTCGTGGCGGGCGCGGCTGTCGCGCTGGCGGCCTTCGGAACGACACTGACAGGGTGTGCCGCTGCGACGGTGGGCTCGTACGAGGAGAGCCGGATCGAGTTCATGCGGTACTCCACCTTCGGCTGGGGTCCTGATGACCTCACACCGACCGGTGACCCCCGCCTCGATAACAACCCGTTCTTCAACGAGCGCATCCGGGCCGCCATCGCGCGTGAGTTGGCAGCCCGCGGATTCGACCTCGTGCCGTCGGAGACGTCCGATCTGCTTGTGCACATCCACGCGAGCGTGACCCAGGAAATCGACGTGGGCTTTCTCGACCAACCGTACGGATTCTGCGCCGAAGGTGATTGCGAGCCGTACGTGTACGACGCGGGTACGGTCGTGGTCGACCTTGTCGATCGGGTCACCAATACACTGGTGTGGCGCGGCTGGGAAGAAAACATCCTGGGCGACGTGATCGACAACCAGGCGGCGATGGAGCGTCGGATCGACGAGTCGGTCGGGCGGATTTTGGCACGGCTGCCAAGCCGCCTGTCGGGCATGGGCGAGGTTGTGCGCCCCGTTCCACTGAGAAACGCCAGAGTT
>Ga0326597_10005273_pt1 | contig 17977 bp, 16 predicted proteins | sample RVTome_12_FD_203789 | JGI IMG/M metagenome (GOLD analysis project Ga0326597, IMG submission 203789) | Soil microbial communities from uranium-contaminated site in the Upper Colorado River Basin, Wyoming, United States - RVT100D185 | ecosystem: Environmental > Terrestrial > Soil > Contaminated >... | reverse complement strand
GACCACCAGCAGCAGGCCGAAGCCGCTGCTCAGGCCGCCCGCCGCGTGCACCAGGAAGGTGATGGCCACGATGTCGAGGAAGATCTGCACCACCACCTGGCGATCCAGCCGCGCCCAGCGCCGGTACACCGCGGCCATCGCGAACACCGAGTACACCAGGTAGGCGACGATCACCCAGCGAAACAGCCGCGGATAGAGTTGCCCATCGTCCCTGGGCATGACGCCCCACAGCACCAGCAGCAGCAGCAGCAGCGCGAGCGCGCAGCGATAGAGGCTGAAGTAGAACAGCGCCCGCCAGCTATCGGTCGCAGGGGCCGCGCGAGGATCGGTCAATGCGTGCTGCATGGTCAGTCCCGGGCATCCTCGCACCGGCCGCGCAGGCACTGGCCGCGCGTGCGAAGGGGCGGCCATTGTAGCGCGCGCCTGCCGGCACCGGGCGGCCGGGGAGCGCGCCGGGGGTGTGTTATTCTTCGGCGCCGCCGCAGCATCGGGATCTACGAGTTCACGGCAACGACGATGAACCTGCACGAGTACCAGTCGAAGAAGCTGCTCGCCGACTACGGCGTGCCGGTCCCGCGCGGGCGTGCCGCGGCCAGCGCCGGCGAGGCACGCGCCGCTGCGCAGGCCCTGGGCGGAAGCGCCTGGATGGTCAAGGCGCAGGTCCACGCCGGCGGGCGCGGCAAGGCCGGTGGCGTGAAGAAGGCGAACAGCCTGGACGAGGTACAGCGCCTGGCAGGCACGCTGCTGGGCACGCGGCTGGTCACCCCGCAGACCACCGCGCAAGGCCAGCCGGTGGGCGAGGTGCTGGTGGAATGCACCACCGACATCGGCCACGAGTACTACCTGAGCATGCTGGTGGACCGCGCTGCGCGGCAGGTGGCCATCATCGCGTCCGCGGCCGGCGGCATGGACATCGAGGAGGTCGCGGCGACGCAGCCGGATCGGATCGTGACCTTGCTGGTGGACCCGGCGGCCGGCTTGCAGCCCTACCAGGTGCGGCGCATCGGCTTCGCGTTCGGTCTCGATGGCAAGCGCCAGCAGCAACTGGCCGGGATCCTGGACGGACTCTACCGCCTGTTCTGCGACAAGGATCTCGCGCTGCTGGAAATCAATCCCCTGTGCACCACCGCTGCCGGCGACCTGCTCGCGCTGGACGCGAAGATCAACCTCGACGACAACGCGCTGTACCGCCACGCGGACCTCGCGGCACTGCGCGACGAGTCGCAGGAAGACGAGAAGGAATGCCGCGCACGCCGCTTCGATCTCAGCTACATCACGCTGGACGGCAACATCGCCTGCATGGTCAACGGTGCCGGTCTGGCGATGGGCACGATGGACATCGTCAAGCTGCACGGGGGAGAGCCGGCCAACTTCCTGGACGTGGGCGGCGGCACCGATGCCGAGAAGGTGGCCGAGGCCTTCAAGCTCATCGTGTCCGATGACAAGGTCAAGGCGATCCTGGTGAACATCTTCGGCGGCATCGTGCGCTGCGATCTCATCGCCGAGGGCATCATCAAGGCAGTCAAGGAAGTGGGTGTGGATCTGCCGGTGGTGGTACGCCTCGAGGGCACCAACGTGGAGCAAGGACGTGCGATGCTCGCGCAAAGCGGGCTGTCGGTGATCGCCGCGCAGTCGCTCGCCGACGCCGCCGCCAAGGCCGTCGCGGCCGCGGGCGCAGGGAGCACAAGCAGGCGATGAGCGTACTGGTCGACAAGCACACCCGGGTCATCTGCCAGGGCTTCACCGGCAAGCAGGGCACCTTCCACTCGCAGCAGGCCATCGCCTACGGCACCACGCTGGTGGGCGGCGTGACCCCCGGCAAGGGCGGGCAGAAGCACCTGGAGCGCCCGGTGTTCGACACCGTCCACGACGCGGTGCGCGACGCCGGGGCCAACGCCACGATGATCTACGTGCCTGCGGCCTTCGCGGCCGATGCGATCCTGGAGGCTGCCTCCGCCGGCATCGCCGTCATCGCCTGCATCACCGAAGGCATCCCGGTGCTGGACATGCTCAAGGTCAAGGCAGCGCTGTCGCGCTTTTCGCAATCGCGCCTGATCGGACCCAACTGCCCCGGCGTGATCACGCCGGGCGAGTGCAAGATGGGGATCATGCCCGGCAGCATCCACGCACCGGGACGGATTGGCATCGTGTCGCGATCCGGCACCCTGACCTACGAGGCGGTGCACCAGACCACCGGCGCGGGGCTGGGACAGAGCACCTGCATAGGCATCGGCGGCGATCCCATCAACGGCATGAGCTTCATCGACTGCCTGGCGCTGTTCCAGGCCGATCCGCAGACCGAAGGTATCGTGATGATCGGCGAGATCGGCGGCAGCGCCGAAGAAGACGCCGCCGCCTTCATCCGCGAGCACGTGACCAAGCCGGTGGTGGCCTACATCGCGGGCGTCACGGCGCCGCCCGGTCGGCGCATGGGGCACGCCGGCGCCATCATCTCCGGCGGCAAGGGCACGGCACAGGCGAAATTCGAGGCGCTGGAAGCGTCCGGGGTGCGCACGGTACCCTCCGCCGCCGAGATCGGCGCCGCGATGAAGGAACAGCTCGGCGGCTGAAGCCGCGCAAACGCACGCAGAGGATCGGCCATGAAGAAGATTGAAGCCGTGATCAAGCCGTTCAAGCTCGACGACGTGCGCGAAGCACTGTCCGAGATCGGCATCGCAGGCATGACCGCAACGGAAGTCAAGGGCTTCGGGCGGCAGAAGGGACACACCGAGCTGTATCGAGGCGCGGAGTACGTGGTGGACTTCCTGCCCAAGGTCAAGATCGAGATCGTCATCCGCGACGACCAGGTCGACCCTTGTGTGGAGGCAATCACCGAAGCCGCACGCACCGGCAAGATCGGCGATGGCAAGATCTTCATCACCACGGTGGAGCAGGCGTACCGGATCCGCACCGGCGAGCGCGACGAGGAAGCGCTGTAGTTATCAGGGACACTCTGCACAAGTCCATCCGGGCAAGTGCTCAAGACGGCGAGCGCGGCGCAGGTCCGCACTCGCCTTCGCGAATCAAGCGCTGAAGCGCTCGACTCGCGGGCGGGCCAGCCCTGGCCCGCGGAAACTCTGCTTGTGCAGAGTTTCCTCAGTTCTTCTTGATCGCCGCGATCTCGGCGATACCGGGGTGATCGGGGTAGTTCAGCTCCAGCACCCGTAGCGCGTCGGCGGACAGGTCGTCCAGGTCCATCAGCCGGTAGGCCTTGGCCATCAGCACCAGTGCCTCGGGCACCGCTGGCGTGCCCTGGTAGTTCTCCACCACCTGGCGCGCGCGATTGGCCGCCGCGACGTAGGCGCCGCGGCGCATGTAGTAATCCGCGACGTGCACCTCGTGCTGCGCCAGCAGGTTCTTCAGGTACACCATGCGCTGGCGGGCGTCCTCGGCGTACTTGCTGTCCGGAAAACGGGTCACCAGCTCGGAGAAATCGTCGAAGGCCTGCCGCACGGCGCCCGGGTCGCGCCGGGAGCGATCCCGGGGCAGGATCCGATCCACGAAGCTCGCGCCCTGCTCGAAGTTCACCAGCCCCTTGAGGTAATACGCGTAGTCGACGTTGGGATGCCGCGGATGCAGCTTGATGAAGCGCTCGGCCGCGGCGATCGCCGACGCGTTCTCTTCGTACTTCCAGTACGCGTACGCAATGTCGATCTGGGCCTGCTCGGCATAGCGCCCGAACGGAAATCGGGACTCCAGTTTCTCGTAGTAATCGATCGCCGTCTCGTAGTCCCCGCCGTCCAGCGCCGCCTTGGCCTCGCCGTACAGACGCTGCACCGGCCATTCGCGGGTCACGTCGGGCTTGTCGCCGAATACGCCGCAGCCGCTCAGCGCGAGCGAGAGCACGACGAGGGGTAATATGCGCAGCCGGACGGACATGCGCGGGCAATGTATAGGATCCATGGTGGAGCGGCAAAAAGCCCCCGCGGCACTCGGTGCGACGGTCCCGCCCGGCATGGCGGGCGATCGCCTGGACCGGGTGCTGGCACGCCTGTTCAGCGACTACTCCCGCGCGCGCATGCAGCGCTGGGTTCGCGACGGGCACGTCGCGCTCGACGGTGCGCCATGCCGCAATACCCGCGCACGGGTCGCCGGCGGCGAGCGACTGCGGGTGAACCCGCCGCCGATGCCGCAGGAGGACTGGCGCCCGCAGCCGATGGACCTGCGGCTGGTCTACCGCGACGAACACCTGCTGGTGCTGGACAAGCCCGCCGGGCTGGTGGTGCATCCGGGCGCGGGCAACCTCGATGGCACGCTGCTCAACGCACTGGTGCATCTGCAGCCCGCGCTGGCCGCACTGCCGCGCGCGGGTCTGGTGCACCGTCTGGACAAGAACACCACCGGGCTCATGGTCGTGGCCTGCACTTTACAGGCGCAGACCCGGCTCAGCCGCATGATCGCGCAGCGCGACGTGCATCGGGGCTACCAGGCGATCGTGCACGGCGTCGCCCCGGCCGCGGGCCGCGTCGACGCACCGGTGGGGCGCCATCGGGTCCAGCGTACGCGCATGAGCGTGCGCGAGGATGGCCGCCACGCCCGCACGCACTTCCAGCGCCTCGCCGCGTTCCGCGCGCACAGCCATCTGGCGCTGGAACTGGGCACCGGACGCACGCATCAGATCCGGGTGCACATGGCGCACCTGGGGCATCCCATCGTGGGCGACCGCGAGTACGGCGGCGTGCGGCCGGTCCCCGCCGCGCTGGGGCGCGAGGCGGCGCAGGCGGTACTGGACTTCCCGCGCCAGGCCTTGCACGCGTGCCGGCTCGGCTTCGCGCACCCCGTCACCGGTGACCCGCTGGTGCTGCAATGCGAACTGCCGGCCGACATGGCCGCGCTGCTGTGCGCGCTGCACGCCGATGCGACAACATGAGCGAGTTGATGCAGGTACCCGTGCACTGGCCGTCTCCCGCCGGCGTGGGCGTGTTCAGCACCACCCGGCTGGGCGGCGTGAGCAGCGGACCCTACGCCAGCCTGAACCTGTCGCCGGCCAGCGGCGATGCGGCGCACGCGGTGGCCCGCAACGTGGCCCGGCTCAGCGCCATATGCGCGCTGCCGCAGCCGCCGCGCTGGCCGCGGCAGGTCCATGGCACCACCGTCGTGGAGGCCGACCGCCTCGCATCCGCGCCACTGCACGCCGACGCGGTGTTCACGAGTACCCCCGGCGTGGTGTGCAGCGTGCGCACCGCGGACTGCCTGCCGGTGCTGCTGTGTGCGCGCGACGCGCGCGTGGTGGCCGCGGCCCACGCCGGCTGGCGTGGCCTGGCCGCGGGAGTGCTGGAGGCCGCGGTGGCGGCGCTGGCGCTGCCGCCGGCCGCAATCCTCGCCTGGCTTGGCCCCGCCATCGGTCCCGCGGTGTACGAAGTGGGCGAGGAGGTACGCGAGGCCTTCCTGACCGCGGACCCGGCGGCCAGCGCCGGCTTCACGCCGTCACCGTCAGGGCGCTGGCTGGCGGATCTGTACACGCTGGCGCGCCAGCGCCTGCACGGCGCCGGTGTGCGCGACGTGCACGGTGGCGGCTGGTGCACCTACAGCGATGCGCTGCGCTTCTACTCCTACCGCCGCGACGGCACCACCGGCCGCATGGCTTCCGGGATCTGGATCAAGCCGCGCGCCTGAGCCGTACGGCATCATGGTGCCGGTCCGGCCGGTCGGCGTGCGCGTCGCGAAGCCGGCACCGCGGCGGCCCCGGGGCAAGTGCGCAAGAGGCGCTGACCAGGCATTGTTCACCGGCCCGCTTGATCGGGCGCGCCGGTGCCCGCATCTGGGTGACATCACTAGATTCTCGCGCGGAGCATTCACATGCGCATGGACAAGCTCACCACCAAGTTGCAGATGGCGCTGGCCGAAGCCCAGAGCCTTGCCGTCGGCCGCGAGCACCAGTTCATCGAGCCGGTGCACCTGATGGTGGCGCTGCTCGATCAGCAGGGCGGCAGCGTTCGCCACCTGCTCACGCAGGCCGGTGTCAATGTCACCAGCTTGCGCTCGCGGCTGGGCGAAGCGCTGGACCGGCTGTCCAAGGTCGAGGGGACCGGCGGCGACGTACAGATCTCGAACGACCTGGGCCGGCACCTGAACGTGACCGACCGGCTGGCGCAAAAGCGCAAGGATCAGTTCATCTCGAGCGAGCTGTTCGTGCTCGCCGCGCTCGAAGCCGGCGGCACGGTGGGCGATCTGCTCGAGCGCCACGGTGCCAGCGCAGCAGCCGTGGAGAAGGCCATCGAGAACGTACGCGGCGGCGAGACGGTGAGCGATCCGAACGCCGAGGACCAACGCCAGGCCTTGCAGAAGTACACCATCGACCTCACCGAACGCGCCGAGCAGGGCCGCCTCGACCCGGTCATCGGACGTGACGACGAGATCCGGCGCACCATCCAGGTGCTGCAGCGGCGCACCAAGAACAACCCGGTACTGATCGGCGAGCCGGGCGTCGGCAAGACCGCGATCGTCGAAGGGCTCGCGCAGCGCATCATCAACGGTGAGGTGCCCGAGGGCCTGCGCGGCAAGCGCCTGCTGTCGCTGGACATGGGCGCGCTGATTGCCGGCGCCAAGTTCCGCGGCGAATTCGAGGAGCGCTTGAAGGCGGTGCTCAACGATCTTGCCAAGCAGGAAGGACAGATCATCCTGTTCATCGACGAGCTGCACACGATGGTGGGAGCCGGCAAGGCCGAGGGCGCCATGGATGCCGGCAACATGCTCAAGCCTGCGCTGGCGCGCGGCGAGCTGCACTGCGTGGGCGCCACCACCCTCGACGAGTATCGCAAGTACCTGGAAAAGGACGCGGCACTGGAGCGGCGTTTCCAGAAGGTGCTGGTGAACGAGCCAAGCGTAGAGGACACCATCGCCATCCTGCGCGGCCTCAAGGAACGCTACGAAGTGCATCACGGCGTGGACATCACCGACCCGGCCATCGTCGCCGCGGCGACGCTGTCCCACCGCTACATCTCCGACCGGCAGCTGCCTGACAAGGCGATCGATCTGGTCGACGAGGCCGCCAGCCGCATCCGCATGGAAATCGACTCCAAGCCCGAGGTGATGGACCGCCTCGACCGGCGCCTGGTGCAGTTGAAGATGGAGCGCGAGGCGCTGAAGAAGGAGACCGACGAGGCCTCGCGCGAGCGGCTGCTCAAGCTGCAGAGCGAGATCGCGCAGCTCGAGCAGGAGTACTCGGATCTGGAGGAGGTGTGGAAGGCCGAGAAGGCCGCGGTGCAGGGATCGCAGCACGTCAAGGAGGAACTGGAGCGCGCACGCCAGGAGTTCGAAACCGCGAGCCGGGCCGGTGATCTGCAGCGCATGTCCGAGTTGCAGTACGGCCGCATCCCGGAACTGGAAAAGCGGCTCGAGAAGGCTGCATCCAGTGCCGACACGCCCGCCACGCTGCTGCGGGTGTCCGTGACCGAAGAGGAGATCGCGCAGGTGGTGTCGAAGTGGACCGGCATCCCGGTCGCGAAGATGCTCGAGGGCGAGCGCGACAAGCTGCTGCGCATGGAGCAGGCACTGCACCGCCGCGTGGTGGGCCAGGATGAGGCGGTGACCGCGATCGCCAACGCCATCCGCCGCTCGCGCGCGGGACTCGCGGACGAGGCGCGCCCGAACGGTTCGTTCCTGTTCCTGGGACCCACCGGGGTCGGCAAGACCGAGCTGACCAAGGCGCTGGCCGAGTTCCTGTTCGACACCGAGGACGCGCTGGTGCGCATCGACATGTCGGAGTTCATGGAGAAGCACTCCGTGGCACGCCTGATCGGCGCCCCGCCCGGCTACGTGGGCTATGAGGAAGGCGGCTACCTGACCGAGATCGTGCGCCGCAAGCCCTACTCGGTGGTGCTGCTGGACGAGGTCGAGAAGGCCCACCCCGACGTGTTCAACGTGCTGCTGCAGGTGCTCGAGGACGGCCGCCTCACCGACGGGCACGGGCGCACCGTGGATTTCCGCAACACCGTGGTGGTGATGACCTCGAACCTGGGGTCACAGCTGATCCAGGAGCTGGCGGGCGAGGAGAACTACGCCGCGATGAAGGCCGCGGTGATGGAGATCGTGGCGGGCCATTTCCGCCCCGAGTTCATCAACCGGGTCGACGACGTGGTGGTCTTCCACCCGCTGCGCAAGGACCAGCTGCGCACCATCACCGCGATTCAGGTGCAGCGCCTGCGGGCACGACTGGAGCGCCAGAAGCTGAGCCTGGAACTCAGCGAGCAGGCCCTGGACCGCCTCGCCGAGGCCGGCTTCGACCCCGTGTACGGTGCCCGCCCGCTCAAGCGCGCGGTGCAACACGAGCTCGAAAACCCGCTCGCGCAGGCGTTGCTGGCAGGGCGCTTCCGCCCCGGCGATACGGTGCGGGTGGAGGTCGCCGGCGACGGCCTGACCTTCACCAGCTCGCGCGCCAGCGCGGCGGCCTGAACGCCAGCCCGGACGCGGGCGGACGCGTCAGGCGCGCGAGCCGCGGCCCACCCGATCGGGGGTGCCCCGGCACGCCTCCCGGCGGCCCGCCGCGGCTCGCCGCGAGCCGCCGCGAGCGTGTCCTGCTGCCTCGCATCAGACGCCCATTCCGGCTAGTATCTGGGCGTCGCAAAAGGCCTTTAGGTTCAGCGAGGTAGAACATGGCGGTCTCAACAGCACAGGTCACGCTCACCGGTCTGGCCCGCAAGCTGGTGCTGGATGGTCTGCTCGAAGAGGACATGGCCGCGCAGGCCTGGGACGAATCGATCAGCAACAGGATCCCGTTCGTGAGCCACGTGGTCGCCAAGGGGCTGGTCAACCCCGCCGTCATCGCGCAGGTCGCGGGCGAGGAGTTCGGGGTCCCCGTGCTGGACCTCGACGCGATCGAGATCGAGGCCGACGTCACCAAGGTGGTACAGGAGAAGATCATCCGCGACCACCAGACGCTGCCCATCTTCCGTCGCGGCAACAAGCTGTTCATCGCGGTCGCCGACCCCACCAACCTGCAGGTGCTCGACGAGATCCGCTTCGCGACCAGCCGCCAGACCGAGCCCATCCTGGTCGAGGCGGACAAGCTGGCGCGCACCATCGACAAGGCGCTGGAGGCAGCTGACACGTCGATGGACATGGGCGACGACGAGGAGTTCGAGGATCTGGAGGACCTGGAAGTCGCCGAGGAGCGCGACGATCCCGGCGCGGCGATGGAGGTCGACGACGCGCCGGTGGTGAAGTTCGTCAACAAGCTGCTGCTGGACTGCATGAAGCGGGGCGCCTCCGACATCCACATGGAGCCCTACGAGAAGTTCTGCCGGGTGCGCTTTCGCATCGACGGCATGCTGATGGAAGTGGCGAAGCCGCCACTGGCGCTGGCCAGCAAGATCGCCGCACGCATCAAGGTCATGTCGCGCCTTGACGTGTCCGAACGCCGCGTGCCGCAGGACGGGCGCATCAAGCTCAAACTGTCCAAGACCAAGGCCATCGACTTTCGCGTCAGCACCTGCCCGACCCTGTTCGGGGAGAAGTGCGTGCTGCGTATCCTCGACTCGAGCATGAGCATCCCGCTGGAGCAACTGGGCTACGAGGACTTCCAGCTCAAGCTGTTCATGCGCAATCTGGTCAAGCCCTACGGCATGTTCCTGGTCACCGGGCCCACGGGCAGCGGCAAGACCGTCTCGCTCTACAGCGGCATCAACCTGCTGAACAAGCCCGATGTGAACATCTCCACGGCCGAGGACCCGGTGGAAATCAACCTCCCCGGTGTGAACCAGGTGCAGATCGACGAGCGCACAGGGATGACCTTCGACAAGGCACTGAAGGCCTTCCTGCGCCAGGATCCGGACATCATCCTGGTCGGCGAGATCCGTGACCTTGCCACCGGCAACATCGCCATCAAGGCCGCGCAGACCGGTCACATGGTGATGTCCACGCTGCACACGAACGACGCCCCGCAAACCCTCACCCGCATGGTGGACATGGGCGTCAAGCCGTTCGCGATCGCGACCGCGGTGAACATCATCACGGCGCAACGCCTGGGCCGTCGCCTGCACTCGTGCAAGCAGGTCACCGACATCCCGCGCGAGGCACTGCTCAAGGAAGGATTCACCGAGGATCAGATCAACTCCGGGCTCACCATCTACGAACCCAAGGGCTGTGACGGCTGCACCCTGGGCTACAAGGGGCGGGTGGGGATCTACCAGGTCATGGAGATATCCGAACCGATGAAGCGTCTGGTCATGGAAGGCCGCAACTCCATCGACATCGCCGATCAGGCACGCAAGGAAGGCATTCCGGACATCCGCCAGTCCGCGCTGAAGAAGGTCGGGGACGGCATGACCAGCATCGTCGAGATGAACCGCGTCACGCAGGAGTAAGTGCACCATGGCACAAGCGGCCAAGGCTGACATGTTCGTCTATGAAGGGACGGACAAGCGGGGACAGAAGGTCAAGGGGGAGATGTCCAGTACCAGCGATGCTCTGGTCAAGGCAACGCTGCGCAGGCAGGGCATCACCCCGGTACGGGTCAAGAAGAAGCCCAAGCCGCTGTTCGGCGGCGGCGGCAAGGCGATCTCGGCCAAGGACATCTCGGTATTCAGTCGTCAGATGGCGACCATGATGTCCTCGGGCGTACCGCTGGTGCAGTCATTCGAGATCGTGGGCCGCGGGCACGAAAACGCGAGGATGCAGGCGCTGATCCTCAACATCAAGGGCGAGGTCGAGGCAGGTAATACGCTCGCCGACTCGCTCGCCAAGCATCCGCTGTACTTCGACGAGCTCTACGTGGCGCTGGTACGCGCCGGCGAGGCGGCCGGTATCCTGGAAACGCTGCTCGACAAGATCGCCACCTACAAGGAGAAGGTGGAAGCCATCAAGGGCAAGATCAAGAAAGCGCTGTTCTATCCCACCGCCGTGCTGGTGATGGCCTTCGTGGTCACCGCGGTGCTGATGATCTTCGTCATTCCGCAGTTCGCCGCCCTGTTCCAGGACTTCGGCGCCGACCTGCCCGCGATGACGGTGATGGTCATCAACATGTCCAACTTCTTCGTCGACTACTGGTATCTGATCTTCGGCGGCCTGGGCGGTGCCTTCTACGGGATCTCGGAACTCAAGAAGCGAAGCGCAGCCTTCCGCGCAATCATCGACCGCGTCTCGCTGAAGTTGCCCGTGATCGGCGACATCCTGGTCAAGGCGACGATCGCGCGCTTTGCACGCACGCTGTCCACGATGTTCGCCGCCGGCGTGCCGCTGGTTGAAGCGATGGACTCGGTGGCGGGTGCTGCCGGCAACATCGTGTACGGCACGGCCATCCGCAAGATGCGCGACGAGATCGCGACGGGCCAGCAACTGCAGGTGTCCATGCGCGAGACGGGGCTGTTCCCCAACATGGTGGTGCAGATGGTGGCCATCGGCGAGGAGTCCGGCTCCATTGACGCCATGCTCGCGAAGGTCGCGGACTTCTACGAGCAGGAGGTCGACGACGCGGTGGACGCCATGGCCAGCCTCATGGAGCCGCTCATCATGGCGGTACTGGGCGTGCTCATCGGCGGGCTGGTCATCGCCATGTACCTGCCCATCTTCAAGATGGGCCAGGTGGTCTGAGCACCGCGCAACGCCCGCACACCGCGCGGCGCGCGACCCCGCCGATCCGCGTTGATCCGCAGCGGCCGGAGCGCGAGCGATGATGCTCATCGAGTACCTGCAGTCGCAGCCCGCGCTGGCGTCGGGCGTCGCGCTGGTATTCGGGCTGCTGGTGGGCAGCTTCCTCAACGTGGTGATCTACCGCCTGCCGGTGATGCTGGAGCGCGACTGGCGGGCGCAGGCTCGCGAGGTGCTCGCGAGCGACGCGGACACCGGGCCCGTCCGCGGCGAGAGCGACGCGCCGTTCAACCTGATCGTGCCGCGCTCGCGCTGCCCCAGTTGCGGGCACGCAATCCGCGCCCACGAGAACATCCCCATCGTGAGCTATGCGCTGCAACGCGGGCGCTGCCGGGCCTGCGGCTGGCGCATTCCATTGCGCTATCCTGCCGTGGAACTGCTCAGCGGGGTGCTGTCACTGATCGCGGTGGCCCATTTCGGCGTGACCTTCACGGCCTGTGCCGCGCTGGGGCTGACCTACGCCCTGGTCGCGCTGGCCTTCATCGATCTGGACACCCAGTACCTGCCCGATTGCATCACGCTGCCGCTGCTGTGGGCCGGACTGGCGGTGAACCTGGCCGGCACGGGTACTTTCGCGTCCCTGCGTGATGCGGTGGTGGGTGCCATCGCGGGGTACCTGAGCCTGTGGAGCATTTACTGGCTGTTCAAGCTCATCGCGCGCAAGGAAGGCATGGGTTACGGAGACTTCAAGCTCATGGCCGCGCTGGGCGCGTGGATGGGCTGGAGCATGCTTCCCGCGACGGTGCTGCTGTCCTCGCTGGCCGGCGCCGTCGTCGGCGTCACGCTGATCGTGGTGCGCGGGCACGACCGCCAGGTCCCGATCCCGTTCGGGCCGTTCATCGCTGCGGCTGGATGGACGTGCCTGCTGTGGGGCGAGGCGCTGAACCGGGTGTATCTGGGTGCAGCGGGCTGACACCGCGCAGCCCGTGTCGGCACCCTCGCTCATCGTAGGCCTCACCGGCGGCATCGCCAGCGGCAAGAGCACCGTGGCGCGCCTGTTCCAGGACCTGGGGATCCCGGTGGTGGATGCGGATGCGGTGGCCCGCGAGGTGGTCGCCCCCGGCACGGCGGCACTGGACGCCATTCGCAAGCGCTTCGGCGAGCAGATGATCGGCGACGATGGCCAGCTGGATCGGGCGGGACTGCGCGCCCAGGTGTTCGCCGACGCGACCGCGCGCCGGGATCTGGAATCAATCCTGCATCCCAGCATCCGCCGCATCATGGAGCGCAGGCTGCGCGCGGCGCGCGCCCCCTACGCGATCGCGATGGTCCCGCTGCTGCTGGAAACCGGGCAACAGGACCGCTACGGCCGCGTACTGGTGGTGGATGTCTCGCGCGAGACGCAACTGCAGCGGGCAGGCGCCCGGGACGGCACCTGCCGCGAAACCCTGGAGGGGATCCTTGCGGCCCAGCTCGAGCGCGAGCGTCGCCTCGCGCTGGCCGACGACGTGATCGACAACGAGGGGGGGCCGCGGGAGCTGCGTGCCCAGGTGGAACGGCTGCATTCCTTCTACCTGGCGCAGGCCGCTCGCTTGCGGGCGGATCCGCAACAGTGAAACAATCCCTCGCTCTGCGCCCCGCCACGGAACATCGCGGCGCGCACCGCATCGTCGCTGGCGCCGGACCCCGCTGCCAGGACGCGGCCGCACCGGCGCCAACTTCCGGCAGTGGAACACCGGCGGCGCCCAACACAAGTCCTCGCCCTCGCCTATGACCGCGCAGCGCCAAGGCTGGATCAGCTACGAACAGCCGCTCAGCGAGCGCGTACGCACGATGCTGCGCCTGGAGTTCCTGTTCACGCGGGCGCGTGACGCCCTGTGCAGGGACGATCTGTGGTCCAGCCGGACCACCGTGGACTGCCTGATCGACGTGATGTCCGTGCTCGGACGGGCCGATCTCAAGAAGGAGCTCATCAAGGAGCTGGAACGTCACGCGTTGACGCTGGAATCCCTGGCGCGTAATCCGAACGTGGATCCGCAACGCCTGCAGCAGGTGCAGTCCCGCGTCGGCGAGTTGCTTGGCCAGCTCAAGGGGCAGGAGGTCGGATTCGGCCACGCGCTGCGCGGCAACGAGCTGTTCAACGCGGTGCGCCAGCGTAGCAGCATCCCGGCAGGCACCTGCGACTTCGACCTGCCCGCGTACCACCACTGGCTGCAGCGCGACCCGGTGCTGCGGCGCCAGGAGCTGGATGACTGGCTGGGCCAGTTCGGCCTGCTGCGCGACGCCACCGAACTGTGCCTGAAACTCGTACGCGAGAGCGGGGTGGGCAGTGACGAGACCGCCTGCGGAGGCATGTTCCAGCGCACGCTGGAGACGAACACCCCGTGTCAGATGATCCGCGTGCACCTGCCAGGAAGCACCGACGGGTACCCGGAGATCAGTGCCGGACGACACCGCTTCACGGTCCGGTTCATGCAACAGCCGCACGCCGAGGAGCGGCCCACGCAGGTGCAGGAGGACGTTCGCTTCCGGCTGGTGTGCTGCGTGATCTGACTCACGCCGGATTGTCGTCGTGCAGATCCAGCTCCGGCGCGCGATCCAGATCCGCGAGCGCGGCGCGGGCGCGGGCGTAGTGCTCACTCGCTTCGAGTTCAGCGCGCGCCAGCACGCCGCGCGGGTGGAAGCGCGCCAGGCGTGACGCGCGCACGGCATCGCCGGTGCTGTAGCCCGCGTCGATGACCGCCTGCGCGGCGTCGCGATCATTGCACACCAGCACCATGTCGCAGCCTGCCTGCAACGCGGCCTGCGCGCGCTGCGGCGGCGTCCCGGCGCCGTGGGCTCCATGCATGCACAGATCGTCGCTGAATACCGCGCCCTGATAGCCCAGCTCGCGGCGCAGCACCTGCGTCAGCCAGCGGCGGGAAAAGCTCACCGGCTGCGCATCCACCGCCGGGACCATCAGGTGTGCGGTCATCAGCCCGGGCAGGCCATCCGCGGCCAGGCGCTCGAAGGGCAGCATGTCCTCGATGCGGAACGAGGCCAGGTCACGGCAGTCCACCGGCAACGTCGCATGCGAATCGTCGGCCACGCCGCCGTGGCCCGGGAAGTGCTTGCCCACCGCCGCCATACCTGCATCGCGCATCCCGTGCACCGTCGCACGCGCCAGTGTGGTGACCACATCGGCGCGATGGTGGTAGGCACGATCGCCGATCACCTGGCTGTTGCCGCGATCCAGATCGAGCACCGGCGCAAAGCTCATGTCCACGCCGCAGCTACGCAGTTCCGCGGCCATCAGCCAGCCCGCGTGCGCGGCGAGCCGCAGCCCCTGCGCGGGGCTGCGCTCGTAGGCCTTGCCGAGCAGCCCGGCCGCGGGCAGGCGCGTGAATCCGTCCCGGAAGCGCTGCACCCGCCCTCCTTCGTGGTCCACTGCGACCAGCAGGTGCGGCGAGCGCAGTGCGTGGATGGCGCGGGTCAGACGCTCGAGCTGCGCGGGGTCCACGTAGTTGCGGCTGAACAGGATGACCCCGCCCACCGCGGGATGCGCGAACAGCTCGCGGTCGGCGGCATCGAGCTCCACTCCGGCCATGTCCGTCATCACCGGGCCCAGTCCCATCGCACTCACTCCCAGCGACGCACGTCCAGGCGGTCACGCAGGCGATCGCCCAGCAGGTTCACCGCCAGCACGAGCATGCTCAGCGCGACCGCGGGCACGATCACCAGATGCGGTGCGACCAGCATGTAGCGTGTCCCCTCCTGGATGATGCTGCCCCACGATGCATGGGGTGGCTGCACGCCCAGCCCCAGGAACGACAACCCGGCTTCGCCGATGATCACGGCCGCGATGCTGAAGGTGGCCTCCACGATGAGCGGCGCTGCGATCAGCGGCAGCACGTGGTACCACAGGATCCTGGGCGCGCGGGCGCCCAGCGCCACGGCGGCCAGCACATGCTCGCGGTGCTTCAACGTCATCGTCTGTGCCCGGGCCAGTCGCGCGAAGCCTACCCAGCCCACCGTGGTCAGCGCGAGCACCACGTTGTCGATCCCGGGACCCAGGATGCCGGCCAGCGCGATGGCCAGCAGGATCCCGGGAAACGCGAGGAACACATCAATGATGCGCACCACCACGTGGTCCACGGTGCCGGCCAGCCACGCGCTCACGGTGCCGATAAACGTGCCCAGCAGCAGCGAGAGAAAGACCACCGCGATCGCGACCAGCAGCGAAGTACGCGCGCCTGACACCAGGCGGTCGAGCAACGGCCGTCCCAGTTCATCGAAACCCAGCGGTGCCGATAGCGCAGGCCCCTGCAGCATGTGCGGCAGGCTGACCCGGTGCGGATCCAGCCCGAGCACGGGTGCCGCCAGCGCCAGCACGATCCAGCCTGCCAGCACCACGATGGCGGCCCGCGTCAGTATCATGGTCCGGCGAGCCGGATACGCGGGTCCAGCCACGCATAGAGAAGGTCCGTCGCGCTGTTCACCGCCACGTAGCTCACGCTCACCACCAGCACGCAGCCTTGCAGCAGCGGATAATCCCGGCGCTGTATGGCCTCCACCGTGAGCGAGCCCAGGCCAGGCCACGAGAACACGATCTCGGTGATCACGGCCCCGGCCAGCAGCGCGCCCAGTTGCAGCCCCAGCAGCGTGATCACCGGCAGCATCGCGTTGCCCAGCGCGTGACGCGCGACCACCTGTGCATCACGCAGCCCCTTGGCGCGCGCGGTCCTGATGAAATCCTCGCCCAGCACCTCGAGCAGCGCCGAGCGCAGCATGCGCGCGAGGATCGCCGCCAGCGCGGTGCCCAGCGTCAGCGCCGGCAGGATCAGAGCACCTGGCCCGTCGCGCCCGCTCACCGGCAGCCAGCCCAGCGAAAACGAGAACAGCAGGACCAGCAGCGGACCGAGCACGAAGTTGGGAATGGACACGCCCAACGTCGCCAGCGCGATGGCCAGCTGGTCGAACACGCTGCCCCGACGCATGGCTGCGAGCGCTCCGAGCGGAACCGCGACGCAGGCCGCCACCGCCAGTGCGGCGGATGCCAGTTGCACGGTCGCCGGCAGGCGCTCCCCGATCAACGCCGCGACCGGCCGGCGCGAATGCAGCGAGGTGCCCAGATCCAGGCGCGCGAGCCCGGACACGTAGGCCGCGAATTGCACGGGAAGCGGCCGATCCAGCCCCAGCGACTGCCGCAGTGCCTCGCGATCGGCGCCGGAAGCCGATTCGCCCAGCATCACTTCCACCGGATCGCCGGGCACCAGGTGGATCAGCGAGAACACGAGCACGATGACGCCCAGCACCGTGACGGCGGCACTGGCGATGCGGCTGGCGAGAAAGGCGATCACGGTGCCGCCGCGCCCGCGCCGGATGGGACGCCGGGCTCCGGCGTGAGCCCCAGGCGCGCACCCAGACATGTCGCCAGATCATCGCCTGCCCGCGCCACATCCAGTGACACGCCCAGGTCGGCCAGCCGGGTCACGCTCAGATCCGGGTAGCCACAAGGGTTGATGCGGGTGAACGGTTCGAGGTCCACGTCCACGTTCAACGCGACGCCGTGATAGGTACAGCCGTTGCGCACACGCAGGCCAAGCGCGGCCACCTTGGCGCCGGCGACGTACACGCCCGGTGCGCCCGGGCGCCGCCCGCCGTCGATGCCGTGCGCGCGCAGCAGGTCGATCACGGCCTCTTCCAGCTGCTGCACCAGCGTGCGGATGCCGATCCCCAGCCGCCGCAGGTCCACCAGCGTGTACATCACCACCTGACCGGGGCCGTGGTAGGTGATCTGGCCGCCGCGATCGCTGTGCACCACCTCGATGTCGCCGGCCGCGAGCAGGTGTTCGCGGCGTCCCGCCTGCCCCAGCGTGAACACGCGCGGATGCTGCAGCAGCCAGAACTCATCCGTGGTCTGCGGCCCTCGCGCATCGGTAAAGGCGCGCATCGCATGCCAGGTGGCCGCGTAGGCTTGCACACCCAGCCGGCTCACCCGTACCGGTCTCGCCGTGACCATGGGTGTCAGGCTCGTGTCGGCGAGCGCTTGGATCCCGTACACCCCGGCATGCGTGCTACTGAAACCACAGCCGCACGCTGTCCGACGCCTTGCGCCACAGGCTTCCCTCGCCCACGCCGTGCAGGACCGTCAACGGCCGCTGTGCGATGACGGCGCCGTCGAAATCGACCATCAGCTTGCCGCGCACGTCGCCCTTGGTCAGCGGTGCTTGCAGTTGCGCATCCACTTCCATGCGCGGATCCAGCCGCTGATACTGACCGCGCGGCACGGTCACGTACAGATCCTCGCCCAGGCCCAGTGCAACCGTTTCGCGCTCGCCCTTCCACACCCGTACGTCGCGCACCGGGGTGCCCGCGCCATACAGTTTGTGGGTCTCGAAGAAACGGAATCCGTAGGCCAGCAGTGCGCTGCTGTGGCGGGCTCGCGCGCGTTCGCTGTCCGCTCCCATCA
>Ga0326597_10005272_pt1 | contig 17978 bp, 12 predicted proteins | sample RVTome_12_FD_203789 | JGI IMG/M metagenome (GOLD analysis project Ga0326597, IMG submission 203789) | Soil microbial communities from uranium-contaminated site in the Upper Colorado River Basin, Wyoming, United States - RVT100D185 | ecosystem: Environmental > Terrestrial > Soil > Contaminated >... | reverse complement strand
CGTTGCTATGTCATGTCCGGAATCAGCCGCGCCAGCCACCACGGCGCTTTAGGAAATAGGGGGATTCTATGCGCATCCCGCTTTCGCAGCAACAACCGCCGCGTCCGCCTCACGCCCGACCGCCCAATGCATAGTACACCGCTTGACCGTCGACAGCGACATGTTGCTGTCGCGGCAAATTCACACGACGACATCCAGAAGATGCAGCCTCACGAGATTGAGTGCCGTCTTGCAAGCTCGATCGCGAATCTCACCGCGCGTCAAATGGCTGCCCAGCAGCACCCGTTTTACGATGACGCCCGTGTCGTGAGCGAGGCCGACGAAAACAAGTCCGACGGGTTTGCGAGGCGGATCACCACCCCCCGGGCCCGCAATGCCCGTAATCGACACGGCGAGATCAACTCCCGCCTTCTCGCGGCAACGCAGTGCCATTTCATTAGCTACCGGTTCGCTCACTGCGCCGTGGCCTTCCAGCATGGCATGGGGAATCCCGAGCAGGTCAGATTTCGCCGTGTTTGCGTATACTACGTAGCCGCGCATAAAGTAGGCACTGCTTCCGGGCTCGTCCGACATGCACGCGGCGAGAAGTCCGCCCGTACATGACTCGGCCGTAGCGATGGTGAGTCTGCGCTTGCAAAGCAGGCGGACCACGGCCAGTTGCAGCGTATCCGACCCAATTCCGAAACAGGCGTGGCCCAATCTCGCACGGATCTCGGCGGCCGCCGAGTCAACCAGGACCTCCGCTTCGGCCTTGTCTCGGGCGGTCGCATGGACGTGGACCGCGATGACTGCCTCCGACGCCGTAATTCCCACCGTCGGGTTACTCTCCACCGTCATTAAGTCGGCGAGTACTTCACCGATCCACGCCTCACTAACGCCGTAGCACAAGAGCCTGGCCGACCCAGGGCACACGGTCCTGCGCGTATCGGCCAATAGATCTCTAACATAGGTCTCGAACGTCGCCTTCATTTCCGCGGGAACGCCGGGGAGTGCAAACAACTGCGCCCCGGGGCCGCGAAAGTGGATTCCGGGCGCGGTCCCGCGCGGATTCGGGATGACGTGGCAGCCCCGAGGGACCAGGGCCTGCCTTTTGTTTGATTCGGGCATCGGCCTCTCCAAGGCGTCAAAGAACGCCTCAAGCTGACTGAGCGTGTCGGCGTCTTCTATGAGCGACTGCCCAATCGCTTCCGCCAGCGCGTGCCTGCTCAGGTCGTCCGGGGTCGGTCCCAACCCGCCGGATACGCATACGACATCAGACTCCGCGAGGGCCAGCTCGATCGCTGATTTTATGGCCTCAACCTCGTCTCCTACGGTTACATTGCGGATGGGGCTGATCCCCAGATGCACAAGCTGACCCGCCAGCCATGCCGCGTTGGTGTCAACGCACCGCCCGGTGACGAGCTCCGTCCCCACGCTGATTATCACGGCCTTCATCGCCGTCCAGCGTAGCACGTTCACGGCGGAGAACCAGTTTCGCGTTGGCGGCGTGCTGCCTTGGCCGATATAGTCCCTGTGCCGCGATTCGGCGGCGCGGCCGTAGTGCAAATGGGGTTGACAACATGAGTAAATCGGGTCGATCGCGGGCCGGCCGCAATCGGCACCAATCAGGCATTCGGGTTTTGTTCACATGCGTGGGGCGGCGCGTTGAACTCATCCGGGCGTTTAGACGCGCCGGAAAGGCCCTGAATCTCTCCCTGAAGATTCACGGCGCCGACGGCAGCCGCCTGGCCCCTGCGCTTCACCGCGTGGACAAGGCTCATCTCGTTCCCTCCATCTCCCGCGGCGGATATACTGACGCCCTTGTCGAGATCGTGGAGAGGAACGGGATCGACTTGCTGATTCCCCTTATCGATACGGAGTTGACGCACATCGCGGAGTCCGCGCATCGGTTCCGCGAGGTGGGCTGCCGGGCGCTGATCTCCTCGCAAGAAGTCGTGCGGATTTGCCGCGACAAGTTGGCGACGGCCCGAGTCCTCAAGGATTCCGGGATTGACACTCCGCGCACGTGGTCATGGGATGCGGCGCTGAAACGGCCGCGCCATCACTTCCCCCTCTTTCTCAAGCCGCGCTACGGAAGCGCAGCGATGGGCAACTACACGGTGCGGTCGCTTCGCGAGTTGCAAACCTTCGGCCGATGCGTGCCGGACGCGATCGTCCAGGAATTCGTCGACGGCTCCGAACACACGCTCGACGTTTACACCGGCTTTGACGGCCGAGTACGCTGCGTCGTCCCCCGAAAACGGCTCGAGGTCCGCACGGGCGAAGTCAGCAAGGCGCTGGTAGTCAAGGATCCCAGGATCATGGCCACCGGGCGGACCGTCGCCGAGGCGCTGGGGGCGTGCCGTGGTGTCGTTACCGTGCAATGTATGGTGACGCCGCAAGGACTCATCCGCGTGATCGAGATCAATCCGCGCTTCGGAGGCGGCGTACCGCTGTCGATCCACGCCGGTGCGGATTTTCCTAAGTGGATTCTGGCGGAGCAGGCCGGCATACGCCTGCGCATCGAAGCGGACGCATTTCGCGACGACGTGGCCATGCTGAGGTACGACGAATCCGTTTTCGTGCGTGACGCATCGAAACAGACGGAATCAACGAAGCCGACGGAGGGTTAGGAGCATGACCTCGACCGCGGCCGTCGTGTTCGATCTTGACGACACTCTGTACCCGGAGCGCGCCTACGCCTTTAGCGGATTTGAGGCCGTCGCCGCCGAATTCGAGGATCGCCTCGGAAGCCGCTCGGAAACGGCCGCCGAGATGCGCCGCCTCTTCGAAACCGAGCACCGCCCGCGCGTGTTTGACGCGCTGCTGGCTCGCCTAGGGCTTCTACATGACCGTGAGCTGCGCGACGCCATGATACGGGCATATCGGGAGCATGCTCCGACGATTTCCCTGCATCCAGACGCCGACCGTGCAATCGTCCGCTTGAGTACGCTCTACCGGCTGGGCTTGATTACCGACAGTTGGGCCCACGCCCAGCAGGCCAAGATAACATCTCTCGGCGTCGCCGATCGATTCGACGCCGTCATCGTAACCGCCGAGCTCGGGGGCGACTTCGCCAAGCCGCACCCGCGCGCGTTTGAGCTTACGGCCGAGCGATTGGCGGTTACGGCGGGGCGATGTGCTTACGTGGCCGACAACCCGGCCAAGGACTTCATTGCGCCCAACGCACTTGGCTGGAAGACGATTCAGATCCGACGAGCGGACGGGATATATCGTGACGTTGCGCCGGCACCGGACGGCATCCCGGGAACCGTTATTCATACGCTCGATGATCTCGACGGGCTGCTCGTCTAACGACACACACGGCGTGAACCCCTGAGGACGCTCAGCTTCGACTTCGGCGCAACCGGCAGCTACAAGCGCCCTTTCCATTAGTCGTCGTGCGGCCGAACGCTTACGCAGACGTTGCCGGCATCCTCCACCACGAGCCCGTGTTCCAGCCGACCGCCAACGCTGCGCGCGAGCCACGCCACGGCCGAATCGACGTCGCCGAATAGCCCGAATCCGGCGCCGTTGACGGCCGCAGCACTGAGGGACGAAGACACCAGCGCGAAGCGCACGTTGCGGCCGTCCACGCCCGTCAACTGGCGCAGCCGGACGGCTTTGTGGTCGCCGAGCCGATAACCTTCGTCACGGACTATGCGCATCACGCCGGCGTGGCTCGTGCCGCGGTGCAAGAGGCTCATGAATGTATCGGGGCCGACCCCCTCCGCGCAGGCCGCCTCCAGAACTATTCCGCCGCCGGCGCGCACCGCGCGCTCGCTGTTTTTTACGGCCTTGTCGGCCTGATACCAGCTACAGCCCAACGGTAGCGGCACCTTGAGATGCAAGAGATCGACGGGCTCTGCCAACTCGTAAACGTACGTCCGCCGCACGAGAGGAAGCAGCGTCCGTGCCGTGCGTATGGGATCACCGACGGCCGCATCGATGACCTCGCCTTGGCGTACAACTTGATCAACCGCGGCGATGGTTCTGCCGCTCTGGAGCGCCGCCAGCGCCCGGGCAATCCCGTCGAAGACCGGGTTTCCTTCCAGACGCAGCGGCTGCGACTGTGGGCTCAACGCTTCGGCGTGATTTCGCTCAATATCGTCTCTACCCATGCATCCGATGGTGAGCGTCTTGTGTGCACCTGTGATGCCGGCGAAATAATGCGGCTCCACGCTTCCGATCGCCAGGACGAGTTCGGCCCGGGCCAGGCGGACGTTAAAGCGTCCACAGCCGACATCGGCGAGTTCCGTCTGGGCAAGTGCGTCATGCCACGTGATACCCGCGACAGACAACCCGCACGCGTGAAACGTCTCCTTCTCGAAAGCACGCCGCGCCTGGGGCGAAACAACGTGGGCTCCCGTGGCGACCAACACGTGAAAAGCAGGGATGCCGCGAAGTCGGGCAGTACACTCGGCCAGGGCGGCCAGCGTTTCACGCGTCCGCGTCTGGCGGTAAGCGTCGTTGACAACCAACAGGATAGGAACTCTTCGCGAACGCGCGGCCGCAAAGAGGTCGTGCAGCGCCGCGTTGTCCCGCAGCACGTTGGCCAGTACGTCGTAACTGCTTCCGCATCCGAAAGCCGGTGCGGGACCCGCGGTTCGCCAGATGATCTTAGTTGCGTAGGTCATGCAGCTTGCGCACCTGTTTCATAACAGGACATTCGAAGCGTGCGCCGAGTTGTGCCGGGTCATACCAATCGGATTGACGGCCCACCTGCGGCCGAAACGCGCCCTATCACTGCCGCGCAGGGTGTGCCTTGCTTCTTCAACGAGACCACCAGCGCATCCGCCCGATCCTCGGCCACGCAGATCAGCAATCCCCCCGACGTCTGTGCATCGCACAGGACGTTTACGAGGACGGGATCGACGTCGCCTGTCTGGAGCCGGTCCGCGACGTGCTCCTTGGTTGCGGCATGTGCCCTGGTAACCACGCCCTGACGCGCAAACTCCAACGTCCGTGACATGAGCGGCACCGCATCGGCGTCAATCTCAAGCGTCACTCCGCTCGCCGACGCAACCTCGAACGCATGGCCGATAAGACCGAACCCCGTAATGTCCGTCGCGGCGCGCGCTTTCGCTTCGATCATCGCTTCACAGGCACCGCGGTTCAGATGGATCATCACGTCGGCCGCGTCTTGTAATCCCTCCTCGGTAATGAGTCCCTTCTTGAAGGCACTGGTCAACACCCCGCTGCCTATCGGCTTGGTCAGCACGAGGCGATCACCGTGGCGCGCCTGCGCATTGGTGATGATTCGTGTCGGATCTATTCTCCCGGTGACGGCGAGACCGTATTTTATCTCCGCGTCGCGCACGCTGTGTCCGCCGACGATTACCGCCCCGGCCTCCGTCACGCGCTCGTGCCCGCCGCGCAGGATCTCGCAGAGGACGTCGGCGGGCAGTTCCTTGTCCGGAAAGCCGAGGATGTTCAGGGCGGTCAGCGGCGTCCCGCCCATCGCATACACGTCGGATAGTGCGTTGGCCGCCGCGATCTGTCCGAACAGGAATGGGTCGTCAACCAACGGCGGAAAGAAATCGACCGTCTGCACGAGCGCAGTACGATCGTCCAGGCGGTATACGCCCGCATCATCGAACTGGCTCGTCCCGACCAACAGGTCCGGATGCGTGCTCTGGGGAAGTCGGCGCAGCACCTGCACCATCAGCTCCACGGGGAGCTTGCCCGCTCAGCCCGCGCAGCTTGCATAGTCCGTCAGCCGAATTTTCCGCGCTGCGGTCATCGTGACAGTCTAGCCGCCGGCGGACATCCTACAAGGCGGCGCAGCACGCCCAGCCCCGCAAGGACAAGTTCCTATAACGTCTGCCTAAGAAGACGCGCGAAACAGCGGAACGGGATGGCGAAGCGAGGCGTGTCCGCGGTGTTATGTGACCAACAGTGCGATTATAGAGGAATGCTTGACGCCGCCGTTTTCCAGTCCAAGGATTCTATGACGCCAGATTTTCGGCAAATCCAGACGGCGCGTTTGGAATGGGGATCGGCGGCGCTTGCGAGGTATTCTGCTACGCCGTCACTTATCTCGGGGGGTTATCAAGTGGGAAACATATCGAGAAAATCGTGCGGTCTCTTGCTCGCGTTGGTTTTCGCAAGCGGCACAGGCAGTGGATTACCGGGTTGCAGCGAGGACTTTCTGGGCCTCGAAGACTATCAGCGCGATCTGCTCTTCGGATTCGGATCCGTGGCGATTTCGTTGCTGAATGAGCCCGCGCCGGAAGAACCGGCGGATTCCGAGCCGCCGCCGGCCGTTGTCCTTCCCGGACCGCCCGGCTTGAGCTGCTGGGACCTTGACGGGGACGGCGTGGCGGATCCGCAGGAAGACGTCAACGGGGACGGCACACATGACGCCCTCGATTGCCAGGGCCGACAAGGCTCTCCGGGCGACAACGGGGAGGTCGGATCGGACGGGATCGCCGGAGACGCCGGAGACGACGGAGACGACGGTGAACAAGGTGACGCCGGTCCCCCGGGAACTTCAGGACCTCCGGGCCCCTCGGGGGCTCCAGGCCCACAAGGTCCGCCGGGTATTCAGGGTCCTCCCGGGCCGCCGGGAAATGACGGGACCGACGGCAACAACCCGTCCAGCGAGCCCGTGCCCATAGACTTCTTCGTGGAGGAGTTCTTCACCGCGGCCGGCGGGGGTGTGGGCTCCGTTCCGCTGAACTTTGACGACGTCAACGTCGTCGAGATTGAAAAGCCGGGTCTGGGCGCCTGCGATGAGTCCGAAATAAGCGTTGTCGCGTTTCGAGCCTTCATTCCCGAAAGCTACCAGAACAACCGTCCGGTCACGATGCGGCTGGTAATGTGGCGAACCGGTGCCATAAGCGAAGGTTGCTTCTTGCTAAGACTCGACGCGTTTCGCGCCGCGTTCGGCACCGGTTTCGAACGATACGGCGACACACGATTCATTCAGTTGAACGACCCGGCCGCCCCGAACCCCGACGGAACGCTCATAGTAGTGGACCTCCCCATCAATACGCCGTGCGCCGACGCCGTTAACGGCCTCTGTTTCAACGAGACCCTCGTCTCCGGCGACATGCTGGCATTTGAGTTCAATACGCCTTTCCAAAACGGCGCATGTTTTACGATGCTCGGCGTAGAGTTCTTCGAGGAATCGGGCGCGGGGACCGGTGCGGCCGTTCACGCCAACGTTTCAAACTCGCTTGGCGACACCGGCTGCACCGAGTGCACTGCCGACGACGAATGCGACGATGCAACATACTGTAACGGCCCAGAGAGGTGCAGCGACACCGGCAAGTGTGAGGCGGGAACGCCGCCTTGCCTCGCCGAAGAGCATTGTCTCGAGGAGAGTCGGACTTGCGTTGAGTGTGTCGACGATGAGAACTGCGGCGATGGACTTTTTTGCAACGGCGTCGAAACTTGCGACGAGTTCGGCGCGTGCCAGCCGGGCTCGCTCCCCTGCGAGGACGGCCTCATCTGCGAAGAGGAGAAACAGCGCTGCGTAGAATGCGCCGACGATTCGGAGTGCAGCGACGGTCTGTTCTGTACCGGGACGGAGACGTGCGACGAGACAGGAGCCTGCCAGCCGGGACTGCCACCATGTGACGAGGGCCTGATCTGCGTCGAAGATTCGGTGCGTTGCGTCGAGTGCACCGACGATTCGGAGTGCGGCGACGCTCTGTTCTGCAACGGGATCGAAACGTGCGACGACGCCGGCACGTGCCGCCCGGGGACACCCCCCTGCGAAGTAGAGGAAATCTGTCTGGAGCAGGCCGGCCGGTGCGGCGAATGTGACGATGACGACGACTGCGACGATGAAAACTTTTGCAACGGATCTGAAACCTGTGATGAGTCCGGAACTTGCCAGGCGGGCTCGGCGCCGTGTCCCGAGGATTGGGTGTGTGACGAGGACGACGAACTCTGTCTCGAATGCGGCGAGGAGCCGGAAGTAATCGACTTTGAAGATCTCGCGCCCGGCGCCAGGGTGTCCGAGGTCTTCGGCGACGGCGGAAGCGGGCCGATCGCGGTATACGGCTACAACCCCGCGCTTGACTCGAACGCCGCGGTCGTTTTCGATTCCGCCGTGCCGACCGGCGGCGACGACGATCTCGGCACACCCAACGAGGATTTCGGCGGACCGGGCGAAGGCCGTGGCGGAGAGGAGGGCGAGCCGTTTGAGAATTCCGCGGCGCTCGGGAACGTCTTGATCGTAGACGAAGACCTCAAGGGAGCACCTGACGACGCGGCCTACTCCAATACATACGTAGAGTTCGATTTTTCGCAGACTCGGAACGGCTTCGTCACCGTGGCCGGGCTGACCGTCATCGACATTGAATCAGCTCAAGCACGCTACGCCAAGGTCAAGTTCTACGGAGAATCGGGCGACATTCTTGAAGTTCTGGAGCTTCCGGCCACCGGAAACAACGGGGTGGCCGTGATCGAGCTCAATGAGAGTGGTGTCCCCGGCGTACAACGGATGAAGGTAAAGCTGAACGGCTCCGGTGCGGTTGACAACATCAGGTTCCGGCCCTGCGAATAGCGCGAACGCCGCGTAACACGTAGCCCTTAGCGCTTGCAGCGCGCAGATCAGCTCTGGGCGTCAGGCGGGGCGCCGGCGGGTGTAAATGCCAACCAGTGCAAACACCAGCGCGGCGGCCACGTAGCCCGCGGCAATGCCGTAACCGCGGTATGAATAGGCCCCGGCGGCGGGCCGTGACCATGCGAGCAGGAATCCGACGGCGTTGCCCGTCAACTGGTACGCGTGGCAGAGCCCCAGAAGCGTCACCGCTGCCCCCGCCAGCGCCCATGATGCGGCCGTGAGCAGCTTGCGGTCTATGAGCGAAGCACACATCGCGGCGATCATCATGCAAGTGAAGATGCTGCCGCGCTCGAGCACGATGAGTCCGTGCAGCAAGAACCCGCCAAGCTCCACGTCGGGATTGGCCTCGATCAACACTTGCATCGCGCTGCCGTCAGTCTGTTGGAAAGCGCCGAACGCGACCGTCGCTCCCCACGCCGCAATCGCCGGGAAGAGCCCCACGGCAACGGCCGGGGCATGTCGGGACGGCGTCGCCTGAAACGCCTGGCCTGTTATCACGACGCCGATCCACAACACAATCGCCATTCCGGCCTCAATCGGGACCACGCTGTTGACCAACGCCACCGTACCGGTCAAACAGATCACGGCGACTATCAGCCCGTTAGCGACTGAATAACCGGCCCGGGCCCCCAGGCCCTTCCACCCGGGGTGTCCGATGTAGATCGTCGTCGGGAAACAACTTCCAAACAAAGCCGCAATGATGGTCCCAACCCCGTTGGCGGCCAGAGACGAGGTGGCACTGTAGCGGTCGCCCGCGGCTTCAGCCGACTCAATGTTCTGAAGGCTGCCGATCACGTTGAACAGGCCCATCGGCAGTATGACACTCCCGAATCGAAGCCACTGGTCCGACGGCAATCGTAGTACGTCGCTCAGCGCACCTCCGCACCAAACCGGAAGACTCACGCGCGCCTGGGACCACGCCTCCCGAACCGCCGCGCAGTCCATTTCGTGCCCACTCCAGTTCACGGGGAGAAGCCAGGCAAGCACGGTGCCCGCGGCGACCGCCACCAGTCCTCCGGGCAGACCGAGTGGAAACCGAACGCCGCTGAAGTATGTAATCAGCACGATTGCAAGCGGCACCAGCGCAACAAGCGGGAACGACCAAATGCGCAGCACAAACGTCATCGATATGAAACCGATCGCTATTCCGGCCAGCGTGGACAGCAGCGCCGCCCGCGGCGTGTTGCGCCGCACGGACTCCGCAACGAACGCTCCCGCCAGCTCTATGACGGCGCTCCCCACGCAGGCCAACAGGCCCATCTTCCAGGCAAGCTCCGCGCTGTGGGTTTCCCGATAGACCGGGGCCATGACAAAGAACACGTATACCAGAAGTGACACCGTGTTGATGCCGTAGGGAAGCGCGGTTACGTCGTCTCTGCCCTCACGCCGCGCAAGCCGCATGCCCTGCCACGCGTAGAACAAGTTGCCGAAGAGAATCGACAGCGCGGCGCCCGGAAGGATTCTACGATACACCAGTTCAGCGCTGTCCCCGCTCATCCCGCACAGCCCCGAACAGAGTGCGACGATCAGCAGGAGCTGCACGAGGTTGTCGACGAAGAGGCCGAAGAAGCCGTCGATGTCCCGTCTTACGAACCAGCGCATAGGGCCTGGAAGGCTAGAGGACTTGCCGGTGTCTGTCTACGCCCGAGCCGGCCCGCCCGTAGCGCCGCATGAGGTCACGACGTGCGTACTCCCGCTCCTTGGCGAGCTAGGCCGACGACCCCGCGTCCCTGCTCCGCCAGTCTCGCTCTAGGGCGTGGATGACGAGAGTTCATTACGATACCGTGCGGCTTTAACCGGCTCACCCCATGCAATGTAAAGGTCCACGATGCGCTGCAAGGCCTTTTGTACACGCGGGTCCGAGCCGCCCAATTGCGACTTGATGACGGGGTACGCTCGCAGCAATAGTCGTTCCGCTTCGGAGAACTCCATCAGTCCCATGAGACATTCGCCAAGCGCGCTCTCTGCGTTGGCGGCGCGCCAATCACCGGCCGGATACGCCTTGCGCCTGATGTCCACGCACTCGCGCAGCAGCGGCTCGGCAGCGGTGTTCTCACCGCGCACCAGGTGAAGCATCCCCAGCCGAACCAGCGCGTCGGCTATTTCGGGGTGGGCGGGCGGAAGCATCTCCCGACGGCGCGACAACGTTTCGCGGTAGAGCGTCTCAGCCTCGTATGACTTCCCCGTATCATCCAGAAGACATGCCAGTCCGAACATTGACGTGATAGTAGCCGGGTTCTTCACACCCAGCTTGCGCTCGAGGCGTTGCACGGTCTTGCGATAAAGCGACTCCGCCTCCCCCAGACGGCCCTGTCTTTGCATCAGCGCCGCGAGGTTGTTGGTGGTCTCGAGAGTCAGGGGATGGTCGTCCCCCAGGGCGCTGCGCTGGCCCTGCAACGTATCCCGATAAAGGGCGGCCGCGTCATCCAAGCGCCCCAGTTCCTGAAGCAGCGTTGCCAGATTACTGCTGGTAACGAGTGTGTCGGGGTGCTGATCGCCTAGAACTCGGCGCTGTGTAGCCAAGACTTTACGGTAGATGCGCTCGGCCTCGCCCGTCTTGCCCTGGGACTTTAACACGAGTGCCCGGTATTGCATGGACTTTAGAGTGTTACGATGTTCCTGGCCGAGGACTCGGCCCTGCTTCTCCGTTGCGTCCATAAACATGGACTCCGCTTCTTCCAGCCTGCCCAGCGTGGCGAGCAGGGCCGCAACGTTGTGCAGCGTCTCGAGCGTAGCGGTGTGTTCTTCCCCCAGAACGCGCCTCTGCGTTGCCAGCGCCTCGCGAAACAGCGGCTCCGCATCGCCAATCCGGCCGCGCTTTTTTAGAGTCATCGCCAACTCGTTCATACAGGCCAATGTATTCGGATCTTCGTTGCCCAGCGATGCGCGATACGTTCCCAGAGCCGCCGCCAGGTGCTTTTCTGAGGTGTTCAGAAGTCCAAGGTTGCGGTATGTCGCCCCAAGCGTGGTCCGGATGGCAGCCTCCACCCTCGGCCGGCCGGCGAACTCGCCAACTTCGAGGCGCCCCGCACCCGCGTCCATCGCCTCGGCGACTGTCGCGCTGCTGCCCATCTTCTCAGGATCGGCCGCAGCCATAATGCTGTCGATCAGAAAGTCCTTGATAGCCGTCGCGTCCGACTCCGCCTGCCGCGCGCGGCCCAGCCCCATTCCAGTCCCAACCACCGCGACTACCAGCATTACGAATGTTGCGGCGATGCCGCCCACGACGGCCTTGTTGCGCTTTGCAAATTTGCGTGCCTGGTAGAGCGCGCTGGGTGGGCGGGCGAGTATCGGCTCGTCGGAGAAGAAACGCCGAATGTCGGCGGCCAATTCGGACGCCGATTGGTAGCGCCGCGCCTTGTCGCGTTCGAGCGCCTTGCCCACGATAAGCTCGACGTCGCCGCGCAGTGACCTGTTCCAAGCGCCCAATCGCGGAGGCTCTGATTCGCCTACGATGCGCAACGCCTGCGGCATGGCCTTTCCGACCAGATCGAACGGCAGGCGCTCCGCCAGCAGTTGGTACGCGATAACGCCGAGCGCATACACGTCTACACGCGTGTCCTGCTCGGCCGGGTCGCCCTGGAGTTGCTCGTAGCTCATGTACGGGATCGTCCCGGCCAGCTCCCGTTGACCATGATCGCCCGCCGCGGACTTCCCGTGATCCACATCGGCCACCAGCGCAATACCGAAGTCGACTATCTTCGGCTCGCCCGCTTCGTCGACGAGGATGTTGCCCGGTTTCAGATCACGGTGCACCACGCCCTTCTGATGCGCGTGCTGAACGCCGTCACAAATGCGCGCCATCAGCGAAAGGCGCTCCCGAGTTCCCAGAGAATGTGATCTCGCGTATTCGCTCAGCGAAACTCCGCGGACCAGCTCCATCGCAAAGAACGGCTGCGCGCCGAAGCCCACGTCCGCCAGACCCGCTTCGAAGATTTGGGCAATGCCGGGGTGCTGTAGCCTGCCGAGCGTCTGCGCTTCGTGCTCGAAGCGCTTTCGAGCCGCAGCGCTTGCCCTCCCCGCCTTCAGCACTTTCAGGGCTACTTCCCGATGCGGATTCTCCTGCTCCGCATGGTATACGACGCCCATGCTTCCTTCGCCGATCACTCCCAAGACCTTGTAAGAGCTAATGCGTAACGCGTGCGTATGCGCGCCGGCGTCGCCGGCCACGCCTTGGGCGGGAACGTCCGTGGGCGCATCAGTCGGTGTGTCCGTCCCCGGAAGAGGAAATGGCGTATTTTTTGCTGACATTCTCGTCGCCAGTAGATGCCCCGGGCTTCAGCCGGTCTCTCAGCTCACTAGCCTCGCCCTGGTGGACGCGTCGCAGACTAACGCGTTACGGCCGTCCCCGTGCCGGTGCGGCATGACCCTCTGCGGCACTCTTGCCCATGCATAGCGCACCAGAACCGCGGCACGCGCTCGGCACATGGGGAAGAGTTCCTTATCGGCCACTTTGTGCGCAGGCGACGAATCAAGCGCGTATGTCTCCGAGCGCCGATGCACCCGAGCAGTCTGGACGTAAATGTTGCCGACGACTTCGATCGGCGTTATACGTGCTATAGTACGGTGCTCGGCACTCTGGACCATGATTGTGTCGATTTGCTGCAAGTAGGCTAGGGCGCCGTGTTGGATGATCCGTGCGGAGCCGCACGTATTCTCGAGTGAACGGCCCAATGGACGCAAATGGCGACCAACCTATTCTCGCGGAATTGGAGTTGCGCGCAGCCTCGGGCCCAACGCAGGCGTCTTGCGTGCTCCATCGCCCGATACCCGTCACTATCGGCCGTCGTTCGGCCCATGCCTTGCAACTCAAAGATCCCGCGATTTCGCGTGACCACGCACGCATCAATTTTCGTCCGGTGCACAAGACCGGTCAACCGGACGCCGGCGAATGGCTCCTTGACGACGTTGGCAGCACGCACGGAACGTGGCTCAACGGTGTCCGAATCCGACCGGGCCGCCAGTATCATCTCCGCCCGGGTGACTTGCTCGCCCTGGGCCCATGGACGTTTCGCGTCGTCGACCGCAAGGGGCTCGTCAGAAGCGGAACTACTCTGGCCACGGTCGATCAGGTCGACCTGGTCGGGACCGTCGTAGCGCGGCTGGACATGCCGCCTGCGAAGATCATCGCCCAACAGGAGACTCACCTGCTCTTGCGCTGTTCGGAACGCATCCATGAGGCACACACTGACACCGAGATCGCCCAGGCCGTGGTGGAAGTGGCCGTGGCAGGCACGGATTTCACGCGGGCCGCATTCTTGCGTCCCGTCACTGATTCCAAGGTCGCCGAGGTTGTCGCCTCTACCGAACCAGAGGCCAGCGAAGAACTGTTGCCCAGGCTAAGCGGCGCTCTGCTCCAGGAGGCGGCAAACGGCAGCCCCGTATCGCTTCAGCGCGGTATCAAGAGCGATTCCGACTCTTCCGCCGGAGAAAACCGTGGTCAGATCATGGCCTTGTGCCTGCCGATCATGGTGGGCTCCATGCTGGCGGGGTTCGTCTACCTCGACACGCCGCGAAACCAATCCGGGCGCGGACTTCCGGACCCGGAGTTTGGTTCGTTGGCAATCGGGCTTACACGTCTGGCCGCGATGGGCATGGCGAATTTGATGCGAATCGACGTGGCCCTGCGTCATGAGCGCATGGAAGCCGAACTGCGTGCCGCGGCCGAGGCCCGGCGCTGGCTAATGCCCGGGGCGACCGGACGGGCAGGTCCATACAGGTTCAATGCCGGAAGCAGAGCCGGGCGCCAAATCGGCGGAGACTTCTACGACGTCGTTCCATTCGGAGATGACCGCCTGGCCCTGGCTTTTGGCGACGTCGGAGGCAGCGGCGTACCCGTTTCCTTGCTCGTAAGCGCAGCGATCGGCTTTCTGAACGCCTGCGCAGCCAACCGACTCACACCGGCCCAGACGGCCGAGCGCATCGACCGGCTCTTTTCCGAGCGTATCTCACACGAACAATTCTTGAAGCTCTGGCTGGGAGTGCTCGACCTGCGCGAACGCACCCTGTCCTACGTGGACGCCGGACACGGACACGCCATGACGTTTCTTCCCGACGGGCGCTGTGAGTTGCTCTGCGGCGCCACGAGCCCCCCGATCAGCGTGAAAGAAGGCGTCGAATACCGCCAGAAGACCGTTTCGATCACCTCGGCGACCGGCTTACTCCTTGTCAGCGACGGATTCGTCGGGCAGATATCACGTCAGCCGGCCGCGGATTCAACGGACGATTCAAGTGCCGACAACCCTAAAGTATTCGGCATCAGCCAGGTTCAGGCCGCCGTCAGGGCGCTTCCCGCGGATGGGGACCCGATCGGCGCTCTTTTTGCGGCACTCGAAACACACGCCGGGACACCGCATTTCGACGACGACGCCTCGGTGCTCATGGTCCGATGGTAGCGACAGCCGCGTTCGACTTTTGACGCGGCCCCTATCCCGCACCGCCGTCTGCGGGCGTTTCCGCCGCTCGTTGGCGCGCTTCTTGCTCCTGCTTCGGCTCTTCTACGAGGCTTATCACCGTCTGTCCGGCTTGTGGCTTCGCAGTCTGATCGGCCGTGATGGCCAGCAGCACCCCCGCTTCCGATAGTATGAACATCGGGATGACGGCTTTGCCATAGTATTCGCTGAAAGATGCGTAATCGAACTCCGCGCTCAGCTTCGTGGCCTTGACGACCGCGCCCGCGCTGACACCGTGCTGCAACGTCCAGTACGTCACCTCCGCTCCAAACAACCAGCGCCCCTGCAAGTGCTTGTCTAGCTCCGGTTTCTTCGCCGCGCCCTTACCGCGGCTTAGCTGGTAGCACGCAGCCCGGCCGAAGATGGGGGAGAATTTGTGCACCGCCAGCGCGTTGACCCAATCGTTCGGCGTCACCGCGAACAGCCGGCCGACTCCGCCCAGGTCGATCTCGTCAAGCACATACGCCGACAACACGCTTCCCGTGTGGCTGCGAAGTCCCGCCATGCGCGCCGCGGTGGTGTTCTCCCGGTTCGTGTCCACGAGCAGGACGCGGAAGCCCTTTTCCTGGAGAAAAAGCGCAGTTGCCCGCGCCCAACGGTCGGCCCCCACGAACAAGATTCCCTGGGGCAGCGCGTCCGCCACGCCGAGCTTCCGCGCCGCAAACGGCGAACCGAATCCATATAGCACAACCGTGCCGATTATTACGACGAACGTAATGGGAATGATCATCCCCGCCTACTCATAGCCGATCTGCTCTAATCTGATCGCGAACACCGACGCAACCGCGGCGGCCACGATCCCGCGCGGTGCCATCGCCGAGAGAAACAGCCGTTCCTTCGCTGACAGTTTGGACCGGACGGTCGAAACCCATACGCACAGGGGCCGGGCAACCGCCACGAGCAGCAGGACGAGGACCATCCCGCGGAACGACACGGCCAGAAGCGAAGAGACCTCCAGCCTCGCGGCCAGCACGATGAACAAGCCCGAGATGAGAAGCACGCGCAGGTTTTCCTTGAACTCGACTATGTGGCGAACATCTACGGAGCGCTGATTCGCCAGCGTGATTCCCATGACCGTGGCCGCGAACAGCCCCGACTCGTGCTGCGCGGCGTTCGAGGCGGCGAACGTCGCCAGCACGAGCATGAGCGATACCGCGTTCTGAAGGAAGTCCGGCACCCAGTATCGGCGCAAGGCGAAGCTGAGCATCCCCGCCGCGACCACGCCCAGTCCGCCGCCCACTATGATCGTCTTGAGCACGCCGCCGAGCACGTGCGCCGTCGCTTCTCTCAACTCGCCCGCCGAAACGGCCTCGAACACGAGCACCGCGAGCAGCGCGCCGACCGGGTCTATCACGATCCCCTCCCATTTCAGAATCGATCCGGTCGCTCCGCTCGGGCGAATGTGCTGGAGCAGCGGCTGGATAACCGTCGGACCCGTTACCACCAGTATGGCACCGAGCAGTACGGCTAATTCTCCGGGAAGGTCAAAGAGCCACGCGGACGCCAACGTGCTGATCGCCCACGTGACGAATGCGCCGGTCGTTACAAGATTGCGCACGACTCCGCCCACCTTGGGCAGCTCCGTGAGACGCAAGGACAGGCCCTCTTCATACAGGATCAGCCCAACGGACACCGACACGAACGGCAACAGCAATTCACCGAACAGGGCATCGGGTTGGAGCTGCCCGGCGATCGGCCCGCCGAGAAAACCGAACAGCAGAAGCAGGAGGATCGACGGGACATGAAGCCGCCATGCCAACCATTGCGCAGCAACGCCGAGGACGATAATCAGCGTGACGCCGAATAGAATTTGCGCGCTGCTCAAATTCCCATCCTTGGAAACGGGCCCGGACTTCCACTCTATTCAAATCGTGTATTACTCTAACCCAACTTTCGCACGATTCGAAAAAATTGGCTGAATTTGGCTGAAGAATCCGTGTTACCGGATACGTGGGACGGGGTGTCGTTGCCCGAACCCGTGTAGTGCAGACCTACCCCCTTGAAATCTTCGGTGCGATTCTGCTATCACGCGGGCAGGATGTTTCTTCGCTGCCATTCACGGAAGAAGAACGGCAAGTTGCACCGCTACTGGAGCGTGGTGGAGCCACGTCGTTGTCGCGGCGGGCGGCCGGTGCAGCGGCAGGTGCTGTACCTGGGCGAAATCAACGACAGCCAGGAGGCGGCCTGGCGAAAGACCGTCGAGGTTTTTGACGAACGCAAGAAGGCGTACGAGCAACTCTCACTATTCCCGGCCGATCGGCCAATCCCTCCCGATCAAGTCAATGCGCTGTCGGTCGTGCTGACGGACCTTCGCCTGCGGCGTCCGCGTTCGTTCGGCGATTGCTGGTTGGGATGCGTGCTGTGGGATCAACTGGGGTTATCCGAATTCTGGGATGCACGGCTGGCATCGCAACGTGGCAAGGTGCCTTGGCGAAAAGTTCTTCAAGTACTGGTCATCAACCGCCTGTGTGATCCCGGTAGTGAGTTTGCCGTTCATCGCCGCTGGTTCCTGTCCAGCGCGATGGACGAGCTGCTGACCACCGATTTCGCGGTGGCCGAGAAGGACCGTCTCTACCGTTGCCTGGATCGTATCCTGCCCTTCAAGGATGCGCTTTGCCAGTTCCTCGTCCGGAAGTGGAAGACGCTGTTCGACGCGAAGTTTGACGTTCTCCTCTACGACCTGACCAGTACCTACTTCGAAGGGAGCTGCGCCCGGATTCCCAAGGCGAAGTTTGGCTACAGCCGTGACAAGCGCCCGGACTGCCGGCAAGTGGTCATCGCCTTAATCGTCACCACCGACGGTTTGCCCCTGGCCTACGAAGTGTTCCCCGGCAACCGGTTGGACCATACGACGCTCAAACCCTTTCTGGACAAGATCACGAAGATGTACGGGAAGGCCCGCCGGGTGTGGGTCATGGACCGCGGCGTTCCCACGAAACAGACGCTGGAAGAGATTCGCGAGGACGGGG
>Ga0326597_10005271_pt1 | contig 17979 bp, 15 predicted proteins | sample RVTome_12_FD_203789 | JGI IMG/M metagenome (GOLD analysis project Ga0326597, IMG submission 203789) | Soil microbial communities from uranium-contaminated site in the Upper Colorado River Basin, Wyoming, United States - RVT100D185 | ecosystem: Environmental > Terrestrial > Soil > Contaminated >... | reverse complement strand
ATCACCGCCAACCCGGCGGCGGCAAGTTCCGACATGAAATCATGCACCGCCGCCTTGGATCCGATGTCGATGCCCTTGGTCGGCTCATCCAGAATGATTACCCGCGGTTTGGTTGCCAGCCATTTGGCGATCACCACCTTTTGCTGGTTGCCCCCCGACAGCAACGCCACATCCTGATCCAGCGCCGCGGCGCGCAGATCAAGCCGCCGGGTGTAGTCGCGTGCCAGCCGGAATTCGTCGGCCAGCCGCAGAAAGCCGGCGCGCGAGGTGCGCGACAGCGAGGGCAGTGTGATGTTCTGAAAGATCGGCAGGCCCTTGACGGTGCCCTGACGGCCGCGATCTTCGGGCACATAGACGATGCCCGCCGCCACCGCCTCGGCGGTCGAGCGGATCACCCGCACCGTGTCGCCCACCTTGCAGGCGCCGCGCGACGGGCGGGTGATGCCGAACAGCGCCTGCATCAGTTCCGACCGCCCGGCCCCGACAAGGCCGTAAAAGCCCAGTATCTCGCCCTGGTGCAGGGTAAAGCCGATATCCTCGAATTCGGTCGGGTGGCTGTAGCCGGCAACGGTCAGCATCGGCTTGCCGATGCGGGCGGGGCGCTTGGGAAAGATCTGATCCACCGCGCGGCCGACCATCATTTGCACCAGCTGCGTTTCGGAAACCTCGTGCATGCCGCCCGCGGCGATGAACTGGCCGTCACGAAACACCGTGTAGCGATCGGCGATGCGGAAGATTTCGTCGAACTTGTGGCTGATGAACAGGATCGCCTTGCCCTGCGCCTTCAGGGTTTCGACCAGCGCGTAAAGTTCCTGAATCTCGGTGTGCGACAGCGCCGCGGTGGGCTCATCCATGATCACCACCCTGGCGTCGATCGACAGCGCGCGGGCGATCGCGACGAGGTGCCTGGAGGCGATGCCCAGTTCGCGCAGCCGCACCTGCGGGTCAAGTTCGGCGTGAATCGAGGCCAGCAGCCGGCGCGCCCCGACGACCATCGCGGCACGGTCGATCAGCCCGAAACGGTTGCGTGGCGCGTGGCCGATGAAGATGTTCTCGGCCACGGTCAATTCGTCGAACAGCACCGTTTCCTGATGGATCGCGGTGACGCCTGCGGCCGCCGCCGCCTGCGCCGTGGCAAAACCGGTGGCGCGCCCGTCAACCGCGATCGTGCCGGCGTCGGGCTGGTAGATGCCGGTCAGGATTTTCACGATGGTCGATTTGCCGGCACCGTTCTCGCCCACCAGCGCCGTGACCTTGCCGGCGAACAGATCCAGCTGCACATCGTTCAGCGCGCGCACGCCGGGGAATGATTTGGAGATGCCGCGAAGCGACAGAACGGGGGGCATGAGCGGTTCCTTGCGGCGGTCACTTGGGGCAGTTGGTCGGGCAGGAAATCGGCCCGGCAGGGCAGCAGCCGCGCCGGGCCGTCGCGTCAGAAGATCGACGAGAACTGGTCGATGTTCGAGGCATCATAGGTGAACGGATCGGCCATCGCAGCCTCGCCATTGTCATCCAGCGTTGCGCTGCCCATGCGGCCCATCGGGATTTGCGCACCGGGCGCGGCGCTGGCTTTGCCGGTGTTCAGGTTATAGGCGATCATCGTGGCGGCATAGCCCAGATCGATCGGGTTCCAGATCGCGAAGGATTGCGAGGCGCCCGATTTCACATGCCCGGCCATTTCCGAAGGCAGGCCCAGGCCGGTCACGTTGATCTGCCCCGCCTTGCCGGCGTCGCTTACCGCCTGCGCGGCCGCCACGATGCCCACGCTGGTCGGCGCGATGATCGCCCGCAGGTTCGGGTAGGTCTGCATCAGGCCCTGCGCCTCGCGGTAGGATTTGTCGGCAAGGTCGTCGCCGTAAACCGTGGTCACCACGGTGATGCCGGGGTAATTGCCCATCACCTTGTTCATTTCGGCGATCCAGATGTTCTGGTTGGTGGCGGTGGCCGAAGCCGACAGCACCGCAACCTCGCCGCCGTCGGGCAGGTGATCGGCGGCCAGCTTGATGATCGTATTGCCGATCAGCGCGCTGGACGAGGGGTTCAGATGCATCATGCGGCCGTCGCCGGCCACGCCCGAATCCCACGAGATCACTGTGATGCCGCGCTCCATCGCCTTTTTCAGCGTCGGCACCAGCGCGTCGGCGTCGTTGGCCGAAATGGCGATGGCATCGACCCTCTGGGCGATCAGCGCGTTGATCACCTCGATCTGGCCCTCGGCGGTGGTGTCGGTGGGGCCGGTGTAGATGATCTCGACATCGCCGAGTTCGCTGGCGGCCTCTTGGGCACCCTTGGCGGCAGCCTCGAAAAAGCCGATGCCAAGCGCCTTGACGACCAGCGCGATGCGCTTGGTTTCGGCATGCGCGCCGGTGGCGATCAGCGCGGTGGCCAGCGCCACGGTGGTCAGTGCCTTGCTGAGAATGCTCATACGGTTTCCTCCCTGAGCGGTTGCGCCCTATGCGCCGATCTCCTGCGCGTCAGGCTTTCGTGCGGTCGCGGCCACCTCGGCCACGATCAGTCTGACATCGGCCGCTTCCAGCATCTGCGCGGTGCGGTCTTCGATGCGGTCGTCGGTGATGACGGTGTGAATGCGCCCAAGCGGGCAAAGCACCATGCTGGAGCGCCTGGCGAACTTGCTGCTGTCGGCCAGCACGACCAGTTCATCGGCCTGGCCGATCAGCTTTTGCTCCGCCTGGATCAACAGCGGGTCGCCCTCCATCAGCCCGACCGGGCCAAGCCCGCGGCAGCCCATGAACATGCGCCGCGCATAGAAATGGCGCGAGCCGTCATCGGTGAATGGCGACAGGATGATGTTCTGTTCGCGGTAGATCGCGCCGGCCGGCAGCAGCACCGTGTTGCGCGAATGCTTCAGCAGATGCTCGGCAATCGGAAAGCTGTTGGTAAAGACCTGCAGCCGCTTTGTCGTCAGCGGATGCACCATCTGGAAGGTCGTGGTGCCGCCGTTGATGATGATCGCATCGCCGTCGCTGCACAGCGCCACCGCGGCCCGGGCGATGGCGCGCTTTTCGGCGGTGTGCACGGTTTCATCAACCGCGAAGGGGCGGGCGTTGATGCCGACGAACTGCGGCGGCGCGATCGCCTCGGCGCCGCCCCGCACCCGGCGCAACTTTTTCTGCATATGCAGTTGCGCGATATCGCGCCGGATGGTCGCTTCGGAGGCGCCGGTCATGTCGCAGAAATCGGCAACCGCCACCACGGGCCGTTCCTGCACCGCCGACAGAATGATTCTGTGTCGCTCAGTTTCGTGCATCTTGTCCTCCCTGACCCGATACTTTGCACAGATTCGATAGGTGTCAATCATTTTCAATCGCAGAACGCCATTCTGCACCTGAATGGTGATTGATAATGACGGAAAATGATTGACATTACCCCGCCGCATGGCAAAGTCCCCGCTAGCAAGGCGCGACAGAACCGCCGCGCAGGGGGAGAACATGATGGCCACGACCGTCGCCGCACAACGGCTTGAAAACCTTTGGGATGATGCGCATGCCGCGGCGATGGGCGAGCCGGAAAAGCTGCTTTACCGTTCCAACCTGCTGGGCTCGGACAAGCGAATCACCAATTACGGCGGCGGCAACACCAGCGCCAAGGTGACGATGCCCGATCCGCTGACCGGCGCCCCCGTCGAGGTGCTTTGGGTCAAGGGCTCTGGCGGCGATGTTGGATCCATCAAAATGGACGGCTTTGCAACGCTTTACATGGACAAGCTAAGGTCGCTGAAAGGGCTTTACCGGGGCCCGGAATTTGAAGACGAGATGGTCGGCTACCTGCCGCATTGCACCTTCGGCCTTAATCCGCGCGCCGCCAGCATCGACACGCCGCTGCACGCTTTTGTGCCGCGCCGCCACGTCGATCATATGCACCCCGATGCGATCATCGCGATCGCCGCGGCGAAAGATTCGCGCGCGCTGACGCAGCGGATATTCGGCGATACGATCGGCTGGCTGCCCTGGAAGCGGCCGGGATACGAGCTGGGGCTGTGGCTGGAACGGTTTTGCCGGGAAAACCCGCAGGCCAGGGGCGTGGTGCTGGAATCGCACGGCCTGTTCACCTGGGATGACGATGCCAGGGCCTGCTACGATCTGACCCTGGCGACGATCCAGAAGGCGACCGACTGGTTCGCCGCCGAAACTGCCGGCAAGCCAGGTTTCGGCGGTGCCCGGCACCAAAGCCTGGCTGCTGCCGAGCGCCGCGCGGTGGCCGCCCGGCTGATGCCGGCGATACGCGGCATGGTCTCGGGGCGCCGGCACATGGTCGGGCATTTCGACGACCGGCCCGCGGTGCTGGAATTCGTGAATTCATGTCAGCTGGACGGGCTGGCGGCACTTGGCACCTCATGCCCCGACCATTTCCTGCGTACCAAGATCCGCCCGCTCGTCCTTGCCTTCGACCCCGCAAGCAACAACCTTGAAGCGGTTCTGGCGGGGTTGCCGGCGCAGGTGGCGGCCTATCGCGCCGCCTACAGCGCCTATTACGCCCGCTGCAAACGCCCCGACAGCCCGCCCGAGCGCGACCCGAATGCGGTGATCTACCTGGTGCCCGGGGTGGGGCTGATCAGCTTTGCGCATGACAAGCCCACCGCACGCGTTGCCAGCGAGTTCTATGTCAACGCCATCAACGTGATGCGCGGCGCCGCGGCAGTATCGCAGTATTGCGGCCTGCCGGAACAGGAAGCGTTCGACATCGAATACTGGCTGCTGGAAGAAGCCAAGCTGCAGCGCATGGCGCGGCCGAAATCGCTTGCCGGGCGGGTGGCGCTGGTCACCGGCGGCGCGGGTGGCATCGGTTCGGCCATCGCCGAAAAGTTCCTGGCCGAAGGCGCCGCGGTCATGCTGGCGGACATCGACGCGCAGGCGCTGGCCGCCACCGCGGCGAACCTGGTGCAGCGCCACGGCGCCGATCAGTTGCGCACGGTCGAGATGGACGTGACCGACGAGGCGCAGGTTGTCGCCGCATTGGCGCGCACGGCAGTCGAATTCGGCGGCGTCGATCTGCTGGTTTCCAACGCCGGCATCGCCACCTCGGCGCCGCTGGAACAGACCACACTGGAATTGTGGAACCGCAACATGGACATCCTGTCCACCGGCTATTTTCTGGTCAGCCGCGAGACGTTCAGGCTGTTGCGGGCACAGGGCATCGGCGGCTCGGTGATTTTCGTGGCCTCGAAAAACGGCCTTGCGGCAAGCCCCAACGCCAGTGCCTACTGCACCGCGAAGGCCGCCGAAATCCATCTGGCGCGGTGCCTGGCGCTGGAAGGTGCCGAGGCGGGCATCCGGGTCAACGTGATCAACCCCGATGCGGTGCTGCGGGGGTCGCGGATCTGGTCGGGCGAATGGCTGGACCAGCGCGCCAGCACCTATCGGACCGACAAGGAGGGGTTGGAAGAGATGTATCGCAACCGCTCGCTGCTGAAACGTTCGGTGCTGCCCGAGGATATTGCCGAGGGGGTGTATTTCTTTGCCAGCGAGCTGTCGGCGAAATCGACCGGGAACATTCTCAATGTCGATGCCGGCAACGTTCAGGCATTCACACGGTGACCGGCATGATCGACCAGCACCTGATCGCGGCGCAGAACGCCGCGCGCGAGACCGATCTGCAGGCCGATTATGACGCGCTTGGCACCAGGCTGGCGCGCCGCGGCGTCGATATTGCGGCGCTGACCGCGCGCGCCGTCGGCTTTGGCGTGGCGCTGCCGTCATGGGGCACCGGCACCGGCGGCACCCGCTTTGCGCGCTTTCCCGGTGACGGCGAGCCGCGCCACATCTTCGACAAGCTTGACGACTGCAGCGTGGTGCACCGGCTGACCGGCGCCACGCCGCGCGTCAGCCTGCATATTCCCTGGGACAAGGCCCCCGCCGACGATCTTCGCGCCAAGGCCGAGGCTCTGGGGCTTGGCTTCGACGCGATGAACTCCAACACTTTTCAGGACCAGCCCGGGCAGCGCCACAGCTACAAGTTCGGCTCGCTCAGCCATACCGATGCCGCGACGCGGGCGCAGGCGGTGGAACATAATCTGGAATGCATCGCGATCGGCCGCGAAATCGGCGCGCGGGCGCTGACGGTCTGGGTTGGCGACGGCGCCAACTTTCCCGGCCAGACCAGCCTGACGCAGCAGTTCGAGCGCTATCTGGACTCGATGCGGGCAATCTATCACGGCCTGCCAGACGACTGGCGCATCTTCACGGAACACAAGATGTATGAGCCGGCCTTTTATTCCACCGTCGTGCAGGACTGGGGCAGCAGCCTGATGACGGCCCAGGAACTGGGGCCCAAGGCGCAATGTCTGGTCGATCTTGGCCACCACGCGCCCAACGTGAATATCGAGCTGATCGTGGCGCGGCTGATCCGCGCCGGCAAGCTGGGCGGCTTTCACTTCAACGATTCGAAATATGGCGACGACGATCTCGATTCCGGCACGATCGCGCCGTTCCGCCTGTTTTTGGTGTTCAACGAACTGCTGGAGCTGGAAACCACGCCGGGGCTGGATCTGGCGCATATGATCGACCAGAGCCACAATGTCACTGACCCGATCGAAAGCCTGATGATCTCGGCCTGCGAGATCGCGCGCGCCCATGTGCAGGCGGCGCTGGTGGATCGGGTGGCGCTGGCAGCGTATCAGCGCGACAACGACGCCCTGATGGCAGCGGCGACGCTGCGGGCGGCGTTTCGCACCGATGTCGGGCCGATCCTTGCCATGGCGCGGCTGCGCAAGGGCGCCGCGATCGACCCGGTGGCGTGCTATCGCGCCGCGGGCTACCGCGCGCGGGTGGCGGCAGTGCGGCCCAGGGTCAGCGGCGGTGGCGGCGGCATCGTGTGACGCGCCGCCAGCGCTTCAGATCTGCACCAGCAGCGCCGTGGCATACATCACCACCGCGCCGGCAGTGACCCCCGAAAGCGAGGCTGCCGACAGCCAGGCCGCCCCGTCGCGCCGGTCGGTGCGAAGCAACAACGCGCCGACCTCGACGATCACCTGCAAGATCGCCCCGGCGCCGATCGCAAAGGCCAGCGCCGCCCAGTGTGGCGCCAGCGCGTAACCGCCAAGCCAGATGCCGGCCACCGCGGGCAGCCCGGCAAGTGCGGCCAGCGCCGCGAACACCCGCAGCTTCGGCCGCAGCCGCACAAGCGGCGCCACGATGCCGACGCCCTCGGTCAGGTTGTGCAGCGTGAAACCCAGCACCAGGAACGAGCCGAGCGCCGCCGAGCCCGTCGCGAATGCGGCGCCGATCGCCAGCCCCTCGCCGAAATTGTGCACGCCGATGCCAAGCGCGATGGCGCTGGCAAGCCCCAGCCCCTCCAGCGCCTGCCCGCCGCGCCGCCCGATCGCCAGCAGCGCCGCGAATGTCGCAAAGACCACCAGCCAGACCACAACTGTGCCGTTCAGCGCCGGTGCCGCCTCGGCGGCAAATTCCAACGCCTCGTCCAGCGTATCGACCAGCAGGAACCCCAGCAGACCAAGCGTCAGCGCCAGCGCGAAACGAAAGCTTCCGGCACCGCCGGCACGCAATGCCGGGTAGAACAGCATCCCCAGCGCCACCGGCACCACGCCGACAAACAGCCCGATCAGCCCGAACATGCGCCACAGCCCGCCGGTGATCGCAGGCGTCGCCACCGCCACATCGATGGCATGGTCGAAACTGGCGCCGCTTTGCGTGACCAGGCGCAGCTGATGCGCCTCGCCCAGCACCCAAGGGTAGGGCAGCCGCAGCCAGACCGCCTGCAGCCGGGCAATCGGGCCGGGCGGATCAAGCGTGAACTGCCAGTAGGCGCCGTCAACCTGCACCTGTGCAATCTGCACCGGTTCGGACCCTCCGGCGCGCAGCCGCAGCGCGATGCCGTCATGGTCAAGCACCGTGCGCTCGACCGTCAGCACCTCGACGGGCGGCACCGCGCCGGTCAGCGACCGCAGCGGATCAAGCACTACAAAGCCCGCGACCACCGCGACAATCAGCAAAAGCGGAACGAATATCCTCAAACCAGCCCGAACCATGCCGCCACCCTCACATTTCTTGCGACGCTGCAGCGTCGCGCACGTCAAACAGGCTCATCCATCCCAGTTCCGCAAATTCCGACTGATGCGCGTGGAACATGTATTGTCCGGGCTCGTGGTTCTTGAAGCTCATTTCCAGAATGCCGCGCTGGCCCTGGCACTGCATCACGGTGTCGATGGTGCGCAGGCTGGGCGTCAAAGTGGTGCCGTGATCGTAGTAATCGAAGAAATTCGCGTGCATGTGGAAAGAGTTGACCGGGTCGAACTCGGTAATGTTGATCAGGTAAAGCCGCACCGGCCGGGCACGGTCAATGACGATCGGCCGCTTGGTATAGGCATGCGCGATCGAATTGACGGCATAGACCTCGTTTTCCTCGTCGAAATTCGTATCAAACGCGTTCATCACCAGCACGAATTCCTGCCATGCCGCGTTCTCGGCAGTGCCGAGCAAACGGCTGCGTGCTGCCGCGGCCTGTTCCGGGTGGCGCGCCGGGTCGGGGTCGATCACGAAGGCGCCGTAAAGGCCTTTGTGGACGTGGCGCTTCAGCGGCACGGTGTGGCAGTGGTAGAGGTGGCAGCCGAACGGGAAGGCGTCGAATTCATAGACAAATTCAGCGCCGGGCAGCGCGTCGCCAGCGCCGGGCACGCCGTCCATGCGGGCGGCGTGGATGCCGTGAAAATGTATCGAATGCGGATGCGAGCCGGCATTCTGGAACCTGATCCGCACCCGGTCGCCCTCGGTCACGCGCAGCGTCGGGCCGGGCACCCGGCCATTGTAGGTCCAGGCGGGGAAAAAGATCCCCGGCGCGATCTCGATTTCCTTGTCCTGCGCGACAATGTCGAATTCGCGCAGCACGCGGCCATCGGGCAACCGCGTGACCGTGCCGGTATCCCAGTCGGTCAGCATCTGGTGCGGGTCGAAGCCGTTGCGGGCATGGTCCACCTCGCCCACGGTGATCATGCCGCCGTGCGCAGCCTGCCCGTGCGTGGCGCCGGTGTGCGTTTGCGTGTCGGGCGGTGGCGTCTGGCCCAATGCCACCCGCGCTGCCGCCGTGCCGCCCAAAAGCGCCCCGGCGCCCAGCAGCAACCGCCGGGAAATCGCATTTCTGTGCCACGCCTGCATCGAACATCCTTCCTGCGGGGTCAGCGGCGCAGCGCTGCGACGATACGCCACTGGCTACGGATTGTAGCATGGCCTATACTTAACCCCGCCGGGCGGGTTGTCAATCGGCAACGGATCGGGTTTTGTGGCAACAGGGCCGGCTTGGCCGCGGCATTCGAGTTTGGCGAAACAGATGACACAGGCGCAGAAGAAACACCCGTTGGAGTTGCCCGACGCCGACCGCCAGGCGGCCAGTTTTCAGCGCCTGCGCGCCTGCCATCAGGGCGAACTGGCCGAAGACTATGTCGAACTGATCGCCGATCTGACCGCAACGCAGGGCGAAGCGCGCGCCGTCGATATCGCGCAGCGGCTTGGCGTGGCGCACCCGACCGTGGTCAAGGCGATCGCAAGGTTGCAGCGCGAAGGGCTGGTCAGCAGCCAACCCTACCGGGCGGTGTTTCTGACCGAAAAGGGCAAGGAACTCGCCGCCCGCTCGCGCCGCCGGCACCAGGTGGTCTACAGCTTTCTGCGCAGCCTCGGGATCAGCGAAGAGATCGCGCAGACCGATGCCGAGGGCATGGAGCACCATGTCAGCGACGAAACCCTGGCCGCGCTGGAACGGCTGATCGGCACGAAAGCGGCGGGCGGGTCGGGCTGAAACGCAGAGCCAGCCGCTTTGACCGATCCTGCATCAGGCCATCTGGCGTCGCGGCAGTGGCGCTGCCGAAATCGCATGGCGGATCCGCAGCGGCCTGTTGGGCCGCAGCTCCAGCACGGTGCGCACCCCGGCCAGGGTCAGCGGTGCAAAGCTTCGCAAGCGCGCGGGCACCGGCAGGCCGACCACCGTTTCACTGAAATCCTTGCCCGCGTTGCAGGGATGAACCGACGTGGCCCGCGGCACGGCCGGGTTCGCTCGCCGCGTCCGGCGCTTGCGGGGCATGGGGCATCACGCCGCAAGCGCGCGTTCTGCGACAGCGCCATGCAGATTGCGGCGTCGCTTGATTGTTCGCGCAATAACAAACATGTGCGCCGCGTCGGGCGACGCGGAAAACAACAAACTGGAATTATTCCAGACAATCCGGCATAGTTAGCGCACGTCACTTGGCATCCTGCCCTTTTCGGAGGCTCGCGGATATGGTGATTGCGGTCGTATTGGTGCTGGTCGTTGTCGGCTCGGTGCTGTTCCATTTGTTCAGTCCGTGGTGGTGGACGCCGATTGCGTCGAACTGGGGCTATATCGACGCCACGATCATCGCCACGTTCTGGATCACCGGCGCGGCGTTTGCTGCCGTGGTGCTGTTCATCGCCTATTGCGTTTACCGGTTCCGGCATGTCGAAGGCCGCAAAGCCATTTTCGACCCGGAGAACCGCCGGCTCGAGCTTTGGCTGACGGTGGTCACCGGGGTCGGGGTGGCGGCGTTGCTGGCGCCCGGTCTGGTGGTCTGGAAGCAGTTCGTTACGGTGCCAGACGATGCCACCGAGGTCGAGGTTTTCGCGCAGCAGTGGTCGTGGAACTTCCGGCTGCCGGGGGCCGACGGTCGGCTGGGCAGTTCTGCCGCAGCGCGGATATCGGCGGAAAATCCGCTTGGCCTGAACCCCAACGACCGATTCGCGCCCGATGATGTGATCATGCAGGGCACCGAGCTTTTCCTGCCGGTGGGCAAGCCGGTGAAGATGGTGCTGCGCTCGGTCGATGTGCTGCACAATTTCTATGTGCCCGAGTTTCGCGCCAAGATGGACATGGTGCCGGGCATGGTCACCTATTACTGGTTCACCCCGACCCGCACCGGTGAATTCGAAGTGCTTTGCGCCGAGCTTTGCGGCGTTGGGCACGCCTTCATGCGCGGGGGTGTGCGGGTTGTGACGCAGGCAGAATACGACGCCTGGTTGCTGGAACAGCAGACCTACGCCGATTTCGCCGCCGCTGCCGCAGCAGCCGCATCGGCACGCGTGGCGCTTGGGAACGCGCCATGAGCGGGGCGAGCGTCAGGCCAGCGGGCGCCGCAGGAAAACGGAGGATCAGGCATGGTTGACAGCGTGCATCCGCCGGGCACCGGCATTCCCCCTGCCGAGGTGGCCGATTACGTGCCGCCGCACGCGCATGGCTGGTGGGCGCGTTACGTCTTTTCGCAAGATGCCAAATATATCGCCATACAGTACTCGCTTACCGCAACCGGCATCGGGCTGGTGGCGCTGGTGCTGTCGTGGCTGACGCGGCTGCAACTGGGGTTTCCCGGCACCTTCGATTTCATCACCACCGAAGCCTATTTCCAGTTCATCACCATGCACGGCATGATCATGGTGGTCTATCTGCTGACCGCGCTGTTTCTGGGCGGCTTCGGCAACTACCTGATCCCGCTGATGGTGGGCGCGCGCGACATGGTGTTTCCGTTCGTCAACATGCTCAGCTATTGGGTTTATCTGCTGGCGGTGATCGTGCTGGTGGTCAGCTTTTTTGCGCCCGGCGGCCCGACCGGGGCGGGCTGGACGCTATATCCGCCGCAGGCGATCCTGTCGGGCACGCCGGGCGGGCAAAGCGCCGGCATCATCCTGATGCTGGTATCGCTGATCCTGTTCATCATCGGCTTCACGATGGGCGGGCTGAACTATGTCGTCACGGTGCTGCAGGGCCGCGCCCGCGGCATGACGCTGATGCGAATGCCGCTGACGGTCTGGGGCATCTTCACCGCGACCGTGATGGCGCTGCTGGCGTTTCCGGCGCTGTTCGTGGCGGCGGTGATGATGCTGTTCGACCGCGCCCTGGGCACCAGTTTCTTCATGCCAACGCTTTACGATCTGGGCGAGCGGCTCAGCTACGGCGGCGGCAGCCCGATCGCCTTTCAGCACCTGTTCTGGTTCTTTGGTCACCCCGAGGTCTATATCGTCGCGCTGCCCGCCTTCGGCATCGTCTCGGATCTTGTGGCGACGCACGCGCGCAAGAATATATTTGGCTACCGGATGATGGTCTGGGCGATCGTCATCATCGGTGCGCTCAGCTTCGTGGTCTGGGCGCATCACATGTATGTCAGCGGCATGAACCCCTATTTCGGGTTCTTCTTTGCCACCACCACGCTGATCATCGCCGTGCCCACCGCGATCAAGGTCTATAACTGGGTGCTGACGCTGTGGCGCGGCGACATTCACCTGACCTTGCCGATGCTGTTCGCGCTTGGCTTCATCGTGACCTTCGTCAACGGCGGGCTGAGCGGGCTGTTTCTGGGCAATGTGGTGGTCGATGTGCCGCTGTCGGACACGATGTTCGTGGTTGCGCATTTTCACATGGTCATGGGTGTCGCGCCGATCATGGTGATCTTCGGTGCGATCTATCACTGGTATCCCAAGGTCACCGGGCGGATGCTGGACGAGGCAATGGGCAAGCTGCACTTCTGGGTTACCTTCGTCGGGGCCTACCTGATCTTCTTTCCCATGCATTATGTCGGTCTGGCGGGGGTGCCGCGCCGCTACCCCGAAATCGACGCGGCCTTCGTGCCTGACAGCATCGGCGCGCTGAACGCCTTCATCAGCCTCGCCGCCTTTGCAGTCGGGGCGGCGCAGATGCTGTTCCTGTTCAACCTGGGCTGGAGCCTTCGGCGCGGGCGGCCCTCGGGCGGCAACCCGTGGCGCGCAACGACGCTGGAATGGCAAACCCCGAAAACCCCGCCCGAGCACGGCAACTGGGGCAAGGATCCGCCGTTGGTCTATCGCTGGGCCTATGACTACAGCGTGCCCGGCGCGCCGCAGGACTTTATCGCGCAGAACGACCCCGGGCCGGGCGCTGCGCATGGTGGTGCCGCATGAGCATCATTCTGACCTTTCTCGCGGTGATCGCGGCAATTGCCGGCTGGTGGCTGTCGCGCCAGCGGTTGCTGTCGAAACCCTGGCTGGAGACCGGGCTGTCGCCTGCCGGGTTGGACGCGCCGGCGGTGTCGCAGCAGAAAGTCGGGCTTTGGGTCTTTCTGGCGGTTGTGGGCGGGCTATTCGCGCTGTTTGGCAGCGCCTTCGTGATGCGCAATGCCGATGCCGACTGGCAAAGGCTGCCGATGCCGCCGCTGATCTGGGTGAACACCGCTGTTCTGGTGCTCAGCAGCGTCTATCTGCGGGCCGCCGTGCGCGCCGCGCGCCGCCATGATGCCCGCGATCTGCGCACGCATCTTGCCACTGGCGGCGCGCTTGCACTGATGTTTCTGTTCGGGCAGCTTTTGGCGCTGCGCGCGCTTGCCGCCGACGGCTATGTGCTGGCGCTAAGCCCTTCAAGCAGCTTTTTCTATCTGATCACCGGGCTGCACGGGCTGCATATTCTTGGCGGTCTTGCCGCGCTTGGATTGCTGGGGTTGCGACTGAACAGCGGCGCGGGTGCTGCCAGGCTGCGGCTCGGGGTCGAGCTTTGTGCCACCTATTGGCATTTTCTGCTTGGCGTCTGGGTTGCGGCGCTGGCCGTCATGCTTGGCTGGGCGCGCAGCCTGATCGAGATTTGCGGGGCATTGCTTTCATGAAGGGGGATGCGCGATGACCGATGCAACACTGGCCGCCACCGGCGCCCGCGCCGACCCGCCCGGCGGGCTGCAAGGTTTTGTCGCCGATTGGAGCTCGGACCAGCGCGCTTTCAAGAAAGTGCCCTGGGGCAAGGCGATGATGTGGATCTTCCTACTGAGCGACACGTTCATTTTCGGCTGCTTCCTGATCGCCTATTTCATCGCCCGCAGTTCAACCCCCGACGTGTGGCCAAACGCCAGCGAAGTGTTTTCGCTGCACATCGGCGGCACCGACCTGCCTCTGCTGCTGATCGCGATCATGACGTTCGTGCTGATCTCGTCAAGCGGCACCATGGCGATGGCGGTGAACAACGCCTATCGCCACCATCGCGCCCGCACCGCGCTTTTGATGGTCGCGACCGCAGCACTTGGTGCCACCTTCGTCGGCATGCAGGCGTTTGAATGGACCAAGCTCATCTCTGAAGGGGTGCGGCCCTGGGGCAACCCCTTTGGCGCGGCGCAATTCGGTGCCAGCTTCTTCATGATCACCGGCTTTCACGGCACCCATGTGTCGATTGGCGTGATCTTCCTGCTGATCGTCGCCAGAAAGGTTTGGAAGGGTGAATTCGACACGCCGCGCCGCAGCTGGCTATCGCGCGGCGGGGGCGATTATGAAAGCGTCGAGATCATGGGCCTATACTGGCACTTTGTCGATCTGGTCTGGGTCTTCATCTTCGCATTCTTCTATCTTTGGTAAGGGGGCGATCATGTCCGAAGCTTCCATGCCCGAACACGCGCAACCCGCCGGCAGCCACGCGCAGGCCGAAGGGCAACAACACCCGGTAAAGCTGTATTTCGTCGTCTGGGGCCTGTTGTTCGTGCTGAGCACGTTTTCGTATCTGGTGGATTATCTGGGCTTCGAAGGCGCGCTGCGCTGGTCGCTGATCGTCGTCTTCATGCTGCTGAAGGCGGGGCTGATCGTCGCGGTCTTCATGCATATGGCGTGGGAGCGGCTGGCGCTGAGCTACGCGATCCTGCTGCCGCCCCTGCTGGTGCTGATGTTCCTGGCGATCATGGCCTTCGAATCCGACTACATTGTCATTACGCGGTCGGTGTTCTTCGCAAGCGAATAGCCCTGTCAGCGCAGCACGGGGCGCGGTTCCAGTTTGTCGATCACCACGGTCTTGCGATAGATGTGCCAGGTTGCGTGCCCCAGCACCGGCAACACCACGATCAGCCCGACAAGGCCCGGCAAGGCGCCCAGCAACAGCAGCACGGCGACGATCAGGCCCCAGAACAGCACCGGCACCGGATTTTTCCGCACCACCGCCCATGACGTCGCGATGGCGGCCACCGCGCCCACATCGCGGTCCAGCAGCAGCGGGAAGGCCACCACGGTCGAACACAACACCACCAGCGCGAACACAAAGCCCACCGCATTGCCAAGCACGATCAGCGCCCATCCACGGCTGGTCCCGAAAACGTCGGTCGCCAGCGCCCAGAAGCCGTCGTGCGTGGTGCCGGCGAACAGCCAGCCGTATAGCGTCTGCGCGCTGTAGATCCAGGCAAGGAACAGCACCAAAAGCACGGCGCCGACTGCCGCAATCGCCGGAATCGCGGGTGATTTGTAAACCTCGAACGCGTGCGACCAGGACGTATCCAGCCCCAGTTCGCGGCGACGGCTGATCTCGTAAAGCCCCAGCACCGCGATCGGCCCCAGCAGCGCGAAACCGGTCAGCAACGGATAGATCAGTTGAAACGCGTTGCCGCGCGAGGCGACGACAAAAAGCATGGCGCCGATGATCGGATACATCAGAACCACAAAGGCGTAATGCGAGGGCTTTTCCATGAAGTCGGCGATGCCCATGCGCAGCGCATCGACAATATCCGACAGCGCGATTTGCCGGACCCGGATTTCGCTGCGGGCATAGGCGTCGCCGGAACCAAGAACGTGAAACTCAGCCATAACCGTTCCTCCCCTCAGGTGGGCCAGGTTGCGCGGATCGTCGCGACTGCGCGCTTGCGGCGTGCATGACTCAACAAATCATACGGCCAGAATAGCTGTTTTCTTTGCGCTTGTCGCGTCACTTTGACGCAGGATCAGGCCGGATCGGCGCCGATCAGCGCGGCAAGAATTCGCGCCGCTATGGTGTCGATCAGCAGCACTGTAAAATTCAGGAACAGATACAGGATGGAGTAGCGAAAAAGCCGGCGCGCCGCCGCGTTCGATGCTGCGCCCGCCGCCGATCGCAGCAACTGCCAGGCCCTGAACACGAAAACCGCACCCAGCACAACCGCGACAGCACCGTAAGCCAGGCTGGCTGTGCCGGTTGCCCATGGCAGCACGGCGGCGGGCGCCAGCAGCAGCGCATAGATGAGTATCTGCCGTTTGGTTGCGGTTTCGCCGGCCACGACCGGCATCATCGGAATGCCGGCGGCGGCATAGTCGCGCATGCGTATCAGCGCCAGCGACCAGAAATGCGGCGGTGTCCACAGCGCGATGATGGCAAACAGCAGCATCGGCATATACCCGACCGAGCCGGCCGCCGCCGCCCAGCCGATCACCGGCGGCAGCGCGCCGGCAATGCCGCCGATCACGATATTCTGCGGCGTGCGGCGTTTCAGCCAGATCGTGTAGATCACTGCGTAAAAGAAGATGGTAAAGGCCAGCAGCGCCGCGGCAACCGCGTTCGCGGCAGTTGCCAGCAAGGCGATGCTCAGCCCGGTCAGGCCAAGCCCGAAGCCAAGCGCCAGCCTGGGGCTGACACGGCCAGCGGGTATCGGCCGGCGCGACGTGCGCGCCATCGCCGCGTCGATGCCCGCGTCATACCACATGTTCAGCACCCCGGCGGCACCCGCGCCGATCGCAATGGCGCAGATCGCGGCGGCGGCCGACAGTGGCGAAATCGTGCCCGGTGCCATGGCCATGCCAACAACCGCAGTGAACACCGCCAGCGACATCACGCGCGGTTTCATCAGGGCGATCAGATCGCCTGGCCGGGTTGACCACAGGCCACGCCGGGCCGGATTCATGCGCAAGCTTCTGATCTGCATGGTGCCACCACCCCGATCACTGCTGAAACAGTAGGCAAGTCGCTTCGCCAAGGGAAATCAAGTGTTTGTGGCTGGCGCCGGGCGGCATCTAGACCTCGGCCAGCGTGTTTTGCGGCGCGTAGCGGTTGCGGAACCGTTCGAACACGTCGATGGTGCGGCGCGCGATTCCGGTCCAGCCGAAGGCCCGCCGGGCGAACCGCGCACCCTCGACCGCGAGCTTTTCGCGCAGCCAGGGATGCTGCATCGGCATGTTGATCATGGCGGCGAATTCCTCGGGGCGTGTCGGGTCGGCAATCAGCGCGTGGCGCCCGAACTCGATCTGCTCATGCAGCCCGCCGCGCGTCGTCAGCACTGTCGGCGTGCCACAAGACATCGCCTCAACCGCGGTCATCCCGAAAGGCTCATAGCGCGACGGCAGCGCGAAGACCCCGGCGGCGCGGTAGTGGTCGGCCAGATCCTCGTCGGGGACATAGCCGCGCCAGTCGATGGCGTCGGATACCCCAAGATCCGCCGCCTGCTGTTTCCAGCCGGCCACCAGTTCCCGGTCTTCGACCGAGTTCGCCCCCGCCGCCAGCACCAGCCGCGCCTCGGGCTGCATCTTTTGCAGATGCGGCAGCGCGTTGACGATCAGATCATACCCCTTGTTGGTCGCGGCGCGGCCGACCACGTAAACATCGTTGACCGACATGCCAAGCTTTTTGCGAATGCGGCGCAGTTCTGCCGGGGTGGTCGCGGTGAAGCGCCGTTCGTCGATGCCGGGCGGGATCATCACGATATGGTCGGACGGCAGGTCATATTCGCTTTCGATCAGCTGGACCTGGTGTTCGCTGGTCGCGATCACGAAATCGCAGGTGCGGTAGAGAATGAACTCCTTGCGGATGCGTTCGTCGAAACGGTAGCCCGCCACCTCGCCTTCGCCCAGGCTTTTCATGTCCTTGGCCTTCCACCAGCCCAGTGAATGCGGCGTGTGAACATGCGGTATCTGCAGCTCCTCGGCGATCTCTTGCCCGGCGACGCCGGCATCCCAGTAATGGCTGTTCACCACGTCATAGCGCCGCTTGTTGCGACGCACGGCGGCAAGCAGGTTGACGACGAAATCGCTGTAATGGTCGTGCATGTCTTCCTTGCGAATGAATTCGCGACCGCCGAAGGGAATGCGCCACACGCGCAGATTGTCGTTGATGCGGTCTTCGGCGGGCTGGTCTTCGAAACGGCGCGTGACCACATCGACCCGGTAGCCCAATTGCGCAAAGCGTTTTGCCAGTTCCAGCACGAAAACCACCTGGCCGCCGGTGTCGGGTTTGCCCAGCATCGGTGTTTCGGCGACATAGCCGTGCAGCGAAATC
>Ga0326597_10005270_pt1 | contig 17979 bp, 16 predicted proteins | sample RVTome_12_FD_203789 | JGI IMG/M metagenome (GOLD analysis project Ga0326597, IMG submission 203789) | Soil microbial communities from uranium-contaminated site in the Upper Colorado River Basin, Wyoming, United States - RVT100D185 | ecosystem: Environmental > Terrestrial > Soil > Contaminated >... | reverse complement strand
CGATGGAATTCGTACGTCTTGCCGTGGCTCCTCAGGGCGTCCTCCAGCCGGTTGACATGCTCGGGGCTGGGATTGCCGTCATCGTTGCCGAACAGGCCGAGCAGCGGGCAGCCGAGCCGCCCGGTATGGTCGACCGGCGCGACCGGCCGGCGCGTCGTCAGGAGGGAGGGGTCGTCGACCACGACATTTCCGCCCCAGCAGTCGACCGCGGCATCGACGCCGTCGACGAGGCATGCGGCAAGATAGGTCTGCCGCCCGCCCGAGCAAAAGCCGATGACGCCGACCCTGCCGCTGGCATTCGGCTCGCCGCGCAGCCACGCGATGGCGCTGGCCACGTCGCCCATCACCTGCTCGTCCGGCACGCCGCCTTCGGCCCGCACCCGGGCCGCCACGTCGTCGACCGCGCCCGGGCCGTCGCGGAAGTACAGGTTTGGCGCGATCGCGGCATAGCCGTGATGGGCGAATTTGCGCGCCACCTCGGTGCACCATTCGTCCCAGCCGGGCGCATGGTGGATCACCACAACGCCCGGCACCGGGCCTGCGGCTGCCGGCCGGGCCTGGTAGGCGGTTCCGGAATCGCCGCCATGACCGGCGAAACTCACTTCGCCGGCGACAAGCGCGTCATACGTCACCTTTTCCTCCCGTCTCTGCTCCGGTTCACGACACCGCCGCCTGCGCCGCGGCCGGGCGCTTGAGCGACGGATAGGGATAGTCGGCGACCATCATCTCGACGAGTGCCGGGCGCTCGCGCGTGGCGCGCAGCCCGTCGCGCAGCGCATCGGCCACCTCGCCCGGATCGCTGACGCGAATGCTCGCGCAACCGCACGCCCGCGCCATCGCCGCGAAGTCGGGGCTGTCGAACGTGGTGCCGAAAGTGTGGCCGTAAATGTTCTGCTGCTGCATGTAGGTCTGCCCGAAGGCGCCGTTGTTCATTACCACCATGACGATGTTGGCGCCGTATTCGGCCGCCGTCGGCAGATCGCCGATCGTCATCAGAAAGGCGCCGTCGCCGGCCAGCGCCACCACGTCGCGGTCGGGAAATTCCATGCCGGCGACCAGCGCCGTCGGCAGTGCGAAGCTCATGGCGTTCCACACGCCTGACTGCATGAACGATTGCGGCGTGGCAATGCGGCGGTGCAGGCGCGCCCACATCTGGCAATTGCCGACATCGCTCGCCACCACCGCGCTGTCGTCGAGCACCGCGTTCATCGCTTCCATCACCAGGCCCGGATAGATCGGGGTGTCCGAGCGATGCGCGTCGGTCTGCGCCGTGAGCGCGGCGCGGATGCCGGCCCTGCCCTCGGCCAGCCGCGCGACGAGTGACGCCTCGCGCGGCCGGTGCGCATTGCCAAGCTGGCCCAGAAGCGCGGTGAGGAACAGCTTCGGATCGGCGACCCGCCGGTCGTCGCCGGCATAGCGCGCGTCCGGCGCGTCATCGAAGCCGATCACGATGAGAGGCTTTCCCGCGACATAGCTTTCGAGCGCTGCCATCTCCGCCGTCGCCATGCGCGTTCCCACGCACAGCACCAGGTCGGCGTCGTCCAGCACCGCGCCGCAGATCGGGTGCGGCTGGATACCGCCGAAATGCCCGGCCGAAAAATCATGGCCCTCGCCGATCACGCCGATCGCATCCTGGGCGAAGATCACAGGCGCCTGGAGCTTCAACGCCAGTTCGCCGAGTTCCGCCGTCGCGCCCTGGCGGATGACGCCCTTGCCGGCGGCGATCACCGGCGCCCTGGCCGCCAGCAGCCGCGCCGCGAAGCGGGCGACGTCGCCGGCGTCCGGCTCGGCCACCACGCGCGGGCGCGCCCGGTAGGCCGGCACGACCTCGCGCTCTTCCTGCAGGATGAATTCGCTGTAGTCGGCAACGCGCGGCAGTTCGACATGGACGGGTCCCGGCCGGCCGCTCCGCGCGACATGGAACGCCCGGGCCATCGTTTCTGGAATGTCGGCAAGCCGCTCGACCCGCACGCTCCACTTGGTGATCGGGCGGAACATGCGGTCGACGAAATCGGGCTCGTCGACCCCGTGAAAGGCTTCGCGATGGGCATCGAGCGGCACGGCGCCGCTGATGTGCACCATCGGCGAGGCCGCGCCGTAGGCCTGCGCGACGCCGGCCATCGAGTTGAGCGATCCCGGCCCCGCCGTCACCACGCAAACGCCGGGCCTGCCGGTAAGCCGGCCATAGGCGTCGGCCATCAGCGAGGCGTTGGGCTCCTGCTTGACGGTGACGAAGCGCAGGCCGTCGACGCGGCTCAGCCCGTCGTAAATGGGATGGATGTGCGAGCCCGGCACCGAATAGACCGCCCCGACGCCTTCTTCGCGGAGCGCTTCGGCGACAGCCTCGCCGGCGTGCATTGGCTGGCGGCTGGAGCTCATCGCCGCCTCCTAGCGGTCGTCGAACGGGTGGACGCCGGGCTCGACCAGGAAATTCTCCCTGATACCCTCGATCGCGGCGAGCCCCATGGTCCAGCGCGCCTCCTCCGAGCTCGCCCCGATATGCGGCGTCGCGATCAGGTTCGACAGGTTGAGGAACTCGTCGTCGTCATTGGGCTCGCGCTGAAAGGCATCTATCGCCGCCGCCCTCAGCCGGCCGTCCTTCAGCCGCTGCTTGATCGCCCTCTCGTCGACGATCTGGCCGCGCGCGGTGTTGATCAGGATGCAGTCCGGCCTCAGCCGGTCGAGCACCTTCGGCCCGTACAGCCCGTAGGTCGATTTCGTCACGGTCAGGTGGATCGACAGTATTTCCGAGCGCTCCCAAAGCTCGTCGGTACCGACGGCTCTGACGCCGTAACGCTGATAAAATGCCGAGCGGTCCTCGATGTCGTTGGCGATGATCTCGCAGCCGAAGGGCTGCAGCAGCCGCACCACCTCGCGCCCGACATGACCGCAGCCGTGAATGCCGAACACGCGGCCCGACAGATGCCGGCCCATCGCCTGCATCGGCCGCTTGCCGGCGCGCATCATCAGATTGCGCGGCAGCACGTCGCGCAGCGCCATGATCGCCGTGCACAAGGTGAGCTCGGCCACCGACAGCGAGTTGACGCCCGCCTTCCAGCCGAGCCTCACGCCGTGCTTCTTGAGCGCGTGCGGGTCGATCTTGTCGAGACCGACGCCGAGCTTGACCACCACCCTGAGATCGGGGAGCTCCGCCAGCACCCGCTCGGTGATCCATTCGAGCGACACGAGTGCGGCCTCATAGCCGCGCATGTAGTCGATCAGCTCATCCTCGGAGAGATGGATGAGCCGCCCGTCCGTGTTGCACCGTGCGTCCGGATAGGCGGCGAGCAGCCGCTCGACCAGGCCCGGATGCTGCGAGAATGAAAGCGACGGCGCGACAACCCTGGAGATCGGCCCGAGGCCGACCGAGCGGTCGGGCGGTGATTCGGCGTTCATGGCGGACGTTCCGGACAGCCTTGCGACGTGGAAATGCATGGTGGCACGTCCGCGCCCCAAAGTTGAAGGGCCTATCGACTGGCAGGTGCGGCCGCGGGGGCTCCCGCCCGCACCGGCGGCTGTCTCACCGCCGGTGTGGCCGCCGCGACACGTCCCAGAAGCCTCTTGCCGACTCGCGCTCGGCATCCGCACGGCTGACCCCGAAATCCTTGAGCGCCCGGTCGTCGAGCCTTGCCAGTTGCCGCCGCTCGCGCGCAACATCGAGACAGGTGAGGAATACGACCGCCAGATACCCGCTCCAGGAGCGAACAGCCGCGAATGTCATATCCGAACCCGCGCCGGGTAGGCGCGTACTGCTTGTCCTGCCTGGCATGGTCCTGATCCCTATCCTGCCGTCGCCGGGGCAACGCCAGGCTGAAACCTAATGCCGCTCGGCACATGAGTAAAACGAATGTTTTTTACAGAACAGATCAATAATAATGATGATGATAGGCGACGGCCGGTACGGCGCCCGGTGGCTGCCGGCATGCAGCGCTCGCCATGCGCCTGAGCGATTTCGAGGCTCTGACGTTCGACGTCTTCGGCACCCTGATCGACTGGGAGAGCGGCATCGTCGAAGCGCTGAGGCCGCTCACGGCGCAGCTCGCGGAACCGCCCGACCGCGACCGTATCCTCGAGGCGCACGCGCATCACGAATCGCGGCTGCAGGCGCTGACCCCGGCCAAGCGCTACCAGGAGCTGCTGGCCGTGGTCTACCGCCGCCTCGCCGAGGACTGGGGGCTCGCTGTCTCGTGGCACGAGTGCCTCGTCTATGGCCGGTCGGTTGGCCAATGGCCGGCTTTCCCCGACACGCCCGAAGCGCTGGCCTATCTCGCCCGGCACCACCGGCTGGCGGTGCTGTCCAATGTCGACAATGAGAGCTTCGCGCTCGCCAGCGACAAGCTCGGGGTCGGCTTCGACGCGGTGTTCACCGCCGAGGACATCGGCTCCTACAAGCCTTCGCCGCGCAATTTCGACTACATGATCGGCGAGCTTGCCCGCCGCGGCATCGACAGGAGCGGCATCCTGCACGTCGCCGAGAGCCTGTTTCACGACCACGGTCCGGCGCGCCGGGCCGGTCTCGCAGGCTGCTGGATCCATCGCCGGCACGGCCAGGGGGGCTTCGGCGCGACCATGCCGCCGGAAGATGCGGCACGGCCCGCTCTTGCGTTCGACTCGCTGGCGGACCTTGTCGCGGCACACCGTCGCGAGCGCGCCGGGTGACGGCGACCGCCCCGCCGCATGCTTCCTCAGCCGGCGAGCGCCGCGCGACGCTCGCGGCGCTCGCCGCGGTGGCCTTGTGGTCGACGGTCGCCACCGCCTTCAAGCTCGGCCTTTCGGTGCTCGCGCCGCTGCAGCTCCTGCTGGCTGCTACCCTGGTGTCGACCGCGGTTTTCATCGCCGCCGCCGCCGTCGCCGGCCAATGGCGCTTCGATCGGCGCGAGCTTATCGAGGCGGTGCCGCTCGGGCTCGCCAATCCGCTGATCTACTACCTCGTTCTCTTCGAGGCCTATGACCGGCTGCCGGCGCAGATCGCCCAGCCGCTGAACTACACCTGGGCGATTGCCCTCGCGCTTCTCGCGGTGCCGGTGCTGGGACAGCCGCTGACCGGGCGCTCCATTGCCGGCATTCTGTTGAGCTATTCGGGCGTGGTCGTACTGCTCAGCGGCGCTGCGCCGGCCGACCTGCCTCGTCTGGACTGGGTCGGAGTGGCGCTGGCGCTCGCGAGCACGCTGGTCTGGGCCGGCTACTGGCTGGCCCACGCGCGCACGCGCGCCGCGCCAGCCAGACTGATGGCCCTGAGCTTCGCCGCTGCCCTGCCGATTATCGCCGTGCTGTGCGCTCTCGGTCCCGGACTGCCGCCCGCGACATGGCAGACCGCGCTTTATGGCGGCTGGGTGGGCGTCGTCGAAATGGGTGTGACCTTCCTGCTGTGGCAGAAAGCGCTGAGGCTCACCTCGTCGGCCGCCAGGATCGGTCAGCTGATCTTCCTGTCACCGTTCCTGTCGCTGGCGCTGATCGCAACGGTTCTCGGCGAGGCCATTCAGGCGACGTCCGTGGCCGGGCTCGCCGTTATTATCGCCGGGCTGATCGTCACGGGACGCCCGCACACGTCGGGCGAACCGGCGGGCGGCGACCGGCCGTCGCGCCCGCCGAACCTTGAAGCGGGCTAGTTCATGTAGTCGTAGGTGCCGTCCGCCCATTCGTAGAAAACGTAGCCCGGCAGCGAGACGTCGCCCTTGTCGTCGAACTTGAGCTCGCCGAGCACCGTGTCGAAGGTGCCGGCATTGAGCGCCTCGACCACCTCCTCCGTATCGGTCGTGCCGGCTTCCTCCGCCGCCGCGGCCCAGGCCTGCACCGCCGCATAGGTGTAGAGCACATAGCCTTCCGGCTCGATGCCCTTGTCGCGGAACTTCTGCACCAGCCCCTCGACCCCGGGGTTCTTGCGCGGATCGGGGCTGAACGTCATCAGCGTGCCCTCGCCCGCCTCACCCGTGATCGACCAGTACTCGTCGGTCACCAGCGCGTCGCCGGAGACGAGCAGCGTGTCCATGCCCTGCTCGCGCATCTGGCGCACGATGAGACCGGCTTCGGTGTGGTAGCCGCCGACATAGAGCACCTCGATGCCATTGTCCTTGAGCTTCGATACGAGCGCCGAGTAGTCCTTTTCGCCGGCCGTATAGGCCTCGTAGAGATCCTCGTCCCTGCCGGCGGCATTCATCGCCTTCTTGGTCTCGTCCGCCAGGCCCTTACCGTATGCGGTCTTGTCGTGAATGATCGCGACTTTCTTGTCGCCGAAGTTGTCGGCCAGGAACTGGCCGGCAACCGAACCCTGCTGGTCGTCGCGGCCGCACACCCGGAACACGTTGTCGCCGGGCCGCTCGTCGGTCAGCTTCGGATTGGTCGAGGCCGGCGAAATCTGGACGATGCCCTCTTCGGCATAGACCTGGGAGGCCGGAATCGACGAGCCGGAGCAGAAATGGCCGGCCACTAACACCACGCCATCGTTGGCCATCTGGTTGGCCACGGCGACGGCCTGCTTGGGATCGCACGCATCGTCGCCCACCGCGAGCGAGAGCTGCTCGCCGAGCACGCCGCCCGCGGCGTTGATGTCCTCGACCGCCTGCTCGGCGCCTGCCTTCATCTGCGCGCCGAAGCTCGCATACTGCCCGGTCATCGGCCCGGCGGTGGCGATGTTGATATCGGCCAGGGCGACCGTCGTCGTCGCGCCAATGGCGAGTGCCGCGGCCGCGACCGTCAGAAACAAGGTCTGCTTGCGCATTTTGCTGCCTCTCCTGTTCGGATCACGCCCGGGACCGATACACCGGTACCGGCGTGGGATTTATGACGCGAACAGAATGCGGCTTTTGCGGCGCGCCCACAAGCGGCGACAGCCAGCCGCCTCCGGCGGGCTCACCGGCGTCTGCAACGCCATGAGAACGGCCCCGCCCGCTCATAGAGCCAGGGGTACTGGCTGACCATGCGGTGCGCCCGCGTCAGGCGGTAGGCGGTCAGTGCCATCGCCAGTATGACGCCGGTGTCGATCAGGTAGCCCGGCACGGACAGGAGGTCGCCCTGGAACAGCCCCCAGACGAAGAACCGGTCGGTGAGGCCCAACAGCGCGGCATAAGGGAAAACCTGCCAGATCGGACGCCAGCGCTCGGCCAGTGTCTGGCCCATCAGCCAGGCCGCGCCGCCTTCGATCACCACGGTAACGCCGAGAAACACGGCGAGGCTGTTGCCGAGAAGCTCGCTCATGTGCCCTCGCCGACCCCGACCGCGCCTTCCAGATAGGCGCTGCGCACCTCGGGGTGGTTAAGCAGCTCGCCGCCGGTTCCGCTGAGCGTGATCTGGCCGTTGACCATGACATAGCCGCGATGCGCGAGCCTGAGCGCGTGAAACGCGTTCTGCTCGACGAGCAGGATGGTCATGCGGTCGTCGCGGTTGATCTCCCCGATCACCTGGAAGATCTGCTTCACCACCATCGGCGCGAGGCCCAGCGACGGCTCGTCGAGAAGCAGGAGGCGCGGCCGGCTCATCAGTGCGCGCGCGATCGCCAGCATCTGCTGCTCGCCGCCCGACAGCGTGCCGCCGCGCTGCGCGCGCCGCTCCCTGAGCCGCGGGAACAACGCGTAGACACGTTCCAGATCGCGCTCGAAATAGTGCGGCGGCGCCGTCGTCGCCCCCATCTGCAGGTTCTCGTAGATGGTCATGCGCGGAAAGATGCGCCGCCCCTCGGGCGCATGGGCGATACCGAGGCGCATGATCTCGAAGGTCTGCAGAGCGGTGATGTCGCGGCCGTCGAAAACGATGCGCCCGGCGGTGGCGCGCGGATTGCCGCAGATCGTCATCAGCGTGGTCGACTTGCCCGCGCCGTTGGCGCCGATCAGCGACACGATCTCCCGATCGCCGACCTCGAGGTCGATGCCCTTCAGGGCTTCGATGCGGCCATAGGCGGATCGGAGGCCCGTGAGCGACAGCATCTCAGCCTCCCTCGTGCGTCGACGCACCGCCCGCTGCGAGCTCGACCTCGGCATCGTCGCCAAGATAGGCCCGCACCACAGCCGGATCGCCGCGCACCGTGGCCGCCGTGCCGTCCGATATCTTCCTGCCGTAGTCGAGCACCACGATGTGGTCGGCGATGCCCATGACCACGCTCATGTCATGCTCGATCAGCATGATGCCGATCTTTTCCTCGTCGCGGATCGATATCAGCAGCCGGCTCAGGTTCGCCGTCTCGCGCGGATTGAGCCCGGCCGCCGGTTCGTCGAGGCACAGCAGGAGCGGTCGCGTGCACATGGCGCGCGCGATCTCGAGCCGGCGCTGGGCCCCATAGGGAAGGCCGCCGGCGTTCTTGTCGGCCTCGCCCACCAGCCTGACCTTGTCGAGCCAGTAGCGCGCCCGTTCGACCGCCCGGCGCTCGGCCTCGCGGTAGGCGCTCCAGCCGAAGAGACCCGCGAGCGTGTAGCCCGAGGCCCGCATAAGCTCGTTGTGCTGCGCCACAACCAGATTCTCGAGCACCGACATGGCCGGAAACAGGCGGATATTCTGAAAAGTGCGCGCCACGCGCGCCTGCTGGGCGATGCGGAAATCGTCCATCCGCTCAAGATAATAGGCATGCCTGCCATGATCGAGCATGAGCCGGCCGACGGTCGGCTTATAAAACCCGGTCATGCAGTTGAACACCGTGGTCTTGCCCGCACCGTTCGGCCCGATAATGGCGGTGATCTCGCCGTTGCCGACCGCGAAGGAGACGTCGTCGATGGCGACGAGCCCGCCGAAGCGCATGGTCAGATGCTCGACCGCGAGCAGGATCGGCGCGCCGCTGGGGGGCGCCGGCAGGTCGTTCGCGGCCTCCATGACCGTCATGGCGACGCGCCCCTGCGAGCCGGCTGCGGCTCCAGCCTCAGCGTCGGGTCGCGGTGCGCCAGGAGCCCGCGCGGCCGCCACACCATGATCGCGACCATTGCCGCGCCGAAGGCGAGCATGCGGAACTCCTCGAGCCCCCGCAGAACCTCGGTTCCGCCGATCAGCAGCACGGCCGCGATGACCACGCCGATCTGGCTCCCCATGCCGCCCAGCACGACGATCGCCAGGATCACCGCGGACTCGATGAAGGTGAAGCTTTCCGGCGAGATGAAGCCCTGCCTGGTGGCGAAGAAGGCGCCGGCGAAGCCGCCGAACATGGCGCCGATGGCGAACGCCGTGAGCTTGGTGTTGGTCGGGTTGATGCCGAGCGAGCGGCAGGCGATCTCGTCCTCCCTGAGCGCTTCCCACGCCCGCCCGATCGGCAGCTTGCGAATGCGCAGGGTGAAGAAATTGGTGATCAGCGCCAGCACCAGGATCACGTAGTACAGGAACACGATGCGGTAGAGCGACGAGTACTCGAAGCCGAAGAACTCGTGGAAGCTGGTCACGCCCTCGTCGGGCCGGCGCTCGAAGGTGAGGCCGAAGAAGCCGGGCCGCGGAATGTTCGACAGGCCGTCCGGGCCCCGCGTCACGGAGTACCAGTTGATCAGAATGACGCGGACCATCTCGCCGAAGGCGAGCGTCACGATCGCCAGATAGTCGCCCCTGAGCCTGAGCACCGGAAAGCCGAGCAGCACGCCGAACAACGCCGCAAACAGCCCCGCGACCGGCAAGGCACCCCAGAAGCCCCAGTCGAGATGAATCGCGAACAGCGCGAACGAATAGGCGCCGATCGCGTAGAAGGCGACGTAGCCGAGATCGAGCAGCCCGGCGAGGCCGACCACGATGTTCAGCCCCCAGCCGAGCATGATGTATGTGAGCACCAGAGTGGCGATGTCGACGATATAGCGGTTGGCGAACGGCATGAGCGGCAGCGCGACGGCGAACAGCGCCACGGCCGGGCCGGCGTAGCGTGCGAAAATGCGCACGCCGACGGCGATGCGATCGGCGATCTGCTCGCGCCGCTCGCGCGACGCCGGGCGCCTGGTCTGCCGCCTGAGCGCCAACGCGAAACGCCCGACGAACGCCACCGCAACGGCGATTGCGACCCACGACCAGCGTGTATCGAGCGCCAGTCCGCCCGGCACGGTCTCGGTCTTGAGGCCGACGATGAAGAAGGCAAGGCCGAGTGTCACCAGCGCGGCGACGCCGGCCTCCTTCACCACCGCGACGAGATCGATCTCGCGGCGCTCACCGGCCCGCTGGGCTGCCTCCGCTCCGGTGTCGGCCGACACGCGGCCTACACCTTTTCGATTTCAGGCCTGCCGAGCAGGCCGTTGGGCCGGAAGATGAGCGCCAGCACGAGGATCGAGAACGCGGCGACATCCTTGTATTCGATGGTGAAATAGGCCGACCAGAAGGTCTCGATCAGGCCGATCAGGATACCGCCGAGCATTGCGCCGGGCAGCGAGCCGATGCCGCCGAGCACGGCCGCGGTGAACGCCTTGATGCCGGCGAGGAAGCCGATATAGAAGTCGATCACACCGTAGTAGATCACGAACATCACGCCCGCCACCGCCGCCAGCGCCGCGCCGGTGACGAAGGTGAGCGAGATCGTGCGATCGACATTGATGCCGAGAAGCCCCGCCATCAGCCGGTCCTGTTCGCAGGCGCGCTGCGCACGCCCCAGTTCGGTGCGCGCGATCAGCATCGAAAACGCGCCCATCAGGACGACGGTGACGATGACGATGACGATCTGTAGATAGCTCAGGATGACGGTGAAGTCGCCGCGCTCCATCACCGTGAAGCCGCCGCGCACCACCGGCGGCAGCGGCCGCACCCGCGCGCCCTGCAGGATCTGCACGTAATTCTGCAGGAAGATCGACATTCCGATCGCGGAGATCAGCGGCGCCAGGCGGAACGAGCCGCGCAGCGGCCGGTACGCCAGCCGCTCCACCGCCCAGCCGTAGATCGAGGTGAACATCATCGCCACGACGAGCACGATGAGGAGCGCCAGAGGAACGAAGGTGATACCGGCCAGACCCAGAACGAGGAACGAGATCAGCGCGATGAAAGCGCCGATCATGAATATGTCGCCATGCGCGAAATTGATCATGCCGATGATGCCGTACACCATCGTGTAACCGATCGCGATCAGACCGTAGATCGATCCGAGAGTGATGCCGTTGATCAGTTGCTGAGCGAAATATTCCATCTCCGCCCCCCGCCAGTCGCCACCGCCCGGCCATACGTGGCACGCCTCCGCTCGATGCCGCGGAGCCGGGCACAGGCTACAGGATCACCATGTCCGGTGGCCATATGATGTTGGCGTCGGCGCGGAGCGGCGCGGCGCGCGCCTCCCGCGACGCCGGGGCTGAATAATCCGGCTCAGAAAAGACCCTCGATATCGCCATTCTCATTGAGACGAATGGTTTCCGCCGCCGGTTTGCGGGGCAGCCCCGGCATGGTCATGATCTCGCCGCAGATCGCGACCACGAACCCGGCGCCGGCCGCCAGTCTCACCTCGCGGACAGGCAGCGTATGTCCGTCCGGCGCGCCCTTGAGGTTCGGATCGGTCGAGAACGAGTACTGGGTCTTGGCCATGCAGACGGGCACTTTGCCGTGGCCTTCCTTCTCCCATTGCTCGAGCTGGCCGCGGATGCGCGCATCGGCCGTCACCGCGCCGGCCCGGTAGATGCGCCTGGCAATCGTCTCGATCTTCTCGAACAGCCCCAATTCATCGGGATAGAGCACCTGAAAGCTCGACCCTCCGCTGTCGGCAACCTCGGCAACGCGGGTGGCCAGCTCCTCGATGCCTTTCGAGCCGTCCGCCCAGTGCCGGCACAGGATCGCCTCGGAGTCGCAGCCGGCCGCATAGTCCCTGACCGCCGCGATTTCCTCATCGCTGTCGGAAACGAAGTGGTTGATCGCCACCACCGCCGGCACGCCGAAGCTCTTCACGTTTTCGATGTGGCGGCCGAGATTGGCGCAGCCCTCCCTGACGGCCGCGACATTGGGCGCGCCGAGATCGGCGCGCGCGACGCCGCCGTGCATCTTGAGCGCGCGCACCGTGGCCACGATCACGACCGCATCCGGCGCAATTCCGGCCTTGCGGCACTTGATGTCCATGAACTTCTCGGCTCCGAGATCGGCGCCGAAGCCGGCCTCGGTGACCACATAGTCGGCAAGCTTGAGCGCTGTCCGCGTCGCCACCACGGAGTTGCAGCCATGGGCTATGTTGGCGAAAGGCCCGCCGTGCACGAACGCCGGATTATTCTCAAGCGTCTGCACCAGGTTCGGCTGCATCGCGTCCTTCAGGAGCACCGCCATCGCGCCATCCGCCTTGATGTCGCGGCAGGTCACCGGCGAGCGGTCGCGGCGATAGGCGACGATGATGTCGCCGAGCCGGCGCTCGAGATCGGCAAGGTCGGTGGCAAGGCACAGGATCGCCATCACCTCCGACGCCACGGTGATGTCGAATCCGGCCTCGCGCGGGAAGCCGTTGGCGACCCCGCCGAGGCTGGCGACGATCTCTCTGAGCGCCCGGTCGTTCATGTCCATGACCCGGCGCCACACCACCCGGCGGCTGTCGATCTCGAGCTCGTTGCCCCAGTAGATGTGGTTGTCGATCATCGCCGCCAGCAGATTGTGCGCCGAGGTGACGGCGTGGAAGTCGCCGGTGAAGTGCAGATTGATGTCGTCCATCGGCACGACCTGGGCATAACCGCCGCCGGCCGCTCCCCCCTTCATGCCGAAGCAGGGACCGAGCGAGGCCTCGCGGATGCACGAGATCGCGCGCTTGCCGATGGCATTGAGCCCGTCGCCGAGCCCGACCGTTGTCGTCGTCTTGCCCTCGCCCGCCGGCGTCGGCGTCATCGCCGTGACCAGGATCAGCTTGCCGTTCGGCCTGCTTTCCAGAGAAGCGATATAACTCGCCGACACCTTGGCCTTGTCATGGCCGAATGGCAGGAGCTCGCTTTCCGGAATGCCGAGCCCGGCGCCGACCTGCTGGATCGGCTTTTTCGCTGCGGCACGCGCAATCTCGATGTCGGACATCACCTTGTTCCCCCGTTTGCGGATTGGCGCGGAGCCTTGGCCCGGCCGGAAATGCGGTTGTCAGCCAAGCCTGGCTCCGGGTTCGAGCCCCGCCGCCCGCGCCCATTCCGATGCCGCCTGCTTGTCGCCGCCGCGCGGCCGCACGCGCCTGACGAGGATGCGCCCGCCATTGCCCTGCACCGTCACGCCCTCGTCGGTAACGGCGACCACTTCGCCGGGTGTTCCCTCGCCCCCGGCGCGGGCACTGTCGTAGATCTGCACCTCGTCCTCGCCGAGCGTGGTCCAGGCGCCGGGCGCGGGGTTCGCCGCGCGGATCACGTTGTAGACTTCGCCAACCGGCTTTTGCCAGTCGATCGCCGCCTGTTCCTTGCGGAACCAGCTCTCGTAGGAGCCGTCTTCGAGCCGCTGGTCGTGCTTGATGATGATCCCCGCCTTGACCAGGTCGAGGGCCTCCATCATGGCATCGACGCCCATCGCGAACAGCTTGCCGAAATAGACATCGCCGAGCGTTTCGTCCGGTCCGATCTCGCAGGTCTTCTGCAGCAGGATCGGTCCCTCATCGAGCCCATCGTCGGGCCAGAAGATGGTGAGGCCGGTGCGCGTCCTGCCCATCGCGATCGGCCAGTTGATCGAGCTCGGGCCGCGGTGGTGCGGGCACAGCGACGGGTGATACTGGAAGGTGCCGAGACGCGGCGCGTCGCGCACCTCCTGCGGCACGAACAGCAGCACATAGGCCATCAGGCACACGTCGGCGTTGAACGACTTCATGAGCTCGAAGGCTTCGGGCGTCTTCCACGAAGCCGGCTGATGCACCGGCAGTCCCTTCTCGCGCGCGAAGACGACGAGCGGATCCTCCGCGCGCCCCTCCTTGGTCGGCGCCGAGCAGACCGCGACCACATCCTCGCCGCGCTCGAGCAGTCGCTCCAGAACCGCCTTGCCGAAAGCCTGCTGGCCGTGAACCACGATACGCATGTCACCCCCCTGTCGCGCCCCGCCTCGGGGCGGATTGGCGCTATCGCGCCCAGTGCCGGCCCCGCGGGCCTATTCCGCCGCCGCGGCCTTGACCTCGCCGACCGCGCCCGAGGAGATCACCTGGTCGAGTTTTTCGCCCTGGTAGCCCAGAACTTCGCTCAGGATTTCCACCGTGTGCTCGCCCAGCAGCGGCGAGCGCTTGACCTCGACGGGGCTCCCCGAAAGCTTGATCGGACAGCCGACCGACACGTAGGTTCCCCGTTCGGGATGCTCGACATCGACGATGGTGCCGGTGACCCGCAGGCCCTCGTCCTCCATCAGCTCTTTCATCGACAGGATCGGCCCGACCGGAATGTCGAGCGGATTGCAGATTTCCATGACTTCGAACTTGGTCTTGGTCTTGGTCCACCCCTCGATCGTGTCGAAAATCTCGTTGAGCTTGTCGAGGCGCGCCGGCGGCTTGGCGTAGCCGGGATCGGTCTTCCATTGCGGCTTGCCGATGAGATCGCAGATTTTCTCCCACACCGGCGCCTGGGTGATGAAGTAGGTGTAGGCGTCCGGGTCGGTCTCCCAGCCCTTGCATTTGAGGATGCGTCCCGGCTGGCCGCCGCCGGAATCGTTGCCGGCGCGCGGCACCGCCTCGCCGAACGGAATGCCTTCGCCGAACTGCGAATATTCCGTGAGCGGCCCGGCCTGAAGCCGCTGCTGGTCGCGCAGCTTGACGCGCGCCAGATTGAGGACGCCGTCCTGCATCGCCGCCATGACGCGCTGACCCTTGCCGGTTCGTTCCCGATGGAAAAGCGCTGCGACAATGCCAAGCGCGAGGTTCAGCCCGGTACCCGAATCGCCGATCTGGGCGCCGGTGACGACGGGCGGGCCGCCGAGAAAGCCGGTCGTCGACGCCGCTCCGCCGGCACACTGGGCGACGTTCTCATAAACCTTGCAGTTCTCATAGCGGCCGGGGCCGAACCCCTTGACCGAAGCCATGATCATGCGCGGGTTGATCTCCTGCACCCGCTCCCAGCCGAACCCCATGCGGTCGAGCGCGCCGGGCGCGAAATTCTCGACCAGCACGTCGCATTCCTCGATCAGCCGTGTCAGCACTTCCCTGCCGGTCTCATCCTTGGAGTTGAGCTCGATCGAGCGCTTGTTGTGGTTCAGCATGGTGAAATAGAGGCTGTCCACGCCCGGCTTGTCGACGAGCTGCTTGCGCGTCGCGTCGCCGACGCCGGGGCGCTCGACCTTGATCACGTCGGCGCCGAGCCAGGCGAGTAGCTGGGTGCAGGTCGGACCGGACTGGACGTGGGTGAAATCGAGGATCCGGACACCCTCAAGTGCTTTCGACATTTGCCTTCCTCTAGGATTCGTCTGGGCGCCGGCTCGACCCTGGCGCCATTCGGTGCTGCGCGATGCGTGCCCCCTATTTCTTGCCGACCACGCTTTGCGGATTGAGATTGCCGATGCGGCCGCTCTCGGTGCCCGATGCCGGGTCGATGACGGCGTTGACCAGCGCCGGCCTGCCTGAATCCATCGCCTCGTTCACCGCCCGCCTGAGCTCGTCGGGAGAGGTCGCGTTGTAACCGGCCCCGCCAAACGCCTCGATCATCTTGTCGTAGCGCGCGCCCCTGGTGAAAACGGTCGTGGCGACGTCCTCGCCGCCCGACGGATTGACGTCGGTGCCGCGGTAGATGCCGCCATTGTTGAACACCACCACGCAGATCGGCAGCCTGTAGCGGCACACCGTCTCGATCTCCATGCCGGAGAAGCCGAACGCGCTGTCGCCTTCGACCGCGAGAACCGGGCAGCCGGTCTCCACCGCCGCCGCGATGGCCTGGCCCATGCCGATTCCCATGACGCCCCAGGTGCCGACGTCGAGGCGCTTCCTCGGCCTGTACATGTCGATGATGGAACGGGCGAAATCGAGCGTGTTGGCGCCCTCGTTGACGAGGATCGCGTCCGGGCGCTCGCTGATGATGGTGCGCAGGACCCCGAGCGCGCCGTGATAGTCCATCGGAACGTTGTTGTTGTGGAGCCTCGGCGCCATGCGCTCGATGTTGGACTCGACCTTCTCGCGCACCTCCGCCGTCCATGCGGCGGGCGGCGACGGCCAGTTTTCCCCCATGCCATCGAGCAGCGCTCTCACGCACGAGCCGATGTCGCCAACGACGGGAGCCGCGACCTCCCTGTTCGAGTCCATCTCCTTCGGCTCGATGTCGATCTGGACGAACTTCTTCGGCTGATCGCCCCACGCCTTGCCCTTGCCGTGCGACAGCAGCCAGTTGAGCCGCGCGCCGATCAGCATGACGACGTCTGATTCCTTCAGCACCAGCGAGCGCGCCGCGCCGGCGGACTGCGGATGGTTGTCGGGCAGCAGGCCCTTGGCCATGCTCATCGGCAGGTAGGGAATGCCGCTGCGCTCGACCAGCTCGCGAATATCGTCGTCGGCCTGCGCATACGCCGCGCCCTTGCCGAGAATGATGAGCGGCTTGCTGGCCCCTTTCAGCACCTCGAGCGCGCGCCTGACCGCTTCCGGCGACGGGATCTGCGCCGGGGCGGGATCGATCACCTTGACCAGCGATGCCTCGCCCGCGGCCGCGTCGATCGCCTGACCGAGGAGCTTGGCGGGCAGGTCGAGGTAGACGCCGCCCGGCCGGCCCGAAACCGCCGCGCGGATGGCTCGCGCGACGCCGATACCGATGTCCTCGGCATGCAGCACCCGGAACGCGGCCTTGCACAGCGGCCTGGCGATAGCCAGCTGGTCCATTTCCTCATAGTCGCCCTGCATCAGGTCGACGATCTCGCGCTCCGACGAGCCCGACATCAGGATCATCGGGAAACAGTTCGTTGTCGCATGGGCGAGCGCGGTCAGGCCGTTGAGAAAGCCCGGCGCCGACACCGTCATGCACACGCCGGGCTTCCTGGTGAGGAAGCCGGCGATCGCGGCCGCGTAGCCGGCATGCTGTTCGTGGCGGAAGGCGAGGACGCGCAACCCCTCGGCCTGCATGTACCGTCCGAGATCGGTGATCGGGATGCCCGGAACCATGTAGATGTTTTCGATTCCGTTGAGCTTCAGCGCATCGATCACGAGGTGAAAGCCGTCCGTCAGTTCCGCTTCGGTCTCGGCCCGGGCCCTGCTTTCGACATTCGCGGACATTCCGCTCTCCCTGAATTGCGCCGGCCGTACCCGGTCACAGCGCCTGCTGGCGAAGCACCGCCGCGCCGGCTTATTTGGCCCCCGCTCTCGCGCGGGTCTGGTTTTCGAGCTGCGTCCAGGTGCGGCGCACGTGCTCGTGCAGCTTCATCGTGTGCTCGCGCACCAGGCGTTCGGCCAGATCCGCGTCGCGGCCCTCCAGCGCCTCGATGATCCCCATGTGATCGACCACCGAGCGCTTCGCCCGGTCGTCCTCGCCCATGGCCCGCCGGCGCACCGCGAACATGTGCTGGAACAGGCCGTCGGCGACGCTTTTCAACATCGTGCATTTCGACAGGGCGAGAATGCGCTGGTGAAAGATGATGTTGGCTTCGGAATACTCCTCGATTGCGGCGCGGGCATCCTGTTCGCTGTATTGCATCGCCAGCTCGCGCAGCGAACCGAGCTCCTTGTCCGACGCCCTTTCCGTGGCCAGCCGGGCCGCCATGTTTTCGAGCGCGGCCCACACGACGATCATTTCGAGAATTTCATCGAGCGACTTGCGTTTCACGAACACGCCCTTGCGCGGCACTATCTCGACAAGCCCGTCCTGGGACAGCCTTGCCAGCGCCTCGCGGATCGGGGTGCGCGAAATGCCGAGACGCTCCGCGAGCCCGCGCTCGTCGAGTCTGAGATCGACATCCTCGTCGTAGATGTTCATCTCCAGAATAGCGTCGCGCAGCACCTGGTAGATGTGGTCCTTGAGCGTGAAATTGATCGCGATAGGCGTGAGTTTGGCGGCTATCGACATCGACGTAAGTCTTTCCTTTCAAAGGACGTTCCGGTCACGCGCGATGGCCGCAATGGCGGCCACTCCGGCAGGTTCTCAGTATTTGGTATACCATACACGCGCACCATCGCCGGTTCAACTGCCAGCCCCGGACCGCGCCGCCCTGCGCCGTCCAGCCGCCGCGCAC
>Ga0326597_10005269_pt1 | contig 17984 bp, 15 predicted proteins | sample RVTome_12_FD_203789 | JGI IMG/M metagenome (GOLD analysis project Ga0326597, IMG submission 203789) | Soil microbial communities from uranium-contaminated site in the Upper Colorado River Basin, Wyoming, United States - RVT100D185 | ecosystem: Environmental > Terrestrial > Soil > Contaminated >... | reverse complement strand
ACCAATATACTTTATGTTTTTTACTTTAAGATCAGGGAAAATTCCATTTTCCCCTTCATCTTCAGCGTGTCCTACGATAATTCTAATACTATTGGCTAGGGCGAAGGAAACAATTACTATAAAAAATACGCCCATCGCAACCAACGGTACCACTATACTCACTTCTTCTTTTGTTACACCAGCTGTTTCGAGAACATCACTCTGGACAGCTTCAATTTGCGCTTCAAGCCCCTCTTCTATTTTGGTAACAATCCCACTTTCAGGACCTGGATTTTCAAGCACAATTCCACTAGAAGTACGTATATTTTCTCCCTCTATATATATGGATTTTTTATCCCATAAAGATGTCCATCATAACTTTCTGCCGCAAATTTAAAATAAGTGCTAACTTCTAATTCAGATGTTTGTCCTGATTCTTTATTAGTAAGAAGCACAAAGTAATTATCGTTTTTTTCAATAACTGGCACTTTTTTAAGCTCCTCTATAGCACTACCAATGCGGTCGGTAAAATTAGCTAAAATTTGGCCAGCAGTCTTGAAGGGAGGGTTGTCTGGATTGTCAGAGTAGAGGTGGCTCACTATTCGCCAGCCCATTTTCAAAGCATCAATTCCTCCCATACCTTCTTTAACATCACCGATTGCAAACAGTTGTCCGTTCTTTTCAATCACCTGACAAGTCAGAGGATCTGGTAGTTGGGAGTCAAGCGGGATACAATAGTCCTTAGAAGCCCAAGCTTTCTCAGGAGTGGAAAGTTTCTTCTCTTTTTCTGATAAAAAAATCTTACCGTTTAGAAATATTGGTAGATGAAGAAACTCTGCTTTGGTTATTGTAAAATCATTTTTTTCCGTCATTAGTGTCCTATAATACTACATTTTTATACTTAGTAAAGTACAAACTTGAGAAAATTCTTCAAGTCAAGCCTCGCACTTTTTGCCTTGTGACGCTATAATCCAGTTGTAACTGCTGGCACGGTACCAGAGTGGTCTAATGGCAAGGTCTGCAAAACCTTCGTTCGTGGGTTCGAATCCCATCCGTGCCTCCATGAGAAAAACTTACTTTATCCATACCTTTGGTTGTCAGTCCAATAAGAGTGACTCCGAGCGAATTGCCGGTGATTATGAAGCGCGTGGCTATAAATTGACTAATAGTTGGAAAACTGCCGACGAGGTAGTGATCAATAGCTGTGCCATTCGCCAGCGAGCCGAGCACCGCGCACGGGCTTACATTCATGGCATTGTTCAATATTTTGAGGACAAAAATCAGCCAAGACCCAAGATTATCTTCACTGGTTGTATGTTGCACCACGGCAAAAATAAAATCATGGAGATGATTCCTCAGATCGATGAAATTTTACCGGTTAATGAAGTAGGTTTCAATCAAGCGGCTATCAGGCGTGATAAAAAACACGCTTGGATTCCCATTTCCGCCGGTTGTAATTCCTTTTGCACTTACTGCATTGTGCCGTATTCGCGCGGTCGGGAACAATCTCGGGCAATGGATGAAGTTTTGACTGAGGTGAAAGACTTGGTTGATCAAGGCTTTAACGAAATAACTTTATTGGGACAAAATGTCAATTCCTGGGGTTTGGAAAAAGTGGGCATTGGTCTGCGCAAAATGCTAATGAGTGAGGAAAAACTAACCAAAGGTGATTTGCCCGCCAATACTTCCCAATACTTAAAACCCAAGGGCACGCCGCCGTTTGTCAAACTTTTGCAAGAGATTAGCAAGTTTGAAGAAATCAAAAAAATTCGCTTTATGAGTAGCAATCCCTGGGATTTTCATGATGAGCTGATTGATGAAATCGTGCGAAATCAGAAAATTGACCGCTACGTCCATTTGCCCATCCAATCGGGGAGCAATACAGTTTTAAGCCGCATGAATCGTGGTTATACCAAAGCTGATTATCTAAAAATTGCCCAAAAACTCAAAGCCGGTGACCCTAAGATAGTGCTTGGTACCGACATTATTGTCGGCTTTCCGGGTGAAACAGACCAAGAGTTCGAAGAAACCGTGGCAGTGGTAAAATCCGCCGATTGGAAAGTTGGTTTTGTAGCGATGTACTCACCCCGACCAGGTACCGCGGCTAATCGCTTGTATGAAGACGACATTCCCCACAAGGTCAAGAAACAGCGTTGGGATATTTTGGACCAAATCATTAATAAAGATAATCTGGCTGTTCGCCCTAAAGTAGTCTGATGAATAAAAAACCACTTTTCATTTCCGTTGTTGGCCAAACCGCCACCGGCAAAACTAGTCTAGCACTTGAGCTAGCCAACCAATTGCTCAAAGAAGGTAACCAAAAAGTGCGCCTGCTTTCCGCCGATTCCAAACAGGTTTACCAAGGTTTGGCGGTGTTGACTGGCGCAGATATTCCCATCAACTTCCAGCAAATTAGCAACGATCATTTTCCCTATCCATACTTTCAAAACAGCAATCGTACCATTGAACTGCATGGAGTTAGTTGTGTGGGTGGAGACAAAGAATGGTCAATGGCTCATTTTCAAAAACTTTTCAAAATTTTATGGAAAACTCTAGATAATAAAACTGCGCTCATTGTCGTTGGTGGCACAGGGCTTTACCATCAACAAATCTTAAAGCCTGCTCCCACCAGCGCAATTTCGCCCAACCAGAACTTAAGAAAAAGGCTGGAGCTCAAGCCATTGGCTCAACTCCAAACTAACTTGAAAAAAAGCTGGGCAGAGCGTTGGGAAAAAATGAACCAATCTGACCGCAGTAACCCGCGGCGACTAATCCGCGCCATTGAAATTGCGCTGGCCAAATTACCACTGAAAGCCCAAAATCACTATCAGCCAACAAAGCAGATTGGTCTACAACTGCCACTCAGCGTCCTACGAGAAAAAATTGTTGAGCGGGTGGACCAACGCTTGGAAGCTGGCGTAATGAAAGAAGTCCAACAATTTGGGCTTCATCACCCAGACAGCAATCTTCAAGCTAAAACGGCACTGGGTTACCAAGAAATCAATCAATTCTTAAAAGGAGAGCTTGCTCTGGAAGAGCTGAAAACCACCTGGGCAATATCTGAGTTCCAGTACGCCAAGCGCCAACAAACCTGGTGGAAAAAGCAAGTAGGAATCAAATGGCTTCATACTAAGTGAAGGCCAACCGATTGCTTATTGACGAGTAAAAAGCTATAATATTCCTGCGCACAACCGGGCAAGCACTTTTCAAACTTTGAATTTCGACATAATCGAAAAAAAGAGTAAAAAAGAGGAAAGTCCGGACAGCAGAGTAGACGGTGTCTGGTGAAAACTAGAGATTTCAAGCGGCCTCAAGCCAACTGAAAGCCAGTTAGAGCAACAGTGACGAATCGGGTGGCGCCGAGTGAAACGACCAAGCCTCTGGGTGTTCCGATAATATCGGGACGGCAATCCTCCCGGCTGCAACGAATGAACTTGACCTTAATGGACCTACTCCCTATGGTTCCGACACAGTCGGAACGAGGTCATCAAGCTTCGGCTTAGATAAATCTTGCTTAAACAGAATCCGGCTTACGAGTTGTGCGCATAAAAATTAAACGCTAGAATGAAAGGCAATATGAATGAAGCCCTTCTTAATTCCTGGAACTATTTAATGACCGCCACGATCAATAGCTTGGCCTTATTACTGCCCCGCATTTTGGGTGCTTTTACCGCCTTGGTGGTTGGGGTACTTTTGGCCAAGGTGGTCCGAGGTTTGGTGCAAAAAATCTTGCGAGCAATCGGTTTTGCCAAAATGATTGACAAAACCCCGCTCCAGCTAGCTTTTCAAGATGAAAAAATGGGCCAAAAAATCCAAGCCAGTATCGCCAATCTTTTCTACTGGGTAAGTGTCTTGGTCGTAATTTACATTATGGTCGCCATCCTCGGGTTGGGATCAGTAACCGTGGTTTTGGAAAATATCTTGGGCTACATTCCCAGCGTCATCTCCGCCATGTTCATTTTGCTGTTTGGGGTATTGGTCGCCGGCTGGGTGGAAAGCTTGGTCAAAAACGGCGTGCGAGCGATTGATCAAAAAACCAGCCGTATGATGGGTAAAATTTCCGGTTATTTTGTGGTTATCCTGGCGGCCATGTCCGCTCTATCTGAGTTGGGTATCGCCGAGCAGTTCCTAACTGTCATGTTTATTGGTTTAGTGAGCATGTTCTCCCTGGGCTTTGGTTTGGCCATTGGGCTGGGCGGCAAAGGTTTGGTAGAGCGAGTGCTAGAAGATTGGTACGAAGATTTCTCTGGCAAAAGAAAACCCAAGAAAAAATAACTTATGAATACTGGTCAAGCTCTAGTGTTGGGAGTAGTCCAGGGTTTAACGGAGTTTTTGCCAGTTTCCAGTTCTGGCCATTTAGGACTAGCCCAATACTGGTTCGGCCTGCAAGAGCCAACTTTATTTTTTGATGTTTTTCTGCACGCCGCTAGTTTGTTGGCAATTATCATTTTCTTCTGGTCAAAGATTAAAGCCCTACGTCTAAACGACTACTGGTTGCTGGGAATAGCTACTTTGCCCGCTGTAGTGGTCGGACTCATTGGCGAAACAGCGGTAGAATTGGTCTTTGCCATACCCTTGCTGATGGGCTTCTTCTTAATCATTACTGGTGCAATTAATTTAATTTCTCAACAATTGCTCAACAAACCAGTCGCACAAATTGCCAAACTTATTCCAGGAAAAGCGGTCATGATCGGTGTTTTCCAATCCTTGGCCCTGATTCCAGGCATTTCTCGGTCTGGCGCAACACTCTTGGGTAGTTTTATTCAGGGACTCAACCAAGAGCGCGCCTTCACCTTTACTTTTTTGCTGGCTATCCCGGCAATTTTGGGAGCCAACAGTTTGCAGATACTGCGCTTGACAACACAACAGCAAGCCTTGCCAACGAGCGAGATTCTGCTGGCAGGTGGACTGGGAGCGCTGGTAGCTAGCTTGCTGAGTTTAAAAATTTTGCAAAAGCTAATCAGTCAGGCAAAACTAGCGATTTTTAGTTGGTATTGTTTCCTGCTGGGTGGGGGTGTCGTTCTGATTCAACTAATGCGATAGGCAAGTGCCTCAACCACATGTTTTTTCTTCACTTGTTCACTCTGCTCCAAATCGGCAATTGTTCTAGCCACTCGCAAAACTTTCAAATAACCGCGACTGGAAAGTAAAAACTTTTTGGCCGCCCGAGACAGAAGTTGCCAACATTCCAGCTGGATTTGCCCAACTTGTTGCAACTCTTTGTAAGAGAGGAGAGCATTGGGTTTTTGCTGGCGGCCAAGCTGAATCATCTGCACCACTTGTACAGTTCGGCTGGCCAGCTTAGTTTGGTTGGTGGTCGGTTGGACTTCAATAAAGCGTTGAGGATCGATCGATTGCATTTTTAGTTGTAAGTCAATCCGATCCAAAATCGGACCCGAAAGTCGTTTTTGATAATTGGCGATTTCTCGCGAGCTACACTTACAAACTCCTGAAGAATGATACTGGTAACCGCAGGGGCAGGGATTGGCGGCGGCCACCAGCATAAAACGGGACGGATATTTCACACTACCCACCGCCCTGGTGATGACAATCCGACCATCTTCCAATGGCTGGCGTAAAGACTCCAAAACATCTCTTTGGTACTCGGTAAATTCATCCAAAAATAAAACACCATGGTGAGCGAGTGAAATTTCTCCAGGCTGTAACAGGTGGCCGCCGCCAAGCAAACCCACGGTAGAAGTGGAGTGATGAGGTTCGCGAAAAGGGCGTTGATTAACCAGACCGCTTTGTGCCAAACCTTTGAGTGAGTAAAGTTTAGTCACTTCCACCGCTTCAGCTTTGGTCAGCGGCGGCAGGATACTGCGCAAGGTTTTGGCCAACATGCTTTTGCCAGCACCAGGAGAACCGATCAGTAAAATATTGTGCCGACCTGCCGCCGCGATTTGCATGGCTCGTTTAGCTTGCTCATGACCAACTACTTGGGATAATAAATCCTGTTCTTTTTTTATTACTTTAAACTCCACTGGTTTGACAAGCTTTTCACAATCGTGCTTGGCACCCAACAGTTCCCGCAAGTGTGCTACCGGGTAAAGTTGCATGTCTTCGATCATGGCAATTTCCGCGATCTGGCCAGCTGGAAAAAAAATTCGCTCTACACCCAACTCTTGCGCCGCCAATACCATGGGAAATAAACCGTTGACTGGCTTCAAACTACCGTCCAATGACAACTCGCCAAAAAACATCGCCCCGCGGGTATTCCAAGTCAGCTCGTCATACATTTTCAACAAGCCCACCGCAATGGCCAACTCCAACGCACTGCCAGTTTTACGCACTTCAGCTGGCGCTAGATTGACCACGGTGCGAATACTGCGAATCCGAATCCCACAGTTTTGCAGAGCAGAGGAAATCCGTTCTTTGGCCTCATCAACGGTCTTGTTGGGCAAACCAATCATGATGAGCGCTGGTTGGCCCCGCGTCCCATCCACTTCTACTTCTACTTGAGTACAATTCAAACCCGTCATCACCATGGAGGAGCATTTCGCAAACATGCTCTCAGTCTAAACTGCAAATCTGACATAAAGCGTAACACTGGTATAATGGAAGACCATGCAAGAGCTGATTTATCGCTTCAAGTCCTGGTATCACTGGTTTAAAACCGGTTTGCTGAAAGGCTTGTCGGCTCAACTGCGTTACCGTTGGCCCGCCCGTAAATTACGCATTATCGCCATTACTGGCACTGACGGCAAGACTACCTCTTCCACTTTGCTTTACCAAATTTTGAAATCTGCCGGTAAAAAAGTGGCTCTCCTTTCCACAGTGGCCGCTTATATTGGCGATGAAAAAATCGAGACTGGCTTTCACGTCACCACCCCTCCCGCTCACGACTTGCAAAAAATTATGAGAAGAATGGTAGACGCTGGGATGGATTATTTAATTTTGGAATTTACTTCTCACGGCGCCTATCAGCATCGATTGTGGGGGATTAAACCCCTGCTCGCTGGAATAACCAACGTTACTCATGAACATTTTGACTATCACCTAACTTACCAAAACTATTTGGAGGCCAAAGCTATTTTACTCAAAAAAGCCAAAACCGTAATTTTGAATGAAGATGACCTATCATTTAATAAACTCAAGCGACTCTTACCCACCACCACTAAAGTAGTTAGCTACAGCCATGCCACCTCTTTGCCTCAAAAAGTGCGCGAGGCAATAATGAAAAAACTGCCCGAACCTTACAATCAAATGAACGCACGCTTGGTAGTGGCGCTGGCCAGTCAGCTTAATCTCACCACCTCGCAGATTGCTCAGGGTATTGCCGATTTTCAGGGCGTAGAGGGTCGAATGGACTTTGTGCCCAATAAACGTGGTTTCAAAATTGTCATTGATTTTGCCCATACTCCCAACGCCTTGACCGAGGCGTTGGAAGCCTTGAAAAAATACATGCGCCAAGAAAAAATGCCTGGTCGTTTAATTGCCGTTTATGGCTGCGCGGGTCTGCGAGATTTTACCAAACGCCCACTGATGGGCAAGATTGGCATTGATCTAGCTGACCTAGTGGTCTTCACCGCCGAAGACCCGCGCACCGAAGATGTCTGGTCCATCATTCGCCAAATGAAAGAACAACTCACTACCGGCCACAACCGCATCATCTCCATTGCCGACCGCGCCAAAGCCATTGATTTTGCCATCAACAAACTGGCTCGGCGTGGAGATTTAGTCGTTTTCTTTGGCAAGGGCCCAGAAAAAAGTATGGCTTACGACAAAATGGAATACCCTTGGAGTGAGCAGGCGGTAGTCCAACAAGCGCTCAATAAAAAATCATGAACCTCTTGCAATACAATTCTTTTTATTTAGTTGGCATTAAGGGGGTAGCGATGACCTCGCTTGCTCAACTTTTGTTGGACGCTGGCAAACAGGTTGGCGGCAGTGATGTGCCTGAAGATTTTCCGACTAAATTTCAACTAGATCTGCTCAATCTTTCAGTTGACACTAATTTCAACACACCATTGCCCACTAATATCGACTGCGTCATTTATACCGGCGCCCATGGCGGCCAAACCAACCCTCAAGTTGCCTGGGCCAAAGACAACAATTTACCCACCATCACTCATGCCCAAGCCTTAGCTTTCTTTTTTAACCAAAAACAAGGTATTGCTGTCTGCGGAGTAGGCGGTAAATCCACCGTTTCAGCCATGATCACTTGGATCTTGGTTTCACTCAATATGAGCCCCTCTTTTTCCGTTGGAGTCGGCAACATCCCCGGACTAAACCGCACTGGCGCCTGGACCGGTTCCAAGTATTTTGTGGCCGAGGCAGATGAGTACGTGGAAGATCCCACTGTCATTAATCCAACCAAAGACATCATTCCCCGCTTTACTTACCTCAAGCCCTGGATGATTGTTTGCCCCAATCTCAAATTTGATCACCCAGATGTTTATAAAAACTTCAACCGCACTAAAGAAGTCTTTGGTAAATTTTTCTCCTCCATCGACAACGGTGGCGCCCTAATCGTCAACGGCGATGATCCTGAATTACTCCTGCTGGCCAGAAAGGCTTCCGCCCAAATGATCACTTATGGCGAAAGCCCTGAAGCAGATTTTCAATTGACTGGCTATCACTCCCACGCCGGCCACACTCACTTAAGCTTCAACTACCAAGAACGAGATTACGAGCTAACCTTACAAATTCCCGGTAGGTTCAATGCCCTCAACGCCTTGGCCGCCATCGCCGCCAGCGCTCAACTCAACCCTTTAGCCCTCACCAACCACAATCTAGACCAGTTTCGCTCCACTTCCCGCCGCTTTGAAAACATTGGCTTGATTAACGGCGTGCAGTGTTTTGACGACTACGCTCATCACCCGCACGAAATCAAGGCCGCCATCACTGCACTCAATGAATGGTACCCCTCACAGCGCAAAGTGATCGCTTTCCAATCCCACACTTTCTCGCGCACCAAGCAACTCTTTGACGAGTTCGTCGACTCGTTTGCCGTAGCAGATGAGGTCGTCATGACCGATATCTTTTCTTCCGCTCGCGAACAAGCCGATCCCACCATCTCCAGCACTATTCTTTGCAATTCGATTGCCAAAAAATATCCCCATATTAAAACGCAAAACTTCGCCACCAATGAAAAATTGGCAGAATACTTTAGAAAAGAACTTAAGTCTGACGATGTATTTTTAACTCTCGGAGCAGGGAATATTTATGAGATGTTTTCGTTATTGAAAAATTAACATCGAGTGTCTGGGACAATATTAGAACTTGGGTTGATTTTTAGACGATACCATTTTCATTTCTAAATAAACACTGCAGGTTATAATTAGAATTAGTCGACAGAGGAGAGATCACTTCCTGACGCTTCACGGCCAGCTTGATAAGCCGCTTCAGGTTCATCAAAGGGAATATTATCTCCAAATATAGGATGACTTACTCCAGGTAATGCTTTCATCCACCTGTCAGCTGTCTCTTGATCATAATATCCAACGGCATACCCAATATTTTGCAAAGCAACCGATTCCGGACTCTCTTCAACACGTCCCTTCAGCCACTCAACATATTGATCAAAAAACTTTTTAAGGTCAGACTCGTCTTTTAGATCACTTATCGCTGTAGATAAGACGTTTCTATCTGGATTTTTTTCTTGCAGTCTTTTTAGCAGGCTTTTTGATTGCTCACCACTATTTTCCATTTCTTTATCTGACATATTTCCTTTCAGTAGGGTTTTGTTTTAATTTTCCTAAATTTAGCTATTAGTATACCAAAATGGTTCAATAAAATCATTTTTGTCGGGGAGACAGGACTCGAACCTGCGGCCTCACGCTCCCAAAGCGCGCACTCTAGCCAACTGAGCTACTCCCCGTTGTTAACACATGTGCCGCGGGTGGGAATCGAACCCACACTCTGTTGCCAGAACGAGGTTTTAAGCCTCGCGCGTCTACCAATTCCGCCACCGCGGCAGGTGATTTCCAGATATGGTGACGGTCAGATTATATCACTCTTGGGTGGAAGATTTCTCTAATACTTCTGCTTTTTTCGGAAAAGCCAGCCTGTAGGTCAAAATCAAGATGATGATCATGATAATTTGACAAACAACACAAACTGGACAAATCACTTTTTCAACAAAAATCTCCAAGATGGTCAGCCTTAAGCAAAACAGTATCCCAAAGGTGGCCAAACTCAACGCCCACTTGAATTTTCTAAACCAAGCAGTCAAAAAAATGAGAACGTAGCCAGTGCCACCAATAATCGCGACCGGAATGCCATAAAAGAGAGCTAACGAACCCTTGGTAACCGGCACGCAATTGATCGTCGAGTTGAGATTGCAAACCCCAAAAGTTTCTTGGACGGCGTACTCATAGTAAAGGTAGGAAGCCAAGAGCATACCTAACCAAGCCAGGACTATCACCCACAGGCGATATTTTTCCAACAGGGGAGAAAGTTTTTTCATGATGGCTATTATTCACTAATGTTACAGTTCTTGCAAGATTGGTGGGTAATAGTAAATGCATGACCAATAATCCGCAAAAAATCCTCAAAGCTGTTTTTGGTTACGATTCATTTCGAGCACCACAGGGAGAAATTATTAACAGCGTGATGTCCGGAAAGCGAACGCTAGCCCTGTTACCCACTGGGCAAGGCAAGTCGCTGTGCTACCAGATTCCAGGCTTGGCTTTAACTGGTTTAACTATCGTCATCTCACCCTTGATTGCGCTGATGAAAGACCAAGTGGATGTCCTGCACAAAAAGGGCATTGCCGCTCACTACGTTAATAGTACGCTCAGTCGCTCAGAGGTCACAAAAAAGTACCAAGATATCGAAGCTGGCCGCTGTCAGTTTCTTTATGTAGCACCCGAACGATTGCTGACCAAGCGGTTCTGGCAACTGATGCAGGATTGTCCGCCTGATTTTATTGCCGTCGATGAAGCCCATTGCTTTTCCACTTGGGGACATGACTTCCGGCCGCACTATCGTGATATTCCACGTTTTATTGACAAGTTACCCAACCAACCCAAACTGGCTCTTTTTACCGCCACCGCCTCCCAAAAAGTGGTCGAAGATCTACAACTGTCTTTCAAAATTACGCCAGCTTCCACTTTTCGCGGCAGTTTTTTTCGGCGAAATTTATTTATCACCACTAGGCGTTTTACCATGCATTCCCAGCGTTTTTTGTATTTGGTTTATTTGCTTCAGCGTGTCTTTGTTAACCAGTCCGGTTTAATTTATGTCGCCACGCGTAAACAAGCCGAAATGCTTTACCAAGCGATACTCAAACTTGATCTCAGTCAACAACTAACCATCGATTACTATCATGCTGGCCGCACCAACGAGGAAAAAGTTGTCATCCAAGAAAAGTTCATTAATGATGATTTGAAAGTGGTGATCGCCACCAATGCCTTTGGCATGGGTATTGACAAAGCCAACATTCGCTTTGTCATTCACTGTCAAATGCCCAGCAGTTTGGAAAACTATGTGCAAGAAATTGGCCGAGCGGGAAGAGATGGTCAGTTTAGTTGGTGCGAATTACTTTTTCATCCCCATGATGTAGAAGTTCACCAACGAATGCAGACTGACAAGACTAGGAAAAAGGCTCGGCTGTCATTGAGTAAAATGATTGACTATGTTTTCAAAGAGCAGTGTCATCACCAAAAAATTCTCTCTTATTTTGATGACCCACTGTGGTTTGAGACAGGTTGCGCCCGCTGTGAATACTGCTCACCTTTTTCCCAACGTTTTTTGAAATTCATGAAAACCAAACTTAGTCACCGGGCAAACTTACCCACTTTTGTCGCTCAACAGCAGTTAATTTTGGACCAAACCGAGCCAGAGCACTTAGCTGAATTGCTCGGCGTAGGCCTGGGCATGTTACAATAACCACTTATGAAACAACAAAAAATGACCATTGAGGAGCTGGTAGCCGCCTACCAGCAAATCGCTGATTTCTTGAACACCCGCTGGCCGTTAAAAGATAAAGATCATCAAATTTTTGCCCGCACCATGAAAATTGTAGAAGAGTTGGGTGAGCTGTCCGATGAAATTTTGACCAGCATGAACCTAGCGCGGGACTCCAAAATTGCCAAATTCAGCCGCGAGAACATGAAAGATGAGTTTGCCGATGTGCTAGGCTCCTTAATTTTATTGGCTATCGAACTTAATGTAGATGTTGAAAAAGTGATGCGCAAAAAAATCGCTTTTACCCGTGATCGCTTTGAAATGGACAAAAAAGCCTAAGTCAGCTTCATGTGCTGATAAAGGTTGCCATCCGAAAACCCTTTTTTGCGGTAATATTCCCGCGTGCCAATGGCGGAAATGACTGAGAGTTTTTTATAACCGGCTTTTTTGGCCCGCTTTCTGGCCTCCACCATTAACTTAGTGCCCAACCCCAAGTGTTGAGCATGCTTAACACTCTTGCCGCCAATCTTGAGTGCTGGTCCATAAACGTGCACTTCCCGAATAATGGCACTATTTTTTAGCTCTTTGATAAAGCTATTTTGTTTGGGGAAACTTAAGCGCAGAAAGCCCAATAGTTTTTCGCCGTTGACTGTGGGCACTGTGTATTGCAAAAACTCCTCTCTACTAGTGCTCGTTTCATACTTAATTGTTTTTAACTTGATTTTGGTTGACTCAAAATCTTCGCCGCGAATTTCCCGCGCCCTAATGTCCTGCGATTGTTTGCCAAGCTGGTCCAAATGCGCCTCAGCAATTTGCCTAAAGTTAGTTTTTTTGTTGCCCACCACAATATCAGGGGAGGGGATATCGCGAATAACGCGAGTTAAGCGACAGAAAGACGCTGTATTAAGTAGCACATGACTGAGAACATCCAGCAGTTCTGCTTGGCTGTAAGGCTGCCATTTGCCCTCTCGGTAGTATTTCATCAATTCGGCGCTAGCAACCAGCGAGCAAGGATAAATCTTCAATTCATCCGGTGCAAAATCTGGATCACTAAATAGTAATTCAAAATCCTGCTTATCAAGCTCTGGATTGGAACCATATAAGTTGGCCATCCAGTGGGCGTGGATTTTAAAACCGGCTTGACGCAAGAGTCTAAAAGCTCGGCGAGTGGCCGCCACGTCATGGCCACGATGGTTTTTGGTCAACACTTCATCTTGCAAACTTTGCACCCCAATTTGAGTTTTAGTACAACCCAAGCGCCGCACTCGCAAAACTTCTGTTTCAGAAATATTATCCGGCCGTGTTTCCAGCACCAACCCAACGTTGCGGATCTTGCCGGTTTCGTTAATTAATTGCTCTTTGGCCAGCTCTTTCCAGCTGGCGGTTTGATAATCATCGACACCCAGTTTTTTTTCCGGGGCTGTATAAACTTCCGACACCACTTGGTTGTAGCGTTTGGTTAATCTGTCACCATGAATTGTCAAAAACTCAAAAGCCTGCTTATTTTTTTGCGGATCATCAGATAAATAGAGTTGTTTATTTTTTTCATATTCTCGCTGTTTTTTTCGGTAAAACTCACGAATTATTTTGCGCTCATCCCGACTAAAATCGGGACCAAAATCATTCATCGCTCTAAAGCACTCTTTGATAAACCAAATTTGATAACTTTCCGGATAATACGACCAGGTGCCGCCCAACACAATCAGTTCGACTTTGTCGACCGGATGACCCATAGAGAAAAGTGCGTCCAAGCGATTGTAGGTTTGCAAGTATGGATCAAAGTAATTGCGCTCCGCCCGCTGGGCACCCGGCTCATCGCTCATGTAACTCTTGGGCATGCGGATATCGTTGGGACAAAAAATGCATTTGCCAGGACACGGAAAGGGTTTGGTTAGTACCGTTACTGGGGCCACACCTGAGATGGTCCGAGTTGGTTTCATGATGATTTTTTTGACTAGCTCAACACTGTACGGCCGCAATCCAAACTGACCAGCCAGTTGCTTGTAGGCACTGATCACCTCGGTTTTGGATAAAATCGAGCCGTCGGGTAGGGGATGGCGTTTGACAATTTTTTGCAAAAAGGCCGTATCCAAATGTTTGGCTTTTTCAATTTCTCGCAAAACTGATAACACTTCTGTCGACTGGTCGGTATAATTGCTTTGTTTCACCTTGAAGATCATATTGTACCAATGAAAACCGCTCTTATACGCCAACTTAATCAAATCAACGCCCAGTTTTATCAATTGACGGCCGCGGAATTTAGTAAAACCAGAGGTTTTTACTGGCAAGGTTGGAAAAATTTACTGCCAATTATTGCACCAATTGCCAAGGAAAAAGCCCAACTTAAGGTCTTGGATGTGGGTTGTGGCAATGGGCGTTTTGGTGAGTTTTTGTGGCGAAAAAAAGTGCATCGGCACTTAATTTACCATGGTTTGGATAACGGCCAAACGTTGTTGGAGTTTGCAAAAGAGAAACTGGCGCTACTTAAATTTGAAAAAGAATTTCTGGTGGTTGACTTGGTTGAGTCATTGCTGGATCAAACACTCAAAGAAAAAATTCCTTACAAAAAATACCATTTGACCACCCTGTTTGGCGTTCTGCATCACATCCCCTCTCGCAAGTTGCGCCAAGAACTGGTGCAAACCTTGGCAGATTCGCTTACTGCCGGTGGTTTGCTGGTGTTGACCGCTTGGCGGTTTTTAAATGAGGAGCGCTTTGAGAAAAAACAAATTCACCCCAGCATTGTTAACATTGACGAGGAAAAACTAGAAACCAACGATTATATTTTGGATTGGCAGAAGGGCTTGGTAGCATATCGTTATTGCCATTTTACCAACGACGAAGAAATGAAGGAATTAATTGAAAACTCTGGCTTGGAACTTGTCCAAGAATACACCGCGGACGGCAAATCAGGCAATCTCAATCACTACGCGGTCTTGAGCAAGCCTTGAAAGATCACTCGCTCCCAGATAGAATAACCCCGTCTTAGAAAACTGCCCGATCGTCCAATGGCAGGACAGCGGCCTTTGAAGCCGTCAATCTTGGTTCGAATCCAAGTCGGGCATCAATTGTGTATTATTAAAAAGCCATGAAAAACGATACCGTCTGGATCATTGTTCTATCCGCCCTCTTATTAGGAATTATTGCTCTGATTATGAGCCGAGCATTTTCCCAACCTTCGGTCAGTAGTGACGCCGTCAACAACATAGTTTCAAATAGTAGTAACCCACCAACAGAAAGCGCTATGGACAAAAAACAATATAACCAACAACCAGAAATGCAAATTGATCCAACTAAAGAATATCAAGCAACCTTTAGAACTTCAGAAGGCGACATCACCATCAAACTGAACGCCCAACAAACCCCTATCACGGTCAACAACTTTGTCTTCTTGGCTCGCGAAAAGTTTTATGACGGCACTATTTTTCATCGGGCTGTCAACGGTTTTATGATCCAGGGCGGTGATCCTGAGGGCACTGGTACGGGTGGGCCAGGTTACCGTTTTGCCGATGAACCATTTGTCGGTGAGTACACTCGTGGCATCGTAGCGATGGCTAACGCCGGACCCAATACTAATGGTAGTCAATTTTTCATCATGCATCAAGACAATCCCTTGCCGCCAAATTATGTCATTTTTGGTGAAGTAGTTAGCGGCTTGGAAGTAGTGGATACCATTGCTACCGCACCGGTAACAGTTAGCCCCCGTGGTGAGCGCTCCAAGCCCGTGACACCAGTAACAGTGCAAAGTGTGCAAATCGTCGAAAATTAGAAAGGCCAAATGAGCAAGCAAAAGTTTTTCCAGCAACTCGGCGCGGAAGTGGCGCGCATTGATACCGCCCACACTACCAAACGCCAAGAAACCATTATTGAAGGCTTTACATTCAAGCCATCGCCGCGTGCCCTGATCGACGGCAAACCGTTTTTGGTTTTTAACTCCAACGACTACTTAGGCTTGCGGCTAAATCCAAAACTAATTGCCGCCGAACACCAAGCTACGGAGCAATACGGCACCGGCCCAGGTGCGGTCCGCTTCATATCTGGTGCGCTGAAAGTGCATCGGGAGCTAGAAAAGGCTTTGGCAAAATTTCACGACCGAGAGGACAGCATGATTTTTTCTTCTGCCTTTGCCACTAATATGGCAGTGTTGTTTTCACTACTCAAAGGACAGAGTAAAGACTCTCTCGTCGACAACAGCGTCATCGTTATCTCCGACGAACTAAATCATCGCAGTATCATTGATGGGATTAGAATTGCCAACTTGGGCAAAGAACAAAAAGCTATTTTTAAACACATGAATGCTGACCATCTGCGAGAAGTTCTACAAACCAATCTTGGTCAGTTCAAGCGCGCTCTTGTCGTCACTGACGGCGTATTCAGTATGTTGGGTGAATACCAGGATTTAAGTAAAATTCGCGCCGTCATCAATGAGTTTGACAACCAATATGAACTGGGCGTACTGTTGGTAGTTGACGACGCTCATGGCGTTGGTGCTTTCGGTAAAACAGGCCGAGGGACAGAAGAAATGTCAACTGGCCAAGCAGACGTTTTGGTGGGCACCATGGGTAAAGCTTTCGGTGCCGACGGCGGTTATGTGGTTGGTCCACAGGCTGTCATTGATTACCTCAGAGAATCAGCGGCTACTTATATTTATTCTAATAATATTGCCCCGGGGACCGCTGGGGCGGCGTTGGCAGGTTTGGAATTGTTGGCCACCAGAGAAGGTAAACAAATCCTCAAAACCTTAAGTGAAAACATTATTTATTTCAAAACGAAAATGCTTGAAATTGGCTTCCAGTTCGCCGCGCCATCCAACCATCCAATCCAAGCGGTTTTGATTGGCGACACCGCTAAAACCAAAGAACTCAAACAGTCTCTTTTCAAACAGGAAATCCTGGTTACTAATATCAACTACCCAGTGGTACCCCCAGGGAAAGACGAAATCAGAGTACAAATTAGTGCCGCCCATACTCGAGCTGACATCAACCAGTTCTTAAAAGCGATAAAAATCGCCGGCCAGCAACTTAAGTTAATTTAACTCAACTCAAACTAAGCGCGTTTGACTGTTTTGCGCACATTTCGGACTGCTTTGCGAGCACTGGCTTTGCTTTTGCGCACCACCTTCTTGGTTTTGCTAATCGCTTGGCGTTTGGCCGTACCAGCCTTTTTGGCGACCACTTTGGCGGCTCGGGCAGTTTTTTCCCGATTATCTTTATCTGATAAAAACAGAGCCGCGGCTCCAGCGGCGGCGCCAACTAAAAAGGCCAGTAAACCTTTGCGTTTTGCCATATTTCCTTTCTCTATAACTACTAATCTTAAGCTTTCCTTGTTTCAATCTCGTCTACCAGGAATGGTAACGATTGACAAACTATTGGTTAAGCCTGGAGTTTTCCATACCGAACCATAAATAACCAGAGCCGTTTTGCCCTGTTCGATAATATCTTGTAAACCCACTTCTTCAGCAATCACATGCGGCTCCTGAATTCCTCCCTCAGGAAACTTCATGATGTGAGGCGTAATACCAAAATCTAGCGTTAGTTTGCGGTAAGTTTGCTCATTGCTGGTCAAAGCGTGAATTGGTATTTTGGGGCGAAAGCGAGCGAGTAGGTTAGCCGTAGCCCCAGTCTCAGTCAAGCAAACCAGACTATCAATCTCCTCCAACTGGTGTTCCAGGAGATATATGGCCGCATGAGTAATGCTACTGGGTTTATCCTTATCCAACCAATCTTCCAAATTTGATTTGACATACGGTTCATTAAAGGCGGCGATTTTGGCTTGCGTTTCAACAGCTTTAACTGGATATTTACCCATCGCCGTTTCTTCAGACAACATCACCGCGCTGGTGCTGTCATAAACGGCGTTGGCCACATCACTGACTTCTGCGCGGGTCGGGCGGGGACTGTCCACCATTGATTTGAGCATTTGGGTAGCGGTAATAACCGGCTTGGCTTGCGCGCGGCACTTGGCGATAATCATTTTTTGCCAAAAAGATAATTGTTCAAAGGGCACTTCTACCGCCAAGTCGCCGCGCGCAATCATCACTGCGTCACTAGCGGCAATAATTTCATCAATGTTGTCCAATGCGGACTGGTTTTCGATCTTGGCTACCACTCCCGCAGATAAGTTTCTTTTTTCCAGCTCCAATCTCAAATGCT
>Ga0326597_10005268_pt1 | contig 17985 bp, 10 predicted proteins | sample RVTome_12_FD_203789 | JGI IMG/M metagenome (GOLD analysis project Ga0326597, IMG submission 203789) | Soil microbial communities from uranium-contaminated site in the Upper Colorado River Basin, Wyoming, United States - RVT100D185 | ecosystem: Environmental > Terrestrial > Soil > Contaminated >... | reverse complement strand
TCAAGCGGACCGCTAACGAGAAAGACCCCGCCCAAATCGATCTCGGGCCGGCGCGGCCGATGCATCCCTCGCCGGGATCCGTGCTCGTCCACTGCAAGGACGCCTCCAGCGTCACGATCAGACGGGCCCGCTCGTTAGGAGGTAACTCGCGTATCTGGGTTTCGAGTTCGTCACGCGTGACACGATCGGACTCGGCGGCGACGATCGAGATAGATCGACGGACCAGAGAGAACACGCCCGCCGGCCGTTGCCGAACGTGCTGGTCAGGGGCGTGGCTTGCAGTGGAGGAGCCATGACGTCCAAACATGTCGCCCGAGCCTGCCTCGCTCTCGCGCCGCTCGTCTGGGCGTGCTCGACCTACGATCTCGAGGGGATGGCGATCGAGAGCCCCGCCAACCTGATCGTGGTCGGCGATATGACGAGCCTTAGCATCGTCGCGCGCGACGGCTCGGTGCCCTCTGCATCGGCCGTCGCATGGGCCTCCTCCGACAGCGCGATCGCGACGGTCGACGAGCTCGGTGTGGTGACGGGCAAGGGGCCGGGCTGGGTCCGCATCGAGGCGCGAACCGCGGACTACCGACTGGAGATGCTCCTGCTGGTCCTCGAGACGGCGGGGCCGTTCACGTCCATCGAGACGGGCGTCAATCACAGCTGCGCCCTCGCCGGGGACGGGACCGCCTGGTGCTGGGGCCGCAACACGTACGGGCAGGTAGGCACTCCGTACTCCCCCGATCGTTGCTACTTCACGAAAGACGAATTTCTCGGGTGCGCGGCGGGCGCCATCCCCGTCGAGACGGATCTGCGGTTCACCGAGATCGCCGTCGGGTTCTATCACAACTGCGGCCTCACCAGCGCGGGAACCGCGCACTGCTGGGGATTGAACGACCAGGGACAGCTGGGTGACGGCGGGACCGACACACGCCCGAGGCCCGTGGACGTCACGGGCGATCAAGTCTTCAAGTCACTGACGGCCGGCGGGCGGACGACGTGCGGCATTACCCTGGACGATGCCTTGCTCTGTTGGGGCGACGTCAGACACGCCGATGCTGCGTCCGCGGAGGGGCTCACGACGCCGACGCGGGTAGCCGCGGAGCACCAATTCGCCGTCGCGACCACCAGTGGGTACCACACCTGCGGCGTGACCCCGGCCGCGGCGACCTACTGCTGGGGCAGCAACACCTTCGGGCAGCTCGGCGTGGCGCGTGTCGACTCGATCTGCGGCCCGTTCCAGTGCACGCCCGTACCGCAGGAGGTGGTCTCGGCGCCCCCGTTCACGGATCTCGCCCTGAGCCGGGCGTTCTCCTGCGGCTTGACGGCGGACGGGGCGGCTCATTGCTGGGGAGGCAACGAACACGGGCAACTCGGTGACGGTACGCGGACCGATCGATGGGATCCGTTGCCCGTCATCGGTGGGCATGCGTTCGCGCGTCTGGGCGCCGACGGCGACCGTGCCTGCGGTGTGGACGGGGAAGGGCTCGTCCACTGTTGGGGCCGCGACCCGGGCGGGTTCGGAAACGGCGGTGAGGACGAGATCGAGACCGATCAACCGACCCTCGCCGCGGGCGGGCTGACGTTCTCGCTGATGGCCGTGGGCTTCGAGGGCTTTTGCGGTGTCGACCGTTCGGGCGTCGCCTGGTGTTGGGGCCCGAACCTCGACGGCGCCCTCGGGAATGGGCGGACACAGCGTTTCCCCGTGGTGAGCGCGCCGGTACGGGTGGTGCGGCATCCCGAAGCGTGAACCGGCTCGCTTCGAATCCTTTTCGATCCCCGGGTGTAGGCAACGCCGCCGGGATGAAGCGACCTCGGGACGGCCAACCGCATGAATTCATGCGCCCGTCCGCGTCGACATGATCCCGCTCCCGCGGACCGCGGGTGCAACCCGGCTCGGGGTGCGGGAGGGGGCCAACCTCTCCAACCGTCACGTAGCCGGGGCGCTGTCGTCCATCTCCCTCGACTCGGGCTCCAGTGAAACACAGAACCTCCAAGCGCTCCCTCATGCAGGGGCGAAGCCCCTTCCTGGTCATCGGTGTGGCCTTCCTCCTCGCGGCGGCCGTGTTCGCCGTGTGGGGAAACAGTCGTGGTTCCCAGCCGATCGAGATCACCTACACGGAGCTCCTGGCCGCGCTCGACGACGGGCGTGTGACCCGTGTCACCGTGGTGGGTGGCGCGAGTGTGGAAGGGCAGGTCGAGCTGGTGGGGGCCCCGGGCGGAAATGCCACGTCGGACTTCCGGGCGCTCCTTCCGGTCCCGGGCAGCGACCGCGTCATGGAGCACCTGGAGGCGGCGGGCGTGCCGATCTCCGCGCGGTCCTCCTCGCCGTTCGCGGTCTCGAAGGTCCTCCCGATCGTGCTCAGCCTGGCCCTGCTACTGCTCGCCGCGCTCTACTTCATGAGGAACGGCCCCCTGGCGCGAGCGCTCCGCTTCAGCGGGTCTCCCGGCCGCATGGCGGGTCCTGAGGAGAGCGCGGTGTCCTTCAGCGACGTGGCGGGCGCGGAGGAGGCCAAAGCCGATCTGGAGGAGGTCGTCCAGTTCCTCCGAGCGCCCGAGCGGTTCACGATGCTCGGTGGGCGGATGCCGCGCGGCGTGCTCCTGGCGGGCGACCCGGGCAACGGCAAGACCCTGCTGGCTCGCGCCGTGGCGGGGGAGGCGGGGTGCGCCTTCTTCTACGCGTCGGGGTCGGATTTCGTGGAGATGTACGTCGGTACGGGCGCGGCCCGCATCCGGGATCTCTTCCGCCAGGTGCGCGAGCACGCGCCGGCCATCGTGTTCATCGACGAGATCGATGCCATCGGGCGCAAGCGGGGCGACGCGAACGGATCGGGCTCCCAGGACGAGCGCGAGCACGCCCTGAACCAGCTCCTCGTCGAGATGGACGGGTTCGAGCGGACGGACACGGTCGTGGTGCTCGCCGCGACGAACCGGTCCGACGTGCTCGACCCCGCGCTCCTGCGTCCCGGGCGGTTCGATCGGCGGGTGGCCGTGGGCTATCCCGATCTGAGGGGGCGCCAGGGCATCTTCGCGGTCCACACCAAGACGCTCCCGCTCGCCACCAGTGTCTCTCTGGAGAGTCTCGCTCGCGGCACGGCGGGCATGAGCGGCGCCGAGTTGGCGAACGTAGTGAACGAAGCGGCGCTGAGCGCGGCGCGAAGAGGATCATCGAGGGTGGCGATGGAAGACTTCGAGGAGGGCTGGGACAGGGTGCTCCTCGGGAGCGAGCGCAAGAGCATGGTGCTCACGTCTGAAGAGAAGCGTCTCACCGCCTATCACGAGGCGGGCCACACCATCGTCGGGCTCATGCTCTCCGAGCTTGATCCGGTCCACAAGGTCACGATCATCCCCCGGGAGCGCTCGCTCGGCGTGACCGCTTCCTTTCCCGTCCGGGACCAGTACACGCGGTCGCGTGCGCAGCTCAAGGCGCGCCTCGTCATGCTCATGGCGGGCCGCGCGGCGGAGGCACACATCCTCGGCCCGGAGCACGTGACCACGGGAGCGGGGAACGACATCGAGCGCGCCACGAAGATCGCGCGGCAGATGGTGGCGCGGTACGGCATGAGTGACCGCCTGGGCATGGTGGACGTGAGCGGGGCGTCCGAGCCCGTCGCAGAGGATACGGCGCGCATCGTGGACGAAGAGGTTCGGAGATTCGTGGACGAGGCCTATCATGCGGCGGCCGGTATGCTCGTGGAGCACGAGGATCTCATGCACCGCATGGCGACGGCCCTGCTCGAGCGGGAGACGCTCGGAGCCGAAGAGCTTCAGGCGCTGGTCGATTGCGTTGCACTTCCGCCGCTCGAGACGGTGACGGACCCTGCGCGGGAGGCCGAGGAGAGCGCGGTGGCCTGAGGGCGAGCGGGGGGTGAAGCAGCTCAACACCTCGGCCCGATGGAAGCCGCCGGCTCCGACCGGCTCGGCGCCCAGCCCAGCCCTTCCACGCCCTCGCGCTGGGGCGTCGGCTCCTGACCCGCGACGCCCGTCGCTCCGCCCGCCAGGCTCTCCATGTACTCGTGTGTGTAGGCCCGGATGATCATGCCGCTCGACCCGTAGACCTCGAGCAGGTGGAGCTCGTTCGGGCCCATTCGCTGAAGCAGATCCAGGCCGCCCCATTCCAGCCATCCATCGATGCACACCTTGGGCTCGATCGGCTCCCCCCGGTAGTCGATGCACCAGAACGATTTCGCGCTCCCGCTGCAGGGGACGACCCTCGTGAGCGTGTGCTTGAAGAGATACTCCCGGACGTCCCCGGCGCCGGAACGCGTCAGTCGTTCCGTGTCGTGCGTGGTCACGACCGTCAGATAGGCGTTGCGTCTTCCCCGAAGGCGATCGCTGACGGCGGGTAGGGCGGCGAGGATGGCGTGATCCCGCTCGAGCGCGATCTGGATCGGCTCGGCGCCCGGACCATGCACCACGGGAATCATGCGCGGGCCGTATCCCGCGCGCATCACCTGGAGGACCTGCGGGCCGTACGGCACGTCGTTCACCAGGAAGCGGCCGGTCCTATCGGCCGGCTCCCCCCCGCGCTCGGCGGCCAGCCACACGACCACACCCGGCAGGGGCTCGCCGCTCCCCGCCTCGACCACGTGCCCCGTGATCGGCCCGGCGCCGTCCACGAACACCGTGAGCCCCTCGATGCCGAACGGCGCCGGCTCGAGGCCGAGCTGAACGTGTCGGCGTGAGCCCTCCACGGCGACGGCCCGACTGAGATCGAAGTAACCGAATTTCCTCACGGTGAGGACGTGAGTGCCCACCGGAACGCCCGTCAGCTCGAACGCCCCCTCCGCGTCGCTCATGACCTCCAGCGACCGCGCAGGGAGCGCGACGATCGCGTCCGCTACCGGGCGCCCGGAGGAGGCATCGACGACGAACCCCGTGAGCACCGCGGCATCACCGGACCCCTGGGCAGCGAGCGGGCCGGCGGCGGCGGCCAGCCCGAGCACGATACCGGCGGCCCAACGCAAGCCCGCCCTCAGGAATCGACCGTCGGCCATGATGGATCCTCCCGCGTGGCGCGCATGCACGGTCCCATATATCCAGCCTAAGCTGCTCGCGCCGGCGGCGACAGATGACGCGGGGCAGGGCGTTCTCGTACCGTGAATCCGGTATCACCTGATCCCGCGCGGGCCCCCGCCCACCACGATCACCACCTCGTGCTCCTTCCCGTCGTCGAGGAGGGGGATCGCGCCGGCGTCCACCGGAGCTCCGTCGAACGTGGCCGACTGGACGCCGCGCTGCTGCCGCTCGGGATTCTCGATCGCGATGCGGTACAGGCTCCTCCCGTGGCGCCATTCGATCGAGCACTCGGGCCACATCGCCGGAATGCAGGGGTCCATCGTGAACGTGTCCCCCCGACGCCGGAGGCCCAACAGACTGTCGATCGCGGCCTGATACATCCATCCGGCGGAGCCCGTATACCACGTCCAACCGCCTCGCCCGACGTGGCTCGCGTGCGCGTAGACGTCGGCCGCGACGACATAGGGCTCTCCCTTGTACCGTTCCGCGCCTTCCAGCGTGCGCGCGTGGTTGATCGGATTGATCATGTGGAACAGCTCCATCGCCTCGTCCCCGAGACCCTGGCCCGCAAGGGCGATGACCGTCCAGAGGGCGGCGTGCGTGTACTGGGCGCCGTTCTCGCGGATGCCGGGCAGGTAACCCTTGATGTAGCCAGGGTCATGCGGCGTGCGGTCGAACGGAGGCGTGAGGAGTAGGACGAGCCGCGCCTCGCGCCGGACGAGGTGCGTGCGAACCGCGTCCATCGCACGGGCGGCGTGCCTGGGATCGGCGGCGCCCGAGATCACGGACCAGGACTGCGTGAGGGAATCGAGCTTGCATTCGTCGCTCTGCACCGAGCCGAGCGGCGTCCCATCGTCGAAGTACGCACGGCGGTACCAGCCGCCGTCCCACGCCAGCTCCAGCATGCCTGTGAGCCAGCGAGCCTGACTTCGGTACCGTTGCGCCACGTCGTAGCGGCGGCGAAGGTCGCACAGGTCCGCCGTCTGGTTGAGGACGACCACCAGGAACCACCCGAGCCATACGCTCTCACCGCGCCCTCCGGCACCGACGCGGTTCATGCCGTCGTTCCAGTCTCCCGATCCCATCAGGGGCAGCCCATGCGCCCCGTACTGCAGCGATCGCTCGATCGCGCGGCACATGTGCTCGAAGAGCGGTGCCCTCTCCTCTGACACCGTGGGCAGGATGTACACCTCCTGCTCCTCGTCCGTGAGGGGAGGCGCGTCGAGGAACGGGACGGGCTCGTCGAGCACGCCCGTGTCACCGGTATGACGGACGTACGCGGCCACGGCGTAGGGGAGCCACAGGAGGTCGTCGGAGCACCGCGTCCGTGTGCCGCGGCCAGCCGGAGGATGCCACCAATGTTGCACGTCCCCCTCGACGAACTGACGGGACGCGGCGCGGAGCAGGTGGGCCCGGCACAGATCCGGTCGTGTGAACAGGAGGGACAGCACGTCCTGGAGCTGATCACGGAAGCCGAATGCGCCGCCCGGTTGGGACGGTCCGCTTCGGGCCCAGATGCGGCAGCTCAGCGACTGATAGAGCAGCCAACGGTTCACCAGGAGATCGAACGAATCGTCCGGCGTCCGCACCTGGATCGCTCCGAGGGTCTCATCCCAGAAGCGGCCCACCCTCGCGAGCGACGCCTCGACCTCGGCCAGCGACGCGTACTTCGCCGCGAACCCGGACGCGGCTTCGGCGTGCGGTGCCTGCCCGAGCACGAACGCGATGCGGCGCGATTCACCGGGGGGAATCTCCACCGAGATCTGGAGCGCGGCACACGGGTCCAACCCGGCGCCCGAGCGACCCTCGAGCTCTTCGCGCAGCAGGGCGGCGGGCTTCGCCAGCGTCCCGTTGCGCCCGATGAACTCGGTGCGGTCACAGGTATGGGAGCGGGCGGACTCGGTCGCGTGTAAGAAGGCCACGCGCCCGCTGAACTCCTCGTTGTACGTGTTACGTGCGAGCAGAGCGCTCGTCGGCGTGTCGACGCTCGTGACCACGAACCGCTGCTCTCCCGTTCGCGGAGAGCCGAGGCGCCACTCCGCAAAACCGAAGACGCTTAGGCGGCGCGGCTCGTCGGAGTTGTTGGTGAGGGTGAGCATGGACTGCTTGACCGGGTCGTCGACATCGACGAACACGGCCAACTCCTGCTCCAGGCCGCGGGTGGCGTGCTGATAGCGCGTCACGCCGGCCTCGTGGCGCACGACCCAACGCCCCGAATCCCTGGTGCGCGGGACCGGGCCGGGGGTTGCACCCCACGTCGCGCCGGAGACTTCGTCGCGGAGGTAGATCGCCTCGCCCGTCGGGTCCGCGATCGGATCGCTGGCGTAAGGCGTCAGGCAGTTCTGACGGCTGTTCTCCGACCACGTGAAGGCGGCCCCCGAGCTGCTCACGATGGTCCCGACCCCGGGGTTCGCGAGCACGTTCGACCACGGGAGGGGCGTTTCGCGGTCCCCTTCGAGGACGACGACGTATTGTCGACCGTCCTCGGTGAAGCCCCCGAACCCGTTCCGCATGACCAGGGGTGGCACCGGGACGGGCGCCTCTGCCCGACCGGGTGTTCGCCGCTGCGGCTCGTGTGGCAACCCGTGCTCCTCGTAGAGCCAGGGTGCGGAGCGGTGGAGTTGCGGTGACAATCCGCCCCACTCTCCACGCAAGACGACGCGCGCGACCGACGCCAGAAGATGGCGGTCCGATTCCGCCATCCCTTCGGCTCGCATCAGGAAGATGCCGCCCGGCACGTCCCGGAAGCCCGCCCAGCGGGGCTCCTGCACGAGCTCCGTGAGCCGGCGCTGCACCTGGTCCGCGTAGTCGGCCGGATGGTCGTTGATGATGACCACGTCGGCGCGGAGGTTCTTCACGCGCCAGTATTCCTGCGCCAGGAGGACCTGCCGAACGAGGGACATCTCGTTCATCTGGGAAATGCAAACCACGACGATGGGCAGGTCGCCCGAGATGCCGTGGCCCCACAGATGCGACTGTGCGAGGGTGTTTTGCTCGAGAGCGTCCGCGCTGATGCACGAGGCGTCCGCGCCGAACACACGGGAGGCCACCCGGGAGAAGAGCATGGCGTGATCGTCCGAGAGACCCAGGTGCTGGAGGGTGACGCGTGCGTGCGTGAACGCCATGGAGAATGCCCGTGCCCCTGCGCTGCCATCGCGGTACTTGGCCACCAGGGCCCGGGCCGCCTCCCGGTTCTCCGCCATGCCGGTCGCGAACGTCACGCTCGCGAACGCCCCCGGCTGGAGACGCACCCGGTCGCGCAGGGCCGCGACGGGGTCCAGCACCGCGCCGGTGGTACCCGACAGCGGACGACCGTCGAGCGCGACCGGGTCGTACATGGAATGTCCGCGACCCAGGAACTGTGCCCGATCCGTTTCCCACTCCACGGCGCCGCCCGCACGGTTTTCGACGCCGAGGACGTGGAACGCCCAGACCGGTGTCTCGTCGTGGTCGCGGGGGCGACGGCTGAAGAGCAGGCCCGCGTTCTGGGCATCGTGCTCGGTCTCGATGAACAGCTTGCCGAACGCCGGGTGCGCCGCGTCGTCCTCGGGACGACCCAGCACGATCTCCGCATAGCTCGTCACTTCGATCTCACGGGCCAGGTCCCCACGGTTCGCGATGGTGAGACGTCGGACCTCCACGTCGTCCTCGGGGGAGATCGCGATCTCGAGCCGTGTCTCGAAATCGCCGTCTCGACGACGGAACGTCGCCTTGTCGAGATCGAACGTGACCTCGTACTCGTCCGGGTCCCGGCGCGAGGGCAGGTAGGTCGGCGACCAGACCTCGCCGGACCACGGGTCACGCAGATAGATGGTGTGCGCGCCGGCGTCGGAGGTTCGGTCCTCCCGGTACCGGGTGACCGAGAGGCCGAGCCACATGCTGTGACCCCCGCCGGCGTGGGTCACCGCCGTGGTGTAGCGTCCGTTCGAAAGGAAATGGGTGTGCGGGCTCGCCGTGTGCGGGGACCGGAAGCGTCGCGAGGCCAGGGTCGGAGCCGACGGCGTCACCGTCACGCCTTCGGCCGGCCGAGGCTCGGAGACGATCGCCTCGCGCGGCACGCGCTCCTGAAGGAGCAGCTCGGTCGCCTGGACCCGGGGATCCATGTGGAAGCGGCTCACGAACACGTCGTCCCGGATGACGTTGGCGAGGGCGACCATGGACATGCCCTGGTGATGACTGAAATACGCCCTCACCACCTCCGTGCTGTTTGTCCCCGCCGGGCGGGAGCTGCCGTACTCGATCGATTCGTAAAAGCCGAATCGTCCTTCCCCCCCTTCGCGCGTGAGATGCTCGAGGTTGGCCGCGGCCGCTCCGGGATCCACGAGGCTCGCCAACGCCGTGGCGTAGGGGGCGACCACCAGGTCTTCGTCGAGCCCGCGGGAGAGGCCGAGGCCGGGCACACCGAACGCCTTGTACTGGTAGGTTCCGGCCCGATCGGTCAGGGGATAGGCCGATTCCGAGATGCCCCAGGGAACCTTCCGTTGGCGCCCATAGTCGATCTGGCGCACGGTGCTCGAGCGGCAGCTCTGGTCGAGAAGGGTGCCAGGGAACGTGCGCATCACCAGGAGGGGCATCAGGTACTCGAACATCGTGCCCCCCCACGACATCAGAGCGGCCCGGCCCCCGATGTTGGTGACCATGCGCCCCAGGTGGAACCAATGGTGCTGGGGCACGTCGCCTTTGGCGATCGCGACGAAGCTGGCGAGGCGCGCCTCCGAGGCCAGCATGTCGTAGTACGCGCCGTCGGGCCCGCCCGGGCCGGTCGCGTCGGGCAGCCGGTAGCCGATCGTGAAGAGGCGCCTTCGGCGGTCGTACAGGAAGCCGAACTGCATCTGGCTTGCCAGCCGCGACACGCGCGCGGACAGCGCCGCGAGTATCGCGGGACGCCCGTCTGCGCCTGCCTCGGGGGTGCTCACCCCGTCGATGGCGTCCACGACCGCCCGGACCCAGAAGGCGAGATCGCTCGTGGGATCGACGTCGATCTCGGTGGACAACCGACGCGCGATTGCGGCCAACTCGTCCGAGGATCCGATTCTCATCCACAGCTTCGTGGCGGAGACCGCGTCCCGCGCGAGCCGGGAGGCCTCGGCTGCCTGCTCCCGGGCCGGATCTTCGATCGCCGCGGCCTCGCCCACGACGCGCAGGATCTCCGCGGTATCGAGCAAGCCCTCAAGGCGTCGAACTTCGGTCTGTGGTTCGTGCCGGAGCTGCAGCAGCCCCTGCGCCAACGTCATGAGCGCTCCGGCCAGATTGCCGCTGTCGACCGTCGATACGTACCGAGGAGCGAGGGGCTCCAGGGTGTCGGTCTCGTACCAGTTCAGGAAGTGTCCCCGATGGCGCTCCAGGCTCTCGAGGGAGGTGAGCGTGCGGTCGAGGCGCTCGATGAGAGATCTGGTGGAGATGTACCCGAGATCGTGCGCGGCCAGGGTCGAGAGTAGGCTCATCGCGACGTTGGTCGGCGATGTCCGGGTCGCGAGCTGCGGCTCCGTAGCGGTCCCTGGCCTCGCCTCCTGATAGTTGTCGGGAGGCAGCCAGGCGCTTTCGGCCGTCACGAACGTCTCGAAATAACGCCACGTGGTCCTGGCGGTGCGCCGCAGCACCGCACGCTCGGCCGCGGTGAGAGCGCGCTGGCGCGGTCCCACCGGGATGCTCAGCCAATACGCCACGGCGGGGGCCAGGAGCCACAGCAGCAAGAACGGCGCTGCGGACGGGAGAGCGCCCGGCTGCAGGAGCGCCAGGAGGAGGCCCACGCCCATTGCCGTCAGCGGGCTGACTTTCATCTGGGCGACCGCACGCCACAAACCCTTCCGACCGGCGAGCGCCGAGCGCGCGTGGGTGGCCGCGGACGTTTCCCACTCGAGCAGTCGCCTTCGCGTAACCGTCAGTCGGAGGAGGGTGACGCCGATGGCGTGTAGGGTCTTCCACGCATTGTAGACGAGGAAGGTCACTCCGAGGAGGACCTGTACCATGGCGGTGGCGGCGTCCCTTTGCAGATTACGCCAGAAGACAGGGAGGGATTGCGACCGCCGCGGGCCTACGAGGAAGCGACCCAGAATGGGCAGGAGCTGTGACGCGATGACCGTGATGACGGCGGTCATCCAGTACCCGCGTGGGCCCGGAAGCACGGTCCACGCGGCCAGGAGCAGGGCGAGGAGCGTGGGCGTCACGAGGCTACGGCGAAGATTGTCCAGAATCTTCCAACGCCCCATGAGCGGCAGGGGATTGCGCTTCACGCCCCGGCGCGACGGGACCCACGGAAAGAGCCATGCCAGGATCTGCCAGTCGCCGCGCGTCCACCGGTGCTGACGGCTGGCGTGCGCCAGGACGCTCGAGGGATACTCGTCGACGAGCTCGACGTCCGATACGAGCGCGACGCGGGCGTGGAGCCCCTCGAACAGGTCGTGGGAGAGCAGCGCGTTCTCGGGAACGGTGTCCTCGAGGGACGCCATGAAGGCGTCCACGTGGTAGAGCCCCTTGCCCGTGAAGATCCCCTCGTTGAACAGGTCCTGGTACGTATCGGACACCGCGGTCGTGTAGGGATCGACGCCCGTGTGGCCTGCATAGAGTCGCGCGAACAGCGAGCCTGCGGCGCTCGCGAAAGTCACGCTGACACGAGGTTGCAGGATCCCGTACCCATCCGTGACGCGGCCCACTTCGGGATCGAACTCCGGGCGATTGAGTGGGTGGGAGATGATGCCGATCAGCTCCTTCGCGGCGTCACGCGGGAGGCGCGTGTCGCTGTCCAGAGTGAGGCAGTAGCGGATCTTCGGAAGGATCTCGAGATTGCCCACGTGGAGCTCGAAGCTCGTATCCGTGGCAGCGCGGAGCAGCCGGTTGAATTCCTCGATCTTGCCGCGCTTCCGCTCCCAACCCATCCAGAGCCCTTCCTGCTCGTTCCAGAGGCGCTTGCGATGGAAGAGGAAGAACCGGTCGTGGCGACCCGCCGCGTGCTTCTGGTTCAGCGCTTCGATACCGGCCCGTGCGGCCGCCAGGATCTTCGTGTCGCGCTCGAGGGTTTCGGCAGGAGCGTCCCGGAAATCGCTGAGCAGCGCGAAGTGGATCCGCTCGTCGACGTTCCCGAGCGCCTGGACTTCGAGATGGGCGATGAGATCCGCGACGCCTTCCACGCTGTCGAACATCGTCGGGACGATCACCATGGTGCGGTCGTCTTCCGGCACCGTCGCCAGCTCGAGGCGCGGGATCCGCCTGGGCGGAATCAGCTGGCTGATGATCCTCTGCAGGATCTGGATGGTCAGCTCGCTGGCCGGCACCATCGCGAGCAGAGCGACGGCGACCAGCAGGCCACCCCGCCAACCGTTCCCGTATGCGACCGCGACCGCCACAGCGACGAGGACAGCGGTACCCAGCGCGATCGTGCCGAGATAACCTGGCGTCGCGTATTGGAAGAACCGTCGACGGGCCCTCACCAGGAGCCCGGGCCGCCAGCCGATGCCTTTCTCGAATGCCTTCCGGCCCCCGCCGATGAGATAGTGGCCGACGTGGGCCCCGCGCTCATCGGGCGACCGTTCCGCCATCTGGCGCGCTCGCTCCACGCTCTTCAACGCGAGCCTCAGCTGTGAATCGCCGGTCGGCTCGGCGAGTTCCTCGACGGCGTTTCGGTACCGGTTCCGGCTCCGGAAGTCCATGCGCCCGTAGACCCCCGCGGGATCACGCTGAAGCACCTGTTCGACGAGGCTCACGCTCTCGAAGAACTCCGTCCAGTCGAAGGTCGAGATCAAGCGCAAGCTGCCCACGAGGCTCGACATGAACGCCTGCTCCGTGGCTTCATGGCGGCCCTCCGACCGGATCGCGTCTTCGAGGCTCTGCCCTCTCACGGCCAGCGTCGCGTCCAATTCCTTGCGCAGGATGCCCGCAGCGAGCCCCTGCTCCCGCGTATGCCGCAGGAGCTGGATGACGAACGCCGGATGCAGCGCCGTGGGCCACTGACGGCGATCGGCCGCGATGGCGGGGGACGCGGCGATGCGGTCCGCCTCGAGGCGGAACGCTCGATTCGTCGCGAGGATATCGGCGCGGGTCCTCAGGTAGTCGAGCAACGCCAGCTTGAGCGCGCTCGGCCATGCCCACAGCTCCCCGATGGTCAGCGGCGTGACCGACTGGAACGCGTTGATGAATCGGTGGAGTCGTTGCGGGTCGAGGCGGCCCGCGCTGTGCCCGATGAGCTCCTGCGCCATCGCGTAGATGCGCGGAAGACCGGCGAACTCGTCCGCGGCGATGGAAGGGAGCCGGCGGTAGAACGCGGGTGGAAGATCGTGTCGGATGTCGCGGGCGGCAGCCGAGATCGTGTGGAAGTTGTCGAGCAACCATTCGGCCGCGGGGGACGAAGGCTCGCCCCGCCGCGCGTCGTCCGTCAGGTCGACATACACGCCGCGCAGCACGCGTATATGGTCGTCGAGTCGGTCGAGGTGTGGTTTCCCGCGGACTCGGCGGCGCCGGCCAACCGTGAGGAGCGCGGCCAGACTGCGCGCGTGTTCTTCCAGGGGCTCGATGCCCAACAACTCCAGACTCGTGTCCGGCCCCCGGGCGTGCACTTCAGCCCGCCCGTTCGAGCTCGAGCCGGATGCCCACGGAGCTGAAGAGGAGAAGCGGCCCGGAGGGCTCGAGCCAGAGAGGCTTGTCGTAGCCCATGGTCAGCTTCTCGACCTTTGCGTCGAGCTCGTCCTCCTGTCTGTATCCCACGTAAGCGCCGCGTGAGGCTGAGTCATTCTCGTCCAATTAACCCCCATTGTGAGGCATCGTGCACGCGTCAACGCCGCACCATTCAGTCTAACACGGCTGACAAGTCAAGACTCGTGGTCACGCAGGAGGAGCCACGCAGTTCCTGGACGTGAGGCGACGGCCCCGCCGAGGGGCCGGGACACCGCGGGCATGGATCCCGTATCTTCCACCGGAGCCGGAGCTCGCACGACGCATGGACAGCCTAGCAGCGCACTCGCAACGACAGGCGGCATACAGTGGCGACGGAACCCTTCAAGATCGCGGCCGTTCAAGCGGCTCCCGTGTTCCTGGATCTGAATGCGACCATCGACAAGGTATGCGCGCTGATCGAGGAGGCCGCGCGGCAGGGCGCGACGCTCGTGGTGTTCCCGGAGGCGTTTGTGCCCGCCTACCCGTTGTGGGTGTGGTTCATTCCGCCGGGGAAGACGCATCCGCTCCGGGCGCTCTACAGCGAGCTCCATCGGAACTCGGTCTCCATTCCTGGTCCGGAGGCCAGTCGGCTGGCGGAGGCGGCCGGGGACCACGGCGTTACGGTCGCGATCGGCGTCAACGAGCGGAACGTGGAGTCCAGTGACTCGACGATGTACAACACGCTGCTCTATCTCGGGGCGGATGGGCGCGTGCTCGGCAGGCACCGCAAGCTCATCCCGACCGCCGGTGAGCGGCTCGTGTGGGGGCCGGCGACGGGAAGCGACCTGCGGGTCTTCGATCTGCCGTTCGGACGGCTGAGCGGATTGATCTGCTGGGAGAACTACATGCCTTTGGCGCGTTACTCGCTCTGGGCGATGGGCACGCAGATCTACGTGGCGCCCACCTGGGACCGCGGTGAGCCCTGGATCTCGACCATGCGCCACATCGCCAAGGAAGGGCGAAGCTTCGTGATTGGCGCCTGTCAGGTTCTTCGCCTCGACGACATCCCGAACGATCTCGACTTCAAGAAGGATTACCTGACGGGTGCGGACGACATCCTCAACCCGGGGCTGAGCGTGATCGTTGACCCGGACGGCCGCATCGTGGCGGGTCCGCTCGACGGGGAAGAGGGCATCCTCTACGCGGAGGTCGAACCGAGCCAACTCGTCGGTCCGCGCTGGCAGCTCGACGTGGCCGGCCACTACGGCCGCCCGGACGTGTTCGAGTTGCGCGTCCATCGGGACCCGGGATCCGGCATGGTAGAAGTGCCTGCGCGGGGCGGTGAAGGGGAAGGAGCGTCCTGATCGTGAGACGGGCAGCCATTGCATGCGCCTTCGCGGCCATCCCCATGATCCCTGCGGCCTGTGACGTACCAGGCTTCGAAACATCTTCAGGCACCCTGACGCATCGGGTCGACACCATCGCGGGGGTGGTCCATATCCGCAGCTCGGGACAGCCGCCCGCCTGGTCCGCGCGCAAGATCGTGTCCGTGGGATCCGTGGGAAGCACGGGCGAGCGGGCGCCCGACGGATCGCGACCGGCCGCGAGCCACCCGAAGCGGCTGCCCCGGTGCGGGGAGCCAGGTGCAGGAATGGAAGCCGATCGCTTAGTTTGAGCGCCTGGAGGGGTGGCAGAGCGGTTCAATGCACCGGTCTTGAAAACCGGCGGGCGCAAGCCCTCGTGGGTTCGAATCCCACCCCCTCCGTTCTCCTTATATAGCAAGTACTTACAGGACTTAGGCCCGGCGGTCGCAAAAGCGGCTTCCGGGCCTTTTGCCAACGCTCTTGCCAACGCCAGCGCGCTAGCGTACATTGAGTGGGAGTAGATGACCGAAACCCTCGGAGGTCCCGTGGCGACTGGCGAAAAGGTGCTGTACGTGAGAATGACGGAGGAGCAGCACAAACGGATCCGGGTGGCCGCTGCTGAGCGTGGCCGACCCATCGCCGAGCTCGCCCGCGAGGCCATCGACGAGTACCTCGAGAGACTGGAGGCGGACCGTGGCTAAGGCACCTGGAACGATCCGGCAGCGTGGAAATAGCTGGAACGTCATCATCCGCCTCAATGGCGAGCGTCACGAGTTCGGTCCTCGCTCGGAGCCCTTCCTCGGGACAGCCACCGCAAAGAAGCAGGTAGAGGAGTGGACGTGGCGGAAGCATGCGGAGCTGAAGGAAGCCGCCAAGAATGCGGCGAAGCGACACGCGTTCGCAGAGCCGGATGCGGTCTCGTTCTCCGAGCTCCTAGCGCGCTTCCGCGAGGAAATGATGCCCCCGCTCGCTGAGGGCACTCAGGCTGCATACGAGGACACGTTCCGGCCCGCGGTGGAGTTCTTCGTGGACAAGCTTGGGGATCCGATGCTCGAGGATATCCGATCGCGCCACGTGAACGACTACTTATCCTGGCGCCGCGTGAACCGCCGGGGAGGCTCGGGCCCGCTGTCCAATCGAACGCTCGAGAAGGACCGCGCCGTCCTGCACCGGCTCTTCGACCAGGCCGACGAGTGGGAGCTGCGCGAGGGTAACCCTGTATCTCGGGTAAAGCGGCCCAAGTACGACTCGCACAACCCCGTCATCCTCGACAGCGACCAGTACGAGAGGCTGATCACCGAATGCTATGCACACGGACCGATGCTCGGTCTGTACGCGCTGCTGATGGGGGAGGCGGGCCTCCGCGCTTACTCAGAGGCCCTCAACCTCCAGTGGGACGATATAGATCTCGAGGAGGGCTTCCTGCACGTGCGCTCGGGCCGTGACGGTCATAGGACCAAGAGCGGCAAGAGCCGGTGGGTCCCCATGACTGCACGGCTCACAAGGGCGATGCGTGACCACATGGCCAGCCATCGGCTCCGTATGTACAAGGGTAAACGGTCACCGTGGGTGTTTCACCACACTGCGTCGAGAGTCGGCAGCTACGAGGCTGGCGAGCGAATCAAGGATCTCCGATCGAGCTTCGACTCCGCAGCGACCCGGGCTGAGCTCCCTGCGGGATTCCGACGCCATGACCTCAGGCATCGCCGCGTGACCGAGTGGCTTGGCGATGGCAAGTCAGCGGCGATCGTGCAGGAGGCGATGGGACACTCCGATCTGCGCACGACGATGGGTTATAAGCATCTCGCGAAGAAGCACCTGAGGGCGCTGGTCGACGAGGCACCTGCGGCAGAAGTCGAAGAGGAGCGGGGGAGCGCATGAGCGCGGGCGGCCGGATGCCTCCTGTATTGGTTGCCGTCAGGTGTAAGAACCTAAGAAAACCTAAGTATTTGCGGGCACCCTGGAGGCGAATGCACGCGGTTCTCAAATTAGGTGTACTAGCCCTGCCTGTATCCGCAGCGCAGGCGGGGGCCGTCTATGGTCAAGAGCTACCCGGATACGACCCTTCGGTTCTTGCCGGGGTGTCTGCGGTGCGGTTGGGTGTTATCGCGTCCTCCTATGAGTCGACCGTCACCGAGACTGCTCTCGCTGCGCTGGCACGCGAAGTCGTGACCGACGAACTAGCCGCGGCCGGCGTCGCCATTAGCGACACCTCGCCCGTAGCCCTGTTGGCGGTCGTTACGGCGCTGGCCACCCCGGATGGGGTAGCCTATCTCGCCCACCTTCAGATCTGGGAGCGCGTCGACCGACTACGCTCCGAGACCCAGGAGGACGATTTCGCTCTTACGTGGCGGTCCGGAGCCGTGCCGTCATGGAGTTCTCGGAGCACGTTTTTACGCCATCTCGAGGAGACCCTCGGAGCGCATGCGCGTCTGTTCGTCTCCGAACATCGTGCGGGCAACCCCGGCAGTCGTTAAGGATCTTATAGCTCTCTGATAGCATGCTCATGCCGGGAAAAAGCCCGGTGGAAACCCGGACAGCGAGGATGGACAGTTGGGTAGCGAAAAAGGGGTGTCATCGGTAGAGAGAGACGACGGAGCGTCTCTAGAAGATCATCTGGCCCTGGTCGAGCAGCAGAAGGAAGCCTTCCGCGCCAGTCAGCAAACGGATGGGCAATCGGGCACCTGGTTTGATCCGCAGGCCTGGTCAACCAACTCCGTACGGATGGAATACATGGAATTGGTTGCCGAACTCGTGCCCGAAGCGATCGAGGATCTACACGAACGCGCATGGCCGTCGTACAAGCGCCTCTTCGACCGTGGTGTGCTCACCACCCGACCATGGGATCACTTGGCCGTGCGAGGTTGTTCACGCATGGCGATGCAAAGGATGGCGGAGCGGCCATGGTCGGTGATTCCCGAGTTTCTCATTGTGGACGACGCGGCAGGGCGAGAACTCGTGGATGCGTTCTTGGGGAAGTTCGAAGAGTGGTGTTGGCGGTACGGAATGTTGGACGCGTGGACGTGGA
>Ga0326597_10005267_pt1 | contig 17987 bp, 21 predicted proteins | sample RVTome_12_FD_203789 | JGI IMG/M metagenome (GOLD analysis project Ga0326597, IMG submission 203789) | Soil microbial communities from uranium-contaminated site in the Upper Colorado River Basin, Wyoming, United States - RVT100D185 | ecosystem: Environmental > Terrestrial > Soil > Contaminated >... | reverse complement strand
CGTTCGCGATGACATAGGCCGTGATCCAGACCGGAATGGCGGCATAGACGGCCGTCTTCACGCCGGCACCGAAGCGCGGACGCATCGCGGCATAGCTCCACACGGCGACCAATCCGATGACGAAGCCGATGACATTGAACCAGATGATGGCGTCGTCCCCGGGGTCGGCCTTGTTGATGGAAGCCATCACTTCGGTCCACTGGTCGGCCAGATACCACCCGTTCAGCACGCCCTCGAAGATGTTGATGACGACGCCCGCCACGATGCCGCCGAGAACCACGCGAACAATATTGATCCCTGCCATGATCATCCCCTCCCGGATCGAATCGAATCCATTTTACTCCGTGTGCGACCCGCCTGCTAATTGCGCCCCGCCACCAGGGCCGCCAGCGCTTCCGGATCGACGCCGAGCGCTTGAATGATGGGCATGAAGGCCGCCATTTGCTGCATACCCTGCGGCCCGAGCGTCAGCCCCCCGTCCATCACCAGCGCCTGACCGGTCATCCAATCGGAGCCGTCGCTCGCCAGAAACAGCGCGGTCTCGGCGATATCGCGCGGCCGGCCGCCGCGCTTGATGGGCTGCGAATCCTTGGCTGCTTCCGCGATCGCATCGAGGCGCGATTCAGCGACTTGACTGGGCATTCCGAACGCCTGGGCGAATATGTTGGTCGCGATCAGACCGGGACAAATACAGTTCACCCGGACGTTGAACGCGGCCAGTTGCGCGGCCGCCACTTTCGTCATCTGGATGATGGCGGCCTTGGCGATCGAATAGAGGATCGGGCCGTAGCCTGCCTGGAGACCGGCGACCGAAGCCATGGAGACGATCGAGCCGCCGCCTTGCGCCTTCATCTGCGGCGCCGCGTATTTGATGCCGAAGAGGGCCGCGCGCACATGGAGATGCATGACCGAGTCGAATCCCTCCGCGGTGACGGCATCGGCGGGATCGGGCGCGCCGCCCGTGCCGGCATTGTTGAAGAGGCAGTCGAGCCGCCCGAAATGGCGCTTCGCGGCGTCGACGGCGGCGGCGATATCCTCTTCGCGCATCGCATCGCAGCGCACGTAGCGCGCGCGGCCCTTGTGGTCTTCCTCGATGCGCGCGCCCTTGTCGTCCTGGATGTCGGCCGCGACCACGCGGGCCCCTTCGCTCACGAAAAGATCGACCGTGCCGCGCCCGATTCCGCTCGCCGCCCCGGTAATGAGCGCAACTTTTCCTTCAAGCCTTCCCGCCATGATTCCGCTCGCTTTGCATGCTTCGATTGACCCTACCCCGGCCCGAGCCTAAATCCCTAAGCCCATGGTCTCCCCGCCCGATCCGATAGCACTTTCCCAGGCGCTCATACGCTGTCCTTCGGTCACGCCCGCCGATGCCGGCGCGCTCGGCGTGCTCGAAAACGCGCTCGTTCCGCTCGGCTTTCTCTGCCATCGGCTGAAATTCGAGGAGCCGGGCACGGAGCCGGTCGAGAACCTCTATGCGCGGCTGGGCGATCGCTCCCCCAATTTCTGCTTCGCAGGGCATACCGACGTGGTCCCGCCGGGCGACATCGCGCTCTGGCCGCACGGTCCTTTCTCGGGCGTGGTCGTGGACGGCGTGCTGCATGGGCGCGGCGCCGCCGACATGAAAAGCGCGATCGCCGCCTTCGTCGCGTCCGTCGCGCGCCACATCGCGCGTCACGGCAAGCCCGACGGATCGATCAGCCTTCTCGTCACCGGCGACGAAGAGGGCGTCGCGACCAACGGCACGGCCAAGGTCCTGCAATGGCTGGCCGCACGAGGCGAGACGATCGAGCATTGCCTGGTCGGCGAACCGACGGCCACCGCCGAAGCCGGCGACACGATCAAGATCGGCCGGCGCGGCAGCATGACCGTGCGCGCGACGGTGAAGGGCGCGCAGGGCCACACCGCCTATCCGCAGCGCGCGACGAACCCCATCCCGATCATGGCGGAGCTGATTGCGCGACTTTGCGCGTGGGAACTCGATCGGGGCACGGATCATTTCGAGCCGTCGACGCTCGCCTTCACGACCGTGGATGTCGGCAATCCGGCCGCGAACGTGATTCCGGCCAGCGCGCGCACCGCCTTCAACATCCGCTTCAACGACCGCCATACGCCGGACTCGCTGATGGCGAAGATCGAGGCGATCGCGGCCGGCATTGCGAAGACGAAGGGCGGCGAGATTGCGCTCGAGCGCCGCGTGAGCGGCGTCGCTTTCCTGACCGAGCCCGGTGCCTATACCGCGCTTCTCTCGAGCGCGGTTCAGCGCGCGGCGAACATCGCGCCCGTGCTGTCGACCGGCGGCGGCACGTCGGATGCGCGCTTCATCAAGGATCATTGCCCCGTGGCGGAGCTCGGCCTGTCGGGCGCCACCATGCACAAGAGCGGCGAATGCATTCCCGTCGACGAGATCGAGCGGCTCTCGCGCATCTACGAGGCCGTGATCGAGGCCTATTTCGCGAGCCCGCCTCCATGAACACGGCCTATATCCGGCACGCGCTCACGGCCGCCATCCGCGTGGCGCGCTTCGAGAAAGACGCGATCAACGATTTCGATCACAGTTTCGAAGGCTTCTTCCGTTCCTTTTTCTTGGCGTTTCTGATCAGCCTGCCATTTTATCCCATTCTGGTCTGGGGCGAGCGCATGATCGCGGCCGAAGCCGACGCGATCGGACGCGGCGTCGATTTCGCGGGGCTGGCGCCCGTCGGGCTAGGCCATTACCTCGTCGAATCCGGCGCCTACATCCTGAGCTGGATCGTTTTTCCGATCGCAATGATCTTCGTGGCCCGGCTGATCGGGGCCGCCAAGCACTACGTCTCCTATGTCGTGGCGTATAATTGGGGAAGCTGCATCGTGCTGGCGGTGACGCTGCCGCCGCATATCCTCTATCTCATGGGCGTCATTTCGCTCGACGCGATGGCGCTTCTCTACTACCCGGTCATCGCGTTCGCGCTCATCTATCGCTGGCGCGTGGCGCAGACCGCGTTGGAGCTGCCCGGGTATACGGCGACCGCCGTCGTCATCATCGACGTGCTGATCTCGATCTTCATCGCGATCGGCGCTGCGCGGCTGCAGCAGGGGATCTAGAGCCCATGGGTCAAGCGAACGAACGAGCCATCGGCGTGTTCGATTCCGGCATGGGCGGGCTCACGGTGATGGCGGCGCTGATGGCGCGCCTGCCGCGGGAACGCTTCGTCTATCTGGGCGACACGGCGCGGCTTCCCTATGGCACCAAGAGCGGCGAGACGGTAACGCGCTATGCCGTGCAATGCGCGCGCGCGCTCGCCCGCCACGACATGAAGCTTCTCGTCGTCGCGTGCAACACGGCCTCGGCGGTCGCGTTGCCCGAACTCACGCATGCGCTGGCGCCCATGCCGGTGGTTGGCGTTGTCGAGCCCGGCGCCGAGGCGGCGCTCGCCGCCGCCCCGCATGGGCCCATCGCGGTGATCGCGACCGAAGGCACGATCCGCGGCGGCGCGTATGAACGCGCCATCCACGCGCGCGGGCCCGACATCGCGGTCGTGCAGGCTGCCTGCCCGCTTTTCGTGCCGCTCGCCGAGGAGGGCCTGACCGAAGGCCCGATCGCCGAGCTCGCCGCCAGGCGATATCTCGAACCCTTGTTCGCAAGCGCCCGCGAGAAGCCCAAATGCCTCGTGCTGGGCTGTACGCATTACCCCGTGCTGAAACGCGTCGTCGCCGGAATCGTGGGCGCGGACGTCGCCATCGTCGACAGCGCGGAGGCGACCAGCGCCGCGGTCGCGCGGCTTCTCGAAGAGGGCGCGCTGGCTCGGCAAGGCGGCGCCGGCGAGCCCGCGCATTTCCTCACCACCGACGCGCCCGATCGCTTCGTCCGCGTGGGCGAGATTTTCCTCGGCCGGCCGATCGCAGAAGATTCGGTAAGCCTGGTCGATCTTCAGGCGTAATCGACCCGCACGAGATAAAGCCCATCGGGCGGCGCGACCGGACCGCAGGCCGCGCGGTCGCGGGCCTTAAGCGCGCGCCCGATATCGGCGATCTTCCAGGCGCCTTCGCCGACGCGTTTGAGCGAGCCGGCCATCGAACGCACCTGATGATGGAGAAACGAGCGCGCGGAGGCGGCGATCACGATCGTCTCGCCGTGGCGCATCACATCGAGCCGGTCGAGCGTCTTGAGGGGCGATTTGGCCTGGCATTCGGCAGCGCGGAAGGTGGTGAAATCGTGATGTCCCACCAGCGTCCGGGCGGCCGCATCCATCGCGCCGGCGTCGAGCGCATGCGCCACGTGCCAGGCGCGGCCCCGGTCGAGAACCAGCGGCGCGCGGCGATCGACGATGCGGTATTCGTAATGGCGCGCGACAGCCGAAAAGCGCGCGTGAAATTCCACGTCCACGAGCGCCGCGTCGAGCACGGCCACCGGCGCTGGGCGCAGATGCGCGTTCAACGCGTCGCGGATCGTTTCCGCGGGGAATGTCTTTTCGATGTCGAAATGCGCGACCTGGCCGAGCGCATGCACGCCGGCATCCGTGCGGCCCGCGCCCGTCACCGTGACGCGCTCGCCCGAAAGCTTGAAGATCGCCTCCTCGACGGCGCCCTGCACGGAAGGACCGTTCTCCTGGCGTTGCCAACCCACGAAGGGCGCGCCGTCATATTCGAGCGTCAAGCGATAGCGCGGCATATCAGGCTAGTGTCCCGATTCCGAAATTCGTGTCATGTGATATCGGCCTCGCGACGAATTTCAGAATCGATAAGGACACTAGTGTCCCGATTCCGAAATTCGCACGATCTCGATATCGGACATTTCGCGAATTTCGGAATCGCAAGGACACTAGCAACCCATTGATTCCTAGTGTCGTTCCGGTTTCGAAGTTCGCCCGGAACCCGATATCGGCGATGTGGCGAACTTCGAAATCACGACACTAGCCGGTCGCCGAGACGAAGCGCGAATCCGCGCGCGAAATCGCCGGCGTTCTGCACCGCACGGCCCGCGCGCTGCAGGCGCAGGAGCTTCAACGCGCCCTCGCCGCAGGCGACCATCATGTCGCCGATCACTTCGCCCGGCGCGCCCTTGCCCGCACGGGGTTCGGCGTACAGGATCTTGATCCGTTCGCCGCGCGCCTCGAACCATGCGCCGGGCATGGGCGAAAGGCCGCGGATATGGCGATCGAGTTCGCCGGCGGCTTTCGTCCAATCGATGCGCGTTTCGGCCTTGCTTATCTTCTTCGCATAGGTGGCGCCGTCGTCGGATTGGGGCGTTTCGACCGCCTGGCCCAGTTCGAGCGCGCTCAATGCACGGCCCATCAGGTTCGCGCCCAGATGAGAGAGTTCGTCGTGCAGCTCGCCATAGGTCTTGCGCCCGATGCCCGCGCGCGCGGCCATCAGCACCGGACCCGTGTCGAGGCCTTCTTCCATGCGCATGATCGTCACGCCGGTTTCCGTGTCGCCCGCCATGATCGCGCGCTGGATGGGCGCGGCACCGCGCCAGCGCGGCAGGAGCGAGGCATGCAGGTTGAAGCAGCCCTGCCGGGGTGCGTCGAGAACCGCTTTCGGCAGGATCAGCCCATAGGCGACCACCACGGCGGCATCGAGACGAAGCGCCGCGAAATCGTCCTGTTCGCGCGCATCCTTGAGCGAGGCGGGCGTACGCATGGCGATGCCTTGGGCGACGGCGAAGCGCTCGACGGGCGGAGATTCCGCGGCCAGCCCGCGCCCCTTTGGACGCGGCGGCTGGCAATAGACTGCGGCGATGTCGTGCCCAAGTCCTATCAGCTCGGCCAAGCTCGGCACCGCGAAATCGGGCGTGCCCATGAAGGCGAGCCGGAGCGTCATAGTTAGCCCGCGCGGCTCAGCCGCTTGGCTTTGGCGAGCTTCCGGAACGCGATGTCGCGCTTGAGCTTGGAGATATGGTCGATGAACAGCACGCCTTCGAGATGGTCCATCTCGTGCTGCAGGCAGGTGGCGAGCAAGCCTTCGGCTTCGAGCATCTTTTTCGTGCCGTCATAATCGAGATATTCGGCGCGGATGCGCGTGGGCCGTTCGACATCTTCCCAGATGTCGGGCACGGAAAGGCAGCCCTCCAGGACGCGCGCAGTTTCCCCCGACGTCCATAGCAGCGCCGGATTGACGAAATGGCGCGGATCGGGCTTTTCGTCCTTCTTCGCCAAATCCATGACGATGACGCGTTTGGGCACGCCCAACTGGATGGCGGCGAGCCCGACGCCATTGGCGGCGTACATGCTTTCCAGCATATCGTCCATGAGGCGGCGCAATTCCGCGTCGACGGCCGAGACGGGCTCGGAAAGCGCTTTCAGGCGCGGATCGGGCGCCGTTATGATCGGGCGGATGGCCATGGGCGGGGAAATAGGTGAGGAGCTTTCGGCGGTCAAGCCGACGGGAAGTTCCGGTTAAGGACGCGACGGTATGGAACCCTGGATTCCCTTGGGCGTAGCCGTGCTGGCGGGCGCGGCGGCTATCGCTTTCGCGCTGCTGCGCTTCGCAAGCGCGCTCAACGCACGGCGCATGGAAGCCGAGACCATCGAGGCGCGGCTGAAGGAACTGACCGCCGCGCAGAACGAGATCGCGGGGCGCTTCAGCCAAGCCATCGAAAGCCAATCGCAAGGCCAGACCGACATCAGCAAGACGCTCGCCGAACGGCTCGATGCGCTGGGACTTCGCATGGGCACGAGCCTGAAGGAGACCGCCGAGAAGACTGCCGAGACGCTGGGCAACCTCCAAGAACGGCTTTCGGTGATCGACGAGGCGCGCAAGAACATCACCGCGCTTTCGGGCGAGGTGGTGAATCTCCAGCGCATCCTCGACAACAAGCAGGCGCGCGGCGCCTTCGGCCAGGGTCAGATGGAGGTGATCGTTCGCGACGGCCTGCCGTCGAGCCTCTACGAATTCCAGGCGACGCTTTCCAACGGCACGAGGCCCGATTGCTTGATCCGCCTGCCGAACGCGGACGCGGCGATCGTCATCGATTCCAAATTCCCGCTCGAAGCCTTCGCCGCGTTGAAAGGCGCCAACAGCGACGAAGAGCGCAAGCTCGCCGCGGCCGGCATGCGCAGCGACGTGCTCAAGCACGTCAAGGACATCGCCGGGAAATACATCTTGCCCGGCGAGACGCAATCGCCCGCCATCATGTTCGTGCCGTCCGAGGCGATCTATGCCGAGTTGCACGACGTCTTTCCCGATCTCATCCAGCGTGCTTATCGCGATCACGTGATGATCGTGTCGCCGAGCATTCTGATGCTGGCCGTCAACACGGTGCAGACGGTGATGAAGGACGCACGCATGCGCGAGCAGGCGAACCTGATCCAGAAGGAAGTCGGGCTTCTCTTGCAGGACGTGAACCGGCTGCAGGGCCGCGTCGACAATCTGCGCCGGCATTTCGATCAGGCCGGGGGCGACATCAAGGAAATCACGACGTCGTCGGAGAAGATCGCGCGCCGCGCGAGCGCGATCGAGGAGGTCGAGATCGCGCCGTTGCCTTCGCCCGAGAAGAAGGATGATACGGCCAAGCTGCGGCTTGTGCCCGGCGACGGAGAGACCTAAATCTCCCTTCTTGCCTTGAAGGCGGCGCTCGGCGTGCCTTCGTCGAGATAGTCGAGTTCGCGGCCAGCGCGTCTACCGGTTTTGCGCCGCGTGAAAGACCGCCAGCACCGTCAACACGTCGCGTACGTCGTCGGCTTGATAGACGATGATATAGGGAAGTCCGCGCACCACCCATTCGCGCGTATCCTCCACTCGGCCCAGACGGCCTATATAGGGAAACGCAAGAATTTTCTCCTCCATGGCATCGCAAATGCGACGGACGACGGAGCGCGCGTTCTCGGGGCTATCCTCGGCGATCCAGGCATGTATCCGTTCGAGATCGGCGAAGGCCTTCTCGCGGATAACGAGCTTCACGCGCCAAGCTTCCCGACCCGCGCGCGCAACTCCGTGATAGTAACGGTCCTCGGATGCGGATCGGCGAGCCGGCGTTCGACTTCCCTCGCCTGCTCGTCCGACAGCTCGGGCTCTCCGCGGCTTGCCGCGTAGTCGAGGATCGCATCCGCCGCGATTTCCTGCTCGCGTGCCGTCAGCTTCTTCAACACCGCCCAGGCATGTTCGATCTTATTGCTCATATCACCATGATATCACGTCCGACCGACGACCTAAATCTCCCTTCTTGCCTTGAACGCCGCGCTCAACGTGCCTTCGTCGAGATAATCCAATTCCCCGCCGACGGGCACGCCATGGGCAAGCCTGGTCACCTTCACGCCCAGCGGTTCGAGGGCATCCAAAAGAAAGTGCGCCGTCGTCTGGCCTTCGACGGTCGCGTTCATGGCAAGGATGACTTCCGAGACCTTGCCCTCGCGCACGCGGGCGAGCAGCGGGGCCAGGTTGAGCCGTTCCGGCGTCACCCCGTCGAGTGCGGAGAGCGCACCGCCCAGCACGTGGTAGCGCCCCTTGAAGACGCCCGCGCGTTCCAGCGCCCAAAGATCGGCCACGTCCTCGACCGCGCAGATGAGGCTCGCGTCGCGGCGCCGGTCGGCGCACAGCGTGCAGGGATCGGTCACGTCGAGATTGCCGCAGGTGCCGCATTGGCAAATCGCGCGGGCGGCATCGGCCATGGCGGCGGCGAGCGGTTCCAGCAGCGCCTCGCGCTTCTTCAGAAGAACGAGCGCCGCGCGCCGGGCCGAACGCGGGCCGAGCCCCGGAAGCTTGGCGAGCAACTGGATGAGGCGTTCGATTTCGGGGCCGGCGGGAAGGACTGCCAAGGAGGCTCCGTCACTGCGATTTGATGAGCGGCATTCCCAAAGTGCGGCTGAGGCGCGTTACCTCGTCCGCCATCTTGGCGTCGAGCTTGGCCTTGGCGTCGGCGTGGGCGGCCACGATGAGGTCCTCGACGATCACCTGGTTCTCGGGCTTCAGCAGCGTCACATCGACGGCAATGCGCACCAGCACGCCCTTGGCGTTGAGCGTGGCCCTCACCAGCCCGCCGCCGGATTGGCCTTCCTCCGCGATGTCCTGCAAGGCGCGCTGCAGCTCGTTCAGCTTACCCTGCATCGACTGGGCCTGCTGCAGAATCCTGTCGCTGTCCGTCATGATGGATTGTCCTCGCCTGTACGCGCTTCGCCCTCGTCGCCCGCATCCCGCGCCTCGAACGCGCGGTCGTGCACGGCGACAATCTCGGCTCCGGGAAACGTCTCCAGCACGGCGCGCACGAAGGGTTCGTTCGCGACCTTCTCGCGCCGCGCGAGCTCGACCTGCGTGCGCTCCTGGGAAAGCGTCGGTGCGCCGCCTTCGCTTGCCACCGTCACGATCCAGCGCTGGTCCGTCCATTCGCGCAAACGCTGCGCGAGATCGCCCGCGAGCGTGCGCGGCGCGCGCGGGCCCGGGCGGAATTCGATGCGCCCCGGTTCCAGCGCGACCAGATGCACATCATTGTCGAGATGGCGCTCCAGGATGCGCGCGCCCTTTTCCTTGGCGAGCGCAACGAGATCGGAAAGCGTCCGGATTTGCGGCGCGCCGGACGTAAGAGCCTGCGATATGCGCGCCGGAACGCGGTCGGGTTCGGCGACGCGCGCCGCGGACGCGCGCGGGCCGCCCGACGGTCCCGAGGTCGCCGGCGGCGCGGCCATCGCGCGCGGGCCGCGCGGCGCATCCTTGGTCTCGCCGTCGAGCAGCGTTCTGACCAGCTTCTCGGTCGGGGGCAGGTCGGCCGCGTGAGCGATGCGAATGAGCGCCATCTCGGCGGCCGCGATCGGATTGGAGGCGTCGCGGACCTCGATCAGGCCCTTGAGCAGCATCTGCCAGGCGCGCGTGAGCGCGGGCACCGTCAACTTCGCCGCCATCGCGCCCGCGCGGGCGGCTTCGGCGCTGCCGCCGTCGAAGAAGCCTTCCGCGCCGGGCGCCACCTTCACGCGCGTGAGAAAATGCGTGGTCTGGAGAAGGTCCTGCATCACCGCGAGAGGATCGGCGCCGCGGTCGTAGAGATCCTTCAGTTCCGCGAAAGCTTCGGGGAGTTTCCCCGTAAGCGTCTTCTCGAAGAGATCGAGGATGCGCCCGCGATCGGCAAGCCCCAGCATGGCGCGCATCGTGTCGGCGGTGACGGTTTCCTCGTCGCCATGCGCGATCGCCTGATCGAGGAGCGATTGCGCGTCGCGCACGCTGCCCTCCGCCGCGCGCGCGATCAGCGCAAGCGCGCCGTCCTCGATCTCCACCTTCTCCTTCTCGCAGATCATCCGCAGATTGGCGATCAAGTCCGGTGTTTCGATGCGCCTCAGATCGAAGCGTTGGCAGCGCGAGAGCACCGTCACCGGTACTTTGCGGATTTCGGTGGTGGCGAAGACGAATTTCACGTGCGGCGGCGGTTCTTCGAGCGTCTTCAACAAGCCGTTGAAAGCCTGCTTCGAGAGCATGTGCACTTCGTCGATGATGTAGACCTTGTAGCGCGCCGAGGCCGGCGCATAGCGCACGCCTTCGATGATCTCGCGCACGTCATCGATGCCCGTGCGCGAGGCGGCGTCCATTTCCTGGACATCGACACAGCGCGATTCCGCGATGGTCACGCAGGGGTCGCACACGCCGCAGGGATCGATGGTCGGTTGCGTCCGCTTGCCGTCCGGGCCCACGCAGTTGAGCGCGCGCGCGATGATGCGCGCCGTCGTCGTCTTGCCCACGCCGCGCACGCCGGTGAGCATGAAGGCGTGCGCGATGCGCCCGCTCGCAAATGCGTTCCTCAGCGTGCGCACGAGCGCGTCCTGTCCGATCAGGCCGGTGAAGTCCTGCGGGCGGTATTTGCGCGCGAGCACGCGATAGGCTTCCGCTCCCGCCTTCGGACGTGCCGGAGCCGGTGCGGGATCGAGGCCCAAACCGGGCTCCAGCGTCGTTTGCGGCGTATCGTTCATCGTCTTGCTAGATGGGAGGCCAAAGGTGGGAGGTTGGTGAACGACCCGGGCCGGGCTCGTTACGGCTGCTTCCTTCCGGACCTGACCGGGTTGGCGAGCGGCACGTCCGCCGCCAACCTCCCGGACGCATTATAGCAAGTCCGGCCACGCAGGGGGCAAGCGCGGCTTTCCTCTTGGAGGGCGCAAGGTTAGCGTGCCCACAGGAAATCGGAACTTTTACGGGAATTCATGATTCCGTTCACCGGGAATCCGCTCGATCGCGCGAGCGAAAAGCGCGTGGACGCGGAATGGATTGCGGCCAAGCGGCGCGATCCCGGTTCGCTGATCGTGCCGCTGTGGCGCCTGCAGCCCTTTCTCTTGGGACCGGAGAAGACCGAGCAGCCGGAGGCGGGCTTCCTGCGGCCCGGCCTCGCCGAGAGCCTGGCCGCGCCGGACGCGGTCGTCGTGTTCCTGGGACTGGAGAACGGCAATGCCGTCTTCGCTCTGGACATCAGCGCCGCCGAGGATCCCGCCAATGCCGGCGCGCTCGCGGGGCTCGGCCATTTTCGCGAGATGCGCGCGGCCGCCATGGTGCTGCCCGCGAAGGACGCGGCGATCCTGGGCCAGGCCAAGGCGCTCATCGATTGGCACAACCGCCACGGCTTCTGCGCGGCCTGCGGCGCGCGCACCGAATTGGCCGAGGCCGGCTACAAGCGCCAATGCACGTCGTGCAAGGCCGAGCATTTCCCGCGCACCGATCCGGTGGTGATCATGCTGGCCACGCATGGCGACGCGTGCCTGGTCGGCCGCGGCAAGCAATTCCCGCCCGGCTGGTATTCCGCGCTTGCGGGCTTCGTCGAGCCCGGCGAGACCATCGAGGAGGCGGTCCGCCGCGAATTGTTCGAGGAGGTGGGCGTCAAGGCGGGCCGAGTCGCCTATGTCGCCACACAGCCCTGGCCGTTCCCATCGTCCCTGATGATCGGCTGTTTCGCGGAAGTGGCCGGCCGCGACTTCCAAATCGACGGCAACGAGATCGTCGAGGCGCGCTGGCTCGAACGCAAGGACGCGTGCGCGCTTCTGGCCGGCGAAGCAATTGAAGGCGTACGTATTCCGCCCCCCATCGCGATCGCGCATCATCTGATCAAGGCCTGGGCGGAGCGCTAGGCGTGCGCCCTCGCATGGAAGCCATCGAAGCCGATATCGCGACGCTTGCGCTCGACGCCATCGTGAACGCGGCGAACGCGCCGCTTCGCCCCGGCGGCGGCGTGGACGGCGCCATCCGCCGCGCGGCCGGGGCGGAGCTGGACGCCCATCTCGCGCGCTTCGGCGGCTGCCCGCCTGGAACGGCCGTGATCACACCGGGCTACCGGTTGCCCGCGCGGCACGTGATTCACACGGTGGCGCCCATCTGGAACGGTGCGGCCGACGAAGAGGCCCAAAAGGAAACCTTCGTTTCCTGTTATGCGAGCGTGCTCAAGCTCGCCGACGAGAATGCCGTCGCGACGATCGCATTCCCCTGCATCGGCACGGGTGTCTATGGCTGGCCCACGGACCTTGCGGCCGAACTCGCATGTGACGCGGTCGCTTCGCATCTAAAGAGCGGCGGCGCGCAAACACGAATCGTCTTCTGCTGTTTCGCGGCCGCCGACCGCGAGCGATATGCAGAGCTGATCGCGGCCCTTTAGTGTCGTGGTTTCGAAGTTCGCCGGTAACCCGATATCGAGATCATGCGAATTTCGGAATCGGGACACTAGGTGCAATCGACAATCGGGCCTTGCTGTCTTGTTTCTCCCCCCGTGTACGGGGGGAGTGGCCGCGTTTGCGGCCGAGGGGGGCAAGCAGTGACCCCGCCCCTCCGCCTTGCGCGCAAGAGCGCGCGCGGCACCTCCCCCGCACGCGGGGGAGGAAAAATGAGGTCGAAGGCGAATGTCGATTCAGCCTAGCTATCCTTTGGCCCCTGCCGGAACGGGTGCGCGGGATAGACGCCCAGCACCTTCAACGACGAGGTGAAGAATTGCAGCTCCTCGAGCGCGAGGCGCACACCGCGCGCGTCGGGGTGGCCTTCGATGTCGGCATAGAACTGCGTGGCCGTGAACGCGCCGTCGAGCTGATAGGATTCGAGCTTCGTCATGTTGACGCCGTTGGTGGCGAAGCCGCCCATCGCCTTGTAGAGCGCGGCCGGCACGTTGCGCACGCGGAAGACGAAACTGGTGATGACGGGCGCGCCGGTGTTCTCCGCGTCCTCCGGTGACGCCGCCATGAGGAGGAACCGCGTCACATTGTGGCTCGCGTCCTCGACGCCCGCCTTGAGGATTTCGAGCCCGTGGATTTCGGCGGCGAGCGAAGAGGCGACGGCGGCGATGCTCGGGTCCTTCAATTCCGCCACGTGACGCGCAGCCCCCGCCGTGTCGGCCCACAGCACGGGCTTCAGCTTCATCGCGCGGATGATCTTGCGGCATTGGCCGAGCGCGGGCTCCTGGCTCACCACGCTTTTGAGGCCGGCAAGCGCCGCGCCCTTCACCGCCATCAACTGATGGCGCACGCGGTGGAAATGCTCGCCAACGATATAGAGACCCGATTCTGGCAGCAGATGGTGGATGTCGGCGATGCGCCCATGCAGTGAATTCTCGATCGGAATCACGCCGAGATCGGCCGTCCCTTCGCGAATGGCGGCGAAGGCATCCTCGAACGTCGGCGCGGGCACGGCTTCGCAATGGGCCAGCGCCTCGCGCGCGGCCAGATTGGAATAGGAGCCGGGCTCGCCCTGGAAGACGACCCGGCGCGCGCGTCGGATGAGCGAGGTTTCGGTCATGAATCCGCGGCCAGAATGCGCCGCGCCCTTTCGAGATCGTCCGGAGTGTCGACGCAGAGGGGTACCTCGTCAACGCGGGCGACGCCGATGGTCATGCCGGCTTCCAGCGCGCGGAGCTGTTCGAGCTTCTCGCGCCGCTCCAGCGCCGAGGGCGGCAGCGCCACGAAACGCGCCAGCGCCTCGCGCGCATAGGCGTAGATGCCGACATGATGGAAGAGCGGGCCGTCGCCGGAAGGAGCCGCCGCGCGCGTGAAATAGAGCGCACGGCCATAAAGGCCGTCCGCGTTCCAGGCGACCACGGCCTTGGTGACGTTGGGATTGATGCGATCCTCGGGCGCCGTGGTGGGGGCGGCCAGCGTGCCGATATCGGCGCCAAGGCGCGTCATCGCTTCGATGCTTGCGCGAATCGCAGCCGGCCCGATGGCCGGCAGATCGCCCTGCAGATTGACGACGACATCGTAACGGGCCTCGCGATCGAACGAGCGCAGCGCCGCGTGGATGCGATCGGAGCCGGAGGGAAGATCGGCATCGGTCAGCACCGCCTCGCCGCCCGCGGCCCGCACCGCCTGGGCGATCTCGGCCTCGCCGGCCGCGACCAGCACCGGGCCCGCGCCCGCCGCGACGGCTTGGCGCCAGACGCGCACGATCATGGGCACGCCGGCGATGTCGGCCAGCGGCTTTCCAGGCAGCCGCGTCGAGGCCATGCGGGCCGGAATGACGACGATCGGGTTCACGCGTGCTTCCTCCGGTGCAATGCGGACTCCTCCGGCGGACCGTCCGGTCCTTAATGCGACGCTTCGCCGCAATGACGCACAAGGGGCGGCGGGTAATGTCCCCCAGGTTTCGGGCGCGGGCGTTCTCCAGCCGCGACGGCCGTTTCCCGGGCACCGCGCCCACGCGGATGCTCTCCTTTGCGTGCCGGGGGCGGCCAAGCCTTCAGAGCGGAGCAAACTGATGGATTCCTGGGAGTGGAACAAGATCGCCGGAGCGGTGCTGGGGACCGCGCTGTTCGTGATGGTGGTCAACGAGGTCACGGGAGCGGTGTTCCATGCGCCCGAACCGGAGAAGCAAGCCTACATCGTCGAGGGCGTGGCGAGCAGCCATGAGGAAGGCACCGAAGCGGCCGGATCGGGCGAGCCCTCGCTTCCCGATTTCGGCACCGTTCTGGCCGAGGCCGACGCGGCCGCCGGCGAGAAGGTCGCCCAGCGCTGCCTGCAGTGCCATACCTGGGACAAGGGCGGTGCCAACAAGATCGGACCGAACCTCTTCGGCGTCGTGGGCGCCAAGAAGGCCCATCTGGACGGCTTCAATTTCTCGGCCGCGATGGCCAAGGCGGGCGGCACGTGGAGCTATGCCGATCTCTATCGATATCTCGAATCGCCGCCGCGCTTCATGCCGGGAAACAAGATGGCTTTCGCCGGCCTGCGCCGTTCGTCCGATCGGCTGAACCTGCTCGCGTTCATGCGGACATGGGCGGACGCGCCGGCGCCATTGCCCGCGCCGCAAGCGGTGGACGAAGCCGCGCCCGAGGCCGCCCAGCCGGGCGACCCCGGCGAGCAAGCACCGGCCGAGCCGCACTGATCGCCGTCCCGTTTCGGCTTTGCATCGCATGCGCTTGCGCGGCATCGTACACCCCATGACGCAGCGCGGCCCCACGCTCCTTTTCTTTTCTCCCGTGCCGATGGCGGAGATTTGGACGAAGCCGATCGGCATGCTGATGCCGGAGCTCGCCGTCCGCGTGCATGCCGGCGAGATGAAGCCGACGAAAGGCATTCGATACGTGCTCGGCTTTCGCCCGCCGCCCGGCGCACTGGCGATGCTTCCCGATCTCAAATGCGTCTTTTCGTTCGGGGCGGGCGTCGATTCGATCCTCGCCGATCCGAGTTACCCCAAGCATGTACCGCTCGTGCGCTTCGCCGACGAGACGCTCGCGCGCGACATGGCGCAATATTGCGTGCTGCACACGCTCATTCATTATCGTCGGCAGCGCGAGCTCGACGCCCAGCAACGCAGCAAGGTCTGGCGCTGGGTCGTTCCCAAACACGGCGAAGGAATACGCGTGGGCGTCCTGGGTCTGGGCGTGATCGGGCGCATGACCGCGGAACGGCTGCGCGATCTTGGATTCGCGGTTGCCGGATGGAGCCGCACGCCGAAAAAAATCCCGGGCATCGAGAGCTTCGCGGGGCGCGACTCGCTGGACGCGTTTCTCGCGCGCACCGACATTGCGATCTGCCTGCTCCCCCTCACGCCCGAGACCGAGCACGTTCTCGATGCCCGCGCCTTCGCGCTGTTGCCCGAGGGTGCCGTTGTCATCAACGCCGCGCGCGGCAAGCATCTCGTCGAACGCGATCTGATCGCGGCCCTGGACGCGGGCCATTTGAAGGCCGCCACGCTCGACGTCTTCGAGACCGAGCCGCTGCCGGTCGACAACCCTCTGTGGACCCATCCCAAGGTGACGGTGACGCCGCACGGCGCCGGGCTTTCCGATCCCAACGCCGTCGCGCGTTCGGTGGTCGACAATATCCGCCGCGTCGAGCGCGGCGAAAAGCCGCCCCACCAAGTCGATTTCGCGCGCGGCTACTGAAGGCGCTTGAACGCGCGCGGATCGCCTTCGACGTTTCGGATCCGCGCGACGGCCCCGCCGACCGGTTCGATCGCGACTTCCATGTGAAAGGCGTTGGCGTGCAGGAGGCGCACGCCGTCGAGCATCACGCCCATATGTCCGCGCCAGAAAACGAGATCGCCGCGCGTGAGCCCCGACAGCTTCGCGCCCGGTTCGATCGCCTGGCCGAGACCGGCCTCCATCATGTCGGTGTCGCGCGGGGCCGCGATCCCCGCGGCCTCCAGCGCGGTCTGGATGAGCCCGGAGCAATCGAGGCCCGTGGCCGTCTTGCCGCCCCAGAGATAAGGCACGCCCAGGAAACGCTCGGCGATCGCGACCCAGTCGGCCGCCCATGATGCCGCCGGCGCGATATGCGTCGCGGGGACGTGGCCTTGCGCGATCCTCGCGTATTTTCCCTCCTGTTCGAGCACGGCGATCTTCGCGTTCATCGGCAGGAAATCGATGGGGGGACGCTTGAGATCGGCGGCGGGAAAGATCGGCGTCCGAAGGGCCGTCACGCGATGCGTCGGCGGCGGTCCCGGCTCGCCGAGTGCTGGGCTTTGCACATAGCCCACGTAGCAATCCGCGCCGGACTGGCCCCAGGCCCAGCCGTCCTTTTCGTCATAGACGGTGAATCGCTCGCCGCAGAGAAGTTCGGTGTCGAGACCCGCGTAGCTAGACGGCTTGCCGCGCAGGGCCGCCGTGCCGATGACGACGGCGCGGAGCATTCCGTCGGCGAAGCGCGGCGCTTCGAGCTTTCCCTTCAGATGGCTCGCCGCGAGATCGTCGCGCATGGGCGTCATCCTTCGATCGAACGTCATGTCGGAACCCCGGCCGCTTCGCGCACGACCGCGTCGCCGAAATCGCTGACGAAGATCGAGCCTTTTACGGTTCGCTGCACGAGCACGTTGCGCCGGTCGGTTTCGTCGCGCTTGCGCTTCAGAAGATCGAGCCGTCCCAGCGCATCGAGCGCGCGCGTCACGGCGGGCTTGGAGATCGCAAGATCGTGGGCCAGGCCGCGCACCGTATGGGGCGGCGGGCGAAGATAGACGGTCAGGAGAATCGCCATCTGGCGCTGCGTGAGGTCATGGCCGTCGCGGGCCAGCGCCGCGATGGTAACCGCACGCCAGAGGGCAAGCGCATCGAGCGCGCCAAGCGTGACCGCCAAGGGAGTACGACCTCGCGCAATCGTTCCGCTCCCGGATTAAAGCGTAAGACCGTCCTCGGGCGTAGGGTTATCTTCGACCCCCATCATCTGGCGGGGCCGTAGCGCTCCGCGATCAAGGCGTAGAGGGTGCGGATGGCGTTCGCCTCGGCTCCCTTGCGCCGGCCGGGCTTCGGCCGATCGATCCAGGCCGGGATGTCGAAATGCACCCAGCACGGGGATTCGGTCACGAAGCGGTTGAGAAAAAGCGCGGCCGTGATCGCACCGGCAAGACCGTAATCGGGGGAATTGTTGAGATCGGCCACCTGGCTTTCGATCACGGGCTCGTAGGAGCGCCAGAGTGGCAAACGCCACAGGGGATCGTGCTCGACCGCGCCATGGCGCATCAAATCCGCCGCAAGCTCTTCGTCGTCCGTGAAGAAGGGCGGCAACTCCATGCCGGTCGCCGCCCGCGCCGCCCCCGTCAGGGTTGCGATGTCGATCAGCAGCTCGGGCTTCTCGCGATCGGCCTCGGCGAGCGCGTCGGCCAGAACCAGACGTCCTTCGGCATCGGTGTTGCCGATC
>Ga0326597_10005266_pt1 | contig 17987 bp, 13 predicted proteins | sample RVTome_12_FD_203789 | JGI IMG/M metagenome (GOLD analysis project Ga0326597, IMG submission 203789) | Soil microbial communities from uranium-contaminated site in the Upper Colorado River Basin, Wyoming, United States - RVT100D185 | ecosystem: Environmental > Terrestrial > Soil > Contaminated >... | reverse complement strand
ATGCCTTGCCCCCAGTCCTGAGGCATGATCGGAAAAAGTGAAAACTCGCCAATATGATGTCAGCCATTTTTCCATTTTTCACGGAGACCCCTTTCTATACCAATGGTCATTTCCCACAATAGTCGACGGACTGCTTTTTTCGGTATACATACCGATGGGGCGAGTATCTTCCAAATCCATCACACATGCTGTAAGGTTACCCCCTATGCAACTATACAAATCGGGAGATATTGCTAACAAATTCTTTCTATACAAATCGGGAGACAAAACCGTATAATTCATAGCATATGGAGAGATAACAAAACCAATTCACTTTTCGGCGAAAAGTGGTCCGAAAAAAATACTACCTATACGGCGATGAAATGGCATGTTTTGTATCCCGATTTGTATAGAAAGAATTTGTTAGCAATATCTCCCGATTTGTATAGTTGCATAGGGGGTAACCTTACAGCATGTGTGATGGATTGGGCGGATACTCGCCCCATCGGTATGTATACCGAAAAAAGCAGTCGGTCGACTATTGTGGGAGATGACCACTTGGTATAGAAAGGGGTCTCCGCGAAAAATGGAAAAATGGCTGACATGATATTGGCGAGTTTTCACTTTTTCCGATCATGCATTGGATGACAGGAGTTGGACCGGGGGACTTGCGTGAATGGCGAGACTATGTGGTGTGCATGTTCATGTATATTGGGTGTTTTTTTGTGGACAATGTGCGAAACCTTCGTCATGTCGGTTACATTGCTGTGTTCCGATAACGTGTCTGTTACCGTGGCTTTGCCCGTGGCCCGCATGAGCAATATTGTGCGCGAACTCATGGAGAGTACGGAAGACGGCAGCGATGCGCCAATACCGTTGGCCAATGTGTCGTCATCCATGCTGGCTCGCGCCATTGCCTACTGCGAACTGTATCGTGTGCCCGACAACGAAGAGGCCGTGACGCTGGCACGGAAGGAGGCGGAGACGGCGTGCACGCTGCCGCTGCCGTGGGGCATGTCGGCATGGGAAGAGCAATTTTTCCACGTGGCCAAAGCCGACGCCCTGAGTATGGACGATTTACTGCAAGACGTGCGCACGGCCAATTACCTGCACGTGCAGCCCATGCTCGAGGCCGCCTGCCTGGCCGTGGCCCGGCGCTTGCCGCGGACGGCCGAAAAGATTCGCGAGCTGTTTGGCATTGAGTGCGACTTCACCAAGGAAGAGCTGGAGCAGATACAAGAGGAAAACGCCTGGCTCGACGAGAATACCAGGGCTACATGAACTCGGCCTGTGCGAGCTGTTGGTCCGTTGCACTGGGCACGTCTGGGGCCTCGGCGAGGGCGCGCTCGGCCTCGGCCACGTGCTCTTCGGAAAATTGCTGCGTAAACGATTCGCTGCTCATCAGGGCGGCCAGCTCGTCTTCCAGCGTGGCTTCGTCCACGGTCTCGTTGACGGCCTGCTGGTCCAGCAGCAGTTGCTGCGTGTCGGCCAGCAGCGCTTGCTGTTCCGCCACGCGATCCAGAATGTCTTCCACGTCTTTGGCCTGCATGAGCATGGCATCGCCGGCGGCCACGCCGGTGCGCATGGCCGTGAGGCTGGCCGTCAGCAGGCCCGAGTCCTCGAGCGCGGCAATCTGCTGCGCTACGGTATCGAGCAAACCGTAAAACCGCTGCACGCGCCGCTCGACCAGCCGCTTCTGCCGCAGCAAATGCTGCACCGCGGCCTTGTCGCCAGCAGATAGTGCCCCCTGGGCCACGTGCCCGCGCCGCGCCCGCCACCTCAGGCCAATTTCCATAATGTCGCGATCGTAATCGGCCACGCGCCGCCGTTTGGCGGCAATGTTCCGGACCAAGTCCTCGTGCGTTTGCCGCAGCAGCGCCAGCGCGCCGTGCACCGTTTTCCGTTCGCGCCGCAGCCGCTCTTCCGGCGACCAGTACCACAGCCACTGAGCAATACGAACGGTGGTGGCGGTCCTGCCAAGGCACATGTCCGTGCGTGTGTGTATGTGTCCAGTTTTACTGTTGCTGTTGTTGCTGCTATGTTTTGTACGGGTTCAGTCGGCTTTGCCGGCGGCGGGGACGGACACGGGATCCGGCACGCGGTCGACGCGCAGGTACGGCAGCGTCGCGGCCCAGTACCAGACCGTGGCCACGGGCCCGCTGAGCGTGGCCATGACCGTGAGGGCGTCGCGCGCGTGCACGACGCCGGCCAGCATCAGTATCGACAGCGCCAGCGACACGCTCGCCAGCAGCAGCAGGGCCACGGCAATGGTGCTGGCATTGCGCTGCGCCTGGCAGGCCACGGCCCGGCGCGTGAACTGGCACTCGGCCTCGGCAATGCCGTGCGCGTACCACGCCACAACGGCAGCGGCCACCGTGGCGGCCAGCCAGGCCAACAGCCAGGCCACGGATTCGCCGGCGGTGCCGGGTGTCGCTGGCATCAACAAGGGATCGAGTACGCGCATCAAGGCCACGGCAGCAAGCAGCGCGCCAGCGGCATACACGGCCGACACGGCGGCAAATGCCAGGGCCGGACGCATGTGCCACGATGCAGGAGAGACACTGATTGTGCCTTACTCGTGGGTACTTTGGCTTTTACAGGTGCTGAGTCTTGGACAAGGGCATCATGCGGCGAACGCCCTTGTCCGGGTGCTGCTGCATGGCGCGCTGCAGCTGCGCGTCGAACTCCTTGGCAAAGTTGTCGGGCGCAATGTAGGCGGGCGTGCGGCGCAACCGGTCAACCCGCATTCCCGGCACCTGCTCGCCCGTTGCCGAGGCCTCCATCTTGCCCGTCGGCACGAGCTTGGCGCCGTACTGGACCTCCTTCAGCGTCGGCCGCCGGCCCGTCAGCCGGTGAATCAGCTCGTACTGGGCCGCGGCATCGTAGTCGTTGCGCACGGCCTCCGTCTCGCTGGCCCGCACAAACAGCGGCTGCGGCAGTTCGTCGGCGACAAAGTCATCAGCGCTCGTGTCCATGTATTGCTGCTGCTGGGCAGGCACAATGGCAGTCTGGGCCGGGGCCGGGGTCGGCTGGAAGAACGACTGCTGCTCCGAAAACCGCCGCTCAAACGATGACACGGGCGGCTGCTGCTGAGGCGGCGGCTGGTTGGCCAGCACAAACTGGCTCTGTGACGACGACAACGCCGTGTAGTTGCGCCCCTGTTCGCGCAGCATGGCCATTTCGCGGGCCTTCTGCGTGAGGAAGGCGTTGTTGTCGGCGGCCACCTGCTTGGCCATTTGCTGGGCCTGCATCTGCTCGGCATTGTGCATGGACTGCGAGGCCCGCACGGCGATCTGGCAGGCCGAGCCAATGTGCTTCAGGCCCTGCTCAGGGTCCTGGGCGAACGCGGCCTGGGCAATCTCAATGAGGTCCGCCGTCTCCGAGTCTGGCGCATTGACCTTCTTGGCGTGCTGCTTGAACGACTCGATGATTTCCATGAACTTGGCCTTCTGCTCGTCGCGCTTGGCCTGCTTCAGCGTCTCGAGCTCCTTGGCGGCCTGCTCGGCCTGGGCCAGCCGCTTCATCAAGTCCACGTGCTCGCGCTCTCGCTGCACGGCCCACGCCGCCGCGGCCTTGGGGTCCGTCAGGTCAGGCCCGTTCGGCAGCTCGGCCTCCATGCTCCGCGACCCATCCACCGCGGCAGCGGCACCAGCCGATTGCTGCTGCCGAGGAGGCGGAGCCTGGGCCTGGCTCTGCTGCTGCTGATCAACGGCGGCAGCAACCGTCTGCGGCTGCTGCTGCTGCTGCTGTGCATCTGCTGTGGTGGCCATGGTGTGCGGAGGTTCTGTGGCGGAAGCGCGGACGCGTACGGGTTGCTGGGACAGGTGTGTTTGTGCAGTCAGGCGTTCAGCGGCACAGACGCTGGCAAGGCGGTTGGCGGATGCTGCGGCAAATGCTTCTATATACTCCTGTCGCGTAGCACGGCCCGGATCTGGCAAATGCGCCGCATAGCCGAATCGGCTGGCCACTTGGTGGGCCGTGTCGGGCGACTGGTCGTACAGCCGGACGATGGTGCTGCGCGACGGCATGAAGTGCTCAATGTTGCTGCCCATGCGCCGGCCCTTCTCGCACACGGACACTTCGATGGGCGTCTTGATCAGGGTGTTGTGGCCGGTGCTGGCCGAGGCCTCGTACGTGGCGCCGTGCCCCAGCGAAATGCCCATGTACCGGCCCTTGGCCACGGCATTGCTGGCGTACGTGGCCTCGCCCGACGCGTCCGGCGTCAGGGCCAGCAGCACGCGGGCATCGACGCCGCGCACGGCCATGCCCTCGACCCGGCCCACGCAAATCAGCGGCCGCTCGTCGCCCGTCTTGTCGTTGCGCGTGCCGTCGTTGTGGTTCAGCATGACCGGCAGGCCCGTCAGCCGCAGCCGCTCCGCCTCGCTCACGGTGAACTCGCAAATGGCACGCTCGTACGAGCCCGGCGTCTGGTGCATGAACGGCAGCACGCGGCCCACCAGGTAATCGACATCATCGCCGCCAGCGGCCTGCGCGGGCATGTCTGTGTGCACGCGCGTGTACAAAAACCCCGCCGCCCGCCCGGCTGTTTATACACATGGCCTTTGCCGCAGGCCGCGACGACGAATCCGAGGCGCTGGGCCGGGCCGTCGAGGAGCACATTCTCATTGTGTCCACGTACATTGTTCTCATGATGCAGGGCGTGCAGACGGCCCAGCTGATGGACCACGGCGAAGCGCTGGCGCTGGAAACGCTGGAGGCCGCCATCAAAAGCGTGCCGACCGTCAGCGAAGTGAGCGACCAGTTGCGCAAGGCCATGATCCAGCCAACAGGTCCGCCGCCGCCGCCATCTCCGCCCCGGCCGCGTCGTCGGGCCAATTTCCTTGACCCTGACGACGAAGACGACAGAGCGGCGGCGTCGGCGAAACTCACGCCGCGCCGGACATTTCAGTTTCAGTGAACTGAAGTGCAGATATAAAAGCTGTGATCAGTCACGTCCAATGACACACGCGCAAGCATGGCCACCAATGCACTGACCGTGTCAGCGGCCATTGACCGCGTCCGGGCCGCCGTGCAGGCGTACAATGATGCGCTGACGAAGCCTGACCCGACCGCCCCCAACCAGCCCACGCGACTGGAGGCCGACATGATTGCCAAAATCCAGGAGCTGCAGCGCGTCCTTCGCGGCGAAACCGTGTTTCCCGAGCGCGTTGTCCCCGTGCTCGATGAAACGACCAAGCAGGAAATCACCCGCCTATCGAGCGAAGTCGATGGGCTGCGGGCCAGAATCAAAACGGACTCCATGACCATCAAGACGCTGGAAACTGAACTGGCCAAAGAGAAAGCACTCAGTCAGCAGCAGCGCGACGAACTGCAGGACACCGTTGACAGCCTGAAAGAAGAGATTCGCCAGGCGGAGGGTGATGTGGCCCGGGATCTGGGTCGCATTCGGCGACTGCGCGAGAGTGTCGTCATTCTCGAAGACGAAGAGCCGGCCAGACCAAAATTGCCCGAGGTTCCAGCCCTGCCTACCAGACCTCTGGTGCCTGCTGGACCAGGCAAGTTCGGGTTGCGCGGGACGACGGACATGTACAGGTTCATTGCCAGTGCCAAGCCAGCATACATTGCCAAAGTCCTTGATAATCGAGGCGGCATGATGGCGGCACCTCTGTTCAAGCGTGGGGACAATTTCATTCTCATTGCCACGGGCATGCGCGGCAGAATTGTGGAATCGCTCGGGAATCGTGTCATGGGACTGTCGTACACGGTGCAAATGGACGGGGACCGCAGCATTTCGCCCGATGCAGTCGCGCAAAACGACATTCTGACAATTGACGAAGCTGAAATTGTGCGCGCGCTCGTGGAACAGGCGCAAGTGCCGCAGCGCCCCGAGTACTTTTCCGCAGATGTGCAAAGAAATCTGGCGTTAATGTGGGACAAGGCCGTCGGCGAAGATGGCACAGTTAGCGACATGTCCACGTACGTCGAGGCATTGCTGGCTGCGTTCTTCGGCCCGCTCAGCACGCCGGCGACGAAGAACCTGGACCGTGCCGCGACGCTGGCGGGCATAACGGCCGAAGTCCAGGCTCTGGAAAGCCAAGCTGCGACGGTCCACGGCGGCGAACGGTTCGGCGGGCGCGACGGTCGCCGGAAGTTGTTTGACGATACTGTGTTGTTTTTGTTCAGCAAACTGGCCACGGGTCGCGAGCGCGGCACGTACACGGGCATTGTCGATGACGCCGAATACGATCCGCCGTCGCTGTTCAAGGATCCGCCGGGCCCGACCACGGCCGGCGGAAACCCCCGGCTCAGCAATCAGCTGACGCTTGGCGAAATCAATGGCAACCCGGCGCTGCCCATGTCCGCTGACTTGGCCGGCGCATTTGCCCGGTTGTTCGTGCTGTTGGGAGCCAGCGAAGCCGACAATGCTTCGGTGCTGCGGCAGCTGTACCCCGGCCAAATTGGCGAGGACAACAAACTCGTTCCGGACACCGTGTACACTGTGCCGAGACCCGGCGGGCCCACTCGCCGAACGCTGTCCGGCAACAATGTGACGCTGGCGCGACGGGCCGCGCTCGATTTGGTCAAGGTGTACACGAACAACGACGACGCCACGCAGCAGATTCGCGCCACACAGCTGCTGTTCTTCTCGGGCTTTTCCCGGGAACCCGCCACGGATGAACCCAAGGGCTACGTCAACCTGATGTACGTGCTGGACCGCCCATTCTTCACCAGTCCGAGCGGCGAACTGTTGGTGATTGAGTCGGTCGCGCATGCCGGTGATGCCCTAGCATGGGAAGCAGCCTACGCCGCCGCCGTAGCTGGCCAGAACCGCGAACAGGCCGCCGCCATTTCCAAGGCCATCAATGCGCCCAGTCGAGAGTCCATTGCCGTCACCGAGTCCATTGCTGGCACGGACGTGGCCGCGTTTCTGGGCCGGGCCGTGGCCGCGGGCGACGACAATGCCGTGGCCGAGGCGCTGGTGAGCGCGGCCAAGGCCGGCCGGGCCGACGTGGTGCCGGTGTTTGCCGCGGCCAAGCACCTGCTCCTCGACGACGACTGGGACCAGGCCCAGGCCGCGGCCAGCACGCCGGCCGTGCAGGAAGCCATTGCCGTAACGCGGTGCCACGACAAGGCCACTACTACTTCCTCCACGGCATTGCTGACTGATTTCCTGTCCAACATGCCCGAAGACGAAGGCGATCCGCTCAGCGCCACGGCAAAGGCCGGCCGCTGGGTCAGCCGCACCTTCGGCTCGGCCCTCAACAAGCAGCCCGTTACCGTGATCTTGTCGCACCACGGCCTTGGCCCCAAGATCGATGGCTTTCCTTTTGGCCTTGCCTTGCAGGGATTCCATCCTGAGTCCAATGACGTGCTTCCAGTAGACAAGCAACTCGATAGAAATTTCGAGACCGTGGTCACAGATACCGTGACGCCCAACTACGTGACGCTGCACAGGGTCGATTTCAGCTTGGCGCTCGCCTATGCATTGTACGTGAACGGCAAGTTCCTGGGCCAGTTTACCGGCATTCGCAAGCTGGCCGAAAATCAGCGGAACCGCTGGGTGGTGTACGAACTGCACACGGACCCGCCCGTGGCCCTGGCTGGCGCGTACGTGGCCAAGGCCAAGGGCCTGACCACCAATGTCGTGAGCAAGCTGCAGGCCATTGCCAAAGATCACCGCAACATCACGGCCGGCACGGCCGCGCGGCAGCTGCTCGACAATCCCGACGTGGTGGCCGCACTGGAAGACAAGAGCAATCCGCTCGCGTACACGACCATTGTGTTGCCGTGGACGTCGGCCTTTGCCGCCGATGCCGCGGTGCTGGCACTCAAGGGCAAGTACGACACGAACGTCGTGGCCAGCGGACAAGTGATCAAGGCTGACAATTTCGCCGGAAGCCGCACGACCATTGGCCTGCGCAAAGGCACGTACCGCATCACGCAGCGCAAAGAGCTGCCCGTGTACGTGGACGATGAGCAGGTGGGCTCGCTCGGACCCGACGTGAGCACCCTGATTGAGTTCCCGCGGGCCCGCATCATTGTGGCCAAGGGCGAGCCCGTGTCCAAGGCATCGTTCATTGCCAATGAGCACATTGACAGCGACGTGGTGGCAACGGCCAAGCCCCTGACCGAGTTCCTGGCGGAACACACAAAAGACGGCTTCCTCGTCAACGAAATGTACGGGCCGGCTCTCGACAACGAACCGGTAACAGTGCTCCTCATTGGCACGCGCGATTCTCCTGCCCAATTTAGCGTGGCTCTGCGAGGCCTGTATCCGGACGTAGACAATGTGCGTCCGCGCACAACCTCAGACGTGCTGCGGTTCAAGACCGTGGCCACGAGCTTCTGGCCTAGCCGAAACGCGGAAATACGTCGCGACCGAAGCGTCGATGGAGTGTTTACGCTGAGCGAAGAGGACCAATTGACCCGTCGGTTCAGTGGCATTACCAAGCTGGCCCAGCACGCACAGAACCAGTGGGTTGTGTACGAGGCAGAACTGTACGTGCCCGGTAGTCCTATTCGGCCATCCGGTCAGAATGTCACCGCCGGCGCCGCTGCCGTGGACACGGCATCTGTGCCGTTTACTGAGGTTGTCAGCACGGCGGTGCGGGCCATTAGCGAGGCCGAGAACGACGACGAGGCCTGGACGGCCGTGGACGGCGTGCACCTGTGGCTGACGAAGCAGGATCTCACGGCCGTCGGCCGCGCGCCGCGCGATCTCGTGCCGGCCGAGTCGTGGCGCGCCAGTCTCGCGGAACTCCGCAGCGCTCTCGGCGTCATGCAGTACGACACGCTCGACAGCCAGGCCTGGCAGCACGTCACTGCCCTCGACGATCGCTATTAAAGAACCATGTGTCTTCCATTCCCAGAAATCACCCACCGCCATGGCATCGCCCGTGGTTCTAGCCGTGCCACCGCCGGTGTCTCGCTCGGCCGCCTTGGTGCAGCGTCTGTCGCAGACCAAGTGGCCATGCAACCTGCCTGACGTGCTGGCCACCAATGCGCGAGCCCGGCTGGGCGCCCCGGCCACGGCGGACTTGGTCACGGGCACGCGACTGCTGGCCGATGCGTCGCGCCAACTGGCCGCCAGTGCGCGGCGCCTGCTGCAGCAGGCCTCTGCCGGTGCTGCGTCATCGTCATGGAACGAGGATGCAGCCGACGCGCTGGCAGCGCACATTGTGCGTTTGTCGGCCGGTGTGTTTGTGGCCATGACAGACGCCGAACTGGCCACGCACATGATGCTGCTGGCCCGGGACGCAGACGCCGTACTCGTGCCCGTCGCTACATGCCCAAAGGTGCCGTTTGGCAGTACCGGAACGCACGAACAAACCGATGGCACTGGCGGCGGTACCGGTGTTACTGGTTCGGCAGCGCCGCCGGCCGAGGGCTTCATTGGGCGGTGGACGCGGCGCATTGGCTTGTTACTGCTGGTCATGCAGCTTGGCGTGTTCGTGGGCTATGCTGCGCTGCGCATGGCCTTTGCCACGAAGCGCGTGACGGGCGACTTGGCGCGACTGGACCCCGTGACGACGACGCTGTTTTACGCTGGAGCCGTGAGCCTGTCGGCGTGGTCGCCGCACTTGCTGCTGCTGTCCACGGACTACGGCCTGCCGTTCGTGACGTCGGACTGGCTGGCCGACAAGCTGCCGGGCCTCGGCCTGCTCAATGTCCAGTACCAGGCCCTGGCCGTGGTCACCATCAAGCTGGGCATCATGGCGGCCATTTCGGCCGTGAGCCGCACGGCCATTGGCAAAGTGCGCGACGCCGGGCGCCGCATGCTCGCGGGCCGTGCCAATGCCCTGTGGCTGCGCATACGCGGCCTGCCGGCCGGACCAGCGGCTGCCGTGCCCGCGCCCGTCGCCGTGCAGCAGCCGTTATTGGCTGCCAATGACCAGCGCGAAGCAGCCGAGGCGCTGGCACACGGCATTGGCCGCGGCGCTGAGCAGTGGAACGTCGGTTGGCACAGCAGCCAGGACGGCGTGGTGGCTCTGCAGCACGGCCGCAACGCCGACGGAGCGCGACTCGTGGCCGCTGGCATCCGCGCCGCCGGTCCCGTGGCCTCGGCCGAGTTCATGGACGAGTTTGCCAGCTTGGTCGCCAACAAACTCGCGGCCCGGCTCCTGCCAGTTCTCAGACAGCAGCAGCAGCAGCCACCGCCCTCGTCATTGGCCGTTGAGCGCGATACCATGGCCATGTTGGCGGAATTGGAGGCCGTGCTCGATCAAGCCCTGGATTCGGCCGGGTCTCGTGCATAAGTGTAAAAACCCCCATTGGCCTTTTCCTTTTCACACACACTCGTTACGTGTACCTGGATGTCAGTCTTTCATCTGCACTGCCACGTGGCCCGTGTGGCTTCGGCCAGCAGCCGGTTCAACCGCACCATATTGGTCCGCGTGGACGAGTGGGAGGCTGCGAACGATGAAATTGAGCTGCCGCCGCTGCATGCCGTGGTGGCGCTGCACGACGTTGACGTCATGGCCTCGGCCGACCCGCGGCTGGAGTACGTGCTGGCCGTGCGGCAAAAGGCCGGCGCCCTGCCGTTTCGGCTTGAGGGCCGGCTTCGCAACCGGCAAATCAAGCCGCCGCGCAAGTACGTGGCCGTCGACAATGGCCTGGCCACGGTGTTCACGGTGGTGCGCGTGCTGGCCGTGATACCCCCGGACGACGCCGGCGACGACACGGGCGGGCTGCCGCCGGTGACGGTGCGGCTGGTGGCCGATTGTCTGCGCCATTTCGACCGCAGCAGATTTGCCCAGCACCAGGCCGTGACCGGCGAGGGCGGCGCGTCGCCCGTGTCGTCACCGTCGGCGCTGCTGGCCATGCTGAGCCGCGTGCCGGAAATTAGTCCCGAGCAGCGGGCCCTCGTGCTCGACACGCTCGGCGATGCCTGGATGCCGTTTGCCTACACGGCGCTCACGGCCCTGCACTTTGCCCGGCCCTCGTCACTGTCGCAGCTGTCCGTGCACGAACTGGCCTCTCTCACCGCCTGGCTGAACCGGGCCGACGTGCTGGCCCTGCTGCAAGGCAGCAACCAGGCCTCAAAGCTCGTGGCCAGCGACCTGGCCTGCATTGTCGACTGCCTGCCGCTGCACACGTGCAGCGTCAGCACGGAACTGGCCCCCTGCGAATCACCGTTTACGCGGCCCGCCGCCGGCCTGTTCCGCGCCCTCGCTGCCATGCGCGCCAGCAATTCCACGGTCGGCCGGGTGTTCAGCGACGCAGCCGCGGCAGAGGCAATTCCGGCCTGGGCCGTGCAGCTCGGAGCCATTGTGCCACTCGGCGACGACGGCAGTTTCACCACGGGCCGGTACGACCAGCTCCGCGTCACCGTGTCGGCGACTGTCAGGGAGCTGGCCACCATCGTTGCCACTCGCCCATCCCATGTCGGCGACAGGCTGCTGCTGGTGACGGTACCGCCCGGCTGCGGTGGACCGGGCGCGGCGCGGCTGTACGCGGAACAAGTGCCGCCTATGCTGCACTCGATACAGGCCCGCGACATTGAGTTGCACCTCGACGAGCATCAGCACATTTGGTACGTGGCACCGACGCCCGGACACGCGGCCGCCATTGAGGCGCAGGGCCTGGCCTGTCTGAGCGTGCAAGATGTCATGGCCTGCAGCTGGCCCCGCACCGGCCCACTGGCCCGACCCTCGGTCATTTGCCTGCTGTACGCTCATGCTTTTGGTCTGCGCACGTGGTCAGCCGTTGTGCTGGACCGGCTGCTGGCCATGAGTGCGGCAGGCGTGAAACTGGCCATGGCCGGCGACTGCGTCTCGTGGGGCGGCGAAGGGTCGCCGCATCCGTGCGACGGCGGAGCCGTGTTCCGCGACGTCTGCGCTGCCGTGCGCCGCGGTCTGCTGCCCGGCATCAGCTTTGAGCGACTGCGCTCTGCAGACTACCACTACGCCGCGCGATTGTACAAGTACGAGCAGCCTGCCCTGCCCAAGGAAGAGGATGACCTTGATCACGTTGCCCGCGTTCGTGTATCCACAGCGCTGGCGCCCAACACGGCTGGCGACAGTGGGCTTCCGCCGCTCGTCGCCTGCAAATCGTGGCGCGCGGCCGGTGAACATTGGCTGGCCCACGTGGGCGTGCCGCCGACGCCGGCGGGCTGGTGGCAGTCTGTGGGCGAGTGGCTGGCCGTGCCGGACCTCGGCCTCGTCACGCGAGTGAGTTTGGCGGGCGTCGCCGCTGCCGCATCGGTGCGCATGCCGGATGATGCCCGGCCGCCGGGTCAAGACAGTGCACTTGTGGGCCTGCGCTCGCGCCAGGGCATGGTGCGGTTGGCCGCACTTCCGGGCACGGGCACGTCGCATCTGTACTGCTGTGACGCGGGCGATGCGGCGGTCATGCGGCTGGAAATGCACCCCACGGCCGTCACGCTGGCCGGGGGGGCGCCCGTGCGCAGCCTGGCCCGCTGGTCGCCGTACTGCCTGGCCAAAGACATTGTCGTGGTGCTGCCAGCGGACGGCACGGCGGCTCTGCAAGACGTGCGCGCCGCCTGCGCCCTGGCCAGCGAATCCGTGCATTTTGTCACGACATCCGCCACGCCCGGCGACGTCATGCAAGCCGCTCTGGCCCAGCAGTCGGGCGGGTGCCGCACGCTGCTGCTCGACGTCCTCACCAGTGCGTTCCACGAGCAGCAGCCCCTGCCCGTGGTTGTGCGCCCGCGACTGCCAGACGCACTGGCGGAGGCAAACGATGATGCCGTGCCATTTTACGCGCAATTCCTGGGCACGGCCACGCACCTGGACCTGGTGACCAAACCGTGTGTGTCTGCCGCGGCCGACAAACAGCAGTGGTGCCTGACATCAGCGGCGGACTGCCAGCGCCATTTGCGCGGCTGGCTCACAGACGAAGCCGAGGCCAAGGCCAATGTCGAGTCAGTGTCAGTGCCCATGGCCGCGCCCACATCCATGCCTGTGCCTGTGTCTTCTCCTCTGGCCTCATTGCCGCCGCTGTTCGTGCCGGTGACGCGCGAATATGCGGCGAGCACGTCCGTGCAGGACATTGATCGTCATGCTGGTCTGCGTCTGGCCGCGCTGCGCGCCATTATTCCGCTGGCAAATGACGCGCCGCTGGCCGCTGACGCCGCGCAAACGGCGCTGGCTGCGTACGCGCCGCTGCCCGACAATGCCGCCATAGAGGCGGCAGCCGTGCACATGCTTTGCATGGCCGTCAAGGGCGATGCAGCGGCCGAGGCCTGGCTGCTGGCCGCGGAACAGGCCCTGTTCGCTCGCCGAGTCGCTGCCGTCAATGCCGATGCCGCAACGCTGCAGCAGACGTTTCCTTCGGCCCGGCACAAGGACCTCGCGGCTGACATTGACGACGAAGCTACCGCCGCCACTGCGCAACCGAACCCGCTGACGCCGGCCCGCCTGGCCGGATGGCACCGCGCTCGGCTCCGTACCTATTTGCAGAAGTACGTGCAGCGTCCCGCGGCCAATGGCAACGAATTCGACTCGCGCGCCCTCGTGTACCGCGCCGTCCTTATCCAGTAAAGCACTGGTACACATTTACTGTACTCGCTGCCCGCGGATGAATTGAAACGTGCGAAAACACAGGGTGCCCTTGGCCTCGTCGGCAACCAGGCAGACGAGTCTCACTTGGTACTGATCTGGCGGCACATTGAACACAAGCAAGCGAACCGTGGTGGTGTCGGCGTCGGCGTTGTGGTGGGCGTGCGGTCCGTGGTACGCGCCGCGGTACAGGGTATCGTCTTGGCCGGGCGGCGGCGCGTGCCGAGCGACGTGGCCGGTCAGTGTGCGCGTCTCTGCGCTGGCGAACGTGCAGCCCGTGTGCAGCATGATGCGCCGCAGCTGCTGTTCCGTCGCGTGGCCGGCCACGGCGCCGTTCAGCGTCGTCTGCCGCAGCAGCATGGGCACCAGGGCCGCGCACACATCTTCCGTTTCGGGCGTCCGCAGAAAGGCGTCCACGAGGTTCGCCGGCACGCACCGCGCGTAATTCGTGTCGAACAACGACGTTTGCTGCCGGGCATCCTCAATGGCGCGCAACACCTCGGCGCGCGTGCGCACTTGGTCGGCAGCCAGTTCGTCGGCCGTGCGGCGGCGGAACCGCTCGTGCATGGCATCGGCGTCGCCAGCGTGGCCCAGCCACCGGTCCTTGACCATGGCCTGCATGCGCGCCGAGTGCACGTCCTGTCGGAACTGGGCAATGCTGCCGGGGTCCTCGAAAATGTCAGAGTGCCTGCCCTCGGCGAATGCGTCAACGTCGAGATCGGCCGCCGATCGTGCTTCCGTCAGCGGGTGCATGTCCGCGTCGAAATCGGCCTCGTCGCCGCGGTACCAAACGTGGCGCGTATAAGTTCTGGCCTCGCCGCCGAACGTGCCAGAGGCCCGCGCGTACCGGGCCATTTCCATTGCCTGCTCTAGTTCGCTAGTACTGGTTGTCCGTGCGCGTTTGCCTTTGCCCGTTGATGCGGCCATCGCTGTACCACGGGCACACGGCCGCTGACGGCCGGCGGTTTCTCGGCGAAGACGACGTGCACGGCGCGCGGCTGGGGCCGCGGTACCGGGACTTTGCCGCGCTGCCGGGCCTGCGGTACGTGGCCTACGCCGACCACGATGCCGAGCGCGATGCTGCCCTGGCCGCGGCCACGGCCGTTAATAGAGGCGATTACGGCACGTTGCGGTATGGGCGGCCCGTGTACGATTTTGCCGTGGCCGCCGCAGACCACGTGGTGTACGCGGCCACGCCCATGCCGTGCACCGGGCCGCCCGCGGACACGAGACTGGTGCTGTGGTGGCGACGGCCGCGCGCAACCACCACGAAACTCGCGCGCGACCCGTACGACTGGCCGTGGCCGCTGGACACACAGCCCGTGAGGCTGTTTCGCCGCGACACGGGCGAACTGGCCATGGTTGGCGTGGTGCGGGCCTGGCAAGGGCCCGAGTACGCGCGCGGGGCCACGGGCTACGCGGTGCTGGACGTGCAGCAGCTGAGCCGCAGCGGTGAAACACGGGCGGACGTGGCGCGCGCGTGGCAAAAGATTTACTTTGGACCAGTGTAACACGGACGGAAGAGGGCATTGTCTCAGCGTCGCTGGGCCTGTATCTCTCCAATGGACGAGCCAATCGGCACGGGCGGGCATTTTTCCTTGGCGGCCAGCGCGATGGCCGTGGACGCCGTGCCGACAGGGCCCGAGCGCACGAGCCAGCGGGCGTACGGGTGCGCGGCGCAGTTCCACAGGAACGTGGCGCCGCCGTAATGGTAGCCCGATTTGAAGACTGCTGGCTGTCCGCGATTCGGCGGGCCGGGCTCGACGTTGTTGTTGCTGCTGCCCGCGGCAATGACCGTGTCCTGGTCGTTGGGATTGTTGTACGTGAACACGGCGCGGCACGTGTCATTGCCAAACGGCACGTTGCACAGAAACTCGAGGGAAATGGCCTGGAGCGCCGTCACACTGGCCGCAGTCGTGCTAATGGGCACGGGCACCGGGAGTGTCGTCGTGGTCACCGGCACGGTAGTAGTCACGGACACAGTCGTCGTGCCCTCGCCCTCAGCCTCGCCCTCGCCACTGCCGGCTCCAATGACGGCTGCGGCAATGCCGGCACCGAGCAGACTCAAACAGCAGCAGCACACCAGCACCACAATGACGACGTGCAGCAGCCGCACCTGTTCCGGCGACTCGGCCGACTGCGGCTGCGTCAGCAGCGGTTCATTCTCTTCGCCAGTTCTGGCGACGTTCTTCCGCCGCACGACAGCAGCGCCAATGTCGTAGTCCAGCGGCGGCAGCCGGTACATATTGTTGCCAGAGCTAATCGGCATGATCGTATCAGATGATGCAGGGGCAACGGCGAGTCACATGTATGCCATGACGCGGTCTTGGGAAATAGTGCGTTTGGCTCGCGCATGCGATCACGTACATGTGTCGTGCCCGACCACCATAAAACCGCGCGATTGAATTTTGTGTAACATTACCAACACTAATGTCCGCCGCCGGCAAGCAAAAAGCCCCCAAGACGACGTCGCTGCTGAGCCTGGTGCAGCAGTCCAAGGAGAAGAGCAGCGCGGCCCAGGCGGCCGCCATTCCCAAGCCGCCGCCGACGCCGACGGCTGCGGCTCGTGATTACGAAGCAGCCGCCAAGGAACGGGACGGCCTAATGGCTGCCGCGGCCGGCACGCTGAACGCGAGCAAGGCGGACGAGGTGCAGCGCCGCCTGACCAAGGCCTACAACGACTCCATCGCGAGCGCCAACCTCGCCAACAACCGGCGGAGCCGGGGCGTGGACAAGCTGCTGAAAACGGCCAACCACGTGTCGGCCATGGGCACGGACGTGCTCGTCATCATGGCCACCAACACGTACCACGCCAACCTCCGCGGCTACGCCGGCTCGCCGCGCATGCTGCACGTGCTGCAGGACCCCGCCGTCCGCACGCTGCTCAGCAACACGTTCGTCAGCCACCGCCACGACGACTTGCAGCTGCAAGTCATTGGCGGCCAGAATCAAACCATCACGCTCAAGCAGTCCCGCACGGGCAAGCAAAAGAAGCCGGCCGCCGCAGACGAGTACGAGCCGCCCATCGAGGACACGGACGACGAGGACACGGAACCCATCATTGCCAAGGGCAAGGGCAAGGGCAAAGGCAAAGGCAAATCGTCTTTACTCGATGCCCTCCAGTCATCCTCGTCGTCGTCGTCGTCGTCATACCTGACTGAAGCTGCCGCTGAAGTGGGCCGCCGGGCCACGCTGGCGCGGCAGGCCATTCGCGACGACTTTGCCCGTGAAGCCGCTGATCGCCAGGCCGCGGGCGCTAAGCGCAAACAGCAATCGACGCCGCCTGCCAAGCAGAAGACGGTGCTCAAAAAGATGCGGCCGAAACGTCCGTTCGTCATGCCGGTTCAGGATGACGATGACGATGACGACGAGGACGAGGGCGAGTAAACAGACTCGAACTGCCCATGGGCTAGCGTGATTTCTGCTTTGCAGTGCGGACACGCGCCGTACGACTTTTTGGCCATGTCCGTGCTCTCGTACAGCATGCGGACGAAGCAGTGCTGGTGCGCGAGCATGCTGGCCGTACACAGGCACGGCGGCCGCGCGATCCAGGCAGCTTGGCCAGCGTCCAGCTGTTCCATGCACAGGTAGCACGGGTCACGCTCGCTGGTTGCTGCAAGCGGGCCGGCGACTTGGGCCTCGTCCGCCACGGCCTGGCAGAAGACTTCGTACCGGCGGTGCAGCACGGCCTCGTTCAACTCGTCAATGGCCCGGGCCAGACCGGCCAGGGCCTGGTGCACCGTGCCGCGTACACTGGCCAGTTGCTCGTCCGCGGCCAGCACGGCGTGGTGCAGGGCCAGCGTCTTGTCGAGCACGGGGTTCTGGCCCCGGTTCAGCGGCCGAGTGCTTTCCAGGTCGGCCAGCGGCTTGCTCGCGCTGCACAACTGGCGAAACGTTTGCTCGCGCAGGCCGGCCCGGGCCAAGTCAATGGTGCGCGCCGCCGCCTGCACGTAAAACGACTGCTGCTCCACGACCGCCAGCAGCGGGTCGAGGGCGTCGTCCAGGCCCCGCACCGTGCTGCCGTGCAACTTCATGTTGTCGCGGCTCCGCGCAAAATTGGCCAGGCGCGAGGCATTGAGCACGGTCAGCAACTCGAACCGCTCGTCCATGCACGGCACCTGTGTCTGCCGTGTGCGGGTCATGACTGCCGGTTTTGTAGTGCCCGCGGCACGGCGGTCGTCGGCGGCGGCACAGGACACACGTCCATGACAATGGACCCAATCTCGGCCAGCTCAATGAGATCCAGGGAGCCCAGCAAGGCACTTGCCATGCTCTGGCCTTCGTACAAGTTGGCCACGACGCTGCTGAGCCAGTGGCCGTGCCGGCGCTGCGTCCGCCGGGCCACGGCCACGCACTGACGCTCGGCAAGACTCACAAACGTTTTCACGTCATGCCAGGGCTGCGTTTCCCAGCGGTGCAGCAGGCCGAGCACGCCGACGGGCAGCGGCGCATTGTCGGCGGGGTCGGGCCGCCAGCCCTCGCGCATGAACGGCTGCCTGGCGGCCAGGCGGTGCGCCGCCAGCGGTT
>Ga0326597_10005265_pt1 | contig 17987 bp, 10 predicted proteins | sample RVTome_12_FD_203789 | JGI IMG/M metagenome (GOLD analysis project Ga0326597, IMG submission 203789) | Soil microbial communities from uranium-contaminated site in the Upper Colorado River Basin, Wyoming, United States - RVT100D185 | ecosystem: Environmental > Terrestrial > Soil > Contaminated >... | reverse complement strand
GTTCGGCATCGCCTACGACGACGACCTCCGCAAGGCGAAGCAGATCCTGCTCGACGTCCTGGCGGCCGACCAGCGCGTCCTGGAGGACCCGGCCCCCGTCGTCGCCCTGGCCGAGCTCGGCGACAGCAGCGTCAACCTGCACTGCCGTCCCTGGGCCGCGACGTCCGACTACTGGGACGTGCTGTGGGACGTGCAGGAGAAGGTCAAGCTCGCCTTCGACGAGCAGGGCATCACGATCCCGTTCCCCCAGCGCGACGTGCACCTGCACCAGGTGGCGTAGCCCAGGCCGGAATCAGCGGCGCGGGGGCGACTCCATCCCCTCCAGGAACGGCGCCGCCAGGCGCTCGGACTCCGCCGCGCGCACGCCGCCCGGGGCCCAGCGGTGCACGATGCGCTTGCGCAGCTTCAGCGCTCGCTTCTGGGCCTCCTTGCCGTTGGGATCGAGGACCTGGAGCTGCCGGAAGCCCCTGGGGTGCAGCGCCAGCCGGATGCGATCGACGGCGGCGCGCCGGAACAGCCCCAGGAAGCCCTTCGTCAGCGAGACCCTCTCGAGCGGGTGCAGGCGCGCCATCCCGCGCCGCCAGCTGTCGCGCTCGCTCACCAGCAGCACGTGGTTGAAGATCATCTTGTTGGCGCGCATCGACAGCGCCTTCTTCGGCACGGTCGAGTTCACCAGCTCGTCCAGCTCGTGCAGGGCGCCCTGGCTCTTCAGCCGGTTGACGATCTGCCAGCGCGACTCCGCGATGAAGCGGTCGGCGCTCAGCTCCCAGTAGAGGTGGCCCAGGCCCTTCGTGCGGGCGTAGCGCGCGAGGTGGTAGGGGACGAAGTGGTTGTGGGCGATCGTGTCGGCGGACAGGTGCGACAGGTAGCCGAGGATGAAGGCCTCCTGCCGCGCGCTCCCCGCCAGGGCGCGCATGTCGGCGATGATCGTCCAGCGGTGGCAGTGGCCGTACGGCCCGCCCCAGGCCTTGAAGTTGATGATGTCGGCCGCGATGTTGCCGTAGAAGTAGGCCGCGTTCTGCTCGTGGATCAGGAGCGCCACGTCCTTCGGCAGGAGCTCGCGCCGGCGGCGGTACACGCGCTGCGCGAACTCGAGGTGGTGGCCGGGGCCCCAGCCGCACCCGGCCAGCGCGAGCAGCAGGACGGCGAGGATCGCGGCCAGAGGGACCATGTCGGGATCTCTAGGCCGCTTCCCCTGATTCGCCAGGGCCTGTTCCGCGCGGACCCGCGACGAGGAACAGGCGCACCACGATCGCCACGGCCGCGATCCACAGCGCGGCCGCGAGCCACAGGCGCCAGCCGGCGCGCTCCCGGATCAGGCCGAAGGCGCGCGCGCGGTCGCGCTCGCCCCAGGCGCGGAACACGAGGTCGCGGTCGCCCACGACGACGCCCCCGCGCGCCAGCCCGAGCAGGCGGCCGTCGCCGTCCTCCGTGCCGTGGAAGGTCAGCATCGTCGGCCCCAGCTCGTCCCCGATCAGGGCCGCCCGGTCGTGCAGCGTCAGCCGGTAGCGGTAGCGCGTCCAGCGGCTGTCTGCGATCGGCTCGAAGGCGAAGATCAGGAACCCGTTGCGCACCTCGTTCTCGGGCCCGAGCACGACCGTGCGCAGCGGCGGGCCCTCGTCCCCCTCCCGCCACAGCTCGAGCTTCACCTCGCCCAGGCGCGGGGCGACGTCCTGGGCGGCGAAGGCCACGGCGCGCAGGTTCGGGTGCGGGACCTCGTCGACCGGCGGGGCGCCCTCCGCCCGCGGCCGCGGGCGGAGCGGCTTCACGGCGCGCAGCACGCCCTCGACCACCGGCCCGGGGACGACCCGACCGGCCCACGTCCCGATGTGCCCGACCTGGCCGTGGTAGCGCACGTGCGCACCGTGGTCGCCCGGCCGGCGGTCGGCCGTCGGAGAGAGCTCGAACCAGAAGTCGCGCCCGGCGGAGTCGGCGACCGGCTCGAAGTCGAACGCGACCCACTCGCCGCCCTGGGCCAGGTCGCCCGGGCGCACCTCGACCGTGCGCAGCGCCGCGCCGTCCGGCCCGCCCGCGCGCAGCGTCAGCTCGACGCCTCCGTTCGACGGCCGGACGAGCGAGACGAGCGCCACCTCGATCCGCCGCAGGCCGTCGGTCTCGCAGCGGAAGCCCTGGGCCAGCGGCCAGCGCGCCAGCAGCCGACCCGAGTGCGCGCGCCAGGGGACGGTGCGGATCTCGATGTCGGGCAGGTCGCCCGCCGCCAGCCACAGGGGCAGCGCGCCGCCCGCGAGCGCCAGCGCCGCCGTCCACAGGAGCGTCCGCGCCGCCGCAGCGGTGATCGCGCGCACCTCAGGCCCCCCAGCGCGCGTACTGGTTCAGCACCAGCCCGCTCCACAGGAACACGCCGTCGTACAGCACCAGCGCCGCGCACAGCCCGGCCGCGGCGCGCGGCCGCAGGCGCGCGGGGAGCGGCGCGCACAGCCCGGCCGCCACGAGCGCTCCGAGGGCCGGCAGCACCGGCATGAAGTAGCGCCCCGCGGCCACCCCGCGCAGGGCGATCAGGACCACCTGGCAGGCGATCGTCGCCCAGCACAGGAGCATCAGGCCGCGCCGCGCGCCGGACGAGCGCCAGACGCTCGCCACGAGGGCGCCGGCGCCCGCCAGGCCCATCCCCGCGGCGACGGCGACGTACACCCACGGCGGCAGGTCGCGCGAGTACCAGTTGAACGCGCCGACGAAGGTGCGCCAGAGGTCTTCGCGGAAGGCGCGCGACGCGCCGGCCAGGCGCATCTGCAAGTTGCCCAGCGTGAGCGGCAGGCCGGGGTTGTGCGTCCCGTACCAGTAGGCCGTCGCGCCCGCGGCCAGCGCGACGACCGAGCCGAGGCCGAAGGCGACCCGCGCCAGCCGGCCCAGGCGCCGCCGCGCGCCCACCGCCAGCGCGGGCACGCCGGCGGCGAGCGCGCCGGCGGCGGTGGTCTTGGTCGCCAGCGCCAGGGCCAGCAGGGCCACCAGCCCCAGCATCCGCCGCGGGCCGCCGCGCCCCGCGATCATCCCGGCCGCCAGAGCGATGGCGCTCCCGGCCAGGACCTTGGCCAGCACGTCGTTGTTGACGACCGCGGCCTGGCGCGCGTGCATCGGCAGCCAGGCCACGAAGAGCGCGCAGCCCGCGGCGATCCACGGGTCGCGCGCGACGTGGCGCCCGAGCGCCCACGCCGCCGCCACCAGCGCCAGGTAGCAGGCGACGGAGAGGAAGCGCAGCACCTGGAGCTGTGCGACGACGTCCTCGATCCGCAGCGCGCCGAGCAGCGCCCCGGCCACCAGGTAGTACGGCGGCGGCTGGTGCGTGGCCGTGAAGTCCCGCTGCACCTGGTCGAAGTTCAGCGCTCCAGCGCCCCAGGCCATGAAGTCGACGCGCTGCCAGAAGGCCTGCGCGCGCATCGAGTCGAGCAGCTCGAGCTGCGTGTCGGCGATCTCCTGCGCCGTGACGCCGTGGACGCGGCGGCGCACCTGGAGCTGCGAGACGCTCATCAGCTCGCGGTCGTCGTAGTCCTTGTCCGGCCCGACGCCCGTCATCTCGATGCCGCCCCACGGCCGGTGCCCGGCGGCGACGTGGTGGGCGTACTCGACGTGCCAGGGCTCGTCCTCGCCCATCCACGGCGGCAGCAGCACGAGGTACGCCGCCGCGTGCAAGAGCGCCGCCAGCAGGATCGACCGGCAGGCAGGGGCCGGGGCTCCCGGTGCGTGCGGGGGAGTGCTCTTCACGTGGGTCAGGAGGGGACCTCGGCGGTCGGGCGCAGGCAGAGCTTCGCGTCCGCGGGGGCGCGATCCAAGGCCGAAGCCGGCGCGCCGACGCCGGAGGTGCCGCCAACGGGCCCGCGCGCCCGCGCCGCGCGGCGCGGCCCGGCCCGCCGACCCCGGGCCGCGCGCCCGGGCGCTCTCGTGACCGGGAAGCGGGTCCCGCTCGCCCCCGACCCGGCCGCCGTGGCGCACGAGCGGGGGCCGCAGGGTAGATTGTGCCGGCCGGGAGGCGCGCAGAGCGCGAGCGCGCGACCTGCGGTGGGAGGCGTCGCGCGCTTCCGTCTCGCCCGGCGCCCCTCGCCCAGCCACCCGCCTTGAACTCCGCGGACCCGAACGCCCTGCTCTCCGTGCTGGTGGCGACCTGTGACCGGCCGCGGCGGCTGGAGCGCATGCTCGCCAGCCTGGAGAGCGAGTGGCCGCATCTGTCCGAGGTGGTCGTGGTCGACAACGGCTGCCTCGACGAGACCGCGGAGCTGCTCGCGCGCCTGGCGCGCGAGCGGCCCGGGCTGGTGGCGGTGCGCTACGAGCCGCGCGGCAAGTCCGCCGCGCTGAACTTCGGCATGCGCTTCGTGCGCGGGCGCCGGGTGGCCTTCATCGACGACGACGTCGTCGTGCGGCCGGGCTGGGCGCGGGCCTACGTCGACGCGTTCCGCGCCAGCGCGCACCCCGGCTTCCAGGGCCGCGTGCTGCCGCCGCGGGATGTGCGCGAGGACCCCGAGCAGCTCCGGCGCTGGCGCCTGTTCGGCACGCTGCCCCTGATCGACCTGGGCGAGGAGCCCTGCGAGCGGCGCGCGCTGACCGGCGCGAACATGGCGCTGCGGCGCGAGGTGCTCGAGCGCGTCGACGGCTTCGATCCGCGCCTGGGACCCGGGGCGGCCGGTCTGAGCGAGGACACCGACCTGTCGCAGCGCGTGCGGGCGCTGTTCGGGCCCTTCCGCTACGTCCCCGCGGCGGCGGTCGAGCACGAGCACGACGAAGCGCGGCTCAACGAGCGCTACTTCGAGGAGTACAACCGCCGCCTGGGGCGCAGCCGGCTGGTGCAGAAGCAGAACTCGCTCTTCGGCAGCATCCTGCCGAACCTGGCCACGGCGGCGCTGATGACCTGGGCCACGCGCCTGCGGCCGCCGGGCCGCGCCCACTACCGCCAGCGCGGCAAGCTCTACCTCTACTCCGAGATGCTGCGCTGCCGCGCGCGGCGCGGCGCAGGGTGCCCCGGCGCGGGCGCCGCGGGCGGCGAGCGGCGCCTGCAGAGGACGACGACCTGATGGGCGCGAGGGGCGAGCCCGGCGGGGGCGAGGCGACGCGCGAGCTGGTCCCGCGGCGCGCGCCGGCGCTGCAGGCCGAAGGAACGCCGGCCGAGGGCGCGCGGCTGACGGCGACCTGCCTGATCAACCACTACGACTACGGCCGCTACGTCGAGCGCGCGATCGCGAGCGCCCTGGCCCAGACGCGCCCGTTCGACGAGATCGTGGTCGTCGACGACGGCTCCGACGACGGCTCGCGCGAGGCGCTGCGCCGGCGCTGGGGCGCGGACGCGCGCGTCACGCTGATCGAGAAGCCCAACCAGGGCCAGCTCTCCGCCTTCAACGTCGGCTTCGAGCGCTCCGCGGGCGACGTCCTGTTCTTCCTCGACGCCGACGACGAGTACGAGCCCGAGATGCTGGCGCGGGTCCTGCGCGCCTACGAGGAGCACCCCCGGTTCGACTTCACCGTCTGCGCGCACACCCTGTTCGGCGAGCGCGAGGGGGTCGTGCGGCTCTTCGAGCGCGACACGGACCTGGGCTTCTCGGCCGTCCTGGCGTTGAGCGGCAGCCTGAAGAAGCTGTGGATCTCGCCCACCTCGACCCTGTCGATGCGGCGCAGGGTGCTGGAGCTCGTGCTGCCCGTGCCTTACCTGGAGGAGTGGCGCGTGCGCGCCGACGATTGCCTCACGATCGGCTCGTCCCTGGCCGGCGCGCGCAAGCTCTACCTCGCACAGCCGCTCGTGCGCTACCGCGTGCACGCCGCGAACCGCTTCCACGGCCGCGCGCACGATCTGGACTACGACTACCGGCGCCACCTCGCGCTCCGGCGCCTGATGTGCTTCTTCCTGCGCCGCATGGACCTCGGCGACGACCTGTGGACGCTGGCGCGCCGCGAGCTCGAGACCATCCCGCGTCCGCGCCTCGCCCAGTTGCGCGCCTACGCGCGGATCGTCTGGCGCTCGCGCGGCCCGCTCGCAGCGAAGCTGTCCCAGGTCCGTGCGATGCTGCGCCACACCCTGCGCCGCCGCCTGCGCGCCGCGCCGGAGGGCCCCCTGCCCCACGCCTGAGGACGGGCGCCGAGCGCGCCGACAAAGCCGTTCGGCGGGCTTTGCGGCGGGACCGGGCACCGATAGGATCCTGACCCGGGCGTCGTGCCGGCGGCGCTGCGTCTTCCCGATGTCCCGCCCAGCCCAGCATCGGTCGGCCTCGGACGCGACCGCGAGCCCGACGGCGCGGGCCGGCTCGCACCCGCCCGCGGCCGAGGGGGGAGCGGCCCGAGCGGAGCCGCTCGGGCCGCCTGGCCCGCAGGACGAGAGCGGCCAGGCGCGGCCCTCCCTCCGCCGCGAGCGCTGGTCGCGCGTGCTGTGGGTCGCGCTCGCGCTCGACCTCGCGCTGGCGACCTGGATCCTGGTCACGGGCGGCGTGAAGGTGCGCGAGCCCTTCCACCTCTCGTTGACCGGCGCCGACCGGCCGATCGGCCTGGCGCTCGCGCTGGCGGTCGCGGCGGCGTGGCTCGACGCGCGCCTGCGCGCTCGCCTGGCGGGACTGCTCGCGCCGATCGGGGCCCGCTGGCGGGCGACCGGCCTCGCGCGACAGGCCGGCATGCTCGCCTGCGCGCTGACGCTGTTCTTCAACGGCCGGGCCTGGCTGGGAGTGCCCGACACGGCGCGCTACCAGCTCGACCGCGCCGCGAACGTCGTGGCCGCGACGGGGCTGTTCACGAACGGGGCGCAGCCCCACCTCGAGCGCCTGATGGCCGAGGTCGCCCGGCGCGAGTCGAACGGGCCGCTGGCGATCTACATCTGCTACGACGACCGGCGCGGCCACCTGGCGGCCTTCTACGCGTACCCGCGGCTGCTCCTGATGGAGCCCGGGCTGCGCGCCTGGAGCCTGCAGAGCCGGATGGACGTGCCCGGGGTCGCCGACCCGCTGTTCGCCCTCCCGCGGCCCCTGCCCGCGCTCGACGAGCTCCAGGCTTCCCGGGCCTTCGCGCTCGCGCGCCGTGTCCCGCTGCTCGAGGTGTCGGAGACGGGCCCGCGCCTCACGCCACCTCCGGAGGGCGAGTGATGGGCCTCGCCGGCGTGGTCCTCCTGGCGCTCGGGAGCGTGTGCCTCGGCGCGGCGGCGCTGCGGCTGGCGGGCTGCCGTGTGCGCTCGAGGCTCGTCCAGCTCGGGCTGTCGATCGCCCTGGGCTTCACGCTCACCAGCCTCGCGCTGCAGCTCGACCTGTGGCTCACGGGCCGCGTGCACTTCGTGCCGGTCGTGATCGTGCAGGCGGCCGCGACCGCGTTCGTCCTGCTCTCGCTCGCCCGCGAGCGGCCGCGGCTGGCCTTCGCCGGGCGCGACCTGTTCCTCGCGCCGCTCCTCCTCCTGTGCCTGTTCGTCGCCTTCATGGGGCGCGCGCTGCCCTTCGCGGGCTACGACTCCAAGGCGATCTACGGCATCAAGGCCAAGGTGTTCCTGTACGAGCGCACGGTCGGCGGGCCGGCCTTCCAGGATCCGGACGTGGTCCACTACCACGGCGACTACCCGCTCGGGCTGCCGCTGTTGATGGCGCTGGCGGGCTGGGCGGCGGAGGGCGACCCGGCGGACCCGGCCGGCGAAAGGCCGGCGGCGAGCGTGCGCGAGTGGGTCGATCGGCACGACGCGGTCAACGCCTACATGCCGCTGGCGGCGCTGTGGATCGCGGGACTGATCGCCGTCGTCGCCGGGCGCATCCGGGAGCGCACGCGCGGCCTGTTCGGCGCGCTGGCGCTGTTCGTGCTGGCCCTGCCGGTCGTGGTCCTCTTCCCGTGGGAGGGCGGCGGGAGCTGGAGCCTGGGCGGCGCCGACGTGCCGCTGGCGCTGTGCCTGGGCGCGGCGGCGCTGTGCGCGCTCGAGCACCGGCTCGAGGGGCGGAAGGGCTGGCTCGCAGCGGCCGCCCTGCTCGCCGCCGGCGCGGTCACGTTGAAGAAGGACGCGCTGATCGGCCTGGCGCTGCTGCCGGCGGCGTTGCTCCTCGTGCATCGGCCGCGCGGCTTCGCCCTGGGCGCCTCGGCGGCGATCGTGCTCGGCCTCGCGGCCGGCCTGGCGCTCGGCGCAGCGATCGCCGCGCGCACCGTCGGTGCGCCGTACGACGAGGACTACCTGGCCGCGCTCCTGGCCGCCGACCCGGCGGCGCTGTTGGCGCGCGTGCCGTTGCTCGCGCGCTCGATCTGGGGCGCGCTGTTCGAGCGCCACATGGGCTTCTTCTGGCTCCTGGTCGTGCTCGTGGCGCTGCCGCTCGGCTGGCGGCTCGGACGCGAGACGCGCGCGCTGGCGCTGTGGGTCGCGCTCTCGCTGCTGGCGTTCGCGGGCGTCTTCCTGGTGACGCCCGACCACGTCGCCTGGCACGTCGGGACGGCGCTGCCGCGGCTGTGGTGCCAGCTCGTGCTGCCGGCCGCGCTGCTGGTGGTCGAGGCCGCCCTGGCTCTCTACCGGCCGGGCGGGGTCGAGCCGTCGCCGGCTTCGTCCTCGTCCTCGCTCGTGTCGCCGGCTTCGTCGCCGGCTTCGTCCGCGCCCTTTCCCGCGTAGCCCAGGGCGCCGAGGTCCGCGACCATCTCCGGGTCGGGCTCGAAGGCCTGGCCCGCCTGCACGCTGTGCAGGTACGCGCGGCACGCGGCGAGCGCGCCCTTCAGCCCGGCCAGGAGCTCGGCCGCGCGCTCGCCCTCGAGCGGCGCGAGGTCGTGCCGCTCGTTCGGATCCGCCGCAAGGTCGTAGAGCTCGAGCGACTCGGCGCGCCCGGGGCCCGGCTCGGTCCAGATGATCTTCCAGTCGTCCTTGCGGTAGGCGAACTGGCCCTGGCGCGGCCAGGCGCTGACGACCGGCGCGCTGCGCGTTCCGCTCCCGAGCAGCTCGAGCATCGAGCTGCCGACGCGCGCGGGCTCGCGCTCGACCTCGATCTCGAGCGCGTCGAGCACGGTGGGCACGACGTCCACCAGCCGCACGACGCTCTCGACGCGCCGCCCGCGCCGGCCCTCGGCCAGATCGGCGGGCAGGCGCATCACCAGCGGCACGTGCAAGAGCTCCTGGTAGCTCGTGTCGTGCAGGAACCCGCCGTGCTCGAGGAACTCCTCGCCGTGGTCGGAGAGCACGATCAGCAGCGTGCGCTCGAGCTCGCCCTGCTCCTGGAGTTGCTCGATCAGGCTCCCGATCAGCTTGTCGACGAAGCGGATGGAGCCGTCGTACAGGTCGCGCAGGTGCTGCACGTCCGCCGGCGACTCCCGGTCGACCCGCCCCCAGAAGACCTCGTGACGCCGGACCCACTCGCCGCCGGCCGCCGCGGTGAGCTCGGCCGAGTCCGAGATGACGTTCCCGGAGTAGTCCGGGTCGGCCCAGATCTCGCGGAAGCCCTTGGGCGGCGTGTAGGGGTCGTGCACCTCGTAGGTGTGCACGAACAGGAAGAAGGGGTCGCCTGCGAACTCCTCGACCGCCTGGATGCCGTTCTCGAAGATGCCCTTCGCGCCGCCGCCCGACACGAACACGTCGAAGCCCCGGTCGAAGCCCAGCTCCGCCACCACGTGGCCCTTCTCGGTGAAGGCGGCCGTGCGATAGCCGTTCTTCTGCAGGATGGACGCCAGGGTCTCGATCCCCGGGCTCAGGGCCCGGTTCTCCTCGCCCCCGGCCACGTTCTCGACCCCGTGCGCGTCAGGCAGCAGCCCGGTCAGGAGCGACATGTGCGAGGGACCGGTCTTGGGCGAGTGGCTGAAGGCGCTCTCGAAGACGATGCCCTCGCGCGCGACGAGCTGGCGCAGGTTGGGGCTGGTGTCGCGCGCGTAGCCGTACAGCGGCAGGTGGTCGGCGCGCAGCGTGTCGATCGACACGATGACGACGTTGTACCTGCCCTGGCGGGCGTGCACGGCGCGGGACTCGCCGCCGCAGGACGCGGCCAGGGCGCAGAGCCCGGCGAGCGCGGAGAGGGCGGGGGTAGCGGGTCGCATGCCCGCGAGCGTAGGGGAGCCCCCCGGGAATGCAACCGTGACCCCGCTGTGATAGGTTCGCGCGCCCGCGATGCCGAACCTCCCCCCGAATCGTGCGCGCGCCCTCGCTCTGGCCGGCTGCGCGCTCGCGCTGGCCGGCTGCGGCGCGCAGGACGAGGTGCGCGGCCAGCTCGAGCAGGGCTACCCCGAGCGGCGCCTGCTGCTCGAGGCGCCGACTGAGGCGCCATCCTTCGTCGAAGTGGGCGCTCTTTTCGGCGTCTACGATCTCGTGCCCGGTTGGGGCGTCTCCTGGAACGACTTCGACGGCGACGGCGACCCTGATCTCTTCGTCGCCAATCACATGCACTTTCCGAGCACGCTGTACGTCAACCACGGCGGCCGGTACTTCACACAAAGCGCCTTGAGCCTCGGCGTGGACGTCGGGCTCGACGATCACATCGGTGTGTGGGCCGACTACGACGGAGATGGGGACGTCGACCTCTACACGGCCAGCGGCTACTATCGGCCCGATCATCTTCTCCGCAATGACGGCGCGGTCCATTTCGCCGACGCAACGCATGAGTCAAAGGCGGACCTCGGCATGGAGGCGCGCGGCTACTCCGCGCTATGGTCCGACTTCACCGGTGACGGCTGGACGGATCTGCTCGTCCTGAACCTGCACACTCCCGATCTGTACTACCGCAACCTCGGAGACGGAACATTCGCCGAGGATGCGACCGCGGCGGGGATCGGGAACTCCTTCGGGAAGGAAGGCGCGGTCGCGGGAGACTTCGATGGGGACGGTGACGTGGACCTCTACGTCCCACTGCTCGCCGAAAGCGAGCGCAACCTGCTCTATCTGAATCGCGGTGACGGGACCTTCGTGGAGCGCTCCTCGGGATCCGGCGCCGATCTTCCTGGGGTCAGCCGGGGGAGCGCCGTCGGCGACTACGACGGAGACGGCGACCTCGACATCTACGTCACCCAGGGCCGAGGGCAAGGCGACGTTCTCTTGCGCAACCGCGGTGACGCGACCTTCGACGACACGAGCACGGAAGCCGGGATCTCGGTGGTGAGCTCGGGCGTGCGGAATGCAGGCTTCGCAGACCTCGACAACGACGGCGACCTGGACATCTACGTCACGTGCGGCGGTTCTCACGACGACGTCGACAGCCCGAACGTCCTGCTCCGGAACCGTGGCGACGGGACGTTCGAGGATGTCACCGAGCGGGCGAATGCGGGCGGCGTCTCGAGCGGGAACACCGCGGCGGCCGCATTCGGGGACTACAACGGCGATGGGTTCCTCGACATTGCCGTGACCAACGGGACGGGTGCGCGTGCGATCAGCGGCTCCAACCTCCTTCTGCGCAACCGCGGCCTTCCCCAGGACGGGCGTGCGGCGGGGTTCTGGATTCGTGTGCTCCCGGAGAGGGTGCAGGGCAGTCGCGAGGGCCACGGCGCGCGCGTACGGGTGCGGTTGCCCGGCGGCAGGGTCCAGGTGCGAGAATCAGGGAACATGCGCACGATGTCTCAGGACGAGGCCGGGGCCCACCTCGGCCTGGGATCAGCCGGCTTCGCCGAGGATGTCGCCGTCTCGTGGCCCGACGGCTCGGCATCGCATCTGCAAGGTGTGCCGGCGAACGGCACCCTCCTCCTTGTCCCACCCGAGCGACCCCGCTACGTCGAATCGCACCCCGCCGCCCTGCTCGGCCTCGTGCCTCCATTCTCCCTCGAAGCGGTCGAGCTCGAAGTGCAGGCTCGGCTAGCGGACGGTTTGCCTTCCCCCTCGGCCTCCGAGGTCGCTCGTCGGAGAGAGTCCATTCTTGCGTACGCGTTGGGGAGAGACATCGCGAACGCCGTCACCGTCTCCGATGAAGAAGTTGCCGCGGACTACCGCGCGAACCGCGAGCAATACCGGCTGCCGATGCGATTCTGGCTGGAGCAGATCGCTCTCGGCCGCTTCACCATGTTCCGCAAGCAGCCTCGGCTGCCCTGGCCGCTGGCGAGGGAGGTCGCCGCCGGCTTGCGGCAGGGGCGCGACGCGATGGATCTGATGCGCGAGTTCAACTTGCGCGCGTGGGCATCGGTGGCGCGCAGCGAGGGGCGGGAGCTGGAGCCCGACGACGAGCCCGCGGACGACACGATGCGGGGTTACCTCGAAACAGGCTGGCTGACGCCTGCGATGCTCGAGGAGCGCTTCGGGAGTTTCTCGGCGACGCTGATGAAGACACCCATCGGCGGCGTGCAGGGACCTAGGCCGATGCGCGAAGGCCGGGACGTACAGGACCCCGATCGTGTCTGGCCGCTCGTCCGCAGCTTCCGCATGAAACGCAAGCACAAGCCGGCGATCGTGGAACGGGACATGGTCGCGGCCGACATTCGTCGCCATTTGCGGGCGCTCGAGCTGCGCAGCGCGCTCCTGGAGGCCGGCTCTGCACACACCGGCGGATTCCCTCCCGCCGGTCCCGTGCGCCAAGCGTTCATCGAATCTACCCGCTACGACATCGGACCGCTCGCCGCCGCCGCGCGGAGCGCGGGCCTCGACCACAGGCCCGATGTGGCGGCGGCGCTGGAGCGCGCCGCACGCGAGGCATCCCTGGACGCGGCTGTGGCGGAGCTGGTCCGTCGCCTTCCCGCCACCGAGGAGGATCTCGCAATCTACATCGCTGACCGGGCAGACGATTGGACCCGGCCGGCGCGGGTCCGCGCCAGGATCATCTTCGTGTCGCACGCCGACGTTGCCGAGGAGATTCGCACGCGCCTGGACGATGGCGCTGCATTCGAACAGGTCGTCGAGGACTTCGAGGTTCCGCCGGTCCGAGAGCGGTCCGCCCGCAGCGGCATCCGATACTACGTGACGGTCGTGCTCGACGAGGCGCATACCTCGCGCCGGCTCGGCCCGGATGTCTTCGCGACGCTACGAGGGATTCCCCCAGGAGGGGTCTCCCAGGTCATCGCGACCAGGCTCGGTTTCAACATCGTTCTCGTCGAAGAGCAGCTCCCTGCCGAGCCTTTGCCTCCGGAGCAGTCCGCACACCTCGCCGAGAGAGAGCTACGTCGGCTTCGAAGCGAGCGGCTCGTGGATGAGCTGCTCTCCATCGGCCGTTAGAGGACGGAAAGGGACAGGTCTCCGAATAGAACCGGCCCCACCTGCTTCGCTGCGCCGTGCGCCTCGAGTCGGAGCTCGTTCCTTCCTGGAGCCTGACCGGCCAGTGCAGTCTCCGGGATCACGATGGCCCCCAGTGAAGATCCGTTCGCTCGTACGGTGATCGTCAGGCTCGTGCCGGCAGACCTGTCCAGTACGATCGACCAGCGAACCCACTCGTCGTCGTGTGGGTAGAAGAAGAACTCCAGCGGAGTCTCCCTGGCAAGGCCGCCGGCCTCTCCCGTGTCCACGCAATGTGCGACGAACAACCCGTCCAGCGCTGGATGCGCGACGAAGCAGAGCCTGTGCCCTGCGACGGGCTTCCCGTACGAGAGCCCCGCAGCCAGCGCATTGGCGTCTCCCTCGGGAACGCGTGTGGCGAACCGGATCTCGACCACGTCATTGTCCGGATAACACTGTTCGCGAACGACACTCGCTGTCCGCCCCGGTACAGCTGGTGCCAGCTCGAGGATCTGGCAGTACGGAGGATCTTCGCTGCGGATTCCACCCCGGCTGTCGGTTCCATCGGCATCGGCCGGCGACCACCCAAGGAGGTCGTCGAGACCCGCTCCCGCGGGCTGAGCGCGCCACGACTCCAGCATCAGGACTTCGCTCGGAATCTGCATGCCCGTCAGGTCGCACAGCTGGGCGCGTAGCTCGAGCTTGACCGGAAGAAACTGCGGATCCCACGCGAGATTCGTCCACTCCTGCGGGTCGTCGTCTTGAGGGCCGAACTGACACTCGGACCCTCCACCGTGGTAGTAGAGTTCTTCAGTGCCATCACTGCATAGCGTGTAGCGCCAGCACCTCGAACGCACGCTGAGGTGCTGATCGGCGGCGGCGGAAGGGCGGCCGTTCGGCACGTTGTAGGGGCCGAACAAGGCCGTGACGGCAACCGGAGGTCCGGCCCAGTCGTCAGTGCTGGGGTCGTTCAGGAAGGGCACCAGACTGTGGCCGTCGAGCGGGTAGCCATTGCCTCCGAGGAGCAGGTCGTTCGGCTCGGGAGGGAGATCCATCAGGTCGATCAGAGTGGGGTAGAGGTCGATGAGCGAGACCGGATGGTCGCACGTTGCCGCGGGGGCCGCCCCGATCCCAGGGCCGGAGATGATCAGGGGGACGCGGGTCGTCTCCTCCCACAGCGTGCCCTTGGAGAGACGTCCTTTCTCCCCCATGTGCTGGCCATGGTCACTGCTGAACACGAGGATCGTGTCGTCGGCGCGATCACTGGCGTCCAGCGCATCCAGCATGTCGCCCAGCCGCGCGTCCACGAAGGACACGCTGGCAAGGTATGACTGGACCCACCTCTTCCAGAGTTCGATTCCGCCCGCATCCAGGAGCTCTTGCAGGCCCGCGGACGGCACGTCCGGTGCGCCGGTGCACGGATCCCGCCAGAGGATCCCGGGACAGTCCAGGAGATCGTCGTCCAGCACGGGCGGGAGCTCGATTCCCTCCAAGGGGTACAGGTCGAAGTACTCCCTGGGCACATAGCGAGGTATGTGCGGACGATTCAGGCCGATGACCATCAGGAACGGCTCCTGCGCGGCGGCGAGCCACTGCGCCACTAGCTCTGTGGACTCCTCGTCCGGCATGAGGTCCCGGTGCTGTTCGTCGGCGTAGAAGAAGTCCTCGCACGCCATCGACCAGCCGTGGAAGCCGTTCACGTCGGGAACCGTCGACAAGGGTGCGAAACCTTCCCAGTAGCTCAGGTCCAGGGGAGGAGGCAGGTCGGGATGGCCCGCACCCTTGCGCACGCACCAGATCGGGTCGCCGCAGCCGCAGCCGTTCCACGGCTCGTATTCCCCTCCCCAGGGGAAGGGCCCGAAGCTGGGCTTGGCGCCGACCACGTCCAGAACGGTGTCGTCCGCCATGCCGTTGTGGAAAATCTTGCCCGTTCCATAGACGGTGTAGCCGTTGTTCCGGAAGTGCTCCATCAAGGTCCTGGAGTCCTCCAGGATGGGGAGTTCGCGCCAATCGTATTCCAGCTGGATGTTCGCCGTGTAGTACCCCGTCGTGGAGGGGTACAAGCCGGACCAGAGACTCGCACGGGAAGGAGCGCACTTCGGAGCATTGCAGTGTGCGTTCGTGAAGGCGACGCCGCGCTCCTGCAGCCGATCGATGTTGGGCGTGATAGCTCGGGGGTGGCCGCCGAGCACGGGAATCGCGTCATTCAGGTCGTCACAGAGGATAACCAGCACGTTCCGGGGCACCAGCGGGGGTCGATCCTCCCCTGCCGGGACACATCCGATCGCGACGAACGTCCCGACCAGGCCGAACGTGACGGCGGCGGAAGAGGACTTGCCCCTGCGAACGAAGGACATGGCGTGCCGAACGGCCATGGTCAGCTGCTTCCCGGACCCAAGTGAGGGTCCTTGTCACGGGAAGCTACCCCGGTTGTTCTTCACGGAGCAAGAACAAAGCGAAGCAGGCTCCAGGTCCCGGCTGGATGGCGACGGGGGGTGCCCACATGACCTTGACGGGAACCTCGGTCGACCGGCGCCGGGCGGACAGCGAGAGCGCGGGGGACTGCACGAGACGGTATCCGATCGAGCTCGAAGCAGGCAGCCGTCGTCCGCATCCTCGGAACGGTCGGGAGGGCCCTGGAGAATGCATCCACGACCCGGCTTTGATAGGTTGCGGCGTACGCGATGCCGAGAGTTCCCCCGACAGGTTTCGGCGCCGTTGCTCTGGGCTGCTCTGCGATCGTGCTGGCCAGCTGCGGCAACGACGACGAGGTGCGCGGCGCCGGGTCCGGTGCCGTCTTCGAGCCGGCGGCCGCCTGCGTCGAACCTGTCGATTCGACCCCCGCGCCCTCGGAAGAGCCGCATGCCGCGGCCCCGAACGGGCCCGATGCGCGCGCCGCGGACGTGGAAGCCGCCGACGACCGCTCCGCGGACGACCTCCGCCCCGAAAACCCGCCAGCCGAGGTCGCGATCGGCTTCGACGAGGTCGCCTGGAAGACCGGCCTGTACGACCTGGCCGCGGGCTGGGGCCTGTCGTGGGGTGACGTCGACGCCGATGGGGACCCCGACCTGTTCGTCTCGAACCACATGCACTACCCGAGCGCGCTCTACGTCAACGTCGACGGGATGCGCTTCCGGCGCGCGTCGGGCGAGCTCGGGGTCGCGGTCGGGCTCGACGACCACCTCGGGGTTTGGGCCGACTTCGACGCGGACGGATTCCCGGACCTGTACGCGACCAGCGGGTTCCACCGCGACGACCACCTGATGCGGAACCGCCGCGACGGGACGTTCGAGGACGTCACGGCGCAGTACTCGCTCGATCTCGGTCGGACCGGGCGCGGGCGCTCGGCGATCTGGTCCGACCTTTCCGATGACGGCCGGCTCGACCTGCTGGTGCTGAACCTGTACACGCCCGACCTCTTCTACCTGCGCGAGCCCGGCGCGACGTTCCGCGAGGTCGCGCTCGAGTCCGGCCTGGCCAACTCTCTCGGCAAGGAGGGCGCCGCCGTCGGCGATCTGGACGGCGACGGAGACCTGGACGTCTACGTCCCGCTCTTCCAGGACCTGCTCCCGAACCTGTACTTCGTCAACCGCGGCGACGGCACCTTCGTCGAGCGCTCCAAGGAGGCCGGGATCGACCTGATCGGGGCCTCGCGCAGCGCCTCCCTGGGCGACTACGACGGGGACGGCCGGCTCGACATCTACGTGACGCGCGGCGACACGCGCGGGGACGTCCTGTTCCGGAACCGCGGCGACGGCACGTTCGAGGACGCGAGCGCGGCGGCCGGGATCGATGTGGTCGGCCGCGGCATCCGCAACGCCGGCTTCGCCGACCTCGACAACGACGGCTGGCTCGATCTGTACGTCTCCTGCGGCGGCTCGGACGACGGCCCGAACGGACCGAACCACCTCCTGCGCAACCGCGGGGACGGGACCTTCGAGGACGTGACGGCGGCGGCCGGCGTCGTCGCGCTGTCGCCCGGGAACAGCGCCTCGCTGGCCCTCGCCGACTACGACCTCGACGGGTTCCTCGACTTCGCGCTGACCAACGGCGGCGGCGCGCGCGCGATCAGCGGGCCGCACATGCTGTTCCGCAACCGCGGCCTGGGCGGCGGGCGCTGGCTGCGCATCGTTCCGCGCGGCGGCCCGGGCAACCTCGACGGCATCGGGGCCCAGGTGCGCGTGCGCCTCCCGGACGGCCGCGTGCTGTACCGAGAGGCCGGCGGCGTGCGCGTCATGGCCCAGGACGAGGCGACGGTGCACGTCGGCCTCGGCGCGAGCGACCACGCGCGCGAGGTGAACGTGCGTTGGACCGGCGGCGGGAACGCGCGCATGCAGGGTCTGCCGGCCGGCCAGACGGTCGTCGTCGCCCAGGGCAGCGCGCCGCGCCTGATCGCCTCGCACCCCGCCGCCCTGCTCGGGGAGGTCGCGACCTTCGACCTCGAGCGGGCGCGAGGTCGGGCGGCGGCGTCGATCGGCGGCTCGCTGCCGGCCGCCGTCGCGACCGACCTGGCCGAGCGCCAGGACGAGGTGCTGGCCTGGGCCCTGGCGCGCGAGCTCGCGCGCGACGTCCTGATCGGGCCCGGGGAGCTTCAGGAGGCCTGGAACGAGATGCGCCCCGAGTTCGACCTGCCGGATCGCTACCTGGTCGAGCACATCGGCATCGGCAGGTTCACCACGTTCGACAGTCAACCGCCGTTGCCCTGGGACAAGGCGAACGCGATCGCCGAGGGCATGCGCGCGGGTCGAAACCTGCTCGACCTGTCGATCGAGCACGGCGTGCGGGCCTGGGCGCGCGTGTACAAGTCCGAGAGCGACTCGACCGAGCCCCTGCTCGGAGCGGCCGACGACTCGACGCGCGGCTACATCGAGTCGGGCTGGCTGACGCGCGCGATGCTGGTCGAGCGCTACGGCGAGGAGCACGCCGAGAAGATCACGAATCAGGG
>Ga0326597_10005264_pt1 | contig 17988 bp, 14 predicted proteins | sample RVTome_12_FD_203789 | JGI IMG/M metagenome (GOLD analysis project Ga0326597, IMG submission 203789) | Soil microbial communities from uranium-contaminated site in the Upper Colorado River Basin, Wyoming, United States - RVT100D185 | ecosystem: Environmental > Terrestrial > Soil > Contaminated >... | reverse complement strand
AGAATTGAGAGGACCTGTCCCTAGTACGAGAGGACCGGGATGGACGCACCTCTGGTGTACCGGTTGTGGCGCCAGCCGCATCGCCGGGTAGCTATGTGCGGACGGGATAACCGCTGAAAGCATCTAAGCGGGAAGCCCACCTCGAAACGAGTTCTCCCTTGAGAGCCGTGGAAGACCACCACGTTGATAGGCTGGGTGTGGAAGTGCGGTAACGCATGAAGCTAACCAGTACTAATCGCTCGATTGGCTTGATTGCGCGTCATGCGTAGCGGCGAGTTCGCCGGACGGCGCGAGGCAAAGACACGCGCGGGATTCCGCTCCGGAATCCTGCAGACCTGATCCAGACACATATGGTCCGTTCCCTGGCCCGCGCGTTTGCGCCCGCACAGGGCGGGTTGTCGCGCGTTCGGTTGACCTGGTGGTTATTGCGAGGGGGAAACACCCGATCCCATTCCGAACTCGGCCGTGAAGACCCTCAGCGCCGATGGTACTATGTCTTAAGACATGGAAGAGTAGGTCGCTGCCAGGTCTACCGAGCGCGCGAAGGCCGCAGAACCGGACAAACACAATCTCGTTCACGATGACCGCCGCCGCGCGGCGCCGCAGAATGCGGTCGCCGCGCGTTGCATTTCTAACGGTTTGACGCGGGGTGGAGCAGCCCGGTAGCTCGTCAGGCTCATAACCTGAAGGTCGCAGGTTCAAATCCTGTCCCCGCAACCACTTTTGTTATAACTCGCTCGAAATCCAGATCTGACCGAAGCCCGTACAAGCTTAACCGCTTGTGCGGGCTTCGTTTTCTGGCTGGTTCTGTGCCACTCTTGTTGCGAGCTACCGGAAAGGATCGCAGTACAGGAAGCCCATCACTCCGCATGCTTCACGTTCTCCAGGAACCGCACCCAATGCTCGGGCAGTCCGTGGGCGCGGGACGCCCCGCTGCAGAGGCGCCATGCGCGCGGGCGGGTTGTTGATCGAGAGCGATAGGTCGATCGTAAGCGTCCAGCCGAAGCCGTCGTTCAGACGGGTCGATAATTCCAAGGCATGAGGGTGTCGATCTGACGGTTGGGCCAACCGTCTGCGATGCGTTGAAGGGTGAGCTTCAACCAGGCGTGAGGATCGACGCCGTTGAGCTTGGCGGTGGCGAGGAGTGTTGCGAGGGTAGCCCAGGTTTGCCCGCCGCCGTCGGAGCCGGCAAAGAGGGCATTCTTGCGTGTGATGGTCTGCGGCCGGATCGCGCGTTCGACGGTGTTGTTGTCGATGTCGATGCGGCCGTCGTTTAGAAAGCGCTCCAGCTCGATGCGGCGGGTGATGGCATAGCGGATCGCCTGGGCGAGCTTGGATTTGCCGGGAATGCGCTGGAGTTCGCCTTCCCAGCGTGTGAATAGCTCGGCGACGATCGGAGCAGATACACGATGACGGGCCGCTTGGCGGGCGCCGGCATCACGACCGCGGATTTCCTGTTCAATGCCCCAGAGTGCCGCCATGTGCTCGATCGTCCAGGTGGCGGTCTCGGACAGAGAGGCAGCGTGCAGTTCGTAGAACTGTCGCCTCAGGTGAGCCCAGCAGGCGGCCAGCGTGACGGGACCGCTGGCACGGTTCGGGTCGGCCAGTCGGTTATAGGCGCCGTAACCGTCGATCTGCAGCAGTCCGGAGAATCCGGCCAGGTGCTGGTCGGGACACGCACCGCCCCGGCTGTCTTCGAACCGGTAAGCCACCATCGGCGGATCGGCCCCGCCGAAGGGCCGGTCGTCACGCGCATAGGCCCAGAGCCAGGCGGTCTTGGTCTTGCCGGTTCCCGGGGCCAGCGTCGGCAGGGTCGTTTCGTCGGCGAAGATGCGTTCACCACTGCGGATATGATGTAAGACCCGCTCGGCCAGCGGCTCCAGATGGAATCCGATCCGGCCCATCCAACCGGCCATCAGGTTACGTCCGAGTTCGACCCGCTCCCGGCCATAGATCGCTTCCTGCCGATAGAGCGGCAAGCCGTCCGCGTACTTGGCGACCGCGATCTGGGCGAGCAAGCCTTCAGTCGGGATTCCCGCTTCGATCAGGCTGGGTGGCGCCGGCGCCTGCACCACGCTCTCGCGACAGGCCGTGCAGGCATAGCGCGGCCGGCGGGTGACGACCACCTGGAACCGCGCCGGGATCACGTCGAGACGTTCGCTGACGTCCTCGCCGATCTTGACCCGCTCACAGGAGCCGCAGGCGCAGGGTGTCGCTTCTGGCTCGATCACCACCTCGATCCGCTCGAGATGGGCCGGCAGCGGTTTGCGGGGCCGTGCGGTGCGCTTGGGGTCCAGCCTGACTGCGACATCGAGCTTCGCCTCGATCGCACCCAAGCCGGTCTGGATCTCTTCGAAGGCAAAGGCGCGCTGATCGGGATCGAGCGCCTCGGACCGCCGCCCGTAACGGGACCGCTCCAGCGCCTTCAAGAGCGCATAGAGCCGCTCGATCCGTGCCTCGGCATCGATCCTGGCCGCCCGCAGGACCGCCGCTTCGCTCGCCAAGGCCGCCGTCTCGGCGCGGGCCGCGAGCACCATCGCCTTCAGCGTCTCGACGTCGTTCGGAAGCTCGATCGCGGCATTGGCCATGGCTCGGATTCAAGCATGAATCCCCACCGCATGCCGCTTCGAACCGTAGCCTGAGTCATCCTGCCGCAGGCTCAGCCGACCGAGCTCGGCCGTCGCACCGTCACTGCCTTCACACGGGTCCAATCCATCCCGTCAATGAGCGCCATCAGTTGCGCCGCCGAGAGATGGATCACGCCATCGGCGATCCGCGGCCAATGGAAGCCATGCTCATGGAGCCGCTTGGCGAACAGGCAGAGCCCGCTGCCGTCCCACCACACGATCTTCACCCGGTCGGCGCGCTTCGAGCGGAACACGTAAAGCGCCCCACAGAACGGATCGGCGCCGCTGTCGCGCACCAGCGCCGTCAGACTCTCGGGACCCTTGCGGAAGTCCACCGGCGAGCTCGCCACGAAGACCTGAGCTCCCGCTGGGGTCATCATCTCGCCCGGACCGCGCGCAGGATCTCCTGCACCCGCGCCGCCGGCACCGTCGGGCCGATCCGCAGCGTCAGCCCCTCAAGGACCACCTCCACCATGTCGCCCGCTTCCGGTGTAGCGACTGCGACCACCGCGAAGGACGGCTTCTCCCCATCGCCCTTCCGGGATGCCGCCTGCGCCACCGCCTGCCGGCGCCAGGTGAAGATCTGCTGCGGTGACAACCCATGCGCCCTCGCGAGCGCCGAAACGTTCGCTCCCGGCGCCAGCGCCTCCATCACGATCCGCTCTTTCGCCGCCGCCGACCAGCGCCGACGCGGAGTCGCCGGACTGGCATCCAGAGGCGAAACGCTTCCCTCCAATATCTGAATGCTGCCGGTTCCAGACCTATGTTCAGACTGCAAACCATCCTCCCCAACGCTCAATGCTCAATCCAGGAGGCGCAATCTCAAACAAACACAAATCCTCCGCTACATGGGGCCGGCTGGACGCTTACGGTCGATCCGCGGCCCATTCAGGCCGACCGCACTAGGTCAGACTGTGCGAGCCGTGAAAGCGCCTCATCTATGAGGCGCACGGCATCGTCTATGTCTTCATCTGTTGTGCTGCGCCCTAGGCTGAAACGAATCGATGCTTCGGCCTCGCGGGCCGAAAGGCCGATGGCTCTTAGAACATGGGACGGTTCCGGAATGCCGGAGGTGCAGGCGGAGCCCGTCGAAGCGGCAAGGCGCGGTTGAAGCGTGCTGAGAATGTCGTGCGCTTCGAAGCCCTCAAAGCGCATGTTCGCGTTGCCGGGATGGCGCTGCGCGCCTTCCGGCCCGTTCAGGAAGACCGGCCACGAAAGATTCATCAGCTTGCGCACGAACAAATCTCTGCGCCGGCGCAACAGCGCGCGCTCTTCTTCAGCTTTGCGCGTGTCCAGCAGCGCCGCCGCGGCGCCCATCCCCACGCAGAGCGCGACCGGGACCGTTCCCGAGCGCAGTTCCCGTTGCTGACCGCCGCCATAGACGAGCGGTTCGATGCCGTCCTGCAAGTCACGACGGATGAAAAGCGCGCCGATTCCTTGCGGCCCGTACATCTTGTGACCCGACAGGCTCAGTAAATCTGTGAATTGCCAGAATTTCCGCAAGTCAATGGCGCACGGCGCCTGCGCCGAATCGCAATGAAGGAGCGCGCCGCTTCTTCTTACTACTTGAGAAAGCGCGGCTATGTCCTGAATTGTGCCGATCTCGTTATTCACAGCCATAATGGAGACGGCGAGCACGTCATCCGCCAATGTCGCTTCGAGCGCCGTCGCGTCCACACGGCCTGCCGCGTCCACGGGCAGCGACTCGATCCGGTAGCCAAGCTGTTCATGCAGTATGCGGCTCACGGCGAGCACGCATTTGTGTTCGACGGCGCTCACGAGAATGCGCCGGCGCTTGCCTCCAGTTTCGCGCCTGCCGAGCCCGAGCAGCGCGAGATTGTTGGCCTCCGTCGCGCCAGAGGTGAAGACAATTTCGTCGGCATCGGCGCCGATCAGCCCCGCCACGCCGGCGGCGGCGTCCTCGACCGCCCGCGCCGCCTGCCATCCGATGCCGTGATCGACCGAATGAGGGTTTCCAAACGACTCACCGAAATATGGGGCCATCGCGGCAAAAACCCTTGCGTCTACGGGGGTTGTCGCCTGATGGTCGAGATAGATAGTATTGCCGATTCTCATGGAGTTCCAAGGGCCTATGCCCACAAACCGTTGTAGACCGTCACTTTCGCGCTAAGAGCGTTTCTGGAGGATATCTCCAGGCTCTCGATTGACCCTACCATATATTGTACGATAGAGTCGACCTGGAGGAACCATCCAGGTCGGGGGACATGGCACGCGGACCACTTTTCCAGGACGACTACCGCCATCAGCTCTCGGGACACGAGACGTTCCCGTTGCGCTACGGATGGCTCAAGAAGGCATATGACGCCGTCGAGGCCACCGAGGGCAACGAGGAAAACAAATCCGTCTTCCTCGGCGATGACGCCATCGCGCGATTCGGCGTCGGCAAGAATATGGTCGCCTCAATGCGTCATTGGGGCTCCGCCGCCCGCATCCTCAGCGAGGCGCAGGGCTCGCCGGTCATCCGCACAACAGAGCTTGGAAGAAAACTCTTCGGCCCCGGCGGACGCGATCCGTACATGGAGCATCCGGCGACGCTGTGGCTCGTGCATTGGCATTTAGCCGCGCGCACCGACAAGACGACGTGGTTTTGGGCTTTCAACCACTACCCGGCGCTGACCTTTGAACGCGAGCACCTCGTCAAGGGAATCACGCGCCTGGCCAAAGAGCGAAATTGGTCGCGTGTTGCCGCAGCCACGATCAAGAACGATGTCGCCTGTTTCATTCGCACCTATGTGCCGCAGCAGCCGTCCGGTCAGGCCGGCAATGATGATGCGCTCGAATCGCCCCTAACCGAGTTGGGGCTGATCAAGGCGATCGGCAAGCGCGACGGCTTCCGCTTTGTCCGCGGGCCAAAATCGACGTTGGGCGACGGCGTGTTCATATACGCCTTGCTCGATTTTTGGTCCCGCTACTCGAAGAAGGCCGCAACGCTGTCGTTCGAGGCCATTGCGCACGAGCCCGGCGGGCCGGGCCGCGTGTTTCTCTTCGATGAGAACGATGTAGCCGACCGGCTCGCCGGTTTGGACGACGCGACGGGCGGCAAGCTGCGGTGGTCGGAGACGGCCGGCCTCAAGCAGGTGGTGCGCGACTCGGACCTCAATTTCGAAACGGCACTTTCTTATGCCGATATAGATTATGCCGGCGCGGGCCGGAGGGAAGCCGCCTGATGCCGATGAAAGAGCGCGTCCATATATCGCGCCGGTTCCTGCGCTCCATCCGTATCGACGCAGATCTTGGTGACGCGAAGGCCCTGGAAGGATTTGTGTGTCCGCAGTCGTCCGCTCACGTGCTGCTCACCATGGCACGTCACGTCTCGGAAACGGGACAGGGCGCCTTTACGTGGACCGGTCCTTATGGCAGCGGCAAATCGAGCCTCGTTATTGCGCTGAGCGCTCTTCTCAACGGCAACGCCAGTCTACAGCAGCAGGCCGCCAAGGTCTTTGGCCGCAAGCTCACAACGGCGATCTGGAGCGCCTTGCCGACAGGCACGAAGGGATGGCGCATTCTGCCCGTTGTCGGCCGGCGCGATCATCCCGTCCGCGTCATAGGGGAAGCGATGCAGGCGGCGGGTCTTGCCGCGCGCCAGCCTCGCGGCGGCTGGACCGAAAGCAACCTGAGCAAGACATTAACGGAAGCAGCGGCGGCAACTCCCAAGAGTTGCGGCGGGCTCATTATCTTTATCGATGAAATGGGCAAGTTCCTTGAGGCTGCGGCGCAGGAGGGCACGGATATCTATGTCTTCCAGCAGCTTGCCGAAGCGGCGTCGCGCAGCAACGGCCGTCTTCTTATCGTCGGCGTCCTGCACCAGGCGTTCGAGGAATACGCCCACCGGCTTTCCCACGAGATGCGCGACGAGTGGGCGAAGATACAGGGCCGTTTCATCGACCTTGCTATCAATACGGCCGGCGAAGAACAGATCGACCTGATTTCCCGCGCCATCGAGAGCGACCATCGGCCCAAGACGCCGAGCAGCCTGTCGCGCACAGTGGCAGCGCTGGTCCACCGCGACCGTCCGGCTGATACCGACCGGCTCGCCCTCATGCTGGAGAATTGCTGGCCCTTGCACCCGGTTGTGGCGTGCCTGCTTGGCCCCATATCGCGCCGCCGGTTCGGGCAGAACCAGCGCAGCATCTTCGGCTTCCTCAATTCGGCGGAACCGCACGGATTCCAGGATTTCCTGCGCCGCGCCGACGATCACGCGCTCTACGGGACTGACCAGCTATGGGACTATCTCCGCGCCAATCTGGAGCCCTCGATTCTCGCTTCGCCCGACGGGCACCGTTGGGCCGTGGCGGCCGAGGCGCTTGAGCGATGCGAATCCATCGGTGGCGATGCGCTGCATATCCGGCTGCTCAAAACCATCGCTGTTATCGATCTGTTCAAGGAGCGCTCGGGGCTTGTGCCGAGCTTCCCGCTCCTGCGCGCCTGCCTTCCGGAAACGTCCGAGAGCGCGCTCAGGAAAGCGCTGGGCCAGCTCGATAGCTGGTCCTTCACGCTCTTCAAGAAGTTCCTTGATGCCTACGCGATTTTCGCCGGAAGCGATTTCGATATCGACGAGGCGGTAAGGACTGAACTCGCAGAGGTCGATGCCGTCGATTTTGCCGCTCTGAAGACGTTGGCCGGCCTCCAACCTGTTCTGGCCAAGCGCCACTATCATGAAACCGGCGCGCTGCGCTGGTTCGAGGTCAACCTGGCGCCTTTCCGCGACATTGTGGAATTGGCCGAGAGATACCAGCCGGATAACGGCACGATCGGTCAGTTTCTGCTCGCGGTGCCGACCGAAGGAGAGAACGAGGAAGAGGCGGCGCGGCTTTGCCGCGAGGCGGCCCGCCACAGCGATCAGTGGGATATCGTTGTCGGGATTTCCAAGCGCTCATGGGCGATCATAACGCTCGCGCGCGAACTGATCGCGCTGGAGAATGTGCGCAATGACCGGCCGGAACTTGCCGGTGACGCCGTCGCCCGCCGGGAGGTCACGGCGCGCCTCGCGGCCTTGCAGGGCCAGCTTGAAACCGAACTGCACAAGGCGTTCGACGGCGCCCAATGGTTCCGCAAGCACTATTCGCCCAAGACCTACCGGCACGCCGATCTCAACAGCCTTGCTTCCGAACTCGCGGACCGCCGGTTCGACCAGTGCCCGAAGCTCCACAACGAGCTTCTGAATCGACAGAAACCCTCAAGCAATGCCGTCGCGGCGCAAAACATGTTGCTGCGGCGCATGGTGCTCAATGAGGGCGAGCCGCGGCTTGGCATTCAGGGGTTTCCCGCAGAGGGCGGTCTGCTGGCTTCCGTGCTGGAGGCCACCGGACTCTACGCCAAGGGTGCGAACGGCTGGCGTTTCGCCCCGCCGCAGGACGATGATCCGTGCCGCCTTGCGCCCATGTGGGAGGCGGCTGCCGCCTACATAAGGAACCACAGCAACCGCACCATCGCCGTCTCCGAAATCTATGACCTCTGGCGCGGGCAGCCCTTTGGCGTCAAGGACGGGTTGATGCCCGTTCTGGCGGTTGCGTTCATTCTCTCCCAGCGCAACAGCCTTGCCGCCTACCGCGAGGGGATATTCCGCGCGCGCTTTGATGACGTTGATGTCGAGTACCTGGCCAAGGACGCGGCGACCATTCAGTTGCGCTGGATGGACCTCTCCGACGTTGCGCGCCGGCTGCTCTCCGGCATGGCGGAAATCGTCCGCCATCTCGACCACGACAATGCGCTTGCTCACCTGGAGCCGATCGACGTGGCGCGGGGGCTTGTCGGCATATATGAACAGCTACCGTCCTGGACCAAGCGCACGATGCGTCTGTCCGCGAACGCCGTTCGCGTCCGCGACCTGTTCAAGCGTGCCCGCGACCCCAATCAGTTCCTGTTTGACGACATTCCGGCAGTCGTCGGCGCTGACGTTGGCCGCGCGAGCGACAAGGACCTGCAGCGTGTCATAACCGGCCTTCGCGAGGGGCTTGAGGAATTGGTGCAGGCTTATCCGTCCATGCTGCACCGCCTGCGCGACATCATGCTAGCCGAGTTGCAGGTGCCGAACATTGCGCCGCAATCCCTTGCGGAGTTGCGTGACAGGGCCGAGAACGCCCGGCAGCTCGCCGGCGATTTTCATGTCGAAGCCTTCGTCGGCCGCCTCTCGCAGTTTGACGGCGCCGATGCGAATTTCGAGGGCATCGCGAGCCTTGCGGCAAACAAGCCGCCGCGGGACTGGGTTGACCCGGACCTCGACCGGGCGATGGTCGATATCGCGGATATGGCTCAGAAATTCCTGCGCGCGGAAACGTTCGCCCGTGTGAAGGGACGGCCGGAAAAGCGCCACGCGATGGCCGTAGTGCTTGGAATGAACGGCCGCCCCGCGCCGATTTTAGAAGAATTCGCCATTGCAGATTCCGACCGAGGCGCCGTGGAAGATATCGTGGCCCGGGTCGAGAGCGCGCTTGAAGAGTCGGATACCAGCCGGCGAAGCATCATCCTCGCGGCGCTGGCGGAGTTAAGCGCGCGCTACATGCAGACAGCGGCAAGTGCCAACGGAACCGGCAAGCGAAAGGTCGCTCGTCATGAGTGACAACGACTTCGAGCGGGAGAAAGTCTGCTATGAGCAGAACTTTCAGCAGGCGCGAACCCTAAACAGCCAGATGAACCAGGTTCCGGTGCTCGCCATGACGCTTACGGGCGGCTTGTGGTTCGCGGCCGGCGTGACCGAGAACCTGTATTCCGAAATCCGATTCGGCCTCCTGCTGTTCGCGGGGTTCTGCAACATAGCCCTGATCCTGGCGGCGCTTCGCATCAGGGACGTTTTTCACAGCTACCTTGAGCGCGTCAAGCAGTTCCACCTGGACAGCTTCGCCTCCGGCAAGCCGGAAGACCCGAAGGTGCCGCAACTCGGCGACTACAGCATGATCACCATCTATTGCGCCTTGATGGCGATAGGAAGCGTGCTGTCCTTTGCCGGCGCACTGGGATTCTATTGGCCGTTCGACTTCGGGGGATGGATCGGCATCGCCGCACTCATCGCCGTCCTCGCGGCTTTGTATCTCACGCTTTTCAAGCGAAGAAAGAAAGCCGGGGCAGGGTAGGATGCTTGTTTCAGCCAAATCCCACGGTGACGGACAGCAAGCGCAGACGCGCGAATATTACGAGCGCAATGCGGAGAGCTATTTCAAGGCGACGCGCGACGCCGATCTGTCTGCCTTGTATGAGCGTTTCACCCGGAGGCTCCCGGAGGGCGCCCGCATTCTCGACGCGGGTAGCGGTTCCGGGCGCGATACGCTTGCATTCCTTCGGCGCGGGTACGCCGTAAGCGCATTTGACTCATCGCCGGCCCTCTGCGAACTGAGCACGCGGCTGACCAGTGTGAGAACGCGCGTTCTTCGCTTTCAGGAACTTGAGGACGAAGAAGAGTACGACGGCATTTGGGCGTGCGCGTCGCTTCTCCATGTGCCCGAGGCCGAACTGCCGGACGCGATCGCCCGTCTCGTCCGCGCCCTCAAACCGGGCGGCGTGCTGTACATGTCCTTCAAGCACGGCACTGGCGAACGCGTAACCGAAGACGGGCGGTTCTTTACCGACATGACGGACAGCCGCCTGCGCCGGGTGCTCAATGCGCTTCTCGAAGCGAAACCGGAAGAGCTTTGGATAACGACCGGCGAGGGACAGTTCCAGGGTCAAGACGAATGGCTGAACGCGCTGGTCTCCAGGCAGAAGCGCGGAGAGGCGCATGGTTGAGCCACCGCGTCCCCAAAAGCACGTTCTTGGCCTTTCCGGGGGGCGCGACAGCGCGGCCCTTGCCGTCTATATGCGCCAGCATCATCCCGAACGCGATATCGACTATTTCTTTACCGATACGGGAAAGGAACTGCCCGAGGTCTACGAGTATCTCGGCAGGCTTGAAGGCTTTCTCGGCAAGCCGATCCTGCGGCTCAATCCTGACCGGGATTTCGACTTCTGGCTCAAACAGTACAACGACTTTCTGCCGTCGCCGCAAACACGCTGGTGCACGCGGCAGCTCAAGCTGCGCCCGTTCGAGCGCTGGCTCCGGCCCATGCTCGAAGAAGGCGCCACGATCTACAGCTACGTCGCCATCCGCAGCGATGAAGAATATCGCGACGGCTACAGTTCCAAGCACGACAAGCTGATTGTTCGGCTACCGTTCAAGGAGGCCGGGATCGATAAGGCCGGCGTGCTCGACATTCTTGAGGCCGCGGGGCTCGGCCTGCCGAAATACTATTCGTGGCGCACGCGCAGCGGCTGCACGTTCTGCTTTTTCCAGCAGAAGATCGAATGGGTGCGCCTCATGGAAGAGCATCCCAATGCCTTTGAAGAGGCAAAGACCTACGAAAAGACAGCCCTGGATCACGGCTCGCCGTTCACCTGGAGCCAGGGCGAATCGCTGGAAGAGCTGGCCTGCCCCGAACGCATCGCGCAAATCAGGCAGGACCATGAACAGCGGCTCGCGCGGCTGCGCGCGAAAGTTCAGCCGAACCCCCTTCGATCCGACAGTGAACCCCTCGATATCGACGATCTCTACGGCAAGGCCAAGGTCTGCCTTGCCTGTCACAAGTGAGCCATGGCGTCTTCAGAAAACACATATTCCGCTCCGGGGCTTGCGCTGCAAACGATGCTTCGGCAGGCCAAGCCGGCGGCCCTGCGCCGACTCCTCGGCACATCGACGGCCGATGTTCTGGAGGGGCTTGATCCCGGCCTTGTCGCTGGAGAGCGGTTCGGGGCGCTTGCCGCCAGCTTGGTCGAGCCTTCCGAGGCGCTACGCGATGCTGACAAGCGCGATCAGATCATCGCAATGTTGCCCTTGCCAAAGGCCCGCGAACTGGCAACGAGGCTCGCCGTGGAGGAGGGGAAGGATCTTTACGCAAACCTTCGCCGGGCTGCATCAGACGGCGCCATGCTGCCGGTCCTCTTTTCTTTCTTCGGTGTGGTACGCGATGCCCGCGCTCCATCTGATACTGCGCCAAGTGCCGCACCCCTAGAGGCCGCATACGGCCTCTTCGAGCATCAGCGAACCGCGGCAGCGCAGGTTGTACGCGCGCTGTCGCAGCCGCCGCGTAAGGCTGTTCTTCACATGCCTACGGGGTCAGGAAAAACCCGGACCGCAATGCATATTGTCGCTGCGCATCTGAAAAATAAAGAGCCGACGGTCGTTTGCTGGCTCGCGCAAAACGCTGAGTTGCTCGATCAGGCCGCGAACGAATTCGAACAGGCTTGGCGCAATCTTGGCAATCGCTCCGTAGACCTTGTGCGCTTTTGGGGCCATCGTAACCCCGACCCGTTGGAGGCACGCGACGGATTGATCGTCGCCGGTCTGGCCAAAATGTATGCTTTCGATAGGCGCGACCCGGCGACCATGCTGCGGCTGGCGGACCGCGCTTCTCTGACCATCATTGATGAAGCGCACCAAGCTATCGCGCCAACGTACGCATCCATCTTGACAGCCTTGCATACCAAACGTCCCAGCAATTCGCTGTTGGGCCTGACGGCGACGCCAGGCCGCACGTGGTCCGATATCGCAGAAGATCAGAAATTGTCGGACTATTTTGAGGGCCACAAAATCACGCTTGAGGTCGAGGGATACCATGACCCTGTCACGTTCCTTATCGAGGAAGGCTATCTGGCGCGCCCGACCTTCCGGACACTGAATTCCGCGGGCGGGCTCGAACTGTCTGACGAAGATGTTCAGGAACTCTCCGACTCCATCGACATTCCCGAGGATCTTCTGGAGAAGCTCGGAGCAGATACGCAACGCAATCTAAAAATCATCGCTGCCGTTGAAGACCTAATAGGCCGGCACCGCAGGATCATCGTGTTTGCGCCGTCCGTTGCGAATGCGCGCTTGCTCGCGGCAATCCTGACGGCTCGCGGACACGATGCAGATGTCGTTACTGGGCAGACTAATTCTTCGGAGAGAGAAAGAATCATTAGGCGTTTCAGAAGCAATGCGAATCGCTCTATGGTTTTAATCAATTACGGTGTGCTGACGACCGGTTTTGACGCCCCTGCGACAAGCGCTGCGGTCATTGCCCGCCCCACAAAGTCCCTAGTCCTATACAGCCAGATGGTTGGGCGAGCGACCCGGGGGCCGCGAGCAGGTGGCAATGCGGAAGCCGAGATCGTGACCGTTGCCGATCCCCATTTGCCGGGATTCGGCAGCATCGCCGACGCATTCAAAAATTGGGAGGACGTCTGGCATGAACCAGGCTGAAGCGCCACAGAGGCTAGATGGTGAAATCATACCGCCGGAACTCGCTGTCCGCGCGATGCGCGACAGCGGGTATCGCAACACGGCCTATGCGCTCGCGGAGCTGATCGACAACTCAGTGCAAGCAAAAGCGCGTAGCGTCGATGTCATCTGTATACAGGGGTACGAGCTAATCAATCAGCGGGAACGGCGCCGCATGAGCGCCATTGGCGTTCTCGACAACGGCGAGGGCATGACCCCGGAGGTTCTGCGACTCGCGTTGCAGTTTGGTAATGGCACCCATTTGACCGACCGCCGTGGCATTGGCCGGTTCGGCATGGGTTTGCCGAACTCGTCTATCTCCCAGTGCCGCCGTGTCGAGGTCTGGACGTGGCAAAATGGGCCGGACAATGCGCTCTACACCTATCTCGACGTAGATGAAATTGAAGGCCGCAGGCTCTACGCCGTGCCGTTCCCGGTCGCGCGGCCCCTTCCCGAAGAGTGGAGAGCGCGCTCCGATATCGTCGATACCACCGGCACGCTTGTTGTCTGGACAAAATTCGATGAACACAGGCTCACATGGCGCGGAGCGCCGGCCACACTGCGGCACACCGAGACGCTCGTCGGCCGCATGTACCGCAAGTTCATAGACGATGGCCGGCTAGCGATACGGCTTGTGGCGCTTGAGGATGACGAGCCGACATTCGATCAGTATGTGCGCGTTAATGATCCGCTCTACTTGATGAAGAACTCCTCTACGCCCGTCCCGTTCGACAAGGAACCCATGTTCCAGCGCTGGGGTGACGAGGACGAGGTCTTCACGATCGAGTATAGCGGCGCGAAACACGATGTCATCGTGCGCATGAGTTGGGCGCGCCCGGAAACTGTCCCGGATGACCGGAGCGACCGCGGTGCCAAACCCTATGGCAAGCACGCCGCAAAGAATCTTGGCGTTTCAGTCGTCAGGGCAGGGCGTGAACTCGACCTCGATAGCGGCTGGACCAACAGCTACGATCCGACCGAACGTTGGTGGGGTGTTGAAGTGGAGTTTCCGCCCGCGCTCGATGAGGTGTTTGGGGTCACCAATAACAAGCAAAGCACAACCATTTTCTCTCACATGGCCCAGTTTGACTGGCGTGCCGAGGCGAACCCCGGCGAGTCGATGTCGGAGTTTCGTGAGCGCGTTCAAGGCGAAGGGGATCCGCGCGCCCTGCTCTTGCCGATCGTGGATCACATCCGCCAGCAAATCCAGGAGGTGCGAAATCGGCTCAAGAAGCAAACAGCCGGTCGCCGCACGAAAACCGATCGCCACGACAAGCCGACGGTCGAAGACCTCGCCACCACGAAATTCCGCGAGCGGGCCGAGCAAGGCCATGAAACCGAGTACGATAAGGAACAATTCAGAGAAGAAGACCGGCAGAAACTCGAAGAGGACCTAAAAGAAGACAAGCATTACTCGGAAGATGTCGCCCGTGAAATTGCGGACGCGACGCTGACCCGCAAGCGCAAGGTGGTTTTTCTGACAAAGGCGATGGAAGGCTATGCCTTCTTCAATGTTGAGCATAAGCAAGGAGGGCTTACCGCAATCGTCTTTAACACCAATCATCCCTTCTACGAGCAACTCATAGAGTCACTCCAGCCCGAGATCGGCGAGGAAACCGATAGCGAGCTTATCGACCGTGTTCATAAGGCGGCCGATACCCTTGAGCTGCTATTCGCCGCCTGGGCCCGTTACGAAATGGAAGAGGTCCGACAGCAGAACAGGCTTTTCGAGACGCGCCAGGAATGGGGGAAGATGGCGCGGTTTTTCCTGACAGAAGACGACGAGTGAAATGTCCGTCGTGCTGCCGAACGATGCTGTTTTGGATATCATGCGTACCGCATCAGGTAGCGTCCTCATCGCGGCGCCCTACATCAAATCCCACGCACTCCGGAAATTGATCGCCGCACTGCCCGACGCAGTGTCCGGGCTGACCTGCATTACCCGCTGGCTTCCGGAAGATATTGCGGCAGGCGTCTGCGATATTGAGATCCTTGAGAACGTCACGGACCGCCCCGGCGGCAAGCTGCTCGTTCATCCTCATCTACATGCCAAGTATTACCGTTCCGGTGACCGTTGCCTTGTCGGATCGGCCAATCTCACCGGGCGCGGACTCGGGTGGGTGACGCCGGCCAATGTCGAACTACTCGTAGAGTTGCCCCGGGACTTCCCTGGGCTTTCCGAATGGGAAGCGGCTTTGCTTGCTTCTGCGGTTCCGGCGACTGCCGAACTGCGTGATCGGATCATGCAGGAAGCAGAACGCTTGAAGCAGGCGGGCGCCGTTGCCCGCGTGCCCGAGGTGGATCAGGACACAGACGAAGAAACGGCGGTGTCCAAGTGGATACCGTCTTGCCCTGTTCCCGAGCGGCTCTGGAATGTCTACCAGGGCGGCGGCACGGATACGATGGTGAGCAGCGCAAGGGAGGCCGCACAGCACGATCTCGCTGCCCTCGCGCCGCCGCATGGTCTGACGCAAAAGCTTTTCGAGGCTTACATCGCCGGCATTCTACGACAGATGCCTTTGATGGCCGAAATCGACAGGCTGGCATCAAGCGGGCTGACCGATACCCAAGCGCATGCGTTTCTCACCGAAAAGCGGGAGACCGACTCCTCATATCCGACCGATCAAGCCTGGCGCGTCCTCAAAGCGTGGCTCATTCATTTTTTCCCGAACACCTACAGGCTGGAAACGGGCCAGGAAGTCCTCGTCAAGGGCAAGCAACTCCCCCGATAAGGTGCCCCCGGCTTCGCCGGGCCGCGCTCTACGCCCCTAACCCCGGAATATCCGGGATTGGCTCTGACGAGCCCTCGCCGTAGGGGCTGCGCCCCAAGCGACAGATTCCGTGCGCTTCAACACGGTCCACCGTGTTTCGGGCACGGCGTGTCGCGGGCATCCAGGAGTAATTGGCGATAGCCGCTTTCCGTCATCCATTTGGCCCGCTTCAGATGCTCCTCCCAGCAGCGCCGTGTCCGGTCGGGCTCAGCCACCGGATCGCGGTGCAGCACGATCCGCGCCACCTCTCGCCAGTCGGCGCCCTCGTCGTCTGCATCCAGCAGCCGGAGGTAGGTGACGAAGTGCTGCTCATCGTAAGGAGTGATGCTGTCTGACCAAGGCACATCGTCGGCAACGTCGGGGTCAAGCTCGGTCATAATCCGGCCTTCCTGAAGCCGTCGGTCTCCGCCGGGTGCAGACGGAGACGCCACCATCGAAGATTATCCCGATATGGGATAATCCGAAATCAGGATTAATGGAAGAACCGGCCTCACCATTAGCCGGTTTTCATGCCCAAATCGCTCCGCACGCCGCGGCAAGAACGACTGCAAGCATTATTAGCCAAAGTCCGGAAAGCCAGGAAGCTCACGCAATCCGATGTTGCCGAACGGCTCGATCGCCCGCAGTCCTTTGTCGCTAAGTATGAAGGCGGGGAGCGCAGGCTGGATGTGGTTGAATTCGTTGAGGTCGCCGAAGCGCTTGAAACAGACCCCTGCGCATTGCTCTCGAGCCTTCTTCACGCCGGCGAGCCTTTGCCCCCGGCGATCCAAGGTCGCCGACCAAGGCGTGTTCGAGCATAGGCCAATTCGTCGCCCGTCCAGACTTCGCAGGTTGGTCAAGGCGCGTCCGTCCGCCGCGCACTCACGCTATCAGCATATCACTTCGGGTGCGCATGAGGGATTGGTATCGTGATCGTCATGCAGCTCAGCTCCGGTCCATCCGGAAGCGGGACGGCGTTGTGCCTGTCAGCCTGCGGAAATTGTCGGTGAAGTGGCTGTGGCTGGCGAAACCAACGGAGATCGCGATCTCGGCGATCGACTTTTCGGCGCCGATCAACAGTTCCTTTGCCCGGAGGATGCGCCGTTCGATCAGGTAGCGATGCGGCGATGTGCCGGTGGAGGTCTTGAAGGCCTCGCCGAAATGATGCGTGCTCAAGCCCGCCAGCGCGGCCAGGTCGCGCAGGCTGATGTCGTCGGCGAGGTGCGCTTCGATGTAGTCGACGACGCGCCGCAGGCGCAGCGCGCCGAGTCCACCGATCACCGGCGGCGAGCGACTGAGTCCATCGCCATAGGCACGGAAGACATGCACGGCGAGCGCCGATCCCAGCCCCTCCGTATAGAGCCGCCCGCCCGTGCCGCGTTCGGCCAGTTCCCAGTGCCACGCCGCAGCCATGCCCTCGATGACCGGATCCCGGATGCCGATCTGGGTCCTCAGCTCCAGCTCCTTCCCATCGAAGGCCTCGCCGACGATCTGCTTGATGAAGGCCTGTTCCATCGCGATGACGAGAATGCGCGGCGAGCTCGTCCAGCGCTGAAAGATCGGGCGATCCCCGGGGTTGATATGGAGATCGCCGGAGACGATCCGGCGGCGCTCCGTTGCACGCATTTCCGGCAGGCGCCACTCCATCTGGAACGGCGTGCCCTCGTGAATGGCGACTGTGAACTGCGTGGCGCCGATCTCCGTTCCCGGGTTCGGCTGCAATGTGCAGCGGCTGACGCCGACGCCGTCATGGACCACCCGCTCGGCGTAGGACAATCGAGCCGAAGGAGTTTCGGAACCGAAGTCGAGCAATTCTATTTGGCTCTTGGGCTGCGAATCCGGCATCCCTCGAAGCCTCCATACAATGGTATTCGAGGTTGGCATCCGAACGTCGAGTATCTATATGTTGCCTCGATCGCTCCGAGCACAGCCTCGTCCAATGGAGGAAGGAATAGTAGAAGATTAGGACAAGGATAAGGCGAGAATTTCAGAAGCAATACCGGTTAATATTTACATAAATTTTACCATAATTACTTGATTTCGAGTCCTGGTATCGTCCCAGGGGCAATGCGCAGTAAACGGAGGAAAACCCGATGAGTCCCCGCTCCAATCTGTTCATTTGCGCTGCTGCGCTGTCGCTTCTGACTGCGTGTGATGATCCGCCGAAGGCGGATGACAGCAACTTCGAAAAGACGCTGCAGGGTTATTACGACTCGCATCCCGTCTGCGCCGCCATTCCGTTGACGTTCCCCGTCGACCTGCGCAGCGACGGAGACGCCGCCAGGAAGCGGCAGTTGGAACCGCTGGTGGCGGCCGGTCTGATCGCGGTCACCACGATCCAGAAAAACGAGCCTGCGGCGTCGGG
>Ga0326597_10005263_pt1 | contig 17990 bp, 13 predicted proteins | sample RVTome_12_FD_203789 | JGI IMG/M metagenome (GOLD analysis project Ga0326597, IMG submission 203789) | Soil microbial communities from uranium-contaminated site in the Upper Colorado River Basin, Wyoming, United States - RVT100D185 | ecosystem: Environmental > Terrestrial > Soil > Contaminated >... | reverse complement strand
GTCGTCGGCACTCAGTTGGGTGCGATTCAGTTGGGTGCCATTCAGTTGGGTGCGATTCAGTTGGGTGCCATCGACGCGGTGATCCTCAACGACCTGGTCGACTGCTCCAACGTGTCCTGCTCCTCGGGAACCCTGGAGGATGTCCTGTTGGCCGACGCCTTCCGACCGGGCGCCACCTACGGCATGTTGCTTACTGCCCTGATCCCGAAGGGCGATTTGCCGTGGGAGCAGCTGCCGGTCGACCAAGTTCCGGTACCGTTGTTGCTCAGCGCCAGTGAGAACGCCCAGACGATTCAGTACTCGGCTGCGTTTGACGTCGACACGCCCGGGAACAATCCCAAGCCGGGTACCGCCGTTGTGACCCTGGAAGATGGCTTCCGGTACGTGCCCGGTACCGGCACGTTGCAAGGTGTGCCTATCGAGCCGACGATGGTCGGGCGAGTGCTGACGTTTGACCTGGGGGCCATCCCAACCGGTTCCTACATCCTCGCGTTCGTGGCAGTCCCGGGATTGACCCTCGGCACTTTCAGCGTTTCCGTCGGGGTTACCGTGGATACCGTCAATGACACCCTGCGGTCTGCGCCGGTTACCGTCGTCCAAAACTTCGAACCGGAGAACAACGACACCGCGGCCACCATCAGTATCAATGCCGATACGCTCCTATTTGGCCACGCGCCACCTTCGGACAACGACTACTGGAGCTTCGTACCCGCACCTGGTTCGGTCCCGGCCGGCTCCGACGGGGTCTACACGATCAAGCTTGCCCAACTCGGTATTGACGCGGACCTCATTGCCTATGGTCCGGAGACACCAGACCTGAGTCCATTCCCCGACCGGGGCAACTCGTTGCAGATCGAACCGCTCGACGATCGGGGACTCGCTATCGGCGACAACACCAATGACCTCGATCCGGAAGCGCTTCAGGACATCGTGCTGTCAAAAGAGCTTCTCAACGGACCATGGGAGCTCGAAGGGTTGTCGATTAGTCGCTCGACTCAGGACGAGAGCGTCGAGTTCTTCACGGCGAAGCCAGGCACGGACCCCTTGACCATTCAAGTGGCAGGGGTCAATCACACCACGACCCCAACGGCCGACGAAGTGTCGAATTCGAAGTACACGCTGTGGGTCAGTACCGAATACGCCGCCCCGGTCAGCTGCCCGGACGCGACCCCACCGACCGGTGGAACGGCCGGGCTGGTCTATCCATCCGGATTGACCTCCGCTCAGCTCAGCACCCTTGACACCGTCTTTCTCGTCAACCGGGCACGAATCGAACGTCACGAAAGCGCTGCGGCGGCCGACGCGGTCATCGCCAGGCTCCATGATCTGGTTGATGCGCTCAACGGGGGCGATCCCGACCTGGCGGGCCTCGGGTTGCATGCGGCGGTCATATCCGTTGAAGGTGACCTGACGGCGGCCGGAGTCACCTCGACGACTGGCGCCCAGATCGCCAACCTGTACGCGGCCTGGGACGCCGACCCGTGCGACTACACCCTCGCGAACCTGGTGGCGAATGAGATCACCAAGATCATCAAAGACCTCGATGCCAACCATGAGCTCAAGTTCATCACGATCGTCGGATCTGACAGCGAGATCCCCTTCTTCCGTCAGCGCGACTGGTCGGCCGTGTCGAATGAGGAGCTCTATAAGAGCACGTTCAAAGCGGACACGGCCCTGTACGGATCTTCGGCTTCACAACGCTTCCTCACCGATGACGGGTACGGCGACCGGGACCCCCTGGCACTGCAGAAACAATCCGGGGTGTTATTCCAGCCCGACATATCGCTTGGTCGTCTCGTAGAGACGTCCACGGAGATCATCGGGCTCATCGACGAGTTCATCGTCAACGATGCCCAACTCGACCGGTCCAGCGCCCTGGTCACGGGTTATGACTTCCTCCTCGACGGGGCCGACGCGGTCGTCACCGCCCTTGAGCAGGCCGGTCTGCCAGCCGCCATGATTGACTCGCTCATCAGCGACACCTGGACGGCCGACGACCTGGCCGGCGCCATCGGTGACGCCGCCGACGTCATGGCGATCGAGGGCCACTACGACCACTTCCGGTCGTTGCCTGCTCTGGTCGACAATACCGATACGGTTGGCACCACCTATGACACGTCGGAGCTGCCTGCGTCCGGGACCCTTGCCAACAAGATTCTGTTCAGTGTCGGGTGTCATTCGGGTCTCAGCGTCGATGACAACTTCTACACGACGGTCGAAAACCTCGACTGGCCACAAGCCATCGCCAACCAACGGGCGGTGTACATAGCCAACACCGGCTATGGCTACGGCGATACAGACGGCGTGTACTACTCCGAGCGGCTCATGGAGCTGTTCACCGAACAAATGGAACTCAACACCGGCCGGTCTCCGGCCGACGCGTTGCGCGACGCCAAACAGCTCTACATCGGCGAACAGCAGCAGGCTGGCGTCTATGACCTCAAAGTCGTGCAGGAAGCGACCTATTACGGCTTACCGATGTATCAGCTCGGTCCGGCAGGGGCGACGGCGTCGCTGGCGGCTGTGTCGGCTCCGGGCGTTTCCACCACCCCGTGGTCTCCCGACGTGCCAGGCGTCGAAGCGCTTGACTTTACGATCAACGCGTCGTTCACCGAGATCATCTCGCCCGAGGGTGGTCGGTATCTGACCACCGCGACCGCCACGGCCGGTTCCCTGACGGTCACCGACACTCGACCTTTGGCCGTTCACTATGCGCCCATTCAGCCGTCCGTCTCGATCGACGTCACCCATGGCGATCCGACCCTTACCGCTCGCGGGTCGATCATGATCCCCAGCAGCAGCAGCGGGAATCAAGGGTTGACCTATACCGACATCGACCCGTTTGTCCCGGTTCTGTCACGACCTCGCATCGACCTGGCCGCCAACGAAGGCCGGCCATACGCACTCATCAAGGACATTGCCTTCCCGTCGGTCTTCCAAAGCGTTAGCGAATTCAATCTCAGCCGGACCGGCCGTCAGCAACGGTTCAATGCGGTCCTTGGCCAATTCGTGTGGAATCGCGATGAGTCGACGTCGAGTGGCATCCAAACCAAGTTCCCGCAGGCAAGTTGGAGCGTTCTCTACAGTGATTCCACCGACTTCGAACCGCCGGTGGCGCTCGGCTCTGAGCTATTCCTCGATGACGGACAGCTGACGTTCCTGCTCGAACTGACCGACGATCCCGCTCCTGGTGAGGTCGACAGCGTCGTGTTCGCCCAGGCCATCTTCCGCGATGCAGCTCTTACCAAGGTTGGATCTTCCACCCATACGTTCGTCGACCTACAGAGGATCCCGGGCACCCGTCAATGGACTGCCACCGTCCCGACTGCTCTGTCGCAGGTGCGGGCCTACTTCCAGTTCTGTGATGAGAACGGCAACTGCGGGTTCATCAGCGGCAAGGGTCTCGGCCTGGTCGCCAAGCTCCTGTCGGCCGGCCAAGACCAGGTCGTCGAACTCGGCCAGCCCACGCAGCCAATCAATGGAAGCTTCGATGACCCAACCGGAGGAATTCATTCGGTCTCCGTCGATTGGGGCGATGGGTCGTCATTGGGTACCGCCAGCAACGTCGACGAAAGTGCCGGAACCTTCACAATCGACCCGCACACCTATGCGACGACCGGGGTCTACACGGTAACGATCTCGGTGTCCGACGGCGACGATTTCTCCGCCATTGACACGTTGCGCGTGTTTGTAATCAGCCCGAACAGTGCACCGGTCGCCGGCGACGACTCGGTGACAACCGACGAAGACACCCCGGTCGTCATCAATGTGGTTGGCAACGACTCGGATCCCAACTCGAATATCAATGTCGCCTCCGTCACAATCCTGTCCGGCCCGACCAACGGGGTGGCCGCCTCGAACGGGGACGGGAAAGTTACCTATACGCCGAACCCGAACTTCAACGGGAGCGATTCGTTCACTTACCGGGTCTGCGACTTTGGATTCGTGACGCTGTGCGACACCGCGGTGGTGACCGTGACGATCACTGCGGTGAACGATGCTCCGCTGGCAGACAGCCAATCGGTGTCGACCGCCGAGGATACGGCCGTGGCGGTGACGTTGACAGGGTCGGATGCCGATGGTGATCCGTTGGCGTATTCGGTGGTGGCTGGTCCGACCCAGGGTGCGTTGTCGGGTACCGCTCCGAATCTGATGTACACGCCTGCTGCCAATTACTTCGGTCCGGACAGTTTCACCTTCAAGGTGAACGATGGGACGGCTGACAGTAGTGAAGCGACTGTGTCGATCGCGGTCACTGCAGTGAACGATGCTCCGGTGGCGAATGGCCAGGCGGTGTCGACCGCCGAGGATACGGCCGTGGCGGTGACGTTGACAGGGTCGGATGCCGATGGTGATCCGTTGGTGTATTCGGTGGTGGCTGGTCCGACCAATGGAACCTTGTCCGGTTCGGCTCCGAACCTGACGTACACGCCTGATGCCGATTACTTTGGTGCAGACAGTTTCACGTTCAAAGTCAACGACGGGACCGCGGACAGCAACACTGCAACAGTTTCCATCACGGTGACGCCGGTGACCGACGCAGTGCTGCGCTACGTTGGCGTATCGCAGATGCAAAGTGGCGGGTCCGCCCCGTTACGGGTCACCGTCACCTCGACCGACGGTGGCACGGTGGTAGGGGGAACTGTCACGTTCACAATCGCGGGCAACGCGGGACTGGGCTGCACGGCGGCGGTTCAACCGCTCTACGCCACCGGCGCCTTGACTTCGGGAACTGCCTTTTGCAACAAGACATTCACCGCCGCCGGTGGCGGAACCACGTACGTCGTCGACGCCACGCTGGCGGGGGTCGCCGGTTCGGTACCGATGGCTGGAGGTCTTGACCCGGTTGCGTCACAGCGGTGCCCGGAGGGGTCTGCCAACGCCACGGGAACATGCGACATCGTAGTATTCAAGGGGGTGCAGCACTCGATCACCGGTGGTGGCAATCTCGTGCTGGCAGCTTCGGCCGGCCAGTACCCGGCCAACCCGGGTAGCAAGAAGAACTTCGGGTTCAACGCAGACAGCGGCAAGCGGGGCACCAGCCTCAAGGGCGACATCAACATCGTGTACCAGTATCGGGTGCCTGAAAATGGGACTCTGGTGGATTACCAGATCAAAGCGATGGAGATCACGTCGGTCGGCAAGATGGGGATCCTCGGGGAAGTCATTTCCTCCACGGCTACGTTGACCGATTTGTCGACCTTGGTCGTCGTCGTTCCTCAACTCGTGTTGCAGGTGCGACTGACCGATGGTGACGATGATTCCGATCCGTCGACCGTCGACAAGGTTTCCTATACCGCCTGGCATCCGACCGATGGCCACCTGTTGTTCTCGACCAACTGGGACAACACGCTGAACATCCCGAGAGAGCAGACTCTGGACGGCGGCAGTATCGATATCAAGTAGGGGCATCTCATCGGATGACGGATGGCATCGACTCGATGACCGAAATTTCAGTTGTTCGGAGCGATATCACCAAGCTCGACGTTGATGTGATCGTGAACGCTGCCAACTCCTCGTTGTTGGGCGGTGGGGGAGTAGATGGGGCGATTCATCAGGCGGCCGGGCCGGGACTCCTTGCCAAATGCCGAACGCTGGGAGGATGCGAAACCGGTCAGGCGAAAATCACCCGTGGATATGATCTGCCGGCTACGGCGGTGATTCATACCGTGGGTCCGGTCTGGCACGGCGGCGACCACGGAGAGCCCGAACTGCTCGCATCGTGTTATCGCAAGAGCCTCGCTCTCGCTGACCAACACAACCTGAAGACCATCGCGTTCCCGGCTATCAGCTGCGGCATCTACCGATATCCGATCCCCCAAGCGGCTGACATTGCCGTCTCCACGATTCGTGACTATTTGAACCAACCTTCGAACCTCGAAAAAGTCATCCTGGTGGCTTTCAATGATGAGATCTTCGACAGCTATGAACACGCCCTCGGCCGCTGACTGGCCTTCCGTTTTGATTCTTCCGCCGACCGGGTTCAACCCTTGTAGAAGCAGCTGACGCCATTGAACTAGCTCGAAGCAGAGAGACATCTATAGGATTGACTGCACACACAGAGAGAGAGTCATGAACTTTTCAGCACCCGGCAGCAGCGGCACCGACCGCGGTGGGCTAGAGGTACTCGACCTGGTGGAGTGTCGGCGCCTCCTTGAACGGGAACAGATTGGGCGTATCGCGTTCATCGCAGGGGGAGAACCGTTGATCCTGCCGATCAATTACCGGATGCACCGCGGGAACGTCGTTTTTCGAACGACCACCGGTGAGAAGCTCGACGCGGCACGTAATGCTGCCTCGGTTGGATTTGAAATCGATGGCTGGAACCTGGAGAGCCAGACCGGTTGGAGCGTCATCGTCAGCGGTACCGCCCAGGACGTGGAAGACCCCGAAGCTATTGGAGAAATGAAGACTCTCGGTCTTCGCCCGTGGGCAGATGCCGTGGCCCGGAACAACTGGGTCCGCATCATTCCGAACGAGATCTCAGGTCGACGAATAAGCTGATTTTTCGTTGTGTCGGATACCGTGCACCATCGGGGTACTCTTCGCTCCTCAGCTAACCGGCGTCCACGCCGCCTTCGAAGGACTCGATCCATGAACCCTCCCCGTCACACCGTCCGTCGCCCAACGTTCGTCCGACTTGTGACGCTTCTAGTTTGGACGGTTCTGCTGGTGAGCGCCTGCGGCCAAGGGGAACAGCCGCTGGCGTCCCCAACCACCCCTCCCACGACTACGTCAACGACTGTCGCGGTCAGCACAACTTCCGAAGCGACCTCCACCACCGTGCCGTCGACGACGGTGCCCTCGACCACCACCACACTCGCGATACCGTCGGTGGTCCTGGCCTTGTCGCCCGACGGGTTGACCGTGATTGACGGAGATTCGGGATCGACCACTCAGCTGCCGTTCGGCACTCCGCAGGACGCCGTCGTATCTGCCGTCGACGCCGTGCTGGTTGAAACCGGCGTCGTCAATCCGGGCAATGCCGAATGCCCCAACGGTCAGGAAGCTGTGGCGGTATGGTCTGGTATCCAGCTTGAATTCGCCGGCGACCAGTTCATGGCATGGTCCCTGAACCCCGGCTCGACCTTGACCGACATGACCGGAGTCGGTCTCAACTCGCCCGTGTCCGGGCTGAAGGCCAGTTGGGACGTCACGATTTTCGAATCCACCCTCGGGACCGAATTCAGCACCGATGTCGACGGTGCCGGACTCGGGGGGTTGTTGTCAGATTCGTCCGAAACAGCAACCGTCACCGCCTACTGGGCTGGACCCATCTGCGCGTTCCGGTGAGCAGCTTGTAGATGAAGCATCGGCATCCATGAGGGACTTACGGCAGGATCGAAGGGTCAATCGGACAGGTCCGCTGTTATGTCGGAATACTTACGCTTCGGTAACGGCCACAAGAGGACAGAATAGATGAGAAGACTTGCAGCAATCGGAGCCATCGTCCTAGGCGTCTTGCTCCTGGTCGGTGGAGCAGCCACATACCTGGTGGTCAGCAGCACACTCGGCGAGCAAAACATTGTGACATCAGAAGACGCTTGTTTAAAGGGAAACGATGTTGATGGTCCGTTCACGGCTTACTGTCAGGCCAAGGTAATCGACATGCACGCTCTGGAAGCGACCGGTGGCTTGCATTACGCCGAACTCGGCCAAGAAGATCCACTTCGTGATACGGCCATGAATGCATCGTTCTTGCAGGCGTCACTGTTCACGTCGGTGTTGGCCTTCGGAGTGGCGGCACAGGCCATCGGCATGGGTGTCATTTTCATCCTGCTCGGCCTCGGAATCCGCGACGTTGCGGTCACCGTCAAACCCACGACCTCCTAACGGGAGGTCTCTCCGCAATACGAAGGTGGCCCCGCTCCCCCTGGGGCCATCTTCGTTTGTGTCGGTCAACACAATGGTTCGCCATCACCCAGAGAGGCCACCACCGTGGCGACGCCGGTGGTGAATCCGGGTCGGTTCTAGACCTCGATGACGGTGCCGGCCCTCCCGGGAATGAGGTCGAATGGGAGCGGGTGCGATTTCATGTTGGCGGCAATGGTGTTGAGCATCTTGTCGTCGTGACCGGGGTCGTGATGGAACGTGACGAGCGATCCGACCCCGCATAGCTCGGCGATGTCGAGCGCCTGATCAAACGTGCTGTGGCCCCATCCCTGACGTTCGGCGTACTCATCGTCGGTGTATTGGGCGTCGTGTATAAGCACATCGGTGTTGACCATCAAGTCGTACCCTGACGTCCACTCCGGGTCGGGCGGAAAGTGTTCGACGCCCAGGGCTGGTTCATGGTCGGGTAGGTACGCCATCGATTTGCCGCCTACTTCGAGCCGGTAACCGAGGGTGGCTCCGGGATGGCAGACGTAGTCAGTGGTAACGGTGACCGGGCCAAGTTCGAATGTTCCGGGGTGGATGTCATGCAGCACCACTGATGAGAGTTCGCGGATATGGACAGGGAAGAGCGGCGGAGATAGATACCGACCCAGGAGTTGCTCCAGGGTGAACTCCGCGGACCCCGGGCCCCAGATGTGCACCTCGACTTCGGGGTTGAACATTGGTGAGAAGAACCCGAGTCCCTGGATGTGGTCCATGTGGAGATGCGTAAGCAAGATGTCCACCCGGGGCTGCCCCTCGACGGTTTGTCCAAGACGCCTGATCCCCGACCCGGCGTCGAGGACAATGTGGCGGTCGACCGCAGTGATATGGATCGAAGCGGTGTCGCCTCCGTACTCGACGGTGTCAGGGCCGGAGGCAGCCAACGACCCCCGTGTCCCCGAAAGGAGGATTCTCACAGGGTGGGTTCTTCCCAGAACATGGCCACCGCTCCAAGATGCCGATCGCTGAGCCCCTCTACCGGAAACGCCGTGATGTGGAGATGCCGGGCGGCCCCGTCACCCGTTTTGATGCGTAACTCACCATGGGCTGGATGTCGTTCTCGGAGTGCGATCACGATGGGAAGGTCCTCGCTGGGAATCGCCGAACCATCGAGGGCGGTGGTCTGGAAGATGTCGGCTATCTCACTGGCGTGAATCGCTCCGGCCTCTTCGTAGCGAAGTCCGAGCGTGGCTTCGGCGGCTTCGTTGTAGAAGAGGAGGTCGCCGTTGATATCAATAATCCACACAGGGATCGCCTGATAGGTGGACCACTGGCGTAGCAATATCAGTTCTATGGGTTGCGTCATATCTCGCCTCCCGCCTGCGCAAAGCGTACTCCGAACCGAACGTGCCGTGAGCAGAGTGTGGTGTTTCTTGTCGCCCGGTTGGATGCCCGGGCCCTCGTGCATTGCCATGTGGGCCGGGTACAGTCAGCCTCGTGATCGCGCACTTCAATACATGCCCGATTCGAGTCGGGGTCGTATCTGTCGCGGTGCTTGTCGCCCTATCGGCCTGCACGACGACCGGAAGGCCGGCCACAACCACGTCGAGCCCATCGACAACCTCCCAGGTGGGTCCCCCCAGTACCCCCACCACCGTTGAAGCGGCTGAGGAGCTGGTGCCACCCATCGGGCTGTCCACCGCCGACCTGGCGTCGTTGCCCGGCCGCTTGGTGATCAACGGCGATCAGCGCCAGTCTGTGACGGTGATCGAAGCCGATCTGGTGACCCTGCCTTTGACTGACACTCAGGCAGAGTTTGCCTCCCAGCCGACCTGGTCTCCCGACGGCCAGTCGGTCGCCTGGTCCCGGGTGATGTCCGACGGAACTGCGTCGGTGGTCGTCAGCTCTGCCACCGACGGATCCTCCACTGAGTACATCACGCCTTTCCAGGTGTTCTACATTCAGTGGCGTCCGGATAGTGGGGCGTTGGGGGTTCTCGGAGCGGGTGGGGAGGGAACGGCGTTGGCCATCATCGATCTCGGCGATGGGCAGGTCACTCAGAAACACTCGGCCGGCTCGTTCTACTTTGTATGGTCGCCGGATGGGAAGACCCTCGTCACGCATCTGAACGGTTCGATCATCGAGCTAGTTGATGTGGCGACCGGGCGGCGCACGCCGATCGATACGGAGACCGGTACGTTCGAGGCGCCTCAGTGGACCCCTGATGGGGAATCGATCATCTACATCCGACCGATCATCATTCAGACGGCCGGCCTCGGGGGCTTGGTGGCGGCCCAGGCGAATAGAGACGAGCTGGTCGTGCACAACGTGGCGACCGACGAAGTTACCGTCCTCGCCGAGGACGCGGCCATGAACGGCTTCTCGTTGTCGCCAGATAGCACCGAGATTGCCTACACGGCTGGTCGGTCGGGGGTTGAAACCGACATGTTTGTCGTCGACCTGGCCACCGGGGAACGGGAATCTCTCGAAGTCGGATTGGTGTTTGCCTGGCAATGGAGTCCGGACAGTCGCAAGATTCTGGTGTTCGGGATCGAAGACGCCGGCATCGTCCTGCGAGTCTGGAACAGCGGGACCGTAACGGACTATTTCCGTGCGTTGCCGACCGGCACGTTCTTCAACCGTTATCTCATCTTTTGGGGACAGTACACCCGAAGCATGACGGTGTGGGCCCCCGACAGCTCGGCGTTCGTGTTCGCCGCCACCGATCGGGGTGACGACTACGTTTTCCTTCAACGTATAGAAGACGGGTTCCCGTCCCTGGTCGGCCCCGGGTCGGTGGCTTCGTTCTCGCCAGGTGGTGACTCAACCGACTGAGCTGCACGGCCGATAGCCAGCGGATGGGCACGATCCGCCTTCGCTATTCGGCTACAAGGGAAAGATCGCCTGGTCGGCCGGTCAGCTTCGGGTCAACGGGCGCGATCAAACGCGTCTGGGAGAAGGGATCCTACGACAGGTGACGATGATCGAACAGGCTCTGCGTCCGGAGCCAGCTGTTCGGGTTGTCGGTGTGCTCTGTTTCGTTCAGGGATCATTCGAAAGCAGCCCGCCATTTAGGGCTGGCGGCGTTGTCGTCCACAGCCCGAGAACGTTGCGCTACGACCTTGAGCGGCCCGGCAGCTACACCTTTGACGATCGCCAGTGCCTGGCCGGTTGTCTATCGGAAGCTTTCCCGCCAGCAGCTGGGTGACAGCGACCTTGCGGAAAGCCAGACCAGCGACGTTGCGAAGAGGTCATGATGTGGTTCAAGTCGGCCCCCGGCTGAGCGTCGTCGGGGGTATCCGTCAATTACGATCTGCGCATGCGGATATTTGGTCGGCTGCGCGGTACCCACAAAGAACCACTCGGGCGTTGGTTTGAGCGGGAAGTGGCGGTGCTGGCTGGTCGAATAACTGCGGCCGACGCGTTGGGTCAGGCTCAAGCGCTAATCGCCGAGGTCGATCCCCACGCCTACCCGGTGCAAATTTCGACCTCGGCGGTGGATGAAAATGGCAGATCCGAGCACTGGGAGGTTGGGTTCGATTCCCGGGCGCTCGTAGCCAATCTCTGGGTCGAGTTCGGTTTCGACCACGCATGGCTGCGTGGCGTTCCTCTCGTGAACCGGGAGTCCGGCTCGGTCACTCCAGATCTTTGGGCCCGGATGAACAGTACGCAAAGACAGGTTTTTACCGATAAATGGTTTGCGTATCCGGAGCTAACGGGGTTCGTCGACTCCGACGCGGCGCTGGCGCAATTGATGGCAGAGCACCCCGAGGTGAGTCTGGTTTCGGACTCGACGGAGATGTCGCTTGAAACGGACCGCGCCGACGAACTATGGGCGTTGACGGTGGCCGACCACGAATGGTGGACTCCGCTGTTCTGACTGTTCTGAGCATCGGGACATCGACTTCGGGAGGTAGGCCGTACCCTGCCCATCGATGGTCCGGGCATATGAGAGTGATCGGTGGCCGATTGGTGCTTGAACTGGCCGGGCCAGGCCGATTTATACCTGGCTCACGGACCCGCCGAGCCACGTCGCTCCGGTAGTTTTCTCCCATGACCGCGCACGCAGAGTACGAAAGGCACGATGCCACTGGACTGGCCGATCTCGTTAGGACCGGACAAGCACATCCCCGCGAATTGCTCGAGGCGGCGATTGCCTCAGTTGAACGATCCAACGCAACGATCAACGCCGTGGTCCACAAGATCTACGAACGGGCCATGGAATATGTTGACGGGCCGATCCCGGAAGGGTCCCTGGCGGGTGTGCCGTTCTTGCTCAAGGATCTCGGGTCGGCGCTGGCGGGAGTGCCGATGACGAGTGGTTCTCGGTACCTCATGGGGTTCATTCCTGACTACGACAGCGAGATCGTGGCCCGCTACAAACAAGCCGGACTCGTCATCTTTGGCAAGACAAACACGCCTGAGTTTGGCCTGGTCGCTGTCACCGAACCCGAACTCCACGGCCCTACCCTCAACCCGTGGGATATCACCCGAACCCCGGGCGGCTCCAGTGGTGGTGCGGCGGCGGCCGTGGCCGCAGGATATGTGCCGGCTGCTCACGCCAGCGATGGGGGAGGTTCGATCCGGATACCCGCCTCGGCCTGTGGACTGTTCGGAATGAAGCCTACCCGCGGCCGGGTTCCGCATGGTCCGGCGGTTGGCGATCCTGGTTTCGGCCTCACTCAAACCCACGCCATTACCCGTTCGGTCCGGGACTCCGCGTTGCTGCTCGACGTGGCCAGGGGCCATGATCACGGCGCTCCGTACCAGATTCGTGAACCCGATCGGCCGTACATTGATGAACTAGATGTCGATCCCGGCCGTCTTCGCATCGGTTTTACCAACCAGGCCCTGTTTGGCACCGAAACCCACCCTGACTGTGTGGCAGCCGTCGAAAAGACGGTGGCCCTACTCGAGAGTCTCGGGCATCTTGTCGAGGAAGTGACGATTCCGTTCGATCGGGCCCGGATGCCTTCCACTTTCGTGCGGATCTGGGCGGCTTCGCTTGCCGGTGATCTCGAAACCATGCAACTGTCGGCGGGCAAGAAGCTCCACCTCGATCACTTCGAACTCACGACCTGGCTGCTGGCTGTCATCGGCCGAAAACTGTCGGCCGGCGAGCTGGCAGCCGATGTCGGTTTCATGCATTCTGAGTCCCGTCGGGTCCAGACGGCCTGGCGTGATCACGACGTCATCATCACTCCGACGTTGGCGAGGCCGCCCGTGAAGATTGGCGAGCTGGCTCCGACCGAATCCCAGATTCGCCAGATGAAAGTGCTCGTCCGAGTACCGGTCCAGAAACTGCTCGACCGTGCCCTCGAGGAGGTTGCCGGTGAAAACATGGCTCCTGTGCCGAACACCATGCTGTTCAATATGACCGGGCAGCCGGCGATGTCGGTGCCCCTCCATTGGAATGCCGACAACCTGCCCATTGGAGTTCAGTTCGTCGGCCGCTGGGGAGATGAGGCGACCCTATTCCGGCTTGCTTCCCAACTCCAGGCCGCCCAACCATGGTGGGATCGCCGGCCTCCGCCAATGCCCTAGTGAACATATGCGCGGCTGAGGTTCCGTCCGTGGCCCCGGCTCAAGATGAGCGGTGGGCAAGTTTCATCGCTCGTTCGACCGTTCGGGCAAGCGGGGCGGGAATCTCGTCTGCGGTCAGCGTGCTAAATCGCTGCCAGGCGCGCTCGGGTTTGTGGCGATGCCCTCGCAAGCCTGAGATGCCTTCGAAATCAGGGACCATTTCGACCCGGCCACCCTCACCGGCGATTTCACCGATCAACCTATTCAGGTAGCGCTCGCCGTCGTTCGGGTTTTTGCCGGCTGGAGCATCACGATCGTGGAGGGCAACAAACGGGACGCCGACGGCTTTGGCGATCCGGGCGGCGAGCACGATGTTTGACTTTCCGCCGCATTCCACGATCGAGATCCGCTCCCGGTCGGCGTCATAGCCCATGGCCCGAAACACGAAAGGGAGGGCCAGCTTCTCGGTCAACCCTTCGACAAGGACGGCCGCTCGAGCGAGGAACAGTTCTCCCCGCGATGCGTCGAACTCGGAAGCAGCCACGAACTCTTGATCGGCCGGGAGGGCCTCAGGCTGGAACAGCCGGGTTCCCTCACCTGGTCGAAGCTCGATCAGCACCAGTTCGTCAAGCCGGGCAACATTGAGAAACGAGGGGGAGTGGGTGGAGTAGAAGATCTGATTGTCGGCCTCGGACAGCTGGTGCAATAGTCGGTAGAGGTACCGCTGGGTCTGAGGGGGAAGGAACAGTTCTGGCTCTTCGATAAGCAGGACCATCCCGGTGACATTGGCGGTTTGGCAGGCTTCGAGACCGTCGACGAGCCCGTGGGCTGCTGCGGTAGCTCCCTGCTGTAAGTGGTCGGGTTGCCCGTCGATTCCCCGTCCTACGAGGGCCTCCTGGAGGATATCCACAGCCCGATGGTGGGGAGGTGAATCGTTGGCCGACCGGGCAACCAGCGTGCTGGATCGCAAATCGGCCGGAAGAAACAGCGGCGTGTGCGATATCGAGTCGCTTGACCGTCCCCGACGCTGGGGCAGGCCGGCAGTAAACGACGATGATCCGTCTGCGAACTCGGCGCTCACCCGGATGGTTCCATCCCCGTCTCGGGCAACGTCACCCGGCACCAGGGGTGGGGAGGTCGGATCGAGTAATGCGCGAATCGCTTCAAGTACGTTTGACTTGCCGGCACTCGATTCGCCGACCAAGGCAGAAAGCCGTCCGGGGCGAAACGACCCGTCGCGGATCGACCGGTAGCCGTCGATATGCACCCGGGTCAACCCTGGGAAGCCACCTGCTTCGAAATCCGCTTCCATGGAAGCGCATTGTTGCAGATGATCATCAATCGAGTCCTTACCCGGTCGGGGAAACCGCTTGCTCAATCCTCTTGTATTGCCACCTAAACGAGCTAGACCTATAGGAGAAAGCGAGCCGCAGAGATGAACGGTGAGTTCCCGACACTTCGAGTTGGATCACGACCCTGTCGCTGTCCGGAGCCCTTCCACGGTGCACAGCTGGTGGTGGTCACGGGTGGTCCTGGAGCCGGTAAGACCGCGGTCCTGGAACTAGCCGCCCACACATTGTCGCTCCCAAGCTGCTGTCGGTCGCTCGAGCTAGCGTCGATCTGATGGCCGACCAAGCGATCTCGGTCTCGTCTGTCTTCAAGACCTACGGTAAGGTCGTGGCACTGTCCGGCGTCGATCTCGAAGTTCCCAAGGGCTCAATCGTTGGACTGGTGGGGGCAAATGGGGCAGGCAAGACAACTCTGATCCGCTTGCTTGTTGGTGCTTTGCGGCCTGATTCGGGCGAGATTCGAGTTCTTGGTGTTGATCCGTTCGCCCACAAGCGGAAGGCCCGTTCGATGGTCGGATACATGCCGCAGTCACCCGTCCTGTATGAAGATCTGACCGTTCTTGAGAATGTCAGGTTCTTCGGGCGGGGCCATATTTCGGACGATGTCGACCAAAAGGCTCGCTCCGTACTCGAATTCGTCGACTTGCGGGACGAGGCAGACCGGCAGATCCGGGCTCTGTCGGGAGGCCAGCGGCAGAGGGCCTCCCTGGCCGCCACCCTTGTGCACGAACCGCAGATGCTGTTCCTCGACGAGCCCACCGCGGGAGTCGACCCGGAGTTGCGCCACACGTTCTGGCAACGATTCAGACGGCTCGCCGAGTCGGGCGTGACGCTTGTCGTGAGTACCCATCAGATGGATGAGGTGGTCCACTGTGACCGGGTGGCCATCATCCGCTCCGGCGCAGTTCTCGCCAACGCCACCCCGTCCGAACTGTTCTCGTCTGGAGGCGCAACCGTGCGAGTCCACCGGGGTGGCGATATGGTCGAGCAGAGGCTGGGATCACTGTCTGATGATCTGCCGGGACTCCTGCACAATTTCGGTCTCGACCCGAGCGTCACCCGGATCGAAGTTCAGGAGCCGACCCTCGAAGATGTTGTGCTGTCCATGATCGGCAGGGAGGGCGATCATGGGTCCAAGTAGAATCAGAGCCGTGGCCAGGCGGGTACTCAAGCAGATACGACGGGATCGCCGATTCATGATCCTGGTGGTGGCGGCGCCCTTGTTGCTGGTGTTCTTCGTGAAGACACTCTTCGACGCCACGTCAATCCCGGCCGCCGGTCAGGAACGGTTCGTGGTGCCCTTTGGCGCGTACATCGTTCACTTCGCGACATTCATCCTGACTGCCATCGTGCTGGTCCGCGAACGGGTCGCCCAAACGCTTGAGCGAATGTTTGTGAATGGCTACCGCCAGTTCGAGATCGTGGGCGGCTACCTGCTGGGATACACCGCCCTCGCCACCGCGGTTTCGACGATGGTGCTGGTTGCTCTTCAGCTCTTGTTCAACCTTGGCTATGACCTGGAGCGCCTGGCCGAGTTGTTCATCGTCATCTGGTTGTTGGCCGTTATCTCCTTGTCAATGGGGATTCTCGTGTCCAACGTCGCCCAGACCGAAGGCCAGGTCATTCCGTTCATTCCGCTGGTCATCATCCCCAGCTTCCTGTTCTCGGGATTGATGGTCCCGGTCGACTCCCTGCCCGGCTGGGCACAGGTGATCAGCCGGGTATCTCCGATGTATTACGCCAACCAGGTTCTCCAGGGCTTGGTGGCGGGGACCAGCCTTTCATCCAACCCGGGAGCGGTCCTGGCCCTCCCCATCTATGGCATCGTGGTCCTGGGCGCCGCGACGTTCACGCTCCGCGAACACTCCTGAACTGGTTGGAGTTGCAGAATTCCGGATGCCGGCGCCGGTCCGCCTGAACGAGCGTGCTTACGGTTCTCCATATCGAGTCTGGATGCACAGTCGACTTCAGATAGTGGTGGTGGGGAGCGCCATCACGTGATGCTGGTGTGTATGGTCCCGTCATGGAATCCGCGAAAGAAGCCAGCTCGTCCCCGTTCGGGGTACGTCCAGGGGAAATGATCCGTCAGGCTTGGAAGGCCTATTGGGCCAACCGATACCCTTTGACGCTGTGGTCGCTCTTGTCGCTGCTGACCTATTACGGCTCGATCCAACTGGTGTCCGACGATCAGACCGCCTGGACCCAGCTCGGGGTTTTGATCTCGGGGATGGTGGCCACGACGACCGTGGCTTACCCTTGGTTTCGGGCGGCCCTGGCGTCGATCGACGGCACCGCGGCTCCCTTTCATGCCGGACGTTTCTATGACCAGGCCGTCGCCTCGGCTTTCTTCTGGGCTGGGCTTCTGTTGGGTTTTCGTTATCTGTACGGGATTCCGGCGCTGTTCGTCGTGGTTATGTACGCGTTCTTTGGCTATGCCGTGGTCGAAGAGCCGCGCCGGGGAGGCCTCAGGGCGCTCGGCTGGAGTGTCCAGGTCGGGACAAAACGCCGGGTGGGAATTTTCGCCATGGTGGCCGTCTTGCTAGTCATGAATCTCCTAGCCTTCATCCCGATCGGCCTCGGTACTGGACCTCTATTGGTGGCTGTAACCGCACTGCTGTTCAACGTCACGACCAACGTCTCGATCGTCTCGGGAGTGGCGATAGGACCGGCTTTCCACTATTCGCCTGATACCAACGAACCTCTCCCCGTGTTTGATGATCCGAGAGCCGCGTTCCTGGCCGCTGCTGAGGCAACGGCTGGTGAGTTGCGTGACTTGCGAGCAGTTGCCACCGAGGCCGGACGAACCGAAGCAGCCGACGTAATGGGCGCTCAAGCCGCGATGGCCGAAGATCCGATGATGGTATCGGAGGTAGAGACTCGCCTCGACGGCGGGATGGGTCTGGACGCCGCCACCATCGAAGTGTCCGATCAGCTCTCTGCCATGTTGGCCTCGCTCGATGACCCGTATCTGGCAGCCCGATCCCGAGATGTGGTCGAAGTGATGAGCCGGGTTCGCACCCACCTTTCGGGGAAGGAGCGCGTGACGCTGGACTTTGCGACGCCGATGATCATCGTGACCGAGGAGTTGACGGCGGCCGATACGGTCAATCTGAATCCTGACTTTGTGCTCGGATTCGTCATGGCCAAGGGGGGGCCGACCGGGCATGTTGCCGTGATTGCCCGCTCGCTAGGTATCCCAGCCGTGGTGGGTGTGGCGGGTCTGGCCGGGGTAACGGCGTCGATTATCGCGCTAAACGGGTCGACCGGCGAGGTCGTTGCAGATCCCGACGAGGAGACTCA